>Ga0180216_1002914_pt1 | contig 13876 bp, 16 predicted proteins | sample eDN3rd37CBELigMG_FD_128879 | JGI IMG/M metagenome (GOLD analysis project Ga0180216, IMG submission 128879) | Enriched Miracle-Growth compost microbial communities from Emeryville, California, USA - eDNA 3rd pass 37_C BE-Lig MG (version 2)... ... | reverse complement strand
GGCGCGGTCGGTGGGCGGCTTTGCGCTCAAGATTGAGGTCGAGTGTCGCTCCGAGGAGGAGGCCGAAGAGGCCATTGCCGTACGCGACCGTCGTCGCTGGATGCCCCCCTCGGCGCGTCGCCATCGCTTACCGTGCACGCGTTTCGTCGGCGAGGTGCTTGATGTAGGCCGGCGCGGACGTGATCATGCTGGACAACTTTGACGCGGCGGGCATGGCCAAGGCGGCGGCCTCGATCAAGTCGCGCCATCCACACGTGCTGCTGGAGGGCTCCGGCGGCATCACCGAGGGCAACATCGCGACGTTCTTCTCGCCCCGTACGTTCATGTCCTTTCGAGGTTGGGGTGAGCGGCGGCGCTGACGGTGCCTGCGCCTGTCCCTGCACGCGTGTGCTGCCGCAGACATCGACATCCTGAGCCTGGGCTCGCTGTCGCAGTCGGTGCCGCACATCGACTTTTCGCTCAAGATCCAGCGGGGCGCCTAAGCGTAAAAGACCGCACCAACAACGCTGTTTGTGTTACAAGACTCTGCGGGCTGTACAACGAAAAATTCCATACATGCACGGCTAGCACCAACGATGACGTACAAGGGATTCGCGCCAGAGGATACGTTGCGTACAGGCGCCGCCGCTGGCCGGGGCGCGCGCGTGAATTGCTTACAGATAGTTGAGGAGGAAATGGAACATGAGCGTTTCAAAATGCTCGTTGGCCGCAGCGCTGCGGATGCCGTGCCGCTCGTTGTCGTAGGTCTGCAGCTGGTACGGCTTTTGGTGCTTGACGAGCTCCGACGTGAGCCGCTCGGTGTGCCGGTAGTGCACGTTCTCGTCGATGAGACCGTGCACGATGAGCACACGGTTGGCGACGTTGGGGAACCGGTCGGCGTACGTCAGCACGGACCCCGCGCGGTACGCCTCGGGCTGCTCGGCGGGCAGGCCCATGTAGCGCTCCGTGTACGCCGTGTCGTAGAGCTCCCACGTCGACACGGGCGCACCGCAAATGGCCAGCTTGAACACGTGGTTGTACTGCGCCATGGCCATGAGCGACAGGTAGCCGCCGTACGACCAGCCGCTGATGGCGACGCGCGCCAGGTCGAGGCACTGGAAGGTGCGCTGCAAGTACTGCAGCCCTTGGACCTGGTCCTGCAGCTCCACCGTGCCCATCCGATACCTGGATCGCGCGCGCGAACCGAACTTGCGCGAGCGTCGGGGCGCGGCGGTCAGGGCGGGGCAAAGGTCAAGCTGGTCCAGTGCCTCCGCAAGGCCGCACTTGAGGTGTGCCTCAAAGGCCACGCCGCGGTTGTTGGAGCCGCGGCCGTCGATGAGCACCACCGCGAAGCCCAGCTTGACGGCCAGAAACAGCTGAATGAACCGGGGGAACTTGTAGTCGTTCGTCACCAGCTGCGCCAACCGGGCAGGGCGCGCAACCAGACAGGCGCCCCAAGGCTGTCAATCGGCGCGCGCACCGTGGCGCGGGCAGGCCGAGGGAGCGCACGCCCACCTGGCTGTGCGGCCCGCCATAGACCTTGAGCAGGACAGGGTGCTTGCCCGACGGCGGCCGCTCGTCCGGCAGGTACAAGCAACCGTGGATCGTCAGGCCTGCAGTCAGGCAGCACGCGGCACGGTGGCGCCCTGTCAGCACGGCTGCTTCCGCGCTGCCGACAAACGCAATGGGCGGCCGACAGCGGACCAATATCGTTGACGAAGGAGAAAAAGGTGGGGACGGGCGTGTCCTGCGGCTCGGCAAACGGCGTGTGCAGCCTAGCGATGCAGACCGCCGACGGAAACTGCGACGCCTGTTCCCACCTCGCAACAAACATGATCACGCAGAGCGCGCGCGCTCGTGAGCGACGGTTCTTGTGCAGGGACCGTTGCGCGCCGCCCCCGCACGCACCGTCGACGGCACGAGCTGGTAGATGGCCGTCCGCGGCGGCGAGCGGACCGACGAGTACGTCGTAACAAACCGCGATCGCGCACTGCATCGACCCCCGTCCCGCCACGCCGGCCGGTGCAATACATTAGTACTTGGCTACGCCACGTACGGCCCGCGCCACGACCTGCACTAACCTGTCAAAGCTGACGGTGTGCGAGTAGCCCAGCTCCGTGAGCCGAACGATCTGGTCCGGCCGCGCCGTCGGGGCGTACGACGCCACATACACATGTGTCTCTGCGCGATGGGGCCCAACGGAAATGGCATACTGTAGCGGTCAGCAAGCGGCGGCCAGCGTGCGCGGGCCGTCTGGTAGCGCCGGCCGTACCGAGCACGGTGTCGCGCTTCGCGGTGAAGTAGACCAGCTGGCGCTTGGCGTCGACGGCAATCGGCGCGTCCACGACTACCCACGGGCCCGCGGTCAGCGGCCGCAGCTCGCTGAGGCCCGTGTCCGGCCGGTAGGTGGCGAGGTAGAGGTGCCGAAAGCCCGTGTGCTCGCTGCTGACGATGAACCGCACAACACGCTGGCGCCAGTCCGGCACGCGCGTCGGCAGGGCCGGCAGAGGCGCGGCCAGCGGCGAAAGGCGCGTCCGCGGCGCCGGGCTCGCGTCCACCGCCATGGCGTCCGGCGGGATCGGCTCCGCGTCCGCCGTCGCCGCACCCATCTCCGCGAGGCTCGCCGACACGGGCGAGCTGGGCCGGTCCGGCGGCGTCATGGGCGGCCGCGGCGACGCCGAGCGGACCGGCGGCAGCGCCCACCCGTCGTCGCCCGTCTCCAGAAAGTGCAGAATGTCCGTCACCTGACGCAGGGTGCTCACAGCAAGCACGGCCCGGGGTACGTCAGCGCGGTGCCAGCGCAAGGCCTGCTCCCAGTGACCTGTGCCACAGCATACGTTGACCCAGACATTGGACGTTTCCTCGAATAAAGGCGGCACGTTGAGCAGCGCCTGGACGTCGTCGTCGTGCCGCCGGACGTTGTACTCGGCCTCGGTCATGAACTCGGCGACCGACAGCTTGAGCAACACCATCCGCCCCTGCCGCCGGTCCAGCCCTTGGACGTACACGCTGCATCGACACAGCCGGGGGAACGACGACGGGCGCTCGACGGACGGCGACGTCAGGACCGCCACCTCTGACGCGCGCCGGCCACGAGGAGCGGCGACGCACCTCTTGCCATCGGGCAACCAGCCGAGCCGCGGCAGGTACTCGATCCAGGGGTACCGGTGCGCCAGCGAAAACTCGCCCCATAACCGCTTGACCACCACTGGCGACGTCCACGGCACGCCCTGGCGGACACAGCCACGCTCGCGCGGCGGGGCGGCCTAGGTGAGGACGGGCGTGCCGGGCACACTGCAGTTGTGCCAAGCTTGCGTACCTCGATAGGCTCGTCCGTCGAAAACTCGAGCAGCACCAGGTCGCTGGTGGCGTTGGTGCGTCCTGGCCAGCGCAACGCGTCACCCGACGGTGGACAGGGCCGGTTAAGCGTTGCTGCGGTGCGCCCCACAACGCGGCGCGCGCAACGCACCGGCGCGCGGGTAGCGGTGCACCTCGGCGCGGCTGTCGTCGGGGTCGGCGAGGCCGTACGCGCGCGCCTTGCCCGACAGCGTGATCGTGTCCACGGCCGATTCGTTCACTTCCACGGCCAGGATGCGCCCGCTGCCGTCCGGCGACCACCAGTACCCCGTGTACCGATGAAACTCCTCCTGCATGGGCGTTTCTTGGCACGCCACCGACGTCGCCGCGTCAAATTAGCAAAGCTGCGTCTCGACCCCCATCGTCCGACCCTGGGGCGGCCGCGTGCCTGCGTCACATAGTCCGGAATACCGCACGAGACGCCGGGCCGCTGGGCCGAGAACGAGAGCTGGCGCTCGCGGCCGCTGGGCGTGTGAAGCAGCCACAGGTCGCGCCCGCGCACAAACGACAGCAGCTTCCGCGTCGGACCGCCCAGCTTGGGGTCCAGCCGCGGGCCGGTGCCCTCGGTGCGCCGCAGCTGCAGCGGCCGCAGCACCACCTCCTGGAGGCGCGACTAACGAAAATAAACACACCGTTGTCCCAAGCGTCAGCCTCCGGCCGCCAAAGGTGGCGGCGGCAGCAGCATCAAACGCTCGTACCGGTGTGGCCTCGGCGAGGAAGAGCGACCCGCCAAACGCAAAGAGCACAACGTTGCCGACCTCGTCAAATGTGAAGGACGAGATGCCAGCCGAGCCCATGCGCATGCGCTCGCGCAGCAGGAGCTCCTCCTTGGAGAGCTTCTCCGGCTTGGCCGCCGTCCACGCCTTGCCCAGCAGCGGCTGCCACGGCAGCGCCGGCACGTCGCGGCTGCGCGGGCCGTCCAAGCCAAAGCCCGCGCCGCGTAGCTCGCTCAGATCCGTGTAGAACAGCGACTGCGCCTTGCCGGTCTGCTGCGGGTCGGTGCCCAGGAAGTAGAGCCGCTGCCGGCGATCATCAAACACGACCTCGCGCGCGCACGGCACCGTGGGCGGCAGGCGCGCGCGAAAGTCGTGAATGCGCGCCTGGATGGCCTCCCACGACGTGCCCGCGGCGGCGCCGGGCGGCGAGTGGCGGCCGCCCGCCGGGCTCGCCGGCGGCGGCCGGCCGGCGTGGGCGGGCTTCGGCGATGGCAATCGCGGCGCATGGCTCCGCGGCGCAGGGTGGTGCGGCCGGCGGTCGAGCCCGCCCGACAAGTCGGGGTCGGCATCGTAGAGCTGCGGCGCGAAGCTGCTGCTGGCCTGCGTCGGTGGGATCGGCGGCAGCTCCTCCGGTCGCGGCGTCGGCGGGTCCATGGCTGCCCTGCCCTGGCCGCCTGCCCGTGTGGGCAGCAAAGGCGGACCGCCCACCGCGCTCACAGACGCGCCGCCTCGTAATTAACCTGTCCAGCGGCAGCCACATGTACGTCTCCCGCCGTGTGCTGCTGGTGGTGCTTCTGCTGCTGCTGCTCGTGGCGGCGGCGGCGGCGGTGGCGGCGGCGGCGGCGGCGTGTCGCGTGGGCGCGTTGTCTGCAGTGCGCCGCGTGCGCCCTGCGACTGCGCGTTCCCCCGCGTTGCCCCAGTGCGGATGACGTCATAGGTACTGGCCCGTGCGACGGACGCGTCGCTGAACCCGCCTGCCGGACCCGCGCCAGGGCGGCGGCGCTAGGACGGCGGTGGCCTGGCTGCACAGCACGGTGCCGCACAGGCGCCGAGTGCGGATGGAACGCGTCCGGAAACGCCATAGGGCTCCGATGGGGTGATGCGGCCTGCAGCATCCGCGCGCAGGCACAGCTTTGGCAAGAGACGCGCCAATGAACACCGCAGTCGCGTCCGCTTTAAAGGGCGCTGCGGCGCCGTATGTACACTGTACAGCTTGCGAGTATAGTACACATGGGTGGGCGCTCGAACGCGGACGTGCGTGGCGCTCGCCTATAGCTTGCGCTCCAAGAGCGCCTGGAACTTGGTCTTCACGACGCCCTGCCCAACGACAAGACCAGGCCGCGCCCGCCATCCCTAACCGCGGTCAGCGCTCCTGCTCGCGGCACCAGCGCGGTGGCAGCGGGGCCGTCCCGTACACGCTCGCGGCGGTAGCACTCCCAGAAGGCCGTCTGCTGGGCAGAGCACGACTGGAAGAACGTCTTGTTGATGTAGCAGTCCATGAGCGCAATGTGCTCGCCCTCGCACGCTTCCAGCGCTGTCGGCGGCCCCACACACCCCGAAGAGACGTGCCCGTACGCGATTAGCTGGGTCGGGTCGGGCGTCACTGTGCGGCTGCCGGGCGCCGTACCGCGCTGCTTGGCCGCCTTCGGGTCCTCCTCCTTGCTGGCGGGTGGCCGCTCGGCCGAAGCCGCCGGCGCAGCCGCCGGCGGCGGGGCAGCGTCCGGTGTGGGCGGCGGTGCCATGGCGGACGATTTGGCTGACCGGCCTGGAGGCCGCCGTGTGCCGTGCTTGTCCAAAGCTTCCGCTTCGTGCGCCGTCGCCGCTGATTGGTCTTCGCGGCCGTCGCTGCCTGTCGCGGCCGTCGCGGCCGTCGCTGCCCACGCTCGATATTTCACTGGGCCATCGCCACGTGGCCATTTTGGCGCCAAACGTGGCATCGGCACCCCTGCGGCGGCACGGCGGCCGGCACCTGCGCCGGTCACGCAGCTACGCCTGCCAGCCACCACGCTCGACGACCGGCCCGGGCGCGAGATCGTGGCCGGCCGGCTTGGCCTTCTTGTGGGTGTGGGCCGCGGACGTGTTCTCCACAGGCTTCTATGCATCATCGGCTGGCCGCGAACGCGTTGTCCACAAGCTTCTCTTCAGGCACGGGCGGCGCTGCCGCATGTACGCCGCCGCACGCAGGGTTGAACGCGTGGCCGCGAGATCTGAGCGGTCGCTGGGCCTTGCATGGTCGCTGTCCGTGACAGGCTGCAGCGTGCCTAGATCCGCGCTCGCACACCCCGCGACCGCAATCTCGGACCACCGGCGGCGGGCCCCCGGCCGTTGTCAACCTTGAAAATGGCGGCTGCCATGGAGTGGCGGCGCCGGCCGGCTGCTCTGGTGGCGTGGCTCGCGGCCGTGGCCGCCTGGCTGGCCACGGACGTCGTTGCTGCTGGCAGCGGTACGCCCCGCGTCGCGCGATGGCCCCCATGACCAGGCCCGGCGCTGTTTTTTTCCAACGCGCACCTGTCGCCCGTCGTGCCGCCGGGTGGGCTGCCCGCGCAGACGCCCCGCTGACCGCGGCCGAGGGCGTGGCCGCGGCCGTGACGATCATCCTCGCCGTGATTATGCTGGTGATCGGCTACCGGATGCTGCGCCTGGGCGCGGCCATTGCCACCATGTACATTGTCTTTGGCGCCATGTTTTGCCTCCTCCGGAACGTCGGCATCGAGGACCCTGCCGTCCTGTTCTGGGCGAGCCTCAGCGTCGGCCTGGTGGCAAGCCTCATCGTGCTCTGCTACTTCTACGTCGGCCTCTTCCTGCTCGGTTGCATCGGCGGCGCCGCGCTCGCGCTGTGGATGCTCTCCTGGAGCGTGCCGCCGTTCATCCCCTCGGTCGGGTGGCGCTGGGCGTTCATCGCCGTGCTGGCCCTCGTGGGCGGCATCGCCGTGTTCTTCTTCAAGCGCATCCTCGCCATCATCACCACGGCGATCGCGGGCTCTGTGATGCTCTTCGCCGCCATCGACGCCTACGCCAACACGGGCTTTGTGGAGGCCATCGGCATCGCCGCCACGGGCAAGGACGAGGACCCCAGCGTCTTCACCCCAGCGGCCTACGGCATGTGCATCGCCTGCATCGTCACCGCCGGGCTCAGCATGCTCCTCCAGTTCCGCATCACGGGCAAGGGCGACCACCACTCGGATCCCAAGCCGGCCGTGCCGAAACTCAAGAAAGAAAAGGGCGGCGAGGCGGCCGCCGTGTAGCTCGGGCACGCCCCGCGCGCAGCATGGGCGGCGACGCGCGCGCGGCCGCCATGTGTAAGTCAGTTGCATGCAATCGGTCTTGTTGTGGGTCCCGGCGGTGCAAACGAAAAGTTTACAGGCTGTACGATCCGGCTGTACACGAAACTATACATCAATTGTCCACCTGCAGGCCGGCACAGACCGGGGAGAAAGGCGCCCGCATCATCATGAGCAAACCGCCCGTGGGGAGAAACGCCGCGCCTTCATGCGCGCAACTGTACCATGACATCGTCGCCGTCGCTCTGGGGCGACTGCGGCGGCAGGGCCGCCGGGGTCGGCGGCGCCGGGGTGCTGCCGGATGCCACGAGACGGATCCGCACTTTGGGTGCCACCGGCGGCAGGCCGGCGTCCTCCGTCTTGACCGCCGCCATGGGCAGGTCCGGGGACGCTGCGGGCGCGGGGGACGGCGACGCCGCCGATGGCGGTTGGGAGAGCGGCGCCAGCTTGACGACCAGCTGCGACAGAACGCGCGTTGCAATGCGGGGAGCGCCGCGGCAGCGCCGGTCAGCCTCGCCGCCCTTCCGCCTCCTCCATGTGGCAGCGCTGGGAGACGCACCTTGGGCAGCGGCGCCGCCGCCGTGGGCGCGGGCGCAGGCGACGCCGGCACCGACGGCGAGTACACTTGGTCGGCGGCCTTGTCGCGCTTGGCCTTCTTGGCCTTGGTGCCGGTGCCCCGCGGTGCGGCTGGCGGCGAATAGGCGCCGCCAGACTGCGGCGTTGCCGGCGGGCTGGCGGCCGCCGAGTGCGCGCCGTCGCGGTCGGCCTTGCGCGGCCGGCGCAGCGGCTCCGCGCGCCTGTCATGCGCAGATTGCGGGAGCAGCGGTACCGACTACGGTCGGCGTCAGCAGACGCTCAGAGCCACGCGAGACATTTTTTGGGGACCAAACGTACTGCAGGGCCGGCATGGTGCGGTTCTGTCGCTGCGCCAGGTACGCCGCAATGACGCGCTCATCGGTGACGGTCTCGTGCCGCACGACCTTGAGACCATTGGGCAGCGTCACCTGTGCACGAGCAGACCCGGCGGGGATGAATACGGCCGAGTTACGTGAGCCACTATCGTAGACACAACGCAACCATCAGCGTCAGGGCGAACCTGCCGCTCGATGCGCAGAGCGCGCTTGCGCGTCGGCTGGCCGTCCGCATTCGCTGGTGAATCTGCCAGCGCGACATCCTCACTGACAAGGCAGACAGCGCTTAGTGGACGCAGGGCATGGCCGGAGAGGCCATGTAGTGGTGCCGCACCGGCAGCGGGCGTGCCTGGCTCGCCCTGCATCATCTTGGCGTGCTTGGCCAGCCGCGCCGCGGCTGAGAGGACCGACCCTCCCAGTCAAACCGTTCGTCGTCGTTCGTCAGCGCCGGGCAGAGTAGCGGCATCGAACCCCCCTGGCGAGCAGCAGACGCACTCAGTGGGGCAGACGGCCCGGGGCTCTCGACAGCCTCCGGCGCCGGCGCGGGGCTGCTCTGCGCAGCGGCCTGCATCAGGTGGCACACGTGGTGCCCGTGGCGAGCGCCAAGGCGAGCTTAGACGGAGACCGCACGCAAACTCGTTTGCCCCAGTCCGCGGTTCTACCTCGTCCTCGGTGCCCGGTCGGGGTTTGGCGACCACGATGCCACCGCGCTCCTCCATGCGCTTCTCCAGCTCGGCGGCCATCGCGTCCAGGTCGTCGCTGTCGCCCTCGTTTTCGTCGTCCGTGGGCAGCTCCGCGGTCGAGGACAGCGCCGCCTTTTGCGCAGCCCAAATGCGCGCCATCTGCCGGGACACCACCACGACGTCGGATGGCCGAACAGGCAAATAAATGGTCAGCGGACCAGCGGCATCCGCCTTGGGCATCGCTTGGTATGGCAACACGGACGTCTTCGTGGTAGGCGCGCTTCTGCTCGGCGACGGAAAAGCGCGAGTGGCGCGCAAAGATGACGTCCTGGGTTTCCAGGCCCTGCTGCGCCACCGAGGTGGTGATCTCACGCAGGCGGTTCACGCGGTCCCTGCGCGCACCGGCGATGCAGCATCGCGTCCCGGCGGAGCGGCCGCGTCAACCGTCCATACCGCCCGTGCACCGCGCGGCGCACGCGCGTGACCCACCAGCGCGGCAGGGCCTGGATCTCGGCTTCCGACACGCCGTAGCTGCGCAGCTTGTCGTGCAGCTCGATCATGCTCAGGCGACGCAAGTCAGCGTCCGTCTTGGCGACCGCTGTGGATCGACGACCCCGCGGCGGGCGCACGCGATATCCAGCCACTCAGTTACCCACCGTGATCGCGGCCTCTGGCACCGCGCCGCATACCCTTCTTCTTGGGCACGTTGTGCTCGCGCGCCGAAGCGTGGGCGCGCGCGGGCACGCGGATAAAGGAAAAGCCTTCGCCGCGGCCTGTTGGGTCGCCCGGGCCGGTGATCTGGAGCATGCCGTTGTTGCGGAAGGCCAGCATCAGGTTCTTGGTCACGCGCCACGGCGCCAGCTTCACCTCGTCGTCGACCTGAGGACACAACTGCCACGTTGAGACGCGGCGTCGACATCGCGGTTAGGCGCACGCAACGGTTGTGCACGCGTGCGCTGTGCACGTGTGCCGTGCCTGCTGGGCGTCTTCGCGCTCTTCGTTCTGCTCGCTGTCGTCGACGTTGTAGCCGAGGTCGATCAAGTGCTGCTGACCGGCCACCATGGCCTCGAACAGGCAGGCCTGGCCGTCGACCCGCAACCAAAGTTGAGCACTAGGATTGTGCGCTGTCAGCGGCGGCCGGAGAGGCATGCGAGCTGATAGGAACCATCGCCGGCGGGCGTACGTGCTCCGGGGTGACGAGGCGGCGCATCTCCGCTTCGCTGGGCAGCTTGGCGTCGGGCTTGAGCACCCAGAACATCGCCATGTCGGACCGGCGCCGCACTAGGTCCGCCACCGCCTGTTGCCCGCCGCCGCTACCTAACGAACGCCACTCGCAACGCTGGTCAGCACCGACCGCGGCGGGTTGCCTGCACGTCTCCAGCAGGTGTGATGGCAGCGTACGTTGAACTTTTTCTTGAGGCTCGCTTCGGCGAGGAACGAGAACGCCTTCATGACGCGGTCGACGCGGATGCGCTTCTTGACGTTGTCCGGCCGCGTGAACTCGCGCACCAGGTAGAACTGCGCTCGGGCCCAGTGCGCCGACCGACGGCGCCGCGCAGATCAGCAGGCGGCGCCGCAACGCCGACCTCATGCCCTACCTCGCATCGTACCTGCGCAAAGTTGTTGGCATACTCGTACGCCTTGTGCGAGCGCGGCGTCGGCACCTCTGCCGTCGGGAACGTTTGACCCACCGTGAACAGGGCCGGCAGCTCATGGACGTAGATCCGGCCGTGGTGGCTGCACCACGCGCCGGCCACGCGCAAAAGAGCCCCCCGGCTCTCAGCACGGCCTCCAGAACTGGCACGCGCGTTTTCGGCTCCCGACCGCCGTACATGACCATCAAGAACGTGTCTGACGGCGGGGGCTGCGCAAACACCGGCGCGCGGAAGAGGTTATTGAATAGCACCGGCAGCGTGGTGCCCGCGGGAATCTCGCCAAACATCGCGAACGGCGACTGCTCCGACGCGTCCAGCAAGACCGGCGTGCCGTACGGCAGCTGTCGGTGGAGGGCCACGCCAGGACCACACGCGGCAGGCGGCCGTTAGCAGATCCATCCGCCGGCGGCCTCACGCTCTGGCGTGCGTAGCGGCCACCTCGGGCACGAAGGGATCGCGCTCCGCACGCTTCCGGTAGTAGTTGTTGATGAGCGTGGCCATGCCCGCGTTCATCATCACCGGCGGGTACTCCTCCTGTGCAGCGGCCGCGCCAGCTGCCCGTCGTGCGGCAGGCTGTCCCACCGGTGAGCCCCCCTAAACCGGACCGGAACGGCCAGCCGCGGCCAGGGCGACGCACCGAGTACTCAAACAGGACAAACGGCGACCGTTGGCGCAGCGAGAGCTCGCGCTGCGTCTGGATGCCGTCCTTGAGCAGCCGGCGCCACGTCCGCCGGCTCGGCCGCTTGGGCAGCCGCGCCAGGTACATGACCTGCCGCGTCGGCAGGAACTGCGGCCGGTGCAGCCGCCGCGCCTCGCTCTTGGTCAGGTTGGTACGGAACTGACGGGCGGGCAAGCGGGGCAGCGAGGCCAGCGCACGCGCCAGGCCGTTAGCCACCCTGCTCGGGCCGCCTGCGCCCGTGCGCCGCTACCAAGGCGCACCAGCGGGTACTCGAGCCGGAGCGCGGGCCCGGTGTGCTTGAGTGCGAGCTGGTTCGCGCCGTAGCGCACGCGCTCGGTCTGCTTCTGGCGGCCCTCCGTGTAGTACTTGTCGTTCGACAGGTTCAGGGCCGCGTCCACGTCCGCCGGCGTAATGGCGGGCGTGCCGTCCTGCAGCACGCGCTGCGTCAGCGCGGCCACCACCGCCGCGGAACCCGGCGGCGCCGCACCCGGCTGGGACAACGCTGGCGGCAGCTCTGGCGCCACCTCCACCAGCAGGTGCGTGTCGTTCAGGTCCAAGTAGACCGGCGTCGCCGGGCGCGGCCGGTCCACGAGGGCTTCCCATGGCTCGGCGTCGGCGCGGCCGGGCACCTCCGGCAAGCGCGTCTCGTTGTCGTCAAAAATGTCCAGTACGCTGGCCACCGCGCTCGCATTGTCGTCGTTGGGGGGCACCAGGGGCCATTGCGACCTAGACCGCGAGCTCGCGCGCCCAGCGGCGTCGACCTCGGGTCAGGGTTTGCGACGCCCAGCCACTTGCGCGCCATGGCCGACGCACGTACGGCGCGCTTTCGGGCGGGCCGTCCCACGCAATGCGGTCTTCCCACGGCGTCGTCGCCACCGGCAGGAGCGCCGAGTCGGTCTTGTCGCGCGGGTTGAATACCTGCGTTGTCCCGGCCGCCGGTGCACAGAAAAGGCTGCTGTAAGCGGGCCGCCTTTGCGCCAAGGAAGCGACCCCACGTGTCGCCTACCACGCCGCTGGGTAGGGCGGGCCCTTCGGGCGGCGGCAGCACGACGGTCCCCTCGTCGTCCTCGTCGTCCGTGCCGGCCGGGACGTCCTTCCGCGGCACGGCTGCCTCGGCCAGCAGGGCGTCGGGCAGGCGCACGGTGGGCCGGTACCGCCACCGGAGCGGCTCGCCGAGCGCCTCCGCGACCAGGAACGTCAGGTTCACGAACGCGGTGGTCGTGTCGGCCTCGGGCACCACCTGCGGCCTTTGCGGCGCGGCTGCAACGGCGGTGCAGTGGCGGGAGGAAGGCAGGGGCAGGGGTGGGTGGAACTGTCAGCCGCCCAGTCCGCCACCACTTGGCGCCATGCAACGCCCACCCTGCTTACGGGGCTCCTCGTCGTCCTCGTCCTCCCACTCGTCGTCCTCGTCCATGTCGCTGCCGTCGGCGACGTCGAAGCGGACGCGCCGCGCCCGGCGCTGCGCCGGCCCTGCAGCAGCGGCGGGTGCAGCAGCGGCCGCCGGCTGGAGCCGGCGCTGCTTGAGGCGCTGGCGGGCGTCCTCGAGGGCGTCGATGGGCGAGAGGAGCACGGGCCCGAAGAGCTCGCCGAAGCGTTTCCGGCCGGGGGCGCCGCCGTGGCCGCCGGGGGCCGCGGCCGGCGCGGCGCGGCGCCCGTCGCTGGCGTCCATCGCCGCTGCCGCCGTCCGAGGCGCGCGCCGGCTGCGACTGGCGCCGGCGCTGCGCCGCCTATGTCGTCATATTGCGGAGCGCCGCATTTCCACTTATAAGTGGGGGTCTCCGCTCCTTAATCAAGTCCAATAAAGTAATACCAGGACTGCACACTACCTACTACGTATCAACGAAAGGTCCCAACTCTTGTTAAATAGTTGGGACGTTTTTATCTGTATTATTTATTTATAAAGTACTACCAGGACGTCACTCAGATGGCGTATGCGTACGATAGAGATCCCAACTGATGCGTGGAAATGCGGTGCTAAGCAATACTGGCTGAAGAGAGGTAAAGGACCGCCGTTGCACAGTCAATTTTGGCGCGAAAACTGTTTTGGACGACGGACGACGCAGCGGACGACGACGCAGCGGACGACAACGCAGGCGGACGAGGCAGAGGACAAGGACGACGACGCAGGCGGACGACGACGGACGCTGATGAACACGACAACGAGGTCGACGACGAACAAGACGAAGAGGCGGGCGACGATGTGCACGTAGACGACGACGTGCCCCAGCTGGTGGAGCGCCTTGGAGGCGGCTCGGGCTCGATCCACCACGGCGCAGATGCCAGGACGGGCCGGGAAGCCGTCTCGTTTGGGTCGCGTCGGACGCAGGTCACCTGCGTGGCGTCCACCGCTGACGCTGCTCTAAGTCAAGCAGCAGGGCCAGGTGCACGCGCCCGGGCCGCCGCCGGCCCGGGCGACCGTCGCCTCCATGCGGCCCGAAACACCGGCCGCGGCCGCGGCGGCGGGGGCGACCCCGGCGGCGGCGCCCGTGGCACCGCAACGGCGGGCGAGCGTGGCTCAGATGCTGCGGAGCGAGAGCGGCGTCTACGCCGGGGGCGGCAGCGGCGTGGGTCCGCCGCCCGCGCTGGCGGGGCTCGGCCGACGCATGTCATCGATG
>Ga0180216_1002913_pt1 | contig 13878 bp, 14 predicted proteins | sample eDN3rd37CBELigMG_FD_128879 | JGI IMG/M metagenome (GOLD analysis project Ga0180216, IMG submission 128879) | Enriched Miracle-Growth compost microbial communities from Emeryville, California, USA - eDNA 3rd pass 37_C BE-Lig MG (version 2)... ... | reverse complement strand
GTACGACCGCGTGGCGCTTCGGGGCAACGCGGCTGGGCCGGTCGTCTGAAACGGGGCGCAACTCTGGCGGCACGGATACGCAGGTGGCAACATTGGCGGCATCTACTCGAGCCGGAACGCGTCCGCTTTTCACAAGCGCGAAACGCCCAACGCGGCCAAGCTGGCGTCGGAGACGGCCACGCTGCTCGCCCTGACCGTGCCCACGCACCTGACCTTCCTCCTGCCGATGCGCCTCATGCTGGGCGACCGTGCGCGGTACGCGCGCCCTCCGCAACCAATGGCGGACTCGCTTCTCCGCCGCGCTCACCTGGCCCGCGCTCGCGCTCGGCTCGGCGCGCACTTCGCAGCCTCTTTTCGATCACGTTCATCGCGCTGTTCCTGGGCGCCGCGGCGCTCCAGGTGTACCTGCTGCTGAGGCTGGCGCACGTGATGGCGCGGCGAGCGGCGCGGGCGGGCCTCGACCCGGACAACCACGTCGTGCCGTACCTGACGGCCACGGGCGACGCGCTCGGCACGGCGTTCCTCATCACCATCGCGTCGCTCGTGGGCAAGTAGGCGTCTAAAGGTAAGGTATCTTGCAACACTACGGTCTGTACAGCCCTGCCGCATGCCCGTGTTTTCCATCGTAATGTACAGTGTTGCTCGGCTGCAATCAAGGATGCTGCTGCACGCACGCCGCGGGCGGTCAGAGGGCCTTGGTGTGCCGCCCGGTGGCCAACAGGGCGCCGTCGCTCCTGCGGCGCAGGTCCACCTGCGTGAAGCCGAGCTTCTTGCCCTGGCGGAGCACGCGGCCTTCGATGACGACGTCCTCGCCCACCTTGGCCGCGGCCAGGAACGACACGCTCAGCTCGACCGATACGCCGGCCCGCAGCGGGTCCTGCGTCAGCAGGGCCATCGTCCCGACGACGTCGACGAGCGTGCTCGTCGCGCCGCCGTGCAGGGTGCCGTAGCTGTTGGCGACGTCGTTGGTCACCGGCAGCACGCACGTCACCGTGCTCGTGCCCAGGCGCTCCACGCGCAGGTTGGCCAGGCACTTGTCAAAGCCGCCCTGGCGCGTGTTGGACGCTCCGTGGCATCGGTGGCCAGCATGTGAGCAGGGTCCTCGGAGAGGGGCGCGTGCAGGTCGGCGCGTGGGGCGGGCGGTACCTTGTGAACAAAGGCGCCGAGGAGGGCGTTGGCGCCCTTCACCTTGACCATCTCAATGAACGACCTGGTGGCCTAGGTAAGGGCCGACGGCAGCGCGCTAGGACGTCAGCGGCGCCGGCCTCTCCAGCAGTCGATGGCAAAAGGCGTACATGGGCGCATGCGGCGGCAGCTGGGCCGCTGGCGCGGCGGATCCTTGTTCGTCTGTTGGCGCCCCGCCACTATTGGCGGCCGCCGGCGCCGTCGTGTACGGGGCCGCCCGCAGCGTCGTCGGCCGCGCCAGCCAAGCCAGCCGGCCGGCGCGAGCCACCGACGAGCTCATGCCACAACCGGTCCGAGCGCCATAAGGCGCACGAGTAAAGAGAGAAGAGCGCGAGCAGGCCAAGACGAGCACGAGCACGAGCACGAGCGACGGGTGCCCGGCGCCTCCAGGTCGCTCGGTGCGGCCGGAGATCTCCGCTGACCGCAAGCTCAAACGTTTCGCGCCAAAAAAACAGATTCTGGCGCCACAAGGGCTCGAAGCTGAGGCAAAAAGATACGGGGAAGCGGCGGGAATCGAACCCGCGACCTCTCGCACCCTAAGCGAGAATCATACCCCTAGACTACGCTTCCATCCGTTGATTGGTGAAACGCGGGCGGTTAAGCCTACAAGAACGGTCGGCCTCCGCCTAACGATCGCCGCCATCCACTCACCCCGCGTCGATGCTGCTCGCCTCCTGCGCGGTCGCCTCCTTCACCGCCCGCATCGCTGCGTGCGCACAGCTCTACGAGGGCCCTGGGGGGTCGCATTGTGCAGGAGGACGCGTGTGGCATGTAGAACCAGCGGGCCTTAGCTGGCCGCACTTCAGTTTGGCGCCAACGTTCAAAAACCGTTACGACGAGGCACGCGAGCGAGCTGGCCCGGGCCGCCTGCCTGCCTGCCGCCGCGCGACAGGCAAAGAGGAGCCGCTGCTGGGCCCGTAGCGACTGCCGGAGGCGCACGCGCTTGGCGAGAGGTTCGCTGCGTGACCACGCTGGACGCCGCCGCCCCGAGGTGGCGCGACCACGCGCGACAATGTGGGAGGCCGAGGTTGCCCGGACGCTGGAGCTCTTCCGGGAGAAGGAGGCCGAGCACACGTGGAACGCCTTCAACACCGACCTGAGCGAGTGGGTCGAGCGCGTGGGCCAGTCGCACGACGCGCCCGCCGACGCCGTCGTCGCGGCGCTCGCGCAGGTTCTCAAGCCATGGACCGACTCGGTACGCGGCGGACGCCACACGGCGGTTCCGCCCGCTGTGCTGTGCCTCACGACCCATGCGCCCTGCTGCTCGTTTGGCCCGCGCCGCGCCGGTGGCAGATGGAGTCGATCCGGTCGGCGCTCTCGGCGACCGCGTGCAGCCTCGTGGACGCCGCAGCCAAGCGGCTCGGCCCGGCGTTTGACCCGCTCGCCGACGAGATCGTGCCACACCTGTTGAACCTCGGCGGCCGCTCGAACCGCGTGTTCATCCGCAGCGCCGAGGGCGCGATGAAGGCGGTCGCGGAGCACTGCCAGCTGGTCCGCCTGCTGCCCACGTTCCGCCCGGCCCTGGTCAGCAAGAGCGTGTCGCGCCGTCAGTTTGTGGCCACCGCCGCGCTCGGCGTCTTCACCGGCGCCACCAACGACGGACAGCGCCGGCGCTACGCCGACGACATCGTCGAGCTGGCCATTGCGGTACGCGCTCTTGGCCATGGCGGCTTGTGCGCATGGGCCTGTGGCCAACTCGACGAGGGCACCTGGCCTGCTGCAGTGAACGCCGCAGCTGCTGAACGACGGCGACGCCAAGGTGCGCCAGACGGGCAAGGATTTGTACGCAGCCGTGCTCGCCGCGTGGCCCGACGTCGCCGCCACGTACGCTAGCGTTCGCGAAGCGTCGCTTGCGCGCTCCGCACGGCGCCGCCTAACATCCCGCGTTCCCTCGGCGTGGGCTTCTGAGCGACAGCATCTTTGGGCGGCTGGACAGCAACCGTCAGGCGGCGCTGCGGTCGCTGGACCGCGCCGAGCGGTCCGACGATAAGCTGGCCGTAGGCGCCGCCGCCGCGCCCAAGAAGGCGGCCGCGGCGCCCAAGCCGTGGCGGCAGCCGTCCGCGGCCGGCCTTGCCGTGATCGACGCCAACATCGCCGCCAACGCGGCCGGGCTGGACGGCGTCACCGTGGCCAGCAAGCCACCCGCAGCCCCCGCTCCAGCAGCGCCGGCAGCGCCGGCAGCGCCACCGCAGGCGCAGGCACAGGAGCAGGCGCAGGAGCAGCAGGCGCCGCCGCACGCCGTGGGCATGCCCCGCCGCGTCCACGCGGACCCACGCCAGGCGGCCGCGGCGACGCGGTCGGCGGGGCCGCCACTCCTGGCCGCCCTGGCCAACCGCGACGCCGCCGCCAAGGCCGCCGCCGCGGTCCTCGAGCCGCCCACCGACGCGGTCGCGCCGATGGAGGAGGTCGTGCCGTCGCTGGCGCCCGCCGCCGCGGCGCCGGCGTCGCCCGTGGTGCAGGAGCTCGAGCCGCTGGTGCAGGTGCTCGTCACGGCGCCCCTGCCGGAGCGCAAGGCGGCGCTGGAGGCGTTGGCCGAGCTGCTGCGGACGCACGGCCTGCCGTACAGCGAGACGCTGGGCGAGCTGCTGGCGCGGCAGCCGCCCTCGGTGCGGCTGCCGCTGGGCCGCCTGCTGGCCCGGCGGGTGCCGAGCGAGGTGCTTGCCCCGGCCATCCGGTGAGCGATCCGCCGTTTCTGTACAGTGTGGCTTTGTACCATTTCAACCCTATGCAGTGACAGCCGACCCGGTGAACCGCATCCAAGGCAGCATGCGCGGCGCTGGCGTCCACCATCCACAGTTCACAGTCCACGGCACGCACTGCACGGGCGTGACGTCATCGCTGACGTTTTGGCGCGAACTTGAACGGGGGCCGTAGGCGGGGGGCGAGCGACCGAGCGCGATGCTGTCGCTGCTGCCAGCGCTGCCGGCGCTGTGGACGGCGCTGGAGGTCGCGGCGGTGGGCCTCGTCGCGTATGGCGTCTTCCTGTTCGTCCGCAACAACTATTTGGGCGGCCTCGAACGCGACCATGCCCCGCCGCGTACGCCAGACAGAGCGCCGCAACCCGGCGGACCGGCGGCGGATGCGGGGCGAGATCTAACCTCGGACGCAGTGGGAGCCAGCCGCTGCGGCGCTGGGGTATGCGCATCGGGGGGGGCCAGCACCTCGCCTCGTGACGTGGTGGCCCGTCATCGGGCACCTGCCGTTCGTCCTGCGCAACAACGGCGTCGACGCCATGGACCGCTTCCACGAGACGCTGCGCGAGTGGCGCCAGCAGGGCATCGACGTGCCGCCGGCCAACCAGGTCGACGTGGCCGGCAACAAGTTCTGCTTCATCTCCGACCTGGAGGACATTGTGCGTCGCCGCGTGGCCGCCCCCAGCCAAGTGGTGACCGTGGCGGCTAATGCGGGAGCTTCACCAGGATTCCTTGCCCATGCTGCAGAAATGGACGGTCCAAACCAACTTTGGCAACTACGTGGTCGGCCAGATGCGCAAGGACGTGACCGCCGACTTTCTGGGCCGCGGCATCTTCACGGAGGACGACGCCTTCTGGCGCACCCAGCGCCACCTCTCCAAGCCGGCCTTTGAGAACCAGCACCTGGAGGCCATGCTGCCAGTCTTTCTGGAGCACAGCGAGGTCGTGGTCGACATCCTCCGCAAGGCCGCGCGCAGCGGCCAGCCCGTCGAGTTGGAGGACCTGTTCATGCGGTGCGTAGCCGGGCGCCGAATTGGCCCGGGTGCCGCTTCGCCGCGCCTACGCTGAGCCTGATGGCGCCTGTGCGGTGCACAAAGCACGCGGTCAGGTTCACGCTGGACTCGAGCGGAAAGGTGCTGTTCAACCACTCGGTCGGCTCGCTGCACCGCGACATCCCCTTCCAAAAAGCCTTTGACTACGTGCAGTACGCCGTCGAGAGGCGCGTGTCCAACCCGCTGCGCATGGTGCGGGGACGCCCGAAGAAAAGTGTCTGGGAGCGACACGCGACTCGTACTCACCTAGTTGCCGTCCGGTGACACTGGAATGGCGCTTGGCTGTAGCTGCTGCCGTCGCCCACGTTCCAAAAGAACCTCAAGATCTGCAACGACTTTGTGGCCGAGATCATCCGCGCCGCCCGCGCTGATCCCGACCTGGCGGCACGCAATGACCTGCTGGCCCACTTTATGAGTACAGCAACGCATGGCTGCGAGATTGCAGCGGGTTGCATCTCATTCCGTCGCGCGCCGTGGTGTTGGTCGAGAAGTGTGCGCGCTGTCCAGCCGACATTGATGTGGCCACCGGCAAGCCACGCGCCCACGACGACAAGTACCTGCGGGACATGCTCTTCAACTTTCTGATCGCAGGCCGCGACACCACGGCGGTCTGCCTGACGTGGCTCTTCTACGAAGTCGCACAGCATCCCGCTGTGGAAGCCAAGGTAGCGTGGGCGCGCTGTCCCGCGGAAGGATGCGCGCGCGTCTGCTGAGCCTTCGTGCCCAAGCTTCCGGCGACGGGTTGCTGTCATTCCAGATCCTCGAGGAGCTGAACGAGGTGCTCGGGGAAGGCGAGGTGCCGCGCACCGGCGAAGACATCCGAAGCCTCAAGTACCTGCACCATGTCATCAACGAAACGCTCCGGTGCGTGGGCGCTCGGCCAAACTCGCCGGAAATGCAAGGCCGCTGATGTGGGCCAGCTACGTGCCCGCAGCTTGTACTCGTCGCAGGCTGCACGCGGTCGTGCCGCGCCTCCTGCGGTGCGCCCGCGAGGACGACGTGCTGCCGTCCGGTTACAAGATCACGGCCGGCACGAACGTCATCTACCAGACCTACATGCTCCACCGCGACGAGCGGTTCTGGGGTCCCGACGCCCTGCAGTTTGATCCGGAGCGCTGGATGGACGAGCGGACCAAGAGGTGTGCGAGGGCGGCGCGCGACCGTTGGCAGCAGTTGGCTGACGGCTGGCACCATCGCCGCCCTGGTCCGTCTGCGACGGCAGCATGCAAGCCTACCAGTTCGTGCCGTTCCACGGCGGGCCGCGGCGCGTACGCCCGCCGCCGTGCCGACATCGATCCGCTGGGATGTTTTGGCGCTGACGATGCGGCATCATGGTCCGGCGCCTTCGTTACGCGTGTGCGCAGTGCCTCGGCTTCCAGATGGCCTACAACGAGGTCACCATTGCGGCCGCCATGCTGCTTCGGGTACGTCGCCCTTCAGGACGCACCCAAGTTTCTGAGTCCCGGTGCTCACATCGCACGCCCAGCCTCGCGTCGGCATGACAAACAGCATTTCCGGTTCACGCTGGTGCCAAACCATACGGTCACGGCCGAGAGCTCCCTGACCCTGGGCACGGCCGACGGCGTCTACGTGACCGTCACCGAACGGACCAAGTGATTCTGTGCAAAAGTAAGTCGTCGTTTGTACAGGACGCAGGCAACTGGCAGCTTTACACTTGCGGAATCGGCCGGCGCTGGCGCAGCGTCACCAGGACCGGCGTGGCGGGGCGGTACACCAGGTCCGGCAGGCCCTTTACGTTGGGGTCCACGGTCGTGAAGTGGTAGTGGCGGATGAGCTTGGCCAGCACGATCTTCTCCTCGAGCTGCGCAAACTTTTGGCCCATGCAGTTGCGCGGGCCGGCCGAGAAGGGAATGTACGCGAACGGGTGGCGGCCCTCCGAGTTCTCCGGCAGCCTGCGTGCGCCGAGATCGTGAGGCGATTAAGCGCGTGGCCCCGGATCAGCCACGTGGCATCGCGCCCGCTCCAGCGCGCTGTGGAAGAACGCGTTACGGACCAGCGGTCGGGGTCGAACTTGAAGGAATCGGACCAAAACTTCTTGTTGTGGTGCAGCGGGTAGATCTGGATGGTGCACATGGCACCCTTGGGCACGGTCACGCCGCGCATCGTCACGTCCTCCGTGAGGGTCTGTGCACAATCAAGGCGCACCTCTTTGCCGCACTTGGTTCATGCGTCAGTGCATGCGCTACTGGTATTCTGATTGCCGCAGAATCAGGCGCGCGCGCGCGCGCGTACCCGCGCAATGAACGGCACGGACGGGTGCAGGCGCATGACCTCCTTGACGAAGCGATCCAGGTACTCCAGCTCGGCGAGGTCTTCCGAGCTGATCCGCCCCCCACGCCCGGTATCCACCACGTAGCAGGCGACACGAGCGTGAGCTCCCCTTCGCCTTCACGCGGCAGAGCACGGCCGCCGTTGCATGGCGCCAGGCGTACGTCATGTCCGACGTGCCGGCGGCGTCCATGTAGTTGTCGATCTCCTTCTGCAGCTTGGCCTGCACGTGGGGCTCCTGGCCAAGGACGAAGAGGGCCCAGGACAGCGCCGTCGCGGTCGTGTCTGCGCGAGGGGGTTCAAGGGACGGAAAGCACGCAGGCCGTCACATGGCGATTTAGTGCCTTGCCAGAGATCGCCGTGTCCAGTATGCATGCACGTGCGACGCCGCGCCGTACCGTGGCCGGCAAACATGAACGTGTTGGTCTCCTCCAGGATGGCGCGGTCCGAGAGCGGCTTGCCGTCCTCGTCGGTCGCCGAGAGGATGAGGTCCAGGAACGCGGGCCGCTTGCTGTCGACGTGGATCTTGCCATCCGGGCCCGTCAGCGCGCGACGGCGCTCACGGATCACCTCGCCGACAAAGTCTGCCGGCCGCGCGCAGACCGCCGACGCACTGGCGCAGGTTGGAATCCCGCCAATCCACGCGAGGACAACGCCCTGGCGCCGTCCGTACCGTGCATGGTGCGCAGGTCCTTGCGCCACTGGCGGCCGGTCGGCGAGAGGTGGAAGATGGCGTTGGCCAGGAGCCACGGGTGCTGGATGCGGTGCAGGAGGGTGGCCGACGCGCGGTAGACGGCCTGGACGTACGGCAGGTTCTCGCCCTTGATCTGCGCGTCGAGGTGCTTGCCCATGGCGGTCTCGCAGATGACGTCGAGCGTGAGGCGCGTCATCATGCTGCTGATGTCGATGACCTCGCCAGTCTGCGCGGGCTTCTGGAGCAGCTGCAGGGTGATGTTGGCGCGCTCGTTCATGGTCAGGGCGAAGGTCTTGAGGATGTCAAAGTGGAACGCCGGGGTGATGAGCCGGCGCCGGCCGTGCCACTTCTTGCCGCCGGCGATGAGGAGGCCGTCGCCCAGCCACGGCACCAGCAGGTCGTACAGGCCGGCCTTCTCGTTGTTGCGCGAGGAGGCAATCACCTCCTGGACGAGGTCGGGCTCCATCACCTCGACGTTGGGGAAGATGCCGAGCCACGTGCGGTAGACGCCCTCCGTGGCGACGTTGTCGCAGACGTTCATGATGAACTGCGCATAGTTGGTCGACAGGCCGTGCTCCATGACGGTGCCAAGCAGCGGGACGGCCTTGGGGCCCGGGAACCTGTCGATCACGCCATAGCGCTAGGAAAGACACGCGGCTGAGGCGATACGGCCGAGGGTCGTTAGGCCCCACGGCCAGCCACGTGTCCAACCACTCCGTCGCCGGGCGCGTACCACTTTGTAGTAGACGTAGGCGCCAGCGGCGGCCACGAGGAGGGCGACGAGGCCGGTGCCGGCGAGGGCGCCCAGCGCCCAGAGCAGGTTCCAGGGCGTGAGGGGCGGCAGGGCGATGAGGCCGCTCATGGTTGCGGGTGGGTGGGCAGCCGCTGCCGAGGCTGCGTTGAGGTGCTTAGTTGCCGGCGGTGCGTGGGTGGGTGGGTGGCGATGGCGAGAGTGGGCTCCTTGCGGGTCGCGACGGTTGAGGATGCGTTCTGAATCGGCACAGTCCCTGCGCCCGGCGCCAAGGCACCAGCGCACCAACGCACGTGAAAAGCCGCTAGTCGCCCCGCTTGCCGACGGCGGCGGCCGCGGCCGCGGCCCGCCACGCGCGCACGCGCGGAAGCTCCGCCATCCCTCCGCCCCTGGCACGGCCCCGCCCCATCACGCTAGAACCCCCGCGATTTCGCCATGCACTGCCTTGCCCGGGTCCTCCAGCGGGTGCACACCGCGTACTAGGTCGGAAGAGCGGGAGATCTGCTGGCAAACACCGCCTGCATCGTCCGCGAATCGCGCCGCCATGCGGCTCGGGAGATGGGATGACGTCATGTGATTGCGTCAGCTCCGATAGCGGAAGTTTCTTGGGCGTCGCAGGCGAGGCGACGGCGGGCCGCGATACCCGGCACGTGCGGCACGTGCGCTCCATGGATTGAACTCGGCGGCTGAAGCGGGTTTGAAGCGGCTGCTTGCTTAGCATACGCTTTGTCGACAAGTTGGGCATAGCAACAGCGGCTAAAAAAAAGAGCATTTGGCAGCGAGAGATTGCCGAGGCGATCGACAACCGCTTTCACGCGCCTTCCACGGGCGATCCGCCAGCGCCGCTCCGCACGCCGACGGAAACAGAGGCCACAATACATTATCGCACACGTTTCACCACAGGTCGCCAGTTGTACATAGACTACACAAAGTTTGACAAGTCGTGCTCTCGCACCTTTACAAGAGCCGGATGGGCCCGTCTTCGTCGCGGAACGCCGATGCCGGCAGCGGAATGAACTGCACGCGCGGCCGCACTGCAGACGCCGGCCGCCGCCTCCGCAGCACACTCAGCACAACGACGCTGACCACCGTCAGGCCTGTCAAGACGAGCAGCGCCGGCACGAGCCAGCTGCTCGACGCGGGCGGCGCGCCCGTGCCGCTCTTGTCGTCGTCGCTCGGCGCGGTGGGCGCGCTCGTCGCCTCGGCCGACGGCGTGGCGCGCGGCGTGGGCTCGCCGCCGCCGTCGCCGCCCGGCTTGGTCGTCGGGGGCTCCGTGGGCGGCGCCGCCCCCGGCTCGAGCGCGGTGCCGTGCAGGGTGAGCTGCCAGCTCTGCAGCTTGCCAACCTTGTTCTCGTTGAACTCGTCGCGGACGACCAGCGTCCACGTACCCACGGGCGACTCGCCCCAACACCGGACCGTCGTGAACGTCCAGTCGCGCAGGCCGTCGGAGCTCCTGTCATTGGCGCGGTGCGTCGCCAGCGTGGAGAGCGTGCCGGCCGGCGACACCAGCTCGATCACCAGGTCGCCGCGCTGCATGTGGATGATTGAGACGGTCACCTCTACGTGCTCCAGCACGCGCAGCTCGCCCGCGTCCGCGGCGTCCACCGTGATGGACTGCTGCAGACCCGAGCCGCCGTAGGGAATGGGCTTGGGCGCCTCGACTTTGGGCATCTTGACCGCCGTCTTGGCCCCCACCCTGTCGTCTCGGGGCGCCAAAACAGCGTGTATCCCTCATAGGTCAGCACAAACCGGCCGCCGTGAAAACCGCTGCGCGGGGGGCCACGTACAGCGGCCACGTCTTGGCCGCATTGACCAGCACCCACGTGTCGAGCAGGCCGAAGCCGTAGTAGTCGTGGTAGTACCGGCCGACGCCGTTGGCGGCCCACCGGCTGTCGTCCGGCCGGATCCGCACCGTGGTGTTCACCACCAGCCACTGCATGTCGCGCCAGGTCAGCTCGGGCCTGCAGACCGTGCGCACAGGGGCTCGCAAGCGCCGTCGCGGTTAGCGCGTGGGCGCGGCTATGTGCGTTGGCGCAGGAGTGGTCTGGCGCACCGAGCGGACAGCGCCAGCGCAAAGATGCCGGCCGCCAGCGGCGCCGCCGCCGATGTGCCGCCGAACCGCGACGTGCACTTTTGGCCGACGTCGGTGGTCGTCTGGAGCAGCGCGGGGAAGGGTACGGCGGCGCGGGCCGGTTGAGTCCGTGCGAACAATTCGCCATGCGCCACCCGGCCCAAGCCCACGTACGATCGCAACGCCGCCGCTCGACGAGTACGTGACGGCCAGCTGGGCCACGCACGGCTCCTGGTACGAGGCCGGCGTGTTGTCCTTACCTACGGCGCCGATGGAGATGGTGTAGATCGAGTTGGTGTAGCCGTCAAAGTTGCAGTTGTCCGAGGAGCCGCCGTTGCCGGACGCGAAGACGTAGATCGAGCCGCGGCCGTCGCGGCCCTCCTTCACGCCCCTCTCCAGCGCCGCCGACAGCAGCGGGCCGGGCCCTTCGACAGTGGCGCTGCCGTGCCCAGCCGCAAACGCTGACCGCGCGAATCGCGCGCTTAGATGCGTGCAGCGGCCGCAACCACACCGCCGTTCACCTGCCGTACCCGTTGTCGTAGGGGCCCCACGAGTTGGAGTAGATGTGGTTGAGGTGCCACTTGTACGTGAGCGCGTCGGCCTCCATGCTGTCGGTCACGGGCCCGGAGAGGATGCGCAGGCCGGCGACCTTGGCGCCGTACGCCACGCCCACGCCGCACGCATTATTGGGCGCCGCGGCGATCTCGCCCGCGCAGCGGGTGCCGTGGATGTCGTCCTTTTGCGTCGGCATCGGGGAGTTCTGGTTCTTGTTGTAGTCCCACGAGCACGCCAAGCACTGTGCGTTCAACGGGTGCGCCGGACGGGGCACCAGCGTGCGATTGGCATTCGGTTTCAGGCGCGCAGCGCGCAATGGTAGACATGGCAAGGCCGTACGAAGGCAGCCGCGAGGTCGTCGTGCGTGTAGTCGAGCCCTGGATGACCAGATGAGAGCCGCGCGAGGCAGCAAGGCCGGCGTCAGCTCAGCGCTCCTGCCAACGACCCGGTGCCGAGGCGGCGCCCGCCACACCGTCGTCCACCAGCGCCACGGCCACGCCCTGGCCCGTGTTGCCGTCGCGCCAGACGCGCGTCACGTTGATGTCGCGGCCGCTCCTGTCCACCTAGTAGCGGCGCCGTGCGCGGAAGGCCCCTTCACAGCGCTGCTTTAGAGCTTTGGGGGGCGCCCGACCCCTGTGCCCAGCGGTGCACGCGGTAGGTACCAGGTGCCACTGGTTGGTGAACAGCGGGTCCGGAAAGTGCAAGTCCGCGGCGACACGACCGGGGTCGGTCTCGCGGTCGCGCTTGGCGCGCTGCAGCGGCGTCTGCACCGCCGAGTACGCCACACTCGGCAGCGCGCTCGCCCGCTGCGCCAGCCGGTGGTGGTGCACCTCGCTGGCGCCACCCGCCACAGCAGCGACCCCGCGACGTCGCGCCGTCAGCGTCCGATTGGCGAGACCGACCGCGTCGCCGCGTCGCCGCCGACACGTACGCGTCCGCGGCGTCCAGGCCGCGCGTGGCGCGCCGCTCCACGTCCAGCGACCGCAGCAGGTACGCGCCGCGCACCTGGCCGACGCGCCGAACAACGCGGGCGTCCATGGTCGCCGCCTGCGCGGGCGCACGAGCCGGGCGTGCGCATAGGGCGCCTGTTAGCATGCGCCTGGGTTGGTTGATAAGCAGGTCGCCCGGCTGCCGGCGACGCACCAGCGCCGCAGCGGCGGCATCGAGCTCGTCGTCTGCCAGGCCGTCGGCGTCAGTCAGCTGGATGGCCACGGTGCCGACAAAGTCGTTCCACGCCGGCGCGTCCGCGACGGCGTCCGCCATCGCGCTGGGGGCAATGGCCACCAGCGCAGCGACCGCCGCCAGGAGAGCGAACGCGGCCGCGGTGGCCGCGGCCGCGGCGCTGCTGCGTGGCCGCCGCATGGTGCCGCACTGCGTTCACCACGCACGCGATTTGCACGCGGCGCTTGCCGACCGCCGACGGCGGGCCAGACGCAGCCGCCACACAGCAGGCCCCGCCTGGCCCTCCGCGGTGCTTGTGCCCCTCGTCTTATTCGTTGGGCGGGGCGGGCGCTCCGGGGGGGGGCCGGCCTCGCCGGTCGCAGCGCCGCGGCGTCCGCGAGGCCGGGCACGCCACCGCCCACGCACGTGCCAGCGCTCTGTCAGCCCAGGCGCCTCGCTCGCGCATCACCCGCCCCTCTCCTTCCCCGTTCCACAGCGTGCGCGCGCAGCCCACCCTCCTAGGCTTCTTGCAGGCGGATCACGGCGGGTTCATCGCGGGCGCATCGCCGGAACACCAACGCCCTCACATACGGCCATAGCAGCCAACTGGCCACCGGTCGCCCCCACACGCCGCCGCACAGAATGACGTGGCACCTCCGCTGAGATGACGTCATAGGATCACGATGACGTCATCTATGGCGGCGATGGGGGCGACCGGCGCGCCCGCGGCCGCCGCTGGGCGCGACGGCGGCGGTGCGGCGCGGGCTGGCGGCGCCGGCAGCGAAGATGCGGGACGCGGAGGCACGGAAGAGGGCCGCCGACGGTGGTCGCGCTTTCGGCCCTGCATTGATCTGCACGACGGCCGCGTGAAGCAGATCGTGGGCGGCACGCTCACCGACGCCGGCGACACGCTCCGGACCAACTTTGTGGCGACGTACGCGCCCGCTGGGCGCCGCACGCCGCGCCAGCTCGGTCGGCTAAGACGGCTGCCCGCGCGTGTTGGAGGCCTGTGCGGGTCCAGCGAGGACGCGGCGTACTTTGCGAGGCTGTACCGCGAGCACGCACTGGAGGGCGCCCATGTCATCAAGCTCGGCCCGAACAACGACGCGGCCGCACGGCAAGCGCTCGCCGCCTGGCCCGGTATACGGGCCGAACGGACCGAAGGGCCTGCGCCGGCGCAGCCGACTGACCCGCCGCTCTTGCCAACCGGTGCCGATGCTATGCCGCAGACGGGCTCCAAGTCGGCGGCGGCATCGATGCGAGCAATGCCGCCGAGTGGATCCAGGCCGGCGCGGCCAAGGTGGGGCCCCGGTCCTGACCGATCTAACGCCTCCGCGGGGTCGCTCACAGGCGAGCGCTGCCTGGCGCCTGTGTCGGCGATGGGAGCAGGTCATTGTGACGAGCTACCTCTTCCCCAATGGCAAGTT
>Ga0180216_1002909_pt1 | contig 13884 bp, 24 predicted proteins | sample eDN3rd37CBELigMG_FD_128879 | JGI IMG/M metagenome (GOLD analysis project Ga0180216, IMG submission 128879) | Enriched Miracle-Growth compost microbial communities from Emeryville, California, USA - eDNA 3rd pass 37_C BE-Lig MG (version 2)... ... | reverse complement strand
TTGGGAGTTGTGGAGAATGAAGAGGCGGTCGGTCGTAAAAACTGGAAGGCCGCGGCCTCTTGTCTTGGCGGCCCCCCCCCCCCCCCCCCCCTTGTTCAGCGAGCCGCGCTGCCGCTGCCCGCGCTGCGGCGGACGGCTTGCAGCGGCACGAACGGGTTCTTGACCGCCACAGCCGATTGGGCTGCCTTGGGCGCAGCGGGGGCCGCCGGGGCCGTGGCCGCGGGCGGCGCAGGGGCTGGAACCTTGGGCGCAGCGGCGGGCGCAGCAGGCGGTGCCGCCGCCGGTGCAGGAGCGGGTGCAGACACCGCAGCGGGCGTCGCCGCTGCAGGCGCGGCCGCCGGCAGCACGGGCGCAGGCGCCAGCGCAGCCGGCGGCAACGGGAGGACTGGCGCCGCCGCGGGCGCGGGCGCGGGCGCGGGCACCGACCGCGGCACGGCCAGCAGCGCCACGTCTGGCGGCGGCACCGCCGACGGCGGGGGTGCCTGCGGCAGCGGCGCGGCCGCGGGCGCCGGCGCGTCGCTCGCGCCAAAAAGGAGCGCGCGCCAGTCGGTCGCTCCGTTGGTGGCCGCGGCCGTCGCTGTCGGTGGAGGGGGCGCCGGCTTTGCCGGCGCGGCCGGCGTCGGCGGCGCTGCGGGGATCGGCGCCGCTGGGGCCGCAGCGGAGGCCGGAGCAGGGGCGAGGCCCAGCAGCGCCTTCAGCTTGGGCTCCGCGTCCGCCGGCGGGGCTGGGGCCGCTGCCGCCGCCGGCGGCGTCTTCAGCAGTCGCAGGAGGTCCTTGGCTGGATCGGCCGCTGGCGCAGGGGCGGCCGCTTGCCCCAGCGGCTGGCCGCGCTTGGCGATGGCCCACGCGTTTGGCTTGCCGCTGGACGCGGGGGGCCCCGCCGACTTGGCCGCGGCGGCGGCCTTGGCCGGTGACGGCTTCGTGGGCGTCGCCGGCTTGGCCGCCGCGGCCGCGGATGCCTTGGCCGCGCCGCGGCTGGCGGCGGCCGGCTTGGCGCCGATCGGCGGCTGCGGCTGGCTGATGTTGAGCAGGCCGATCGACTCCACGACGACGGTGCGCGCCGTAGCGCCGTCGCCGCCGGCGTTATTCGCACCGTTGGGGTTGGTGCCGTCTAGGAGGATCTCGATGCGCGGCAGGTCGATGCCGATGACCGTGGCAAGTGTGCCGAACGCGATGCTCGAAGACCACTGGCAGTACCGCACGCGGTCGCCCAGCTGGAACGTCTGCAGGCCGAGGCGGAACGGGCTAAGCTCGGCCGTCAGGACGAGCGCTGGGGAGATGTTGTTGGCAATGTCGTCCCCCGTGCGCCCTTCCTTGAGCACGCGCTGCACGGCGGGCGCCGGCGCAAACCCGGCCACGGGCGCCGGCACGGGCGCCGCCGCGCTCGCCGGCGGCGGCAGGATCGGTGCGGCGGGCAGCTTCTCGACGTTGCGGGCGAGGACGGCGATCTGGCCCGCGGCCAGCCGCTCCGACGTCACGGGCACGTGCGTGAGGTCGTTGAGGCCCTGCTGCTTCAGCCACCGCCTCACCGCTTGCAAGTCTGGCGCGGTGTGCATCCGCTGGCGCGAGCGCGGTGGTGCGTTAGCTCCGCCCTTAGGCTCCGCCGCCCGGCGTCGTTGGCTCGCGCGCGCCACGCACCGTGGTCGGGCGCGTCGTTGGCATCAAAGAGGTCGTTCTCGTAGTACTCGTCGACGTTGTTGCCCATCGCATTGATGCGGCTGAACAGCTTGGGGAACGCCTTCCGGTACGCCTCCAGCACCGCCAGCGCCTTGGACGAGTACTCCCAGCTCTCCTTGCGGTAGCGGGCGTACCCTTGCGCCTGCACGCACACGAGCCAAGCAAGATGACGGCGAGCCACGACCTGGGTTGGGGCTGTCTGCGTCCCGTACCACCGCATCAGGCCCCGCCGACGCGCACCTTGAGCATCTTGGAGTGCATTTTGAAGCTGAGGCCAATGTTGACGCGCTCGGTGCGCGTGCCGCCGTCGCGGCTGGGCTTCTCGCACAAAACGTGCAGCAGGCCGGTCAGCCGCGAGAGCTGCGACGGCGACAGGCCCACGCGCCGCGCCGCGTCGGAGGTGCTGTAGTAGACGTCGGCGGCGACGCTCGCGAGGAGCTGGTGGCCGAGCTGCGCGTGCTCCTGCGCTGGCGCGAGCCGGATGTCGATGGTCCGCGTCTTGGTCCGGTGCGCAATCACCGTCGCCAGGCGGCCGTACTGGGCGGCGCCCAGGTAGATCACCGTCGAGTCCAGCGGCACTTCCGCCTGGCCAACGAGCCGTGGTCCACATCACAATCGGCTGGCAAGGCGTTAGGGAGTGACTGCGCTGCGGCGCAGGGAGCGCGCTGCGGCGCCCACCTCCAGGGACAGCGGCGGCCGGTCGCGGAACCGCGGGTCCTCTTCCAGCACGCTCTCCACGACCACGTTGGCCGGCAGCTCCTGCTCCACCAGGGAGTACTCGCGCTCCAGGCCGCCGTCGGCGCGCTGCACCATGCCCTGTGCAGCAAAAACGCGGCAGGCGGCGCACAAACACGATAAAGGATTTGCGGCCATTAGCTCAGCCATCGGCGCGCGCGTTCTGCTCGTCCGCAGCGGCGCCGCACCTTGATGGGGCGCACGGTCAGGACCACGTTCACGGGGCCGGTGATGATGCCGCGGCGCGCGTAGGTGCGCTCGAGCGCCTCGACGTTGGACGGCCACGCCTTCACCTCATACGGCTCCATCGGCTCCCGGACCACGCGGCCCGCGCCCGCGCCGCCGCTCTTGCGGTCGCGCGGCGGGGCGTCGCCGCCCACGCGCCGGTAGCTGAACAGGCCGTCGACCACGCGGGTCACCATCGCCTCGATCAGGAACGGCCACCCGACGTAGCAGCGGCGTCCGACCAGCCGCTCCGCCAGCTCTGACGCGGTCTGGTCGCCCGTGCACCGCGGTTTGCTGGCCCGTGCCATTGTTAGCAGCCACGCCCGGCGGCGGGTCACACCGCCGCCGCGCCAGGTCCGACCTCCTTGCGATCCGCGAGCGTGACGACGTAGCTCTCGCCTTTGCTTTCGTGCCCAAAGAGCATCACGCCCTGCATGCGCAAGTCCGTCGAGAACTTGAGGGTGTACAAGCTGGGGAACCCAGGCAAGGCTGTGATGTGACGCGGACGGACGCACTGAGCGCGTCTCACGGTGAGCGGAGTGTTCGCTGCGTCCGCGCGCTCTCCGCAAGCCCCGTCGCACCATTGACGCCGAGGCGCGCGCCCGGCAGCAAGCCCTGGCGGAAGCCCTTGTCCGGCGGCGGCACGGGCGTCTGGAAAATTTGCACGTAGGCGTTGCAGTCTTGCAGGTCGGGGAAGTACTCGGGCAAGGGCGACGGGAACGTGTAGTGCAAGTCGGCGTTGAAGGTGAAGACCAGGTCCACGCCAAACTCTGCGGACCGCGCCGCGACCGCCGCAGGCGCGATTTGCTCGGTCTAGCGTCTGCTTGAAGCCATGCCAAAGCCAGGCGACTGCCCCCCGGTGCCGTACGGTTCCGGGCGCGCTCCTCTTCGGTGATCATGTTGTTGCGGGGCGCCATGGCCGCCAGCAGGCGCTGCTGGTCAATGAACGGGATCAACACGACGGCCTCCCACTCGTTCTTCTTGCCGTTCAGGTCCGACTTGAACGACTCGGGGTAGGCATCGCGAATCGGCGAGTCCGGATCCGTGATGAGCGGCCAGTAGGCCTTGGGGATGAGTTTCTGGGCGGCGCCCACACGACCATGGATTGGCACAGAACCGTTGCCATTCAGTACAGGCCCCTCACCGCGTTGCGCGACCCCGGCGCAGCCCGTACGATGGACGCGGGCGGCAGGACGCCCATGAGCTGTTCAAACGGCCGGAAAGGTGCGCCTGAAAGAAGAAAAAATGCCCATCCCGGTGCGGGCACACATGCAGGTGAGTGTCTGCAGGAGGACACGCCCTGTGGCTCCCGTGGGTGGCGCACCAGGTTCAAACGCGATCTTGACCTGGTCCAGCCGCACAAGGTCCGAAATCATCGGCGGGTAATGGTATGGGTAGAACCACGACCACGACACCACGCCGTCGTAGTAGTAGTGGAGCACCCACTGCAAGCCGACCACGTACGCCTCGGCCACCGCACGGCGGCCTGGTCGCGGGCGACCCGTACCAAGGCGGGCGCGCGTCATGTATGTCAGCGTCCCCCGGCCGAAACGGGCCCAGCGCATGCGATGCCCGCGCTCGCCGACCTTGCACGTCCTCCGGAGGGATGTGCAGCTTGGTGTAGTAGTAGTCGTCCTTCCATTGCTGGAAGGCGGCCTCGTACGCTTCGCGCTGCGCGCCAGGCCGCTGCGCCTCAAGGCGTGAAAGGCATCAGAGGGGCGGCCCGGAATCGCGCATCTGCCGGTGCTGCCCAAATGCGCACCTCTTCCGGAGGCACGACGATGTAGTCGTCGTTGCGCACCACGGCCGTGGCCAGCTGCTGCCGGAGGCGGGCGACGTCGCCAGCGGGGACGTCCACGTTCATGTCGCGCCACACGACCAGCTTGGTGTCGCGGCCTGCCAGCGGGCACAGGCCCGAACACCATTGGTGCGGAAGACGCTGGAGTCAGGCTGCGTCGGCCGCGGCCTGGCTTCACCCGGCGATCGCGGCGCACCGGTGCCGATGTGGTCAAAGGTGAGCATGAGGCTCTGCGCCAGGTCGGCGGCAAACTTGCGATCGCGCGCCGAGAGGGAGCCGGGGAAGGTGAGCTCCGCGTCGGGGTCGTGCTTGTCGTAGAAGGCCAGGATCTGCTCGGCCACGACGCGCTGGCTGGCGGTGAGCACCCACGGCTCGACGGCCGGCAGCGCGGGCGTGTCGCCCGTCGACGACGCATCGTCGTTCAGGGACAGGTCGTCCACACTCAGGTCCTCCGGCCGCGGCGTCGCCGATGGGCCTGCGTGCATCCCTGCCAACGCCCGACCGCGCACGGCGGACGTGAGCCGCGCTGGGAAGCGAGGAGGGGCCGCGTGGCTCCGCGGCGCACTTACGCGGGTGGTTCGTGTGGGCGCGCTTGTGCAGGCGGTCGCTGGCGGAGGTCTCGGCGTCAAAGACCGTCCGCTCGTTCTCGGCCAGCTCGGCCAGCAGCAGTTCGGTGCGCTGCAGGTGCAACCTCCCGCGGTCGTTCAGGTAGCCGCCTGCGGACGGCGTGGCCCCGCGCGAGTGGACGGGGCAGACGCTGCGTTAGCGGGCGCACTCCTCATCTCCACCGCTCGGCGCCGCCGCGTGGCGTACCCAGCCGAGGCAGCACTTCCTTGTAGACCTGGAACATGACCGCGAGGGAGCCGTTGGGGATGTACATGGACGGCAGCGATGGGAGAAAGTCGTTGCCGACAAAGAAGCACAGCAGGATAAAGTCGTCGATGATGCGCTCCAGGTCGTAGGGGAACGGCAGCTGGTCGCGCACGGCGCCAAACTCAATGTCCAGGTACTCGCGGAACAAGGACAGGTGCATCAGGTAGAAGTTTTGCTCGCCCTTTTGCCTGTGGCACGCAAGCACCGCCGTTCGCTTGAAAAGGACGGTTCAGTTGCGCAACATCGGCTGCTAGCCCAACCAGCGCGGCTGGCAGGACGTACGCCGTCTTCTTGGCCTTGCCAAAGGTGACCTCCTCGCGGAGGAGGGCAAAGTGCGGCTCGTGCGAGAGGAGACCGAGCATGATCAGGTCGGCGTCGAGGCCGTAGAGGCAGTGCCGCGTGTTCGGGTCGTAGTCCGGCAGCGAGCGCTGCGACCGGATGAACGACATGATCTTGTGCTCGCCTTCGCCGGGCACCTCGTGGCCAGAGAGGATGACGCGCACCTTGCGCCACTTGGCGTCCTCCTTGATCCGGCGCGCCACAAAGTACTTGAGGTACAGCGACAGCCGCGCCATGAACTCGGTGCCTGGTGGCCCGTGCGCACGTCACGAAAGGGCACACAGTCGCTTTGGGCGTCAGCGCAACACGCACGCGCGTCTGGATGCCCTGCGCGGAAGCCGGGGGGGTACCGGGCGTGATGCAGTTGCTGTCAAAGGGCTTCTCCACGACCTCGCCCTCCTTGGCCTTCTTGCGGTTGATCTCGTAACGCTCCGCGGCCTCGCGCGCCGACTTGAAGCGGCGCGCGCGCTGCTGGTTCATCTTGGCGCGCGGCGCCACGCCGTCCACGGCCATGAAGAAGACCTTTTGCGGCTGGATGATTTGGAAGAGCTGGTCAATGTACAGGCCAATGTTGGTGAACATGACTTGCTCCGGGACGATCGCGTCCGGGTCGTCGTCCGAGTGCGTGCAGTGGTGGATGATGCCGTTCATGTCCAGGTACAGGTTGTCTGTACGGAGCCAGTGCCTGGGGGCAAGCGGGACGGGGGCGGTGAGGTGACATGGCAGAGCACGCATGCGGGCGGGCGGGTATGGTGCCGGCCGCCGTACCAAACACCGATATCCTGCTCGTCGTCACTAGCTGGCTGCAGAGCGGGTACCGCTCGCTGTTGTTCGATAGGCCTCCAGCGCACATGCGGGGCGCAGCGCATGAGTCGATACGTACCAATTCAGTGCTCGCCGAGGCCGCCGCGAGACGGACCTGACCCAGCGGAAAAACTTGGGTACGCCCATGGTGGTGGTGGCGGCGGCGGCGCCGCCGTGGCGCTGGGTGCGCCGCACAGAGACCGCCGGTCGTCCGGAGCGGGGAACAGTCCACTCACGTAGTGCGGTCCGGGCCTAGCTGCCGTTCGAGACAAGTGCACTCGGTCATCCGCGCAGGCAGCTTGGGTCGTTCTACCTAGCGGCAGACCACCGAAACGTTCTCCGCGCCAGTGTCGGTTGCAGGTCGTGCTCTCTGCGCGTGCCGTGCCTGTCTGGCGGCTGTCGCCGTCGTGCCCAGCCGCAACCAGCCGTCGTCCAATTGCGCCACGTTCAAAACACGGCGTCCACGCTGCGGGTGCCCGCGGCTCGTGCCGTGCGTACGCCGCAAAGTCGCCGCCGCCTCTCGCTTACTTGCTCTGGCTTTTCCCCGTCGTCCCTTTGTCGTCCTGCGCCGCTGCTGCTTCTTTTGTCCGCGGCTGTCCGTCGTCGCTCGTCGCTCGTCGCTCGTCGTCCGTTGTCCGTCGACGCCCTCCGCCTGCCGAACCAAAAGAAAAACTGTTGTGCCGATGTGCCCTGTTTCTGGTGCCGTCTATGGCGACGGGCTTCCCAATCCACTAGAAAGGCGCCTCTTACATCACCACTAAACTTTTACTATATAGCGCCCTGTGCGTGGTGGAATGTATAGATCCCACACAGCGAACCAGTAGAAAGGCATCTATGACGTCATGAAGCGTCGCTGCTTCTAGGGCGCGCCCTGTTTGTGGTGACGCTTATGGGAAAGGAGTGGAAGAAATATAGAAAGGGTTGTATGACGTCATTACAAGTTTTGGCGCGAAAGAAAACGTTGTTGAACGGGGACGGACGGGACGCCCTGGATAGACGGACGGGACGCCCTGGACGGACGGGACGCCCTGGACGGACGGGACGCCCTCGCGCTCCCTGGAAGGAAGGGGCGCGGAGAAAGGCTTTGTGAAGGTTGTGCTAAAACCCGTATGTAGTTCGGGCGCAGGTGAAGAGCGTGCGTGGGTGACCACTAGCGGCGCCTGATGAGCGCCGACCGCGTCCCACAACGGCCATGGCGACGCGTCCCGTGGCCGCCGCGCCGGCGCCGTCCGACAAAATCAACACGGAGGCCTTTAGCCGTACGCCCCGCCTATCGCTTGCAATGGACAGGCCTGTTAGCTGACTGTTGCTCGGACGCGCTCGCCGGGCCGTCTGCGTCCGACGCAGTGCTCTGGGAGATTTCGCAGCTGCTCAACACGGGCCTGGACCGCGAGTCGCTGTTTCTGAGCATCCAGCTGCTGGAACAGAACGTGAACCCGGAGGCGCTCGCCGCCGTGATCAAGGAGCTGACGCGCGAGGCCCAGGCCATTCAGGTCTGTGCCCCGCCCACAGGAAGTTTTCCGTATCGTGCCGCCGTACCGCTAACGCGACCGACCCACCGCCAACCTCAGGTTCGCGCGACGGGTTGCACCAGACGGCGCCGCCAGCGCGGCGCTGAAAGGACCTTGTCGTTCGTGCGGCGACTGTACATTAAATGATGATGGTGGTGGGGCCTGCGGCCCCCAATGTAACACTATGAACTATGTGACAAGATGCGTCACGCTGCCCCGTCGTCGGTGCGCGGCGCCTGCATGGCCGCGTCGTCCGCCAGGGCCTCCGCCCACCGGACGGCGTGGTCGTAGCCGGGGCTGGCGCCCGGCGCCAGCACGGGCTGCTCCGCGCCGCAGAGCTCGCGCCACGCCGGCCCGACGATCTCGCGCAGCAACAGGTCGTTGGCGCTGCCCTCCGAGGTGTCGCCCGAGATCATGACGACCTTGTCGCGCGTGACGGGGTCCAGCAGCGGCTTCACCATGCTCCAGAGCGTCCAGAACACGAAGGGCGCCTTGTACAGCACGCAGTGGCCCAGCCGCTCCGGAAAGTGGCCGCCGAGGATGCGCGTCGTGTCCTGCACAGTGCGCAGCGGCGGCGCGGTGGACCACCCAAAGTCCTCCAGGTGCAGGAACGCCACAAACTTTTCGCAGTCCCCGCCGGCCGCGGCCATGCGGTGCTCGGCGCGCCGCAGCGTCCACACCAGGTGCCGCAGCTGGCCCTCATGGTCCAGCACGCTCGGCTTGGTGCTGTCCAGCACGACGATAGGCCGCCCGTGTGCGTCGGGCCCGCTCAGGTACATCTTGCTGTTCCGCGCGTCCTCCTCAAACTCGGCCGCGCGCAGCGCCTCGGGCCGGGCGGTGAGGTGCCACGCGAGCGACCGCAGCGTCTTGAGGCACGCGGCCTCCACGTCAAACGCGCGTGCCCGCAGGTACCGGTGCAGAAAGTTGCGCGTGCCGAGCCGCGCAAACAGCGCCTGGGCGCGCTGGACGAGCGCCGCGCGGTCGGCCGCGTCGGCGTCGGCCGGGAGGAGCGGCGGCGCGTAAAAGACGTGGTGCGGGTCGGCCAGCGCGGCGTCGACGGCGGCCCGCAGCGCGTCGATGCACTCGGCCTGAGCCTCCGTCAGCGGCGGCGCCCTGATCCGGTCCGGCGCCACGGCCGCCGCCGCCGCCGCTGCGGCCGCGGCCGCCATCGCACGCGCGCGCCAGATCGACCCGATGACGTCACCTATGGCCGCGATGGGCGGCTCCGGCGACGGCCGCGACAGCCGCGCCGGCGGCGGCGGCGGCGGCAGCGGCGGCCCGCCGTCGTACAAGTTCCATGGCGCCCTCTACGCCCTCGCCGCCAACCACGACACCAGCCAAGTCGTCGTCGCGGGGCGGAACGGTACGGCGAGCGCGGCGGGGACGCGCGCCAGCGGGCCTGGACGGCATGCTGATAGAGCGCTCGGGTGGCCTCGCGGCGGCTGGCGCCTCCCGCACGTAGTGCTCTCGGTGCTGAGCGTCGTCGGCAACCGCATGACCGAGGTGACCAACCTCATGGCCGGCAAGAAGCCCATCGGATCGCTCTACTACAGCAACGACGTCCGGTGGTGCCGCACCCCCGGTACGCGGCGTGAAACCTTGTCGCTGTGGGCATGGCGCGCGCGCGCGCGCCTCATCATGCACCGGCATCGCGCAGACCAAGGCGATGGCGCGGCCTAGCGCTGCGCAACATTCTCGTGACGGCCTCCACCGACGGCAACATCCTGGTCTGGGACCTGGCGACGCCGGACCGAGGTGCGGCTGGCGCGACCGGCGCGCGTCCGAACGTGAATGGCTTTCCTCAGAACGACGGCGGCGTGATGGCGGATGGGCCGCTTGGGCCCCACAGTCAGCAAAACGACGCTGGCGCACACCCGCACCATCAACCGGCTGTGCCTGGACCGCCCCGAAAAGCGCCTGCTCAGTGCGTCGCAGGACGGCCTCATCAAACAATGGGTTAGGCCGGCCGGCGGGGCGCCTGAACCGAAGCGCCAACGCCCCGGCGCCTTCTAAGCGGTCCACGCCGTCGGTGGACGGATGCCCCTGCCTGCAGGATCTCGCGACCATGGCCGAGGTGGCGACGTACAAGACCAGCTACAACAGCGGCGCGCGCGACGTCCAGTTCCACCCCACGGAGCCGGACAAGTTTGCGTCGGCGTACGAGCAGAACACCATCGAGGTGTGGGACATGCGGGCGTCGGCGACGCGCGCCGCTCGCAAGTTCATCAACGCGCACCAGGACCCCGTGTACACCATCGACTTTAGCGCCGATGGCACCTACCTCGCGTCCGGCTCGCGCGACCGCACCGTCAAGGTGCGGTCGCGCCCCGGGTCGTGCTGGTTGGCGCGCCCGCCGACTGAACGCGCGGGCCCGGCGTCGGCGTTGGCGGTGGCGGCACGCGGCAGATCTGGGACAGCCGTTTTGACAAGTACGACGTCGTGACGTTCCAGACCATCAGCTCCGTCATCCAGGTCCAATGGCGGCCGGGCCGCTCGGGCCAGGTCGTCTCGGCGGCCAACCAGATGGACAAGTGCGGAACCGGCGCCCCGAATGGCGGCCGGCGATGCCCGGCCAGAGCTTATGCAGTGAGCCTCCCGAACGGCCGTGTCTTCCCTCCAGGACGCTGCAAGTGTGGGATGTGCGGCGACCGTACGTGCCGGTCTACACGCTGGATGGCCAGGACGACAGCACTGCGGGTGCGGCGCCGGTTGCGCACTGGCGTCCGCTTGGACGGCTGATACGAACGTGAAGCGGTCCTCGTGACGTCGGACGCCGCGCCGCCCAGCGCTGCTGTGGAAGGACTCGGAGGTGATCTGGTCCTGCACAAAAAAGGAGAACCTGTTCCAACAGCGCATGTCGAGCGGTGCGTGCGGCCGCGTGACCGACCGGGGTGGGCAGGTCGTCCCCTGACCCCTCCGCAAGCGGCGCTCTAGGGACTGAGCCGACGCCAGCGTACCACCTCGCCTCGCTCATGCCGCCGTCCGCGGTGTCCTGGTCGCCGACCGGCGATCTGGCCTTTGCCAACCTCACCGTTCCGGGCCCGCTGCCGACCATTCCAACCGCCGACCTGTACTGGCGCCGGGTGCCGCTTGCGGGCGCCGTGTGGGACTGGCCGTGCTAATGCTGCTGTGCCTAGGTGCCGCTGCGCGTGCGTCTGCCAGGGTGGACGGCGGTGTCCCGCGCGGGAGGAAACCGCAGCCCAAGAAAGACGAGGTGCGCTGTCGCGGGCCCTCGCGCGGCGTGCCGCGCCGGGGGGCACTGCTGATGTACGGCGGCGCATGGCGGACGCTTGGTCGCTCCGTTGCCTGCAGCTGCCCAACAAGCGGACGGCGGCCGAGGAGGCGGCATGGCTCACGCGCAAGCTGCAGCTGTGTGCGGTGGCGACGACGGGGATCTTTGATCGGCGCGTCTTTGTGGCCCTGGCGACCGGCTACCGCCTCAGCGGCGCGAGCCCGCCCGAGCTATGCATGCACAACGCCGAGGTGAGGCGGACGTGCCGGCGAGGCGCCTAGGCGGTGTGCCTGGGTGACTGACGGGGACACCCTGCGCGAGGCGCAGCGTTCTCCCGCCAGGCGGTCGACGCCGTGGGCGGACCCGCCGACGTGGCGCAGTCGTGGCGCGTGCTGGCGGCGCTGCTCGCGGCCTCGGACCTGATGGAGGACGCGGGCGCGGGGAGCACGGAGCTCGCCCGGACGGGGACGCGGCGCCGGCGATCCAACGCGGCCTCGGCCGATTGGACGGGGTCGGGCGCCATGCTGCTCGACGTGTTCGACGGTGAGACGCGCGCGCTGAAGCGCCCAGTCCTGGCGGCGTCGCTATGGAGCGGCGGATAAGCTAATTGGCGGACCGTTGCGTCCCGAGAACCGGTCCGTCGCAGATCCCTTTGATTCGCCGGACTCGGCCACCTTGACGTCGACGCGGAGCGGCGGCACGGCCGGCGGGCCGAGCGGCGACACGGTCCGGGCGCCGTCCACGGCCACGCTGGTCTGGCAGGACACACCGGCGCTGCGCGAGATGTTGCAGTTTTACGCTGGCCAGGTGCGCCCCGGCGCCGCCGGGCCTCTAGCGTACTGGGGGACCGGCTGACGATGTTTGGGCCGCCTCTTGCGCTACCTTGGTTTTCAGGGCGATGTGCAAACGTGCGTGTGCATGCTCGTGGTCCTTAAGGGCCACCTGTCCATGGACGACGACGACGAGCGTCGCTGGTACGACGAGTACGTCGGTACGTGCAGACGCAGCCGCGCCAGCGTGTGCGGCACCGCGGAGCCTGACGGCCGCCACCCTTGGGACGCGTTGAACCACTTGGCATCAGATTTGTTGCAGCGGTTCAAGCTGTGGGATGCCGCGGCAGCCATTGTGCTCGCATCCAACAACGCTGACGTGCGGTCGCGGTCACAGGTACGATGGACGCCAACACAGCTATGAGTTTGGGTCGCTCCGCTGATCTCTCCCTCGTTCGCACGTTGTCTGTGTTGTTTTGCCAGATCTCGACGACGTACCCGACGCGGTGCGGCCACTGTGGGAAGCTGATGGCGGCGCAGGAGAGCGGCTACTTTGCGTGCAAGGCCTGCCAAAAGGTCGTCAGCCAGTGCGCCCTCTGGTACGGCCAACCGACGGGGCCGCACGGTGGTTGGGTGTACGCGCGCTCACAGGCACCGACCAAAGTGTCGTGGCTTGTCTCGGCGTGCGCCAGCCACCAAACGGTGCGCGGGCTGTTCATCTGGTGCCAGGGCTGCGGCCACGGCGGCCACGTCGGGCACATGCAGGCGTGGTTCGCCACCTCCGCGCAATGCCCGGCCGCCTGCGGGCACCTGTGCACCGTCACGGCGGCGCAGGCGGCGCCGCGGCTGGCCACCCCGGCATCGTCGGCGCCGCCGAGCCCGATGACGCCCATCGCGGCCGTCGGCACGAGCGCAACGCGGGCCCCCGCTGCCTAGTCGCGCGGTCCGACTGTACATACATACGTGTGCGCCGTCTCTGTAAAGTAACTGTAACGCTTGTATGAAGAATAGTCTAAACTTTCTACAAGGGCGCGCACGCAGTGCGCTGCAGCATTACAAGGGTTCCTCTACTTGGGCGGTTCTTGTCTTGCCGTGGCCACGGCGACGGTGAACTGGCCGCCGCCGGCCACCGCCAGGACCTTGCGGTTGGCGGTGACGACGTGGGTCGGCTCGTAGACGTCGTCGTCCGCATCGTCGCCCAGGCCGAGCTGCCGGACGTTGTTGTTGCCAAAGGTGAACAGGCGGCCGTCCTCCGTGATCACCATCGAGTGGCTGGAGCCGCACGCGATCCGCTGCGCGAGCGTCCCCGGCACCCTCGTAGGCACCAGCGAGAGGTGAGCCCACCGCACGGTGCGCGCGCGGTGTCTACAGGGCACGCGCGCGACGTACCGCGACCTTGGCGCCGCCCTCGATCGGGATGCGCACCGGCACGAGCTGGTTGTCCGTCACCGACTCGGACAGGCCGAGCGCGCCACCGAGTGCCTTGCCCATACTGCCAACGCGGCGGCGAGCGTGCTCGGCCACCGCGGCGGGTTAGGCGCAGCAAGACGCGGCGTTGGCGGCTGCCGGGCGCGCGTACCCGTAGAGCTCGCCGGTGGCGGTGAGGACGAGGGTGTGGAAGTCGCCGCCCGCGATGGCCACGACCTTGAGGCCGCGCAGGGCGGGCACCTCGGTCGGCCGGTCGCGGTCCTCCTCGTCGCCGAGGCCGAGCTGGCCGTTCTTGTTGAGGCCCCACGCGAAGACGTAGTGGTTCTCGGTGAGCGCAAAGCCGTTGTACGAGCCCGCGAAGACGTCGACGACCGGCCCGCTCGCGCGGGTGGCAAAGTGGCCGATGCCCTGCGCCTGCAGGGTGTCGTCGCGCTGGCGGTGCCTGTGCGTGGGACCCGACCGCGGCGACAACGTGCATTTCAGTGCCGCGGT
>Ga0180216_1002908_pt1 | contig 13885 bp, 12 predicted proteins | sample eDN3rd37CBELigMG_FD_128879 | JGI IMG/M metagenome (GOLD analysis project Ga0180216, IMG submission 128879) | Enriched Miracle-Growth compost microbial communities from Emeryville, California, USA - eDNA 3rd pass 37_C BE-Lig MG (version 2)... ... | reverse complement strand
CTTCGTGCGCCAGCACGACGGCGACGTCGAGCGCATGAAGTCGCAGATCGAGGACCTCAAGGGCCTGCGGCGCGGCACTGTGCGCATTGCCTGCAGCCAGGCCCTGGCGCACGACTTCCTTCCCCGCGAAGTCACGACGTTCCGCAAGCAATACGCGTCGGTCAGTTTCGACGTGAAGGTGCTGGATCACGAAAAGGCGGTGGCGGCGCTCGCCGCCTACGACGTCGATCTGCTGCTCGTCTTCCGGCCGCCTTATCTCGCCAATCTCCAGCCGTTGATGACGCTCGAGCAGCGGCTCGTCGCCATCATGCATGCGCGCCATCCGCTGGCGGAGAAGAAGACCCTGCGCGTGCGCGACTGCATGCGCTATCCGGTGGCGCTGCCCGAGCGCGGCTTCGGCGGACGCCAGTTGCTCGACGAGTTCTGCGCGCGCACCGGCCTGCGCTTCCAGATCGCGGCCGAGTCCAACTCCTTCGAGTTCCTGCGCAGCCTGCTCGGCCACCGCGAGCTGCTCACGTTCCAGATCGAGATCGGCGCGCCCGCCGACAACAACAAGCTCGGCATGGTGACGCGCGAGATCGACGACCGCGATCTGCCCAGAGCCAACCTCGTGCTCGGCCAGTTACGCGGACGCAATCTGCCGGTGCCGACGGCGGTGTTCGCCGACCAGTTGGCGCGCTCGCTCAACGCGGCGCGCGGCAAGTCCGATTAGGCCGTTCAGCTCTCCGCGATCGGCAGCACCGTCATGGCGAGCCATTCGGCCGCCGCCGCCGGTTTCTCGGCGCCTTCGCGCTCGATCGTCACGTCGAAGCGTGTCGAGACCTGGCCGGCGCCGCGCCGGCTCAATTCACTGAGCACGAAACGGCCGCGCAGCCGCGAATTGACCGGCACCGGCGAGACGAAACGCACGCGGTCGAAACCGTAATTGATGGTCATCAGCGCGCCGCGGATCGTCGGTACCGCTTCGTAGGACATGGTCGAGATCAGCGACAGGACGAGCATGCCGTGCGCGATGGTCGAGCCGAAGGGCGTCTGCGCCGCGCGGGCCGGATCGACATGGATGAACTGATGATCGTCGGTGACGTCGGCGAACTTGTCGATCAGCGCCTGATCGATGGTGCGCCATGACGACACGCCGATTTCCTCGCCGACGAGCCGGCTGAACGCATCCAGATCGATTTCCTGTGTCATGCAGTTCCTTCACCCCAAGTGGCGCACCGCCGCCGCCGCGGCAGAAATACAGGGCCGCGGGCGCCGTGTCAGCCGCGACGATGGGCTGGCGGGAAGCGCCGGCAAAACCCGCTTTCAAGGGCGGCGAGGCTGCGGCATAAGGCGTTGCGGAAAAGAGACGGAGGAAGCATTGAGCGTCGAGATCAGTCTGCAGGGCGATGTCGCGGTCATCACCATCAACAATCCGGCGGTGAATGCGCTGGGCCATGCGGTGCGCGCCGGTATCGCCGCGCAGATCGCCGCGGCCAATGCCGACCCGGCGGTGAAGGCCATCGTGCTCACCGGCGCCGGGCGCTTTTTCAGCGCGGGCGCGGACATCACCGAATTCGGCAAGACGCCGCAGGAGCCGCTCCTGCCGGCCGTGTGCCAGGCGATCGAGGACTCCGCCAAGCCCGTGGTCGCGGCGCTTCCCGGCCCGGCGCTCGGCGGCGGCTGCGAACTGACGCTTTCCTGCCACGCGCGCGTCGCGCTCGCCGGCGCCGAAGTCGGCCTGCCGGAGATCAAGCTGGGGCTGATCCCCGGCGCGAGCGGCACGCAACGCCTGCCGCGCCTCATCGACGCCAAGACGGCTTTCGCCATCATGCTCGGCGGCGAGCCGCTGAAGGCCAAGAAGGCGCTGGAGGCCGGCATTCTCGACGCGGTGGTGGAGAGCGACGTCGTGGCCGCGGCGGTGGCGCACGCGCGCAGCCTCATCGGCAAACCATTGCGTCGCACCGGCGCGCTGACGATCCCGGCCGAGCAGCGCGAGGCGTTCGAAGCCGCCGCCGCGGCGGCGCTGAAGAAAGATCCGGAATCGCCGAACGTTCCGGCGCTGGTCGAGTGCGTGCGCGCGGCCTTCGACAAGCCTTTCGCCGAGGCGATGAAATTCGAGCGCGAACAGTTCATGCGCCTGATCAAGGACGAGCGTTCGATCGCGCTGCGCCATGTGTTCTTCGCCGAGCGCGGCGCGGCGCGCGTTGCCGACGCGCCGAAGGACACCAAGGCCCGCAACGTCGCCAAGGTGGCGATCGTCGGCGCCGGCACGATGGGCGGCGGCATCGCCATGTCCTTCGTCGCCGCCGGCCTGCCGGTGATCCTGATCGAGAACGACGAGGAGGCGCTCAGGCGCGGCGTCTCGCGCGTTGCCGGCAATTACGACTTCTCCGTCTCGCGCGGCAGCATGACCGAGGCGCGCAAGGCCGAACTCATGGGCCGCATCGACGGCCGCGTCGGCCTCGAGGCGGCGGCCGATGCCGATCTCATCATCGAGGCCGTGTTCGAGGAGATGGGCGTCAAGAAGGACGTGTTCGGCAAGCTCGACAAGATCGCCAAGCCGGGCGCGATCCTCGCCACCAATACGTCTTATCTGAATGTCGACGACATCGCCGCGGCGACGTCGCGTCCCGCGGACGTCGTCGGCCTGCACTTCTTCAGCCCGGCGAACGTGATGAAGCTCTTGGAGATCGTGCGCGCCAAGCAGACCGCGCCCGACGTGCTGGTGACCGCCGTCGCGCTCGCGCGCAAGATCGGCAAGATGCCGGTGGTGGTCGGCAATTGCCACGGCTTCGTCGGCAACCGCATGCTGGCGCGCCGCTCGCAGCAGGTGGAACGGCTGCTGACCGAAGGCGCGCTGCCGCAGCAGGTCGATGCCGCGCTCAGGAGCTTCGGCTTCCGCATGGGTCCGTGCGCGATGAGCGATCTCGCCGGCCTCGACATCAGCTGGCGTATGCGCAAGGCCACCGGCCAGAAGGCGCCGGTCGCGGACGCTTTGTGCGAAGCCGGCCGCTTCGGCCAGAAGGCGGGCCGCGGCTATTATCTCTATCAGGACGGCCGCACGCCGACGCCCGACCCGGAAGTCGAGCAGTTGCTCATCCAGGTGTCGCAGGCGCAGGGCGTCACGCGCCGCGCTATCGACGAGGAAGAGATCACGCAGCGGTTGATCTATCCGATGATCAACGAAGGCGCGCGCATCCTGGCCGAAGGCATCGCCGCGCGGTCGGCCGATATCGATGTCGTCTGGGTGCACGGCTACAATTTCCCGCGCTGGCGCGGCGGGCCGATGCACTTTGCCGATCAGGCGGGCCTCAAGCAGATCGCCGAGCGTCTCGAAGCCTACAGCAAGGCGACGGGCGACGAGAGTTTGGCGCCGGCGCCGTTGCTGCGCGAACTCGCGGAGAAGGGCGCCTCCTTCGCCACGTGGACGCCCGGCGGCTAAGCCGCCGTTCGAGCCCCCGCGCGCCACGTCTGCGACAGACCTCCCTCGTCATTCCGGGGGCTCGCTTGCGAGCGAACCCGGAATCCAGCCGCGCGCGAAGCTGCGTGAGGCGTGGGCTCGGAGGACATCTCTGGATTCCGGGTCCGCGCGTTTCACGCGCGTCCCGGAATGACGGATTTATAGGTCCTGCTGGATTCCCGCTTGCGCGGGAATGAGCGGAGAGAGTACGCGCTCGGCCGCATCCATGCGCGTCATTCCGGGGCGCTCGCTTGCGAGCGAACCCGGAATCCAGCGCCACGTTCGGAGCGTGCTTGATCTGCAGGCTCTGAGGACATGTCTGGATTCCGGGTCAGCGCGTTCGCGCGTCCCGGAATGACGGATTTATAGGTTCTGCTGGATTCCCGCTTGCGCGGGAATGAGCGGAGAGAGGACGCGTTCGGCCGCATCGATGCGCGTCATTCCGGGGCGCTCGCTTGCGAGCGAACCCGGAATCCAGCGCCACGTTCGGAGCGTGCTTGATCTGCTAGCTCTGAGGACATGTCTGGATTCCGGGTCCGCGCGTTCACGCGCGGCCTGGAATGACGGCGGCTCCGAAACGACAGCGGCTACTCGAAGCCGAACAGCTTGGCCGGGTTCTCGACCAGCATCTTGTGACGCGTCGTTTCATCCGGCGCGATCTCGGCGATCAGATCGACCAGGTCGCCGTCATTGGGCACGGCAAAGTGGTTGGGGTGCGGCCAGTCCGAGCCCCACACCACGCGCTCCGGCGCATGCGCGGCCAGCGCGCGCGGAAACGCAACGGCGTCGGCGTAAGGATAGGACTGCTTGGTGATGCGGTCGGTGCCGGACAGCTTGACCCAGACATTGCCGCGATCGGTCAGGCGCTTCAGCGCCGTGAACGCCTTGCCGTCCAGGCCCTCGGCAATGTCGATGCGGCCGATATGGTCGATCACGACAGGCGCTTCGATCGACGTGATGAAGTCGTATTGTTCGAGCACGCCCTGGCCGCCGACATGGATGGCGATGTGCCAGCCGAGCGGCGCCACCTTGGCGATGATGCCGCGAATGTCCTCATAGGGCGTCGGCTTGCCGAGATGCGAGAAGAAGTGGAAGCGCACGCCGCGGATGCCGCCGGCATGCAGCCGTTCGATCTCGGCTTGCGGCGTCGCGGTGTTCACCAGCGCGACGCCGCGATAGCGGTCGGGCGCCGCGGCGATGAGGTCGAGCACCACGGTGTGGTCGCTGCCGTGGCAGGCGGATTGCACGAACACGCCGCGCTCGAATCCGAGCCATTTGTGCAGAGCGAACAGCTCCTCCTTCGGCGCGTCCTGCGGGGTGAAGGTGCGGTTGGCGGCGAATGGAAACGTGGCGTCCGGCCCGAAGACGTGGAAGTGCGAGTCGCACGAGAGCGGCGGCGGGACGACCCGCGGCTTCTTGGGATGACGGTTGTGCGGCGCGCAGGCGGGCGCTTGCGGTGTCGGCAGGGCGGTCATGATGATGTCTAGTCGCAGCGCGCGGTCATGCCGCCGTCGACCACGATCTCGGTGCCGGTGACGAAGCGCGCTTCGTCGGAGGCGAGGAACAGGGCGGCATATGCGGTGTCGCGGCCGTCGCCCATGAAGCCGAGCGGGATGCGCGCGACACGCGTCTTCAACAGCGTGTCGACATCGCCGCCGGTGCGCTGGCCCGCGAGCCGCGCTTCGACCATCGGCGTGTGCATCTGCCCCGGCACCACGGTGTTCACGCGGATGCCTTTGTTCGCATACTGCACGGCGGTGACGCGCGAGAAGTGGATGATGCCGGCCTTGGCCGCGGCATAGCCGACCTGCGGCGAGCCGGTGAAGCGCACGCCGGAGGTCGACGAGGTGTTCACGATCGCGCCGCCGCCTTGATCGGCCATCACGGGGATGACGTGATGGCAGGCGAGATAGACGCTCTTGAGATTGAAATCGATCTGCCGGTCCCAGGCTTCTTCCGAGAGCTCGGCGGCCCCGCCCGGCGCCGAGCCGCCGACATTGTTCACGAGAATGTCGATGCGCCCGTACTTCTCGCGGCAGGCCGCCACCATCGTGGCGACCGCCGCGTCATCGAGCACGTCGCAGGCGTAAGGGGTGATGTCCGCCCCAGCGCCGGCGAGCGCGATGGTCTCGGCCATTGACTCGGGGTTCTTGTCGACCGCGAACACCTTCGCGCCTTCTTGCGCGAAGATGACGGCCGCGGCGCGCCCGTTGCCCCAGCCGGGGGCGACGCAGCCGGCCCCGGTGATGAGCGCGATTTTCCCTTGCAGACGGCCGGGCATTACTTGGTCGTCTCGACGCCCGCGTCCTTGATGACCTTCGCCCACTTCTTGGTTTCGCTGTCGATGAAGTCGCGGAAGTGTTCGGGGGTATCGCCGACGAGCTCGGCGCCCTGCAGCTTCAGCTTCTCGACGACGTCGGGATCCTTCATCGCTTGCAGGGCCGCCTTGTTGAGCGCCGCGATGATCTGCGGCGGCGTCTTGGCCGGCGCGACCATGCCGTACCAGTTCTCGGTCTGCAGGGTCGGCATGCCGACTTCAGTGGTGGTCGGCACGTCCGGGGCGCTCGGGGCGCGGTGCGGCGCGCCGACGGCGATCGGCTTGAGGTTGCCGGCCTTGATCTGCGGCAGCAGCACCGGCAGATCGAGGAACACCATTTCCACCTGACCGCCGACGAGGTCGTTCACGGCCGGCGCAGCGCCACGATAGGGCACGTGGGTGATCTGGATGCCCGCGGTCAGCTTGAACAATTCGCCAGCCAGATGCGGCAGGCTGCCTGGGCCGGACGAGGCGAAGTTGAGTTTGCCGGGCTTGGATTTCGCGAGCGCGATCAGTTCGGCCATGTTGTTGGCCGGCACGCTTTTGGCCACCACCAGCATTTCCGGCACCTTGGCGATGAGCGTCACCGGCGCCAGGTCTTTCAGCGTGTCGTAAGCGACCTTTTCCATGCTCGGGCTGATGGCGAGCGCGCCCGCGCTGGTGACGGCGATGGTGTAGCCGTCCGGCGCGGCCTTCGCGACGTAGTCGGTGCCGAGCACGCCGCCCTGGCCGCCGCGGTTATCGATGACGACCGTCTGCTTGAGGATCTCCGACATCTTCTGGCCGACGGTGCGGGCGATGATGTCGTTGGGGCCGCCGGCCGGGAAGGGCACGATCAGCCGGATGGGCTTGTTGGGAAAGTCCTGGGCCGCGGCAAGCGACGGTGCCGCGAGCATGCTCATACCGATCAGCAGCAGTTTCAAGGCGCGCATAATTCGTCCTTCCCTCGAAGCGCGGCGTAAGGCCGCCGCTGTTGGCGCTTTTCGGCCGCACCATAGATGAGCCGTCCGCCCGAATGAAGTTCGGGGGCGATACTTTTTGGGCATGGCGGCTGGAGGCGGGGCAGGTGTGGGGCATCTCGCGCCGCTCAGCAGAGCTGGGCGCCGGCCCACGCTTTTTCGCGCACCAAGGCGCGGCAGACCTCGTGCATCATCGCGCTCGCTTCCTGCGTCAACTTCGGCAGCATCGCGTCGCGCAACGTGACGATCGTCACCTGCGTCGACAAGGTCGGGCGCAGGATCGGATAGGCCGTGAGCTGCTTGCGCGCGAGTTCGTCCTGCACGGCGGCGTAAGTGAGGATGGTATAGCCGAGCCCCCTCTCGACCATCGCCTTGGCGAAGGCGACACTATCCGCCTCGATCTTGATGCGCAGGCGAACGCCATGCTCGAGCGCGGCATGCTCGACGAGACGGCGGTTGTTGTGGGCCATGTTGGGCAGGATCAGCGGCAGTTCGCCGATGTCGCGGATGCGATAGCTCGCCTGCGGCTTGCGGCTCGTTGCAAGGTGCGGCGGCGGCCCGATGACGAACATGCGCTCGCTGACGATCGGGCTGATATTCAGCGCTTCCAGATGCGGCGGATTGTGCAGGAGCGCGATGTCGATACGCTTCTCGATCAGCCATTCCTGCAACGAGGATGTGACGCCCTCGCGTATGTGCAGCGTCGTGCGCGGCCAGGCTTTTTGAAAGCTGTCGACGAAGGACGGGATCAGCAGCCGCCCGGCGACCGGCGGCACGCCGACCGTGATACGGCCGCCGTCATGCGCGCGGTTGCCGCGGATCTCTTCGCCGGTCTCATGTACGAGGCGGGTGATCTCCTCGGCGCGCTCGAGCAGCAGCGCACCGGCCGTGGACAGACGCACGCCGCGGCCATGCCGGGCGAACAGCGGCACACCGAGTTCATGTTCGAGCTTCCTGATCTGGCGGCTGAGTGCCGGCTGGGCGAGGCGCAATTCGGTCGCGGCGCGGCTGACGCTGCCTGCCCGCGCGACACGCATGAAGTTTCGCAACTCTCGCAATTCCATGGACCACCCGACTCCAAGCTATACTTTCACGGCATAGCTTAGGACATTCGAGGCTGCCCTTCAAAATAACGGAGCGTCTGCGGAAGAGGCGTGTCTGAGGGCATGGAGCGCGTAGGTTGTAGGACGCGCTTGCCGCAAGAGGACGCGCCCCAGTGCGGCTCCGTTGGGAGCGGCGATCATCAGCCGGAAATGCGAACGGCCGGCGAAGGCCGGCCGCAGCACGTGAATTCTGAAAAAAACGGGCGGCCTTCAGGCCGCCCGCGGATAGCGCTTAGTCGACGCGGGCGCCGGAGTCCTTGACGACCTTGCCCCACTTGGCGGTCTCGGCCTTCAGGAATTCGTTGAAGGCGTCGCCGGACAGCGTGCCCGGCTCGGCGCCGAGTTCGGCGAACTTCTTCGCCATCTCGGGGGACTGCAGAGCCTTCTCGACGGCGGTGGTGATGGTCGTGGTGACGTCGGCCGGCGTCGCGGCGGGCGCGAGCAAGCCGAACCACGCCGTGGCCTCGAAGCCAGGCACGCCCGACTCGATCATCGTCGGCAGTTCGGGGAACAGCTTGGAGCGCGTGGCGCTGGCGACCGCGAGCGCGCGCACCGTGCCGGCGGCGACCTGCGGCTTCATCGCCGGCATGTTGTCGAACATCATCGGGATGTGGCCGGCGATGAGATCGTTCATGGCCGGGGCGGCGCCGCGATACGGCACGTGCATGAGATCGACCTTGGCGAGATCCTTCAGCAGCTCGCCGGCGAGATGGTTGGTCGAACCGTTGCCCGAGGAGCCGAAGTTGATCTTGCCCGGCTGCGCCTTGGCGAGCGCGATGAGTTCGCGGACGTTCTTGGCTTCAACCTTCGGATTGACCGCGAGCACGATCGGCACCGACGCGATGAGCGCGATCGGCTTGAGATCCTTGGCCGGATCGTAGTTGAGCTTGCTGTAGAGCGTCTGGTTGACGACGACCGGGCCCGGCGCCGCGAGCAGCAGCGTGTAGCCATCGGCCGGGGCGCGCGTGACGACTTCGGCGCCGACATTGCCGCCGGCACCGGCGCGGTTCTCGACGACAACGGGATGGCCCCATTGTTCCGTCAGGCTCTGCGCGAGCAGCCGCGCGATCACGTCGTTCGAACCGCCGGCCGGGAACGGCACCACGATGCGGACGGACCGCTCGGGGAAGGCGGCGTTTGCCGGGCTGGACAGACCGAGCGGCGCAAGCGCCAGAACGGCCAACGAGGCGACGAAAGCACGGCGGAGCATTTGAAGGGTTCCCTCTATCGATTAATTCGAGATCATCGATTTTAATTGACAGTTTCGGACTCGGGCGTCAAATCGAGCCTAGGTCGATGCCTAAAGGAGCCTTAAGTGAGCGTGGCCGCGCATTTTCCTGCTGATCTGCAACACACTTCATGCATGTTGCACTGCATCATGATTGTCGCGCGAGGTGCGCGATGAGCGCGGAGCCTGGGAAAGCCATGCACGCGTGTCCAGGGCCCGACCGCCATCCGAAAACGCCGGCGTTCAAGATGCCGCGCGGCGCATGCGATACGCATGTCCACGTCTTCGGTCCGCAGGCGCAGTTTCCGTTCAGTCCCAAGCGCAGCTACACGCCGGAAGACTGCACTTACGAAGACCTTGCCGAACTGCATAAGACGCTCGGTATCGATCGTGTCGTCATCGTGCATGGCGGCGCGCACGGCACCGACAACAGCGCGACGCTGGCCGCGCTCGATCGCGATCCCAAGCGCCAGCGCGGCGTTGCGGTGATCCCTTCCGGCCTGCCGCGGACCGAGCTCGAAGACATGCACCGGCGCGGCATGCGCGGCTGCCGCATGTCGACCGTCGTGTCGGGCGGCGCGAGCTTTGCGCATCTCGAGCGGCTTTCCGAAGAGACGTTCGATCTCGGCTGGCATCTGGTGCTGCACTTCAACAGGTCGAGCGAGCTGGTCGATGTTGCGCCGCAACTCGAGAAGGTGCGCAGCAATTTCGTGCTCGATCATCTCGCGCGCATCACGGGCGATGAGGGCGTCGCGTCGCCGGCCTTCCAGACCGTTCTGCGCCTCCTGGACACCGACCGCTGCTGGGTCAAGCTCGCGAGCCTCTATCGGCTCTCGTCCGAAGCCTATCCGCATCGCGACATGCTGCCGATGATCGAGAAGGTGGTGGCGGCGCGGCCCGACCGCATCCTGTGGGGCTCGAACTGGCCGCACCCGATCTGCCCGGTGCCGATGCCGAACGACGGCGATCTGGTCGATCTCATTCCCCTCTGGTTTCCCGACGCGCGCACGCAGCATCTTGCGCTGGTCGAGAATCCGGCGAAGTTGTATGGATTCAACCTCGAAGGGGCATAATCGATGGCTGAAACACGTGATCCGGCAGCGCCTGCGCCCACGACCTTGTCGTCGAGCCTCGTTGCCCGGTTACGTGAGTCCATCATGAGCGGCGATTTGACGCCGGGCTCCAAGCTCAACCTCGACCGCATGCGCGAGACTTTTGGCGTGAGCCTCAGTCCGTTGCGCGAGGCGCTGTGCCGGCTGGAGAGCGAAGGCCTCGTCACCATCCTCGACCAGCGCGGCTATCGCGTCGCGCCGGTGTCGCCGGCGAACCTTGCCGAAGTCATCCGGCTGCGCGTCGAGCTCGAGAGTATGGCGCTCAAGGAGGCGATGCAGCACGGCGACACGGCATGGGAAGGGCGGATCGTCGCGGCGCTCCACCAGCTCAACCGCTGCAAGCCGGGTGCCCGCTCCGCCGAGGAGCAGGAAGTGTGGGAGACGGTGCACCGCAGCTTCCATGCCGAGCTGATCTCGGCCTGCGGAATGCCGCTGTTGCGGCAGTTCTGCGCCAGCCTGCACGACCAAAGCGACCGCTATCGCCGCATCTTCCTGAAGAAGCATGCGCCGGACCGCGACGTGCCGGGCGAACATGCGTTGATCGCGGACGCCGTGGTCGGCCGGCGCGTGCGCGAGGCGACGCATCTCCTGCGCGATCATATCGAGCGCACCGGGCGCAACGTGCAGGCCGCGCTCAGCGACGCCTAGCAGGCGATTTTCAACTCACGGATGATGACGACGCGCGGCCATGCCGCGGGTGCGTTGCGCCTTTGCGGCGAACGCCATAATGATGCGCAGATAAAATAAAACATCCGTGGAGGAAATGATGCTGAGGAGCTTCGCGGCGCTTGTCGCCGTGCTGACGTATGCTGTCTGCCCGGCGCAGGCGCAGACATATCCGGATAAGCCCGTGCGCGTTCTTGTCGGCTTTGCCGCCGGCAGCGGGCCGGACATCCAGGCCCGCACGGTTTCGCAAGCGCTTGCCACCGCCCTCGGCCAATCTTTCATCGTCGAAAACCGGACAGGCGCCAACGGCACCATCGCCGCGCGCGCGCTCACGCAGGCAGCGCCCGACGGCTACACATTGCTGTTCTCTTCGTCGTCGATCGCGCCGACGCCCTATATCTACAAGAACCTCGGCTACAATCTGCTCACCGATATCAAGCCGGTGGCGACGATCGGCGAACTCGACGGCGTGTTCATGCTGGTGGACGCCAAATCGCCGTTCAAATCGGTGCCGGAGCTGATCGAATACGCCAAGAAGAACCGCGTGCTCTACGGCTCGCCGGGCGTCGGCAACGAGCTGCACCTGAAGTCCGAGTTGTTCAACCAGCAGGCCGGCATCAAGATGGAGCACGTGCCTTACAAAGGCGCGTCCGAGGTCATGACCGGACTGCTGGGCGGCGCCGTCCAGGTGATGTTCGTCACGCCGCCATCGGTCATGGGCCTTTTGAAGGAAGGCCGCGTGCGCGCGCTGGCCTTCACGGGCACCAAGCCGTTCCCGGCGTTCCCCGATGTGCCGCTGATGTCCAAATATCTGCCGCGCTATGTCAGCGGCTCGTGGGGCATGTTCTTCGCGCCCGCCAAAACGCCGGACGCGGTCGTCGACAAGCTCAACGAGGCTATCCACAAAGCGCTGTTGCGGCCGGAAGTGGCCGCCATCATGCAGCGCGACGGTTACATGCCGGATACGCGCAACGCGGCGGAAACGCAGGCCTTCTTCCGGAAGAAAGTGGAAGAAACCGCCGCCCACGTGAAAGCGGCCGGCGTCGAGCCGCAGTGAGGCAGCAACAATGACCCGCTCATTCCCGCGCAAGCGGGAATCCAGGGCTGCGTGGCTCTGGGTCCCCGCTTGCGCGGGGACGAGCGGGACTTCTCTTACCCCTCCGCGTGCAGCGGCTTGCCGTTCGCTGTCACGGGCTTGGCGCTGACCAGCACGAAGGCGATGGTGCAGATGCCCGGGCCGCGGTTCACCCAGTTATGGATCGTGCCGCGCTGGACCAGCACGTCGCCGGCGTTCAGCGTCACCACGACACCGTCGTCGAGCTCCATGTCGATCGAGCCTTCGATCACCACGGCGTAGTCGATCGAGTCGGTGCGGTGGTTGCGTGGCGTCACGCCCGGCTCATAGCGAACGATGCGGAAGACCGTGCCGTTCTCGACCGTCGTCTTGAACGAGGCCTTGGTCGGGTCGTTGAAGCCGTCATTGTCGACCGGAAAGCCCTTGGTCGACCACACGACGCAGGACGAGGCGCCCGGCCGGTTGGAAATGACGTTGCTGGCGATCTCGTCGATTTCGACCTTGGCGCGGCCGTCGCTGGTATGGCCGGTGACGACCCGGCGAATCTGCAGGCTCATGAAGCTTCCTTCCCTGTAATTATTGATTAGTTGGATGCGATACGCTTGAGGAACGCGGCGAAGATGCCGGCGATCTTCGGCTCGGCCTCGCGCCATTCCTGCCGGTCCCATTCCTTGCGCAGATTGTCTTCCGCGCGCGGCTCGACGACGTCTTCGTGCAATTCGCTGTTGGGGAGGAGCCGCGCGGTCTTGCGCGCGGTGGCCGGCGTATGGATGACGTCGTTGCCGGCGATGAGGCAGGCCGGCGCCTTGATGGCGTTGAGGTCGGCTTCGCTGGCGCCGACGATCGGCAGCTTCGCCGATTCGAGGAATTTCGCGCGCCATTTGGTCATGACGTCGATGAACGCCTCGACGTCCTGATCGAGCAGCCGCTGGCGGTTCGACGGCCGCGCGCCGATGCATTCGGCGAAATGCTCGCTGTCGGCGACGGCTTGCATGCCGCCCTCGCGCGCGAGCTTGATGTATTGGCCGTAATAGTTCTCGGAGAGCTTATCGACCGCCTCCTGGCCGCCGGTCACGCGCCACAGCAAGAGGCCGCGCAGGCCGTCCGGATGGCGGATGGCATAGAGGATGGCGAGGCGTGCGCCGGCCGAGGAGCCGCCGACATACATCGGCAGGGCGCCGAGCTGCTGGGCGAGCGCGTGAAGGTCGTCGGCCCACACTTCATGCTCGGAAGCAGAGCCGTCGAAAGCGACATCGGATGCGCCGCAATTGCGCCGGTCATGCAGCAGCACGCGGTAGCCGTGGGCGGCGATGGCTTTGGAAAGGTCGACCAGCTCGCCATAAGGTCGGCGGCTGCCGGGCGTCAGCGCGATGAACGGGCCTTTGTCGCCGATGATTTCATAGTTGATGTGCACGCCGCGAACGAGCGCTTCAGGCATTTCCGGTCCCAGTCTGTTATTAGCGTTGTTATCAGGATGTCTTGTGCAACAACGCGAGCAGACCGGCAAGCAACTGGCGCGGGTTAGGCGGACAACCCGGAATATGTAGATCGACCGGCACGACGTTCTTGACGCCGCCTTCGACGGCATAGCTGCCGGCGAAGAGGCCGCCGTCGACGGCGCAGGCGCCGACCGCCACGACCCATTTCGGATCGGGCGTCGCGTGATAGGTGCGCTCGAGGGCCTGGCGCATATTCTTGGTGACGGGGCCGGTGACCATCAGCACGTCGGCATGACGCGGCGAGGCGACGAAGCGCAGGCCGAAGCGCTCGAGATCGTAGAAGGCGTTGCTGAGCGCGTGGATCTCCAGCTCGCAGCCGTTGCACGAGCCGGCATCGACCTGACGGATCGACAGCGAGCGGCCGAGGCGCGCGCGCGCGGCGCGGTTCACGCTTTCGGCCAGCTCCTGCAGCGCGGCTTCGTCCGGCGGCGGCGGCGCTTCCGTGAGCGGGCCATGCAGGCTGTCGAGCAGGGTCTTACGCATG
>Ga0180216_1002907_pt1 | contig 13891 bp, 8 predicted proteins | sample eDN3rd37CBELigMG_FD_128879 | JGI IMG/M metagenome (GOLD analysis project Ga0180216, IMG submission 128879) | Enriched Miracle-Growth compost microbial communities from Emeryville, California, USA - eDNA 3rd pass 37_C BE-Lig MG (version 2)... ... | reverse complement strand
CAGTCTCGGCAAGAACCTTCGTGATCGCAGCCGTCAGTGACGTCTTGCCGTGGTCAACGTGACCGATCGTGCCGATGTTGACGTGCGGTTTCGTCCGCTCAAATTTCGCCTTGGCCATTGCTCCGGCTCTCCATTCTAGTTGTGACCCGCAGGTCGCGTCTCATTTTCCAATTCCCCCCCTCTTCGAACGGCACGATCGCGCCGTCCGATCCGGGCGGAGGACGAGCTGACCCGCAGGGGCAGCCGTCAATTCCGGTTAGGCGTACTTCGCCTTGACTTCGTCGGCCACGTTCCGCGGCACTTCCGCATAATGCGCGAACTGCATCGAATACTGCGCCCGCCCTGTAGACATCGAACGGAGCGTGTTGATGTATCCGAACATGTTCGCCAACGGTACGTAGGCCTTGATGACCGTAGCGTTACCGCGCATCTCCTGGCTGCGGATCTGACCACGCCGCGAGTTTACGTCACCAATGATGCCACCGACAAACTCGCCCGGAGACACGATTTCGACGTCCATGATCGGTTCGAGGAGCTTGATGCCACCCTTCTCGCAACCTTCGCGCATGGCTGAACGGGCAGCGATCTCGAACGCAATCGCAGACGAGTCGACTTCGTGGAAGGCACCGTCAAACAGCGTGACCTTCATGTCGACCATGGGGAAGCCGATCAACATGCCGGTTTCCCAGACCGACCGCACGCCCTTCTCCACGCCCGGGATGAACTCCTTCGGAACAGCACCACCGACGATCTCTGTCGCGAATTCGTTGCCTGCACCGATCTCGTTCGGCTCAAGCCGCAGCTTGACGCGTGCAAACTGACCGGTACCGCCCGTCTGCTTCTTGTGCGTGTAGTCGACTTCTGTCGGACGTGCGAGGGTCTCGCGGTACGCAACCTGTGGGGCGCCCACGTTGGCATCGACGTTGTAGGTCCGACGCAGGATGTCGACCTTGATGTCCAGGTGAAGCTCGCCCATGCCCTTGAGGATGGTCTCTCCTGATTCCTGATCCACCGAGACGCGGAAGGACGGATCTTCCAGCGCCATCTCGTTGAGCGCCAGAGCCATCTTCTCCTGATCGGCCTTCGTCTTCGGCTCGATCTTCATCTCGATGACGGGATCGGGGAAGTCCATCTTCTCAAGGATGACCGGCTTGGCCGGATCGCACAGCGTCTCGCCGGTGCGCGTATCCTTAAGACCCTGGAGCGCAATGATGTCGCCGGCATAGGCCTCTTCGATCGCCTTCCGGTCGTCGGCATGCATGATGTACATGCGGCCCACGCGCTCTCTCTTGTCGCGGCTCGAGTTCAACAGCGACATGCCCTGCTGAACCGTTCCCGAGTATATCCGGCAGAACGTGATGGACCCGACGTGCTCGAAGTTCATGATCTTGAACGCGAGCATGGACAGCGGCTCGTCGTCCGACGACTTGCGGGTCATAGGTTCGCCGGTCTTCGGATTGATGCCGTTAATGGCCGGAACGTCGACGGGGCTCGGCAGGTAGTCGACCACCGCATCAAGTAGCGGCTGCACGCCCTTGTTCTTGAAGGCCGAGCCGCAGAGCATCGGATAGAAGGCCCCCGAGATCGTCCCCTTGCGCAGCAGGCGGCGCAGGGTTTCCTCATCAGGCTCAGTACCTTCCAGGTAGGCTTCCATGGCCTCGTCGTCGAGCTCCACGGCAGCCTCAATCATCTGGCCGCGAAATTCCTTGGCGCGATCCAAAAGTTCGGCCGGTATCTCGATCTCTTTGAACGAGGTGCCCCGATCATCGCCATCCCAGACGTAGCCCTTCTGCGTGATGAGATCGACAACACCACGGAAGTCGTTTTCGGCGCCGATGGGGATCTGGATCGGAACTGGGCGGGCACCGAGCTTCGCCTTGATGTCTTCGACGCACATATAGAAGTCAGCGCCGGTCTTATCCATCTTGTTGGCGAAGATGATACGCGGAACATTGTACTTGTCGCCCTGGCGCCAGACGGTTTCCGTCTGTGGCTCGACACCCTGGTTGGAGTCAAGCACACACACCGCGCCGTCAAGCACGCGCAGCGAACGCTCGACTTCAACCGTGAAGTCAACGTGACCTGGGGTATCGATGATGTTCAGGTGGCGCTTGCGGCCATCACGACCGGTCCAGAAGCAGGTTGTAGCAGCCGACGTGATAGTGATGCCACGCTCCGCCTCCTGTTCCATGAAATCCATGGTCGCGGAACCGTCATGCGTCTCGCCAAGCTTGTGCGACATTCCGGTGTAAAAGAGGATCCGCTCACTCGTCGTGGTCTTGCCGGCATCAATGTGAGCCATGATGCCGAAGTTGCGGTAGTCCTCAATCTTGCAGTCACGAGCCATGGGATAGCCTCAAGGTCTCTTGTGTTACCAGCGATAATGCGAGAAGGCGCGGTTCGCCTCTGCCATCTTGTGCGTGTCTTCGCGCTTCTTCACGGCAGTACCGCGGTTGTTTGCAGCATCCAGAAGCTCATTCGACAAGCGTTCAACCATCGTGTTCTCATTGCGATTGCGAGCCGCAGCGATGATCCAGCGGATTGCCAGCGCCTGTCGGCGCTCGCTACGTACTTCGACCGGCACCTGGTACGTGGCACCACCGACGCGACGCGAACGGACCTCAACTGCGGGCATGACGTTTTCAAGCGCCTGATGGAACATCGGCAGCGCGTCAGCCTTCGCCTTCTCCTCCATACGATCGAAGGCGCCATAAACGATGGTCTCGGCGACCGACTTCTTGCCCTGACGCATCACGGCGTTCATGAACTTGGTAACCACCAGGTCGCCGAACTTCGGGTCCGGGTTGATCTCTCGCTTTTCAGCACGGTGACGACGCGACATGCGCTCTAGTCCTCAGCATCTTTAACTGTTTGCGACCACCGCCCGGCGGTCTGGCCACCGGAGCACCAATCCATCGGGCTCCGGCCAACACGCTACAAGAAGCGACCTTACTTCGGACGCTTCGCACCGTACTTCGAACGGCGCTGCCTGCGGCTCGCAACACCCTGGGTGTCGAGCACGCCGCGGATGATGTGATACCGCACGCCCGGAAGGTCCTTGACGCGACCACCGCGGATCAGAACAACCGAGTGCTCCTGCAGGTTATGGCCTTCACCCGGGATGTACCCGATAACCTCGTAGCCGTTCGTCAGCCGGATCTTCGCAACCTTACGCAGAGCGGAGTTAGGCTTCTTTGGCGTCGTCGTGTAGACACGGGTGCAAACGCCGCGCTTCTGCGGGCAGGCATCCATGTGACGCGACTTCTCGCGATACGTTTTCTGCTCACGTGGTTTGCGTATCAGCTGTTGTATTGTCGGCATTAGCCTTGTCCACCAGTCTTGCGTGCGCCAGCACCTAGCGCCAGCACCAAATCCAACATGTCGAGCCCGGCCGCATTCGCGGGCTCAACACGAAAAAACCAGAGGACCGTCAGCCCGTCGCGGATGCCGAGGTCATGGCCCGAAATTTGTTCTGCGTCTTGACGGTAGCGTTTAGGTGAAAATCCGACCGGTTCGAATACCCGGTTATCCCTACTGCCTACCGTTAGAGTGGCGAAGCTATATACACCGACTCGGGAGTGGTCAACCGTTGCACCGCAAAAACTCGAAATATTTTTGCTACGGCGTCCATTTATGCTGTACCGCGCCGGGTTCATTACGCACTACGCAGAGCATTGTACGGCGATTTCGGTCCCGGCGCTTCGATCTTTGCGCCTGTGTCATCCCCTGAATCGCCTGCAGTTCACGAATGCCATGGCAATCGTTGCCACGTTCAAATGAAGGTTCACCCCGCTGGTGAACGGGTCATCATATACCGATGACGCCAAAGCCTCCAAACGATTACTGCCACGGCCCGCGCGAAAGGGCCGTGGCAGCGTACTGGTGCCTTTCGGAGAGACTGCGGAATTACTCCGCCGCCTCCTCACCGGAACGCCGGCGCCGGCGTCCACTTAGGCCTTCCCCGTCGGGCCCGCCGAGTGCCTGATCTCCAAGCCGCGCACGCTCTCTGGAGATAAGCTCGTCACGCTTGTTGGCGATGCTGCGCAGACGCCGCAACATTCCGCCGGTGCCAGCCGGGATAAGCCGTCCGACGATCACATTCTCCTTGAGGCCTTCCAGGAGATCCACCTTGCCGTTCACGGCAGCGTCGGTAAGGACGCGAGTGGTTTCCTGGAACGAAGCCGCCGAGATGAACGACCGCGTCTGCAGGGACGCCTTGGTGATGCCAAGCAGGACCGGGATCGCAGTTGCCGGACGCAACCCGGCCTTCTCGGCCTGCAGGTTACGCTCATCGAACTCGACCTTGTCGATCTGCTCGCCCTTGATCATGTCGGTTTCACCGGTGTCGGTGATCTCGACCTTCTGCAGCATCTGCCGGACGATCACTTCAATATGCTTGTCGTTGATCGTCACGCCCTGCAGCCGGTAGACGTCCTGGATCTCGTTGATGAGATAGTTCGCCAGTTCCTCGACGCCCTTGATCGCCAGGATGTCGTGCGGTGCCGGGTGGCCATCGTAGATGTAATCGCCGCGCTCGATGTGGTCGCCGTTCTGGACCGTCAGGTTCTTGCCGCGCGGAATGAGGTATTCCACCGGCTCCTGCGGCTCGCCCGAGCCATCGTCGTGGGGGCGGATCGCAATACGCTGCTTGTTCTTGTAGTCCTTGCCGAATTCGACAACGCCGGAGATCTCCGCAATGATCGCGTGATCCTTCGGCCGCCGGGCTTCGAAGAGCTCGGCTACGCGCGGCAGACCGCCCGTGATGTCGCCCGACTTCGCCGATGCCAGCGGGATACGGGCAAGCACGTCGCCAGCCTTGACCTCCGTATTGGCATCCACCGACAGGATCGCATCGACCGACAGCAGGTACCGGGCATCGCCTCCACGCGACAGCTTGATCGGCTGGCCGTCCTTGTCCTTGATGACAATCGCCGGCTTCAGCTCCGCACCGCGTGGCGAGGCCCGCCAGTCGATGACGACGCGGTTGGTGGTGCCCTTCACTTCGTCGGTCTGCTCGCGCACCGACGCACCCTCGACCAGATCCTCGAACGACACGAAACCATCGACTTCGGTCAGGATAGGACGGGTGTAGGGGTCCCACTGTGCCAGGCGTGTACCGCGCTTGACCGCATCTCCCTCGTCGACGTGCAACCGCGCGCCATACGGGACCTTGTGAACCGCAAGCTCCTTGCCGGACTGGTCATTGATCACCACCGACATCGTCCGGCCCATGGCGATCAGGCGGCCCTGGCTGTCCTTCACGATGGAGCGGTTGCGGATCGAGACCGTGCCGTTGAAGTTCGACTCGATGAACGACGTGTCGACGACCTGGGCCGTGCCACCGATGTGGAACGTCCGCATGGTCAGCTGGGTACCCGGCTCGCCGATCGACTGGGCCGCGATGACACCCACAGCCTCGCCCATGTTGACCGGCGTACCGCGCGCCAGGTCGCGGCCGTAGCACTTGCCGCAGACGCCCGAGACCGTTTCGCAGGTCAGCACAGAGCGAATGCGAAGCTCCTGCACTTCCGCAGCCGTAATCGCATCGACATGCTTCTCTTCGATGAGTTCGCCGGCGGCCACGATCAGCTCGCCCGTGACAGGATCCACGATGTCCTCTGCCGCAGTCCGGCCGAGAGCACGCTGACCGAGTGACACGATGACCTGTCCAGCATCGACCACTGCCTGGATCTTGATGCCGGCATCGGTGCCGCAATCCTCTTCCGAGATGATCGCGTCCTGCGCAACGTCAACGAGACGCCGCGTCAGGTAGCCCGAGTTCGCGGTCTTCAAGGCGGTATCGGCCAGCCCCTTGCGGGCACCGTGTGTCGAGTTGAAGTACTCGAGGACCGACAGACCTTCCTTGAAGTTCGCCTTGATCGGCGTCTCGATGATCTCACCCGACGGCTTGGTCATGAGACCGCGCATGGCCGCCAGCTGACGCATCTGCGTGGGCGAACCGCGAGCACCCGAATGGCTCATCATGTAAATGGAGTTGATCGGCTTTTCGCGGCCGTTGGGAAGCTTCTCGGTCGCCGAGATGCGATCCATCATCTCCTTGGCGATCCTGTCCGTGCACTTCGACCAGGCGTCAACGACCTTGTTGTACTTCTCAAGCTGGGTGATCAGACCATCGTTGTACTGCTGCTCGAACTCGCGGACGAGATCTTCGGTTTCCGCAATGATCGCCGGCTTCGAGTCCGGAATCAGCATGTCGTCCTTGCCGAACGAGATGCCGGCCATGAACGCGTGCTTGAAGCCGAGGCTCATGATCTGGTCGCAGAAAATGACGGTTTCCTTCTGGCCGCATGAGCGGTAGACGGCATCGATTACCCGCGAAATTGCCTTCTTGGTCAGCAGCTGGTTGACGAGATCGAACTTGACCACACCATTACGTGGCAACAGCTCGCCCACCAGCATCCGGCCAGGGGTCGTGTCGTAAATCTGAGAGGTGACATTACCCTCGGTGTCGACACTTTCGATACGGCCCTTGACCTTGGCGTGCAGCGAAACAACGCCCGCCTCCAGCGCGTGATGCACTTCGCTCACCGATCCGAAGGCCATGCCTTCGCCCGGCTCGTTGTCCGCCACCAGCGACAGATAGTAGAGGCCGAGAACGATATCCTGCGACGGCACGATGATCGGTTGACCGTTCGCCGGATGCAGAATGTTGTTCGTCGACATCATGAGCACACGCGCTTCCAGCTGCGCTTCCAGCGACAGCGGCACGTGGACGGCCATCTGGTCACCGTCGAAGTCAGCGTTGAACGCGGCGCAGACCAGCGGGTGCAGCTGAATGGCCTTGCCCTCGATGAGGATTGGCTCGAACGCCTGGATGCCAAGCCGGTGCAGCGTCGGCGCCCGGTTCAGCATGACCGGATGTTCGCGGATCACCTCGTCGAGGACGTCCCAGACCTCCGGCTTCTCCTTTTCGACGAGCTTCTTGGCCTGCTTGACGGTGGCCGCCTGTCCGAGAGCCTGCAGGCGCGCGTAGATGAAAGGCTTGAACAGCTCAAGCGCCATCTTCTTCGGCAGACCGCACTGGTGCAGCTTCAGTTCCGGGCCAACCACGATGACCGAGCGGCCCGAATAGTCCACACGCTTGCCGAGCAGGTTCTGTCGGAACCGGCCCTGCTTGCCCTTCAGCATGTCGGCGAGAGACTTCAGCGGCCGCTTGTTGGCGCCCGTGATCACGCGGCCGCGGCGGCCGTTGTCGAACAACGCGTCCACCGACTCCTGCAACATCCGCTTCTCGTTGCGGATGATGATGTCCGGTGCCCTCAGCTCCATGAGCCGCTTCAGGCGGTTGTTACGGTTGATGACGCGACGGTAGAGATCGTTGAGATCCGAGGTCGCAAAGCGGCCGCCATCGAGCGGAACAAGCGGACGCAGCTCGGGCGGAATCACCGGCACAACGGTAAGGATCATCCACTCCGGGCGATTGCCGGACTCGATGAACGCCTCGATGACTTTCAGGCGCTTGCCGAGCTTCTTCGGCTTCAGTTCGGTCGTGGCTTCCGCAATTTCCTGACGCAGGTCATCGCGGATCTTGTGCAGATCCATCGCCGCCAGGATTTCGCGGATGGCTTCAGCACCGATACCGGCGGTGAAACTGTCGGCGCCGTATTCCTCGATCGCTTCGTTGTACTGATCTTCGGTCAGCAGCTGCTTTTCTTTGAACGGCGTGATGCCTGGCTCGATGACCACGTAGTTCTCGAAATAGAGAACCCGCTCAAGATCCTTGAGAGGCATATCGAGCAGGAGACCGATACGGCTCGGCAGAGACTTCAGGAACCAGATGTGCGCCACGGGGGCGGCCAGTTCGATATGGCCCATGCGCTCGCGGCGAACTTTCGCCAGCGTCACCTCGACGCCGCATTTTTCGCAGATAAGCCCCTTGTACTTCATGCGCTTGTACTTGCCGCACAAGCACTCGTAGTCCTTGATCGGACCAAAGATGCGGGCGCAGAACAGACCGTCGCGTTCCGGCTTGAACGTGCGGTAGTTGATGGTCTCGGGCTTTTTGATCTCACCGAACGACCAGGACAGAATATCGTCGGGGCTCGCGATCGAGATCTTGATTTGATCGAACGTCGGCAGCGGCGCCTGAGTCTTGAAGATGTTTGTGATCTCGTTCATCTGCAGTCTCCTCGGCGGGACCTGCGGGGGCAGCAGTCCCTGAAATCTCGAAGTATCTGGGCTGATGGTGTCTCCCTCCCCCATCACTGATGAGGAAGGGAAACACCTCTCTTGCGCCCGTTATTCGGCGGCCGCCGGTGGCAACTGCGGCCGCGTTATGCCGTCGTCGTCGTTGTCGTTGTCGTCGTCGATCCCCGTGTATTCGGAGTTCAGGAGCTCGACGTTGAGGCCAAGTGCGCGCATTTCCTTGACGAGAACGTTGAAGCTTTCCGGAACGCCGGCTTCGAACGTGTCGTCGCCCCGTACGATGGCTTCGTAAACCTTCGTACGTCCCGCCACGTCGTCCGACTTCACCGTCAGCATCTCCTGCAGCGTGTACGCTGCACCGTATGCTTCCAGAGCCCAGACCTCCATTTCACCGAAGCGCTGTCCACCGAACTGCGCCTTGCCGCCCAGCGGCTGCTGCGTGACCAGCGAGTACGGTCCGATCGAGCGAGCATGGATCTTGTCGTCGACGAGGTGGTGGAGCTTCAGGAGATACTTGTAGCCGACAGTCACCTTGCGGTCGAAGGCCTCGCCCGTACGACCGTCATAGAGTGTCACCTGACCCGACGTATCGAAGCCCGCAGCCTTCAGCATTTCCACGATGTCGGCCTCGCGTGCACCGTCGAAGACCGGTGTTGCAATCGGCACGCCACTCTTGATCAGTTCCGCAAGTGCCACCTTGTCCTCGGCCGTGGGCACGACCGTATCGACGTGTTCCTTGCCGTAGACGGTCTCCAGCTGCTGTTCGAGCGCCTTCATTTCACCGGAAGCACGGAACTCTTCCAGCGCCTTGTCGATGGCGCGTCCCAGCCCCCGGCACGCCCAGCCAAGGTGCGTCTCAAGGATCTGACCGACGTTCATGCGCGAAGGAACACCGAGCGGATTGAGCACAACGTCGACCGGCGTACCGTCTTCCAGGAACGGCATGTCTTCCTGCGGTACGATTTGCGAAACGACACCCTTGTTGCCGTGACGCCCGGCCATCTTGTCGCCCGGCTGGATCTTGCGCTTCACCGCGACGAAGACCTTGACCATCTTCATCACACCCGGAGGCAGTTCGTCGCCGCGCTGGAGCTTGTCAACCTTGTCGACAAACCGGCGCTCGAGGCTCTTCTTGGCGTCCTCGTACTGCTTGTGAATGGCCTCGACTTCAGCCTGCGCCTTCTCGTCGGCGAGCCCGATTTCCCACCACTGGCTGCGCGGGATGTCGGACAGCACCTCCTCGTCGATCACCGTACCCTTGCGAGCGCCCTTCGGCCCCTTGGCAACCTCTTTGCCGATCAGGGTTCCCTTCAGACGCGCATAAACGTTCCGGTCGAGGATCTGCAATTCGTCATCGCGGTCTTTCGCCAGACGCTCGATTTCCTCGCGCTCGATCGCCATCGCGCGCTCGTCCTTGTCGACGCCGTGACGGTTGAACACGCGAACTTCGACGACCGTGCCGACGACGCCAGGAGGCAGTCGCAGAGACGTGTCGCGGACGTCCGAAGCCTTCTCACCAAAGATGGCTCTCAGGAGCTTTTCTTCAGGCGTCATCGGGCTTTCGCCCTTCGGCGTGATCTTGCCGACGAGGATGTCGCCTGGATGCACTTCAGCACCGATGTAGACGATGCCGGCTTCGTCGAGGTTCTTCAGAGCCTCTTCCGAAACGTTCGGAATATCGCGGGTGATCTCCTCAGGCCCGAGCTTGGTATCTCGCGCCATCACCTCGAATTCCTCGATGTGGATCGAGGTGAACACGTCGTCGGAAACGACACGCTCGGACATCAGGATGGAGTCTTCGAAGTTGTAGCCCATCCACGGCATGAACGCGACGAGCACGTTCTTGCCGAGCGCCAGATCGCCCAGATCGGTCGAAGGACCGTCCGCCACGATTTCGCCCTCACGGACATAATCTCCGACGTTCACCAGCGGCCGCTGGTTGATGCAGGTGTTCTGGTTCGAACGCTGGAACTTGCGCAGACGGTAGATGTCAACGCCAGGCTTCGACGGATCAGTCTCTTCTGTGGCCCGGATAACGATACGGGTTGCATCCACCTGATCGACGATACCGGTCCGCCGCGCTGCGATAGCAGCACCCGAGTCACGCGCAACGATTTCTTCCATGCCGGTGCCGACCAGCGGCGCTTCCGCCTTGATCAGCGGCACGGCCTGACGCTGCATGTTCGAACCCATGAGCGCACGGTTGGCGTCGTCGTTCTCGAGGAACGGAATGAGCGCTGCCGCGACCGAAACGAGTTGCTTCGGCGACACGTCGATATAATCCACCGACTCCCGCGGCACCAGGACGACGTCGCCCTGGTAACGGCAGGTGATGAGATCGCCCGTGAGATTGCGGTCCTCGTCGAGTTCGGCGTTGGCCTGTGCCACGTAATGGCGCATCTCCTCCATCGCCGACAGGTACACGACCTCATCGGTCACCTTGCCATCGACCACCCGGCAGTACGGGCTTTCGATGAAGCCGTACTTGTTCACCCGGGCAAACGTCGCCAGCGAGTTGATCAGACCGATGTTCGGGCCTTCCGGCGTCTCGATCGGACAGATGCGGCCATAGTGCGTCGGGTGCACGTCGCGGACTTCAAAGCCGGCGCGCTCACGCGTGAGACCGCCCGGCCCCAACGCCGAGAGACGCCGTTTGTGCGTGATCTCGGACAGCGGGTTGGTCTGGTCCATGAACTGCGACAGCTGCGAGGAGCCGAAGAACTCACGCACAGCAGCCGCAGCCGGCTTGGCGTTGATCAGGTCCTGAGGCATCACCGTATCGACGTCGACCGACGACATCCGTTCCTTGATGGCCCGCTCCATGCGCAGGAGCCCGAGCCGGTACTGATTTTCCATCAGCTCACCGACCGAGCGCACGCGCCGGTTGCCCAGATGGTCGATATCGTCGATGTCACCGCGTCCGTCGCGAAGATTGACGAGCGTCCGGATGACGCCAAGGATGTCGTCTCCGCGCAGCACGCGAACGGTGTCCTCGGCGGGCTCGAACCCTTCGATATCCGCAAGACGCATGTTCATCTTGACCCGGCCGACCGCCGACAGGTCATAGCGCTCCGGATCGAAGAACAGACCATGGAACAGGTTCGTTGCGGCCTCGATCGTTGGCGGCTCACCGGGACGCATGACCCGGTAGATGTCCATCAGCGCTTCGTCCTGGTTGGCGTTCTTGTCGATGTTAAGCGTATTGCGGATGAACGCGCCAACGTTGACGTGGTCGATGTCGAGGATCGGGAATTCGCGGACGCCCTTATCCTTCAGTTCGGCAAGCAGCTTCTCATCGAGCTCGATGCCGGCTTCCGCGTAGATCTCACCGGTTTCCAGATTGACGATGTCCTGCGCCAGATACTTGCCCGCGAGATCTTCCGATCCGACGAGAAGTTCGCTGAGACCGTTTTCCGCCAGCTGGCGAGCGGCACGTGCCGTCACCTTTTCACCGGCAGACACGACCACCTTGCCGGTCTTGGCATCGAGCAGGTCCGCAGACGGCGTCACTCCGCGCCACTTCTCTGGCACGAACGGCATCTTCCAGCCGCGCTTGCCTTCCTTGATGTGAATCTGGTCGTAGAACGTCGCCAGGATCTCTTCGTCATTAAGTCCAAGCGCATACAGGAGTGTCGTGACGGGCAGCTTCCGGCGGCGATCGATGCGGACATAAACGATGTCCTTGGCATCGAACTCGAAGTCGAGCCAGGACCCGCGATACGGGATGATGCGCGCTGCAAACAGCAGCTTACCGCTGACGTGCGTACGGCCACGGTCATGGTCGAAGAACACACCCGGGCTGCGATGCATCTGCGAAACGATAACGCGCTCGGTGCCATTGATGACGAACGTACCGTTCTGGGTCATGAGCGGCATGTCGCCCATGTAGACGTCCTGCTCCTTGACGTCCTTGATGGACTTCGACCCGGTCTCCTCGTTGATATCGAACACGATGAGGCGTAGCTTCACCTTCAGCGGTGCCGCGTAGGTCATGTCGCGCTGCATGCACTCGTCGACGTCGTACTTCGGCGGCTCGAAATCGTAGCGCACGAATTCCAGCGTCGCCTTGCCGGCGAAATCCGAAATCGGGAACACCGACTTGAAGACGGACTGCAGCCCCGAGTCGTCGCTGCGGCCCCCTTCTGGTTCCTTGACCATCAGGAAGTCATCGTATGAGCTCTTCTGAACCTCGATGAGGTTCGGCATCTGGGCAACTTCCCGGATGTGGCCGAACTTCTTCCGGAGGCGCTTGCGACCGTTGAATGCCTCAGCCATGATCGCTCCTCTCGTTTCGCGGGGACCGTAACACCCTGCGTCTTCGTTGCGGCATAGAGGCCCCGTGGCTTGAACCCCTGCCATGATCAGTCCGGCAAATCCGCCGGTAACCCCACGGTGCACTTCTCAGTACACCGGCAATTAGAAGCCTGAAAACGGCTCACCGGAACGCCTCCTAGCGGTAACTGTGCCGCTGCCGAGACGTTCCGGAGAACCGTCGTTGGCAGTCATCCCCTCCCGCCAACGGCGAAAGGGGATGACGAACCGCCTTACTTGAGCTCGACCTTGGCACCGGCCTCTTCGAGCTTCTTCTTGATGGCCTCGGCCTCGTCCTTCGGAGCGGCTTCCTTGACGGTCTTGCCACCCGCTTCAACGAGATCCTTGGCTTCCTTCAGGCCGAGCCCGGTGATGGCGCGGACTTCCTTGATGACGTTGATCTTCTTGTCGCCTGCGTCGACCAGAATGACGTCAAACTCGGTCTTCTCTTCAGCAACTTCAGCTGCTGCTGCAGCAGGGGCTGCGGCAACTGCGACCGCAGCGGAAGCCGAAACGCCCCACTTCTCTTCAAGCATCTTGGCGAGTTCGGCGGCCTCAAGTACGGTCAGAGCCGACAGATCTTCGACGATCTTGGACAGATCAGCCATTTTCATTATCCTTCCGGTTCAAATCTGGAACTTGGTTGTATGATGCAGTTTCTTTTTTGAAACTGCAGTTGTCGTCGCGTTTCAGGCGATTGCCCTGTCAGGCTGCCTCACCGGCATTTGCCTTCGCCTGGATAACCCGTGCGAGCTGTGCGCCTGGCTCCTTGACCGTTCTGGCGATCTTCGTCGCCGGAGCAGACAGAAGGCCAAGCAGCTTGGCTCTGAGTTCATCCAGGGAGGGCAAGTCGGCGAGCGCCTTGACCGCCTTCGCGTCGAGGACCGTCGATCCCATGGCGCCACCGAGGATCACGAGCTTGTCGTTTTCCTTGGCGTAACCGACTGCCGCCTTTGCTGCGGCGACCGGATCCTGCGAATAGGCAATGCAGGTCGGTCCCTTGAAAAGGTCAGCGATGCCGGCTGATGGGGTGTCCTGGAGCGCGAGCTTGGCCAGCCGGTTCTTGGCCACCTTGACCTTGCCGCCAGCCGCACTGACGCGGGCGCGGTACTCGGTCATCTGAGCGACGGTCAAACCGGAATAGTGGGCAACCACGACCACACCCGTGTCCTGAAACACGTCATGGAGCGTTGCAACGAGCTCACTCTTAGCGGCTCTATCCACTGCTCTCTCCTAGTCTGCGAGCCCCGAAATCCGGGTCTCGCGGGTTGCAAGATGCCACCTGGCTCCCGGATCTTCCGGTTATCAGGCAGCGCGCTTGTACCTGTCCTCCCGGGCCAGATGGCACGGGGCGCGACCGAGAAGATTTGAACCGGACTGCTTCGGCACCGGCTGAGGTGCCAGAAATCCGTCT
>Ga0180216_1002906_pt1 | contig 13892 bp, 12 predicted proteins | sample eDN3rd37CBELigMG_FD_128879 | JGI IMG/M metagenome (GOLD analysis project Ga0180216, IMG submission 128879) | Enriched Miracle-Growth compost microbial communities from Emeryville, California, USA - eDNA 3rd pass 37_C BE-Lig MG (version 2)... ... | reverse complement strand
CCAACCAAAACGCAATTTTCGATACCTTTGTTTCGCTCGATAATTTCGTGCGCAATCCGTGTCAAAGCCCTTCGCATAGCCGCCTCATCCAGCAGCACATTTTTTTCGTGAAAACTTTGCGGAGCATTCATAAAAGCACCTCCATGTATATTCCTTATAATGTACTAGCAAGGGAAAAGATATTTTAGATTAAGAAGGATAGGTTTCCGTGTAGCCAAGCTAAATTTTGCGGAACAACCAAAAAAGGCTACCTGTCAAAAACTGACAAGTAGCCTTGCGGGTATCATCGCAAAAAAGCATAGTATTGGTAGGGCAAGTTTAAAACAAACGAGTGACCAACCAACACGACATCCGGCACCTTATCAGCCTCACAGGACTGAATTTAAAGGTTCATATGCAATTGTCCCTATTAAAGCACTTTGCATAAAAGATGTCAACATATATATTTACTATTCTTGTGCTTGTTTAGCTATTAATTTTCGTATTTCGCATCAAAGTATGGAACAGATCTGGGATCTTCCGTTCCTGCTTTGGCGGTTCTTCAGGCGTAGGTTCCTTTGCTGCAGCCACATAAGCAGAGGCTGAAGGAGACGGTCTTCGTTCCAGCTGTGGCTGAGGACGAGGACGAACAGGTTCAGGGTGATAAGGGACTCTTTGCTCAGCCTGATTGCTCGGACTTACGTGATTGCCCTGGGACACCTGATTACCTTGAGACCTTTGATTGGCCTGAGGGCTTGGAATAGCCTGACCGCCATGGGTTCCTATAGCACCCTGACTAACTGGACCATGATCATTTACGTGAAAGCCTTGATGAAGTTCCCCACCTTGGGTACTCGTGGTGTCTTGTCCAAGCTGAGCATTAGTGCCACTCTGACTGAAGTGCCCACTTTGACTGAAATCCCCATTTTGACTGAGATTATCACCTTGATTAAGCTGCCCATCTTCATCGGTCTGGGTGATCGTGCTGTTGGTTTGGGTTAATTGACCCAATTGGTTCAATTGACCGCTAAGGATGGCGGACAGTAAATTAACGACCAACTGCTTCCCAGCAGGAGTGCGCAGAAGCTCTGCCTGCTCGGGAGGGAAGGTGTCCAAGTAGATCCGCAGGCTGTCCGATTGATCCACTTGTTCGCCAAGATTTGACAACCCCTTTTGGACACACTCTAGTAAGAGCGAGTTGCGGGTGATGGAGCGGTCTTGTTTGGATCTTTTGGCTAATAAATGATTAAAGTCATCCACCCAGTCCTCATCAGGGATCCAAAGGGAGAGAGTTTTCCCGCCCACCAGGTTTTTTGTTTTGCTGCTGCTCATAAAATCTGACCTTCCTTAATTAGACAGCACTAATGGCTGAACCATAATAGGCAAAAAGGTAGGCGCGGGAGTTCAGATACGGCAAGTTTCGAATATCTCCGGGAATCGAAAATTGATGGAGATTTTGAAAATAGTAATGGCCGAACAACGCACCGCCGCCTGCAAGGTAGAAACGTTCAATCTCATCATTATTATCCCAGATCATGTTTAGATAACCTTCCACCTGTGCTGTGTATTCCTGCAATATAGGAAGAATCAGTTCTGTGACATCTTCATTTTTGCGGGCTTGGTGGGAGGCATAAAAGGTTAAAGCTTGTCCATCCAAATTGGCTTGGAAAGCAGGCATTAATACCTTTTGAATGAAGCGCTCGCGGCTTCCCATGTAAACCGGATTATGTGCGCCAAAATAACGGGTAACCGCTTCGATCATCTGGTCGATATAATGGTTTGTTCCATAATAGACTTCCTGGCCTTGGATAGTAATCGACTGAACACTATGGGATGGGCGAGGGATTACGCGTCCGCCAGCATCATACAGGGCAATATCCATCGTACCAGCACCCAGGTCAGCAATCGCAAAGTTACCGTTTTGAATTTCTTCTGCAAGCGGAGTCGCTTGAAGTGAGCCTTTTTCGAAATCTAAGGCAAGAGCTAACGGAATTTGCGCTGCCTCTGGATTTGGGAACGTATCTGTTACATGAATATAAACAACTTGATCTTCAAATTGGGAGTTCAAAAACGTAATCTCGTGATATCCCTTCATTTGGTTCATATCAAGGGAGGTGTAGCGATCTTTGGCATCATTCACAGGCATGCCGTAGGAATGAACATTGCGCACGACATTTTGCCCCGATTGACAGGCCGCAATCGCTTTTGCCACAAGGGAGACAATTAAGTGTGTAACACTTTCCGTCTTCTTGACATTGGTATCCCCCTGTTTAATTTCATCGGCATGCGCGATTTGCGCGGTATCTCCGACATAATAGTGTTTCATGTTATCGATCCCCCCGAGTAGGGGAGCGGTGGAACGAATGCGCACATGGTAGAAGGGCTCTTGTGATGCTCCCGTCGTATTGGCGATCCTTTGCTTGCGCGCTTCCGCTTCTACAACTTGAGTAGGAAGTGTCAGCGACTGGATCTCATTTTCCGGGTTTATGTAGCTTTGCTTTAAACTCATGTATCCATCGTCGTTCCCGGAAAACAATTCCCAAGCGTTTTCAAATTGAACGGAAAAGGGATTCTTCACAGGCAGTTGCTCCTCTCAAATTTAGATATCATAGAGATGATATATTTAGTATATATTATAGATTTATCCAAACAATAGGGCAATAGGTACATGTTATGATTGTTCTGTCCTAATATCACATGATATATATAACATGATATGATATGTTATGGGTAATATGTTATGATATGATGCTTATAAAAACCTTGGCATGTATAGGTTTTCAAGAATTAGTAGATGATTTTTTAATATATTAGGTTTAAACTAACATGCGGTTTTTCTGAATTTATGAGAAATCTCATGTTATAACCTAACATGTTATGATAGGCAGGATTTTTAGGATAGCAGAAAGATGTTTTAAATCCTCGGATCAATGGTAAGATAAACGAGAAAAGTTTTGGAAAGAGCGGTGAAAAGCATGAATGAAAAGCCTGTGATCAGGGGCAAATGGCTGGAGCTGACCCTAAGTGAGGCACATCAGGGGAAGACAGTGGAGGCCATTTTAAAAGAGGATCTAGCCTTATCAGGGCGGATGATTCAGCGGCTAACCCGGCAAAAGGGATTATTTCTAAATCGGAAAGCCCCCTTTTTAAAGAAAAAAGGCAAACCCGGCGATGTCCTTCGCGTGTTAATTGGAGATCGTGAGGAAGGCGGGCTGACCCCGGAGAACATCCCCATTGATATTACATACGAGGATCATGAGGTGCTAGTGATCAACAAGCAGCCGGGACTGATCGTCCATCCGATCAAACCGGACCAGCATGGGACGTTGGCGAATGGGATTGCCTTTTATTTGGCTAGCAAGGGAACGCCAGGCAAGGTAAGGCCTGTGCATCGACTAGATAAGGACACGTCAGGATTGATCCTGATCGCAAAAAACAGCTATATACACCAATTGCTAGATAAACAGCTGCGGGAAAATGTGATCCATCGTGAATACCTTGTACTTGTTAAAGGAAAGATGGTGGAACAACATGGAACAATCCGTGCCCCGATTGGACAAGACCCGGAAAATCCGGTTAAGCGCAAGGTGGTGGACACCGGGGAAGAGGCGATTACCCATTTTCAAGTGGAAAAGGAATTTGCGGAGTGCAGTCTGCTGCGCGTTCGATTGGAAACGGGCCGGACACACCAAATCCGCGTGCACTTCAACCATATCGGTCACCCGGTCTTAGGGGATACGCTTTATGGCAATCCGCATCCACAAATACGGAGGCAAGCTTTGCACGCCTATAAGCTACAGTTCCTGCACCCGATGCGAGAGGAACAAATGAGCTTTACCCAGGAGCCGCCCGAGGATTTTCAACAGCTGATGGATTTTGAGCAAAAGAAGGGGGCAGTAGCGAAGGATTAGCGGGATTTTTGTCGAAACCTATCTATAAAGAAAAACACTCTTTGTGACGGAGGATCCTTTTAAGATGACTCCTACTTTATTGGAAGAAGAAAAGGTTTTTAAAGACCCTGTCCACCGCTATATCCATGTTCGTTACAAAACCATTTGGGATCTAATCGATACACCTGAATTTCAGCGCCTGCGGAGGATTCGCCAGCTGGGGACCACGATGTTTACGTTCCATGGGGCGGAACATAGCCGGTTTAATCATTCCTTGGGTGTGTATGAAATTATGCGGCGGATCGTTACCAAACTGGAAGTGTTGACAGAGGAAGAACGGCTGCTTTGTCTTTGCTCTGCACTGCTTCATGATGTCGGTCACGGCCCCTTTTCCCACACCTTTGAGAAAGTCTTCAAAACAGACCACGAGGAATGGACGAGGCGGATTATTGAGGGAGATACGGAAATTCGCAAGGTGTTATCCGGGGTTTCAGCGGACTTCCCCAAAAAGGTTTCCGAAGTGATTGGCAAGACGTATTCGAATAAAATGATCGTCAGTTTGATTTCCAGTCAGATCGATGCGGATCGGATGGATTACTTGCTGCGTGATGCCTATTATACGGGGGTCAATTACGGCAATTTTGATATTGAACGGATTTTGCGTCTGATGCGCCCGGCAGAGGAGCAGATCGCGATCAAATACAGCGGGATGCATGCGGTTGAGGATTACATCGTTTCCCGTTATCAAATGTACTGGCAGGTCTATTTTCATCCCGTCACCCGCAGTGCGGAAGTGATCCTGAAAAAACTATTTCAACGGGCCAAGCTGCTTTATGATTGCAATTATCATTTTCGAATTTTTCCTGAGCCATTGGTGCCGTTTTTTAAGGATGGACAAGCCAAGCTGCGGCAGTACTTGGATTTGGACGAAGCGACGGTCATTTACTACATACGAGAATGGACAAGGGAAGAGGATGAGATTCTCTCTGATCTTGCTGAGCGGTTTATGAACCGCAGGTTATTTAAATATATTCAGTATCAACCATTGGATTATCAGATGTGGACCGACTTGCAAGGCCTTTTTCGGGATGCGGGTTTGGATCCGACCTACTACTTGGAGTTTGACTCTCCTTCGGACTTGCCCTACGATTTTTATCGTTCGGGAGAGGAAGAGGAGGAACGGCTGCCGATCTTGTTGTTGATGCCCGATGGCTCGCTCGAAGAGCTGTCACGAAAGTCAGACATTGTGCAATCGATCTCCGGGAAGCGGAGATTTGATCATAAATTGTATTTTCCTGAGGATCGGATCACCGATGTGATCAGGGAGCGTTTAGGGGTGAACTAGGTTGCTTACGGAACATGCAAAAGTCCTATTTCTTCTCGAATCTGTGGGGGAAATCGTGGGACGCAAGAAGCTGCAGAAAATGGTATATATCACACAAAAACTCAATTTTGATTTTAATCAACGGTTTCAATTTCACTTTTATGGGCCCTATTCGGAAGAGCTGACGGTGATGACAGAGGAGCTTTGCGAACTGGGATTGATTGAGGAACACCAGCAGGACAAAGGGAACTACTCGGTTTATCAATATGCCATTACGGAAAAGGGACGGGATTTTCTCCACCATGTTCATGTGAACTTAGGGAATATATTGCCGATCGCCAGCAAATTAAATGATTCCAGTTCACGTTTTCTTGAACTGCTCTCCACTGTTTTTTATTTTGAACAGCTGAGTCGCGAGGAAGTGGAGGAGAAAATTTTCACCTTAAAAGCCAAACAGAATTATTCTCACGGGGAAATCAATGAGGCATACCGCTGGTTGCAAGAACTTCGACAAAGCTGCTAGGCAATCTGTTGGACGGTGTGTGATTTCATTGCACCTTGACTTCCAAATCCTGTAGAATAAAGAGAAGGAATAAAGGAGGTTAGCACCGTGGATTTGTTGAATAACAAGAAAAAAGGCTTGGATTTAAATATTGTAAGCAGCACGAACACACACGGCGGTTTTGGTGCGGGGATGATCAATTTAAGCAATATTTCCTCTGTGATTATCGAGGGGGATGTGGCTTACATTGATTTGGGTGCGCTCCATGCGAAAAGCAAGGTGGAAAAGGGCATCAAGTTCTCCACGAATAAGGATGACGTACCAAACGGCAAAACCTGCTGGATTGTTTGGGTGGCTGCGGATCGTAAGGAAGAAGGCCCGTATTATGCCGGAATGACTGCCTGTGAGATGCTGGTCGATCGCGAGGCGCGCAGAGGCTGGAAGATTCTTGCCGACCATGTAAACCGCATGGATTATGCGATGAAACGCCGTTATATGTTGGATGGGCTGAACGACACGGAAAGAGCCGCACTGAAAAAATTATTGGTCGAGAACAATCCCCAGATGTGGGAGAACTCCCCGGAGGACCTGAAGCAGGCACTGGCTTAGTGGGTCAACTTAAAAAATAAGGTTACAAAGTTCTTTGTAGTGTTAAAAAAGATTTTTCTTTAAGGGAATTGTATCAGCTAGTAAAAAGAGGTAAACTAACTAGTGTTATCGCACACATAACTAGGACCGGCAAAGGAGCTATGGGACGCCAAACCATTGCTCCTTTTGTCGTTTTCTCCTCTATTTTCCAAATCCCCACAACCGCAATATTTTTATCCCCTTGGAGCAAACTAAACGTATTCCGTGGAAGGGGTGAAAGAATGAAGAAGCAACAGGACCATTTTGCTCGCCATGGAGGCGTTCATTTTACCAATAATGTATCCCCCGAGGAAATCAATGATTTTGTCGATTCCCTTCCGGAGGATCGGAAGGAAAGTATGTTTGAGGTTCTGCAGGAACTTCGCGATGAAGGAATGATCGATATTGTGGACGATCATGTTTTTACTGACGGGGAAGGAAAGATTGGTGGCAGCGACGACTGCTAAACAGCAGCGATGACTGCTTAAAAATGAACAAAGAAAAAGTCCTGCACATGGTGGCTTTGGGGTCACATGCTGCAGGACTTTTTGCTTGCTTGTAAAGGGGAGGTGAATGAGACTGTTTCTTGCTGCTTTGTGGACACTATCCCATTGCGTCCGGATGTGGTGTGAAGACAGAGTAAGGGTAGTGACTACCAAAGAGGGCAATCACCACCACTGGAACATCCGCCGCAAAATGGATGGGTTTTCCCCATGTCCCTGATCTGCCCCATCCTTCTTTGCCGGTTCCACCGTTTCTCCTGCTGGAACGTGTTCTTGACAATATTCGACAGGTTCCGTACCCTCCGCAAAGTAGACTAGCTGCTGAACTGGACAATACTCTGTGGCAAGTCTCATGTTATCCGGGTTAATGTATACCCCGTGAACCCCGTCAGGGATCTGGAATAAAGCAGGACGTTGCCCGGCCAAAGCGGTTTCCATAAATTCCGCCCACAGGGGGGCAGCGAGACGGGCATCGTCGAAGGGATCCATTTTTCGTCCCTCATCAAAACCGGTCCAAACAGCAACGCTTAGCTGTGGTGTAAAGCCAACCAGCCAGGAATCATAATCCGTCGTACCCGTTTTGCCGGCAACAGGACGGTGTAACAAGGATGCGACGCGATGTGCGGTACCCACATTGTCCTCAAAAACACTTTGTAGCAAATGGGTGAGCAAAAAGGCTGGAGCCTTTTCCGCTACTTTCGTTCGGACAGGTTTTTCCTCCACTAACACGTTTCCTTGCTGGTCTTCGATTTTCAGGATTGCCAGCGGCTCTACCCGTTCACCCAGGTTTGCGATCGTGGAGAATCCCACGGCCATTTCCAAAGGGGAAACGGGGATCGTTCCAAGGGCTAGCGAAGGCAACGGCTTCAACGGTGTTTCGATACCTAAACGCCCCGCAGTTTCGGCCAATTTCTCCGGACCGAGCAGCATATTCGTTTTCACCGCATAGATATTATCCGATTTCGCAATGGCTTCCCGCAGATTGATAAAATCATAAGGATATTGATCGCCAAAGTTTTTTGGAACGTAAAGCTGTTCCTTGTTCCGGCCAAAGTTAAAGACAGTCGGTTCACTTTTGATTTCGGTTAACGGGGTGTACCCGTTTTCCAAAGCTGCAAAATACAGAAAAGCCTTAAAGGATGACCCTGGCTGCCGCTTGGCAAAAACTCGGTTATACTGGCTTTCCTCGTAGTCCCGCCCACCGACCATCGCTTTGATTGCACCTGTCGTCGGGTCGACGGCAACCAATGCCGCCTGCAAAGGTCGATCCTTCGGCAAATATTTGGCAACAACCTCTTCCGCTTTTTTCTGCATCACGGGATCGAGTGTGGTGTAGATTTTCAACCCGCCGTGCACTAATTGCTCTTCTGGCAACTGATACTTTTCTTTTACCAAATAGGTGATATAGTCCCTGAAATAAGGCGCGATGACCTTTTCTTCGGAAGGCACAAGACCAGCCAACTTGATCTCTTCCTGCAAAGCGAGATCGGCCTCTTCCCGGGAAATAATCTGTTGCTCGACCATCGCGTTCAACACGATTTTCTGGCGGTTTTTTGCATTTTCCATATTTAAGTATGGAGAATAAAAGGCCGGTCCTTTTGGAATCCCTGCAAGCATCGCGGACTCTGCCAGGGTAAGGTCTGCTGCATGTTTTCCAAAGTACGTCTTCGCCGCAGCCTCTGCCCCATACGCCGCATGGCCGTAATAGATCTGGTTTAGATACATTTCGATGATTTTATCTTTAGAATAATTAAGCTCAAGTTGGATGGTGAGAATCGCTTCTCTAATTTTCCGCTCCCAGGTTTTATCAAGGGTCAAATAAAGGTTTCGTGCCAACTGTTGGGAGATCGTGCTGGCCCCTTGGACTTTCGCCATGTGCTGGATGTCAACTAGAATCGCTTTGACCAGACGTTTGAAATCAAATCCCATGTGATCATAAAACTTTCGATCTTCAATGGCCACGGTGGCCTGAACAAGCCCTGGGGAGATGCGATCCAAGGGGACGATCGTGCGGTTTTCACCGCTAAACAGGGTGTCGATGACATCTCCATTCTCCGCATAAATCGTGCTCGTTTGTTCAATGATCGAAGGGGGCATGGGCTGTGAGCGCAGATAAAGAATGCCAAAGGTGCTTGAAACCGCTAGGATAAAAGTAAATAATAGGCCAATTAGAAACAGCTTCCGCAGCCAACGGAGAATGCGGATTAATTGTACGTTGCGTATGACTTCCATGGTATGCCCCCCTTTCCATTTTTATGGTCGATTTGTTGGTAACCCCCTAATCAGATGTTCCCACCGCTCTGGTGTTCTCGCTGCCCTAAAGGAATCCCACCCTAAGAAAATTGCTACGGTGTAGGTAAAAAATCCCACAATAATTACCACTAGTATGGGGAATTCTAGTAAAACTTATACTTAACACTTGCAATCTATTGCATCTGTGTAGGCTAGCTAATATAATGAGTTTTGTTGTTTTCCAGATGGATAATTTTCACAGCGGCGACGTACAATACAGGATATATTTGCAGATTGGCACTTTGGAAAGGGGAGTTTGACATGGGTGGTCAAGGGCTTTGGTTTACGGAAAACCAAACGGATAACTTCGGGATTACGATGAAAATCAACAAAACCTTACATACAGAGCAAACGCCATTTCAAAAATTAGAAATGGTGGAGACAGAAGAGTTTGGAAATATGCTTTTGTTGGATGGTATGGTGATGACCAGTCAAGTGGATGAGTTTGTCTATCATGAAATGGTAGCCCATCCGATTCTCAATACCCATCCAAATCCAAAGCATGTCCTCGTTGTCGGCGGCGGTGATGGTGGTGTGATACGGGAGATTCTTAAGCATAAAGAGGTAGAAAAGGCGGTTCTGGTCGAAATTGACGGCAAGGTGATCGAGTACTCGAAGAAGTTTTTGCCGGAAATTGCTGGTGAACTGGAGAATCCGCGTGTGGAAGTCAAGGTTGACGATGGTTTCATGCATATTATCCAAAGCAAAAATCTCTACGATGTGATCATGGTGGATTCCACGGAACCGGTTGGTCCGGCGGCGCCGCTTTTTGAGCGTGGTTTTTATCAGGGGATTTTTGAGGCCTTAAAAGAGGACGGGATCTTTGTCGCGCAAACGGATAATCCATGGTTCAAAGCGGATTTGATCCAGAAGGTCAGCCTCGATGTAAAGGAGATTTTCCCGATTACCCGCACTTATATTGCTAATATTCCCACGTACCCATCGGGGATGTGGACGTTTACTTTAGGGTCAAAAAAATACGATCCACTTGAAGTAAAGGAGTCTGAAATCGTCGATTTGCCGACGAAGTACTATTCTCCTGAGCTTCATCATGCTTGTTTTAAACTGCCAAAATTCGTAAAGGCGCTAGTAGAGGGGTAGGAGACGGTTTCATGAGATTTGACGAAGCATATTCAGGAAATATTTTTATCGGTGCACAGCAAGATTATGAAAAGGCCCAAGCGGTGCTGTACGGTATGCCGATGGATTTTACGGTGAGTTTCCGTCCAGGTTCGCGGTTTGGTCCAGGGCGGATCCGTGAGGTTTCGATCGGGCTTGAGGAATACAGTCCATATGTTGATCGCCATCTAGAGGAAATCAACTATTTTGACGCAGGGGATATTCCGCTTCCTTTTGGAAATCCAGGCCGCAGTCTGGAGATGATCGCGGAATATGTCCGTGGACTGTTGAACGACGGTAAAATGCCTGTCGGTATGGGCGGGGAGCACTTGGTGAGCTGGCCGATCATCCAGGAAATGTACAAAAAGTACCCGGATCTTGTGCTTTTCCATTTTGATGCGCATACTGATTTGCGTGATGAGTATGAAGGGGAGCCGCTTTCCCACTCGACTCCAATCAAAAAAGCCTGCGAGCTCATCGGCGGCAAAAACGTCTACTCGTTTGGTATCCGCTCAGGGATGAGAGAAGAGTTCTATTGGGCTAAGGAAAATATGAACTTGTTTAAGTTTGATGTCCTCGAACCATTGAAAAAGGTACTTCCCACAATCGGCAGTCGTCCGGTTTACCTGACGATTGACATTGATGTCCTTGATCCCTCTGCAGCACCTGGAACAGGTACCGCAGAGGCAGGCGGGATTACCTCCAAGGAGCTTCTGGCCTCAATCCATGCGATCGGCGAAGCGGGAATCAACATTGTAGGTTGTGACCTCGTCGAGGTGGCTCCAGCCTATGACCCAACGGAACAGACGCAAATCGTCGCCTCAAAGATTATTCGCGAAATGCTGTTGACGTTTGTGAAATAAGGGTTCAGGTTTAACTGAATAGGCTATATGAAAAGGGAAGAGGTGAGAATTGCTCATCTCTTTTTTGCTGCTTATTGTCAATCTCCCTTTTGCTCAGTCCCGACATTCCGTCAATTTACCTGCAAGGAAAAAAATGATTAATCATTCTATCGAGCGATAATTAGATATTTTTGATCTATTAATTTAGGGTGATTGGGTCGCGATTTTTTAAAGAAACTTGTTTTTCCCTGGCAAAATGCCTAAAATATGTAGAATATAGAGTGCTCAGAAGTATAGGTGATCCAATCAGATGAAGCATGTTGAATTACATTTAAAGGCCAAAATGGAAAACATAGGGGAATCCCTTTCCCAGCAAACACAAGGAAAGTTGTACGCGAAGGGATCCGGGTGGTACCTGACGTATCGGGAGACACCCGCTGAAGGTATGGAGGTTTCGACCACATTGAAAATCTTTGCCGAGGAAGGCAGAGCCCTTGTAATCCGCACCGGTTCTGTGCAGATGAGGCAAGAATATAGGCTTGGGCAGTGGACTCAGGGGAAATATGTTAGCCCACATGGGGTGATGTGGATGGAAACAAAGGCAGAGCGGATCGGTTTTGATGCGAAAAAAAGACAGTTAGAGCTCGCCTACATGCTGAAATTGAATGATGAGGATTTGGGTCGCTATATATTGACGATAGATTGGCAAGAGTTGTAGATATGTTGGATGTTGGAGGTATCGGAAATGAATATCGTTGAAAAGGTCAAAGAATCGATCGTTGAAGGAATAAAACAGGCAGTTGTGAAGGCGGGTCTTGCGGAGGCAGAGCAAATCCCGGTTTTTGTCCTTGAGGTGCCAAAGGAAAAATCCCACGGGGACTATGCAACAAACATTGCCATGCAGCTTGCTCGGGTTGCCAAAAAAGCCCCTCGTCAAATTGCTGAAGGGATCGTAGAGGCTTTTGATGCTAAAAAGGCGCATGTTGCAAAAATTGAAATTGCCGGGCCTGGATTTATCAATTTATTTATGGATCAATCTTATTTGACCGATGTCATTGCTGAAGTATTGGCATCCGGTGAAAGTTATGGTCGGACTGATTTTGGTAAAGGAACAAAGATCAATGTCGAATTTGTCAGTGCAAATCCTACGGGAAGCCTGCACTTGGGACATGCCCGCGGAGCTGCTGTTGGAGATGCGCTTTGCAACGTGCTTGATATGGCTGGCTTTGATGTGACTAGAGAATATTATATTAACGATGCCGGGAATCAAATTGCCAATCTCGCGAAATCCATCGAGGCGCGCTACATGCAGGCATTAGGAAAGGACTTCCCCATGCCGGAAGATGGCTATCACGGCCAGGATATCGTGGAGTTTGGCAAGGAATTGGCGGCGGAATCAGGGGACAAGTATGTGTCGATGCCTGAAGAGGAACGGTTCCAATTTTTCCGTGATTACGGTTTGAAAAGAGAACTGGCAAAGCTAAAACAGGATTTGCAGGATTTTGGTGTGGAATTTGACGTTTGGTTCAGTGAAACCTCGTTATATGAGGCGGGGGCTGTACCGGAAATCGTTGAAAAGCTTCGTGAATGCGGCTATGTATACGAACAGGATGGCGCAACCTGGTTGCGGTCTACTGATTTTGGTGATGACAAGGATCGGGTGCTGATTAAAAACGATGGTAGCTATACTTACTTGACACCGGACATTGCTTATCACGAAAATAAATTTTCACGCGGTTACGACCGCCTAATCAATATTTGGGGTGCCGACCACCACGGTTATATCCCACGAATGAAAGCAGCAATGCAGTCCCTTGGTCATAATGCAGATCAGTTGCATGTGATTATTAACCAAATGGTTAGTTTGTTCCAAGGCGGAGAAAAAGTGAAAATGTCCAAGCGGACGGGAAAAGCTGTGACGATTCGTGACCTTATGGAGGAAGTCGGGCTTGATGCCACCCGTTATTTCTTTACCATGCGCAGCTCCGATGCCCATCTCGATTTCGATATGGATTTAGCCGTTTCTCAATCGAATGAAAACCCAGTTTTCTATGTACAGTATGCCCATGCCCGGATGTGCAGTATTTTGCGTAAGGCAGAAGACGAAGGAATTTCTTTAAAGGATACTGTTGACGATCAGATTGATTTAAGTCTATTAAGCTCCGAAAAAGAGCTCGACCTTCTAAAGAAAATCGGTCAATTTCCAGAGGAAATTTCTCTAGCAGCTGAACAATATGCGCCACATCGAATGGTTCGCTACGTTCACGAGCTTGCATCATTATTCCACAGTTTTTATAATGCCGCACATGTTATTACTGAAGACAAGGCATTGACATTGGCCCGCCTACACCTAGTTAAGGCAGTGCAAATTACCCTAAGCAACGGTTTGCGACTGATCGGAGTACATGCGCCCGAAAAAATGTAATGGGTTTACGTGGTAGGGAGGAAGGGAGGTAGATAGATAGATAGATAGATGTATCTATACTTTACCTTTTTATTCACTATCCCCTTCTTTCAGGGAGATTTTTTGACCGCTTAGGAAAGTTTAAGTTTACTAAGGTAGTAAAATTTTAAAGGCTTGAAAAAGCCTTTTATAAAGATGGATACCTTTTCAATAGATGGGCTTCAGTAGAAGTTTTTCTTATCTTCTGTTGTTGAAAAGGGGGTTGGTGGATATGCATACTTTGCCTGCTTCTGTCCACTATCCCTTTCTCTCAGGAAGAGTCCTGGTTGATGGGTTGTGTAATTTTATCGTAAATGGGGAGTCGGTTGCTGAACTCCTCTTTTTTTTCGTTCTTCCTCTTTCTATGCTGT
>Ga0180216_1002903_pt1 | contig 13906 bp, 13 predicted proteins | sample eDN3rd37CBELigMG_FD_128879 | JGI IMG/M metagenome (GOLD analysis project Ga0180216, IMG submission 128879) | Enriched Miracle-Growth compost microbial communities from Emeryville, California, USA - eDNA 3rd pass 37_C BE-Lig MG (version 2)... ... | reverse complement strand
GCGCTCGCCGGTTGGTGGAGATCGCTATTAGTATATACGGTACCGGAGCTTCGCGGCTCGCGACCAGGATGGAGCAGGTGCCCTGGACGGGCGGGCCGTGATCTGATAGCTTGCGCTAATGAAGACCGCATATCTGACTCGCCAGGTTCGATTCGCCGCCGCACACCGTTACCATCGCCCCGACTGGAGCGACGAGGAGAATCGCCGCGTCTTCGGCGCGTGTAACAATCCGCATGGCCATGGCCATACATATCTCCTCGAGGTAATGGTCGAAGGGGAGATCGACCCGGAAACCGGATTCTCGGTAGATCTCGCGCTCCTCGACCGAATCCTGGAGGAGGAGGTCGTGCGGCGCTTCGACCATCAGCACATCAACCATGCGATCGAAGAGTTCCGCTATGGCGGCTCTATCCCCACCACGGAAAACATCGTGGCGTACCTCTGGCCACGAATCGCCCCGCGGATCCCGGCGCCCGCGCGGCTCCATCGACTGCGTCTCTACGAGGATCCGACCCTCTACGTCGATTATTACGGGGGCGCGCCCCGGGTACGGCCATGAGCGATGGAGTCACTGACGCCCGGCCCGTCCCTCTCACCCGCGCCGTTCAGGACCTGATCCGCCAGGTCGCGCAGGATAGTGTGATGGAGCCGCGGGGAGAACGGACCATCCTGGTCGATGGGGAGGAGTGGATCGCGCGGGTCGCGGGGGGCGGCGTAGCGGGCGCGGGGGAGGCGGGTGGCGCGTACTTCGTCGTCGTCAGATTCGAACGCGTGGCGGGGGAGGGAGCCGGAGGGCGCGGGGGCGAGGCGCGCGAGGCGTTGCTCCCGCGTGGGCGCTTCGAATACCTCTTCGAGGAAGAGTTGCTAGCGCTCTTCCGCAGCGCCAAGACCGTCAAGGGGTAGTACCCGGACGGGGTGTGCCCACCCACTGCGTTCAGGTCCAGCCTCCCCGGCCGGCTCGCCCACCGAGCACCCCTTCACGCCGCGCCCCTGCGCCAGTACGGCGGGAGCGGCGGACCGACCAGCACCTCGTTGTCGATGACCCTGATCGAGTAACGATCCAGCGAGCGGACGTCGCCTGGTCGCTCGCTCGACCCGGTGCGCAGGTCGAAGGCCCGGCCGTCGGTCGGGCAGACGACGGTGTCCCCGACGATGTGACCTTCCCGGGCTAGGTTCGTTCCGTCGTAGGGACAGTGCGCCGAGTAGGCGTAATAGGTCTGTCCGATATTGACGACGAGGAGCGTCTCACCCTGCGCCGTCACCTCTTGCATCTGGCCGGGCCCCAGCTCGGCCGTCCGCAGCACCGCCTCATACTCGGCCATAACAACTCCCAGCTCGAGGGTCGGTAATCCTCGAGGGGGCAAGAGCCATGCCTCTTCGCTTACGGTTTTTCTTCGGGAACGCCGACGCCTGACAGCGGGTAGGAGGATGCGGTGAAGATGTGGTGTGGCAATGGGTTAGGTGCGGGTTGGTCGCCGGGGCGCGGGGGGCGGGGGGGCGTGGCCCGTTCCGGGTCCAGCACGATGGACCCGGAGGGATACGTCGACCGATCCGGGAATCGAGCAGGTATTCCGAGCGAGAGATAGCAGTATGACGCGGGAGCACAACTTCAGGGTGAAGGATTACGTGGATGTGGCGGAGCGGATCCGTCTCTTCTACGAGCGTTATCCGGAGGGTTCGATCCAGACGGAGCTGGTTCGGCTGGAGGGTGACATGGTGATCTTCCGGGCGGTGGTCTACCGTGACCGTGAGGATCCGTACCCGACGACCGGTTGGGCGTACGAGCGCGAGGGAGTGGGGGTGGTGAACAAGACGAGTTTCATCGAGAACTGCGAGACCTCGGCGATCGGCCGTGCGTTGTCTAACCTGAACTTCCCGCGCACGCGGGAGGCGCAGGAGCGGAGCCGTGGGGTGCCGGCGAGCGAGGAGCAGCTCGAGGAGCTGCGGGCGCTGGCGTCGTCGACGGAGATCAAGGCCGGTATCCGGGCGCGTGTCCTGGCGCGGATCGACCAGGGTCTGACCGCGCAGCAGGCGCAGGATGCGCTGGCGTATCTGCGGCGCTTGCGGCGGCAGGCGGAGGGGGAGGCCGTGGAGGGTGAGATGGCGGCGTGAGCCGTTGCTCGCACGGGAGCGCGGAGCCCCTCCCCTCCGCGCTCCTGGCGGAACGCGAGTTGCACCGGTGAAGGATATCGGGGGTGTCCTTGCAGGTGTGGAGCACCGGGAGGGCCTGTGGCAGATGTACTTTTCGTCGGACTCGGCTTCGGTGGGTTGTATACCCTGCGGCATCTCCTGAGCGATCTCCCGCCCGGGACGCGGGTCGTGGCGATCGACCAGCGGGATCGGTTCGTCTTCACGCCGTTGCTTTACGAGTATCTGACCGGCGAACTCGAGCCCGACGTCGTCGCGCCGCCGTACGAGACGCTCATCCCGACCGACCGGGTGGAGTTGCTGCGGGACGAGGTCGTCCGCGTCGATCTCGGTACCGACGCGGTGTATTTGGAGAGTGGCGAGAGAATCGAGTTCGACGCGCTGGTGTTGGCCCCTGGTTCGGTCCCTGCCTTCCACGGCGTCGCCGGAGCGGAGCGGCACGCGGTGCCGTTCTATTCGTTCGAGGACGCCGACCGGCTCGGCACGACGCTGCGGGTGGGGGAGTGGGCGGGGGGGACGCGGCCGGCGTGCGTGGTGGGGGGTGGGGTGGTGGGGATCGAGCTCGCCTTCGCGCTCGCGGAGCTGCTGGAACGGAGTGGACACCCACCGGGCCGGACGCCGGTGATAGTGCTGGAGGCGATGGCGGATATCCTGCGCGAGCAATCGGATGGGTTGCGGGCGCTGGCGCGGCGGAAGCTGGAGGCGGCGGGGATCGAGGTCCGGACTTCCGTCAAGGTGTTGGAGGTAGAGGGGGATGAGGTAGAAGTTGCGGCAGGCGACGGCTCCGAGCGGCTGGACGCGGCGGCGGTCGCCTGGGCTGCGGGGACCGAGCCGAACCCGCTCTTGCAACAGCTCCCGGCCGAGCGATTCGGTCGGCACGGGGTACGGGTCGAGCCGACGTTGCAGCTCCCCGGCCACCCCAACGTCTTCGTGCTGGGCGATGCGATCAGCTATCCAGGCCGTGCCGAGGGGGCGCCGCTCCCGGACACGGCACAGGCCGCCTTCCAACAGTCGGAGGTCGCGGCGAAGAACCTGCGGGCGTGGCTGGAAGGCGAGGAGCCGCGGGTGCGGTATCGGTACGGTCATCTGGGAGACTTCCTGCGGATCAGCCGGCGGGAGGCGATAGCCGATATCCGCGGGGTGGTCCTGGATGGCGGCGCGGCCTCGCTCGCGCGGCGGGCGGCGTATCTCTTCAGGATGCCGGATTGGGCGATCAGGACGTCGGCGATTCGTCAGTGGTTGGGGTGAATGGGGGTTGGGATTCGGGGATTGGGGGTCAGGGGTCGGGGGTCAGGGGTCAGGGGTCAGGGGGCAGGGGGGCGGCAATCGGGATTTGGGGGATGTGCAGGTAGGTAACACGTCGATCCCGGGGACGCCCCCCCAGATCTCCGACCCCCGAATCCCGACTCCCAAATCCCAATCCCACCCCGCCTGAAATCCACCGTCTACTCGAATAGACATGCGAGTGTTGACTGGTGACCGGCCGACCGGGCGGCTCCATTTGGGGCATTGGGTCGGGAGCTTGCGGAAGCGGGTGGAGCTGCAGGAGACGCACGAGGTCTTCTTGATCGTCGCGGACCTGCACACGCTGACGACGCGGCCGGAGCGGGAGGCGATCGCGGAGGTGCCGTCGCATATCCGGGAGATGGTGTTGGATTACCTGGCGGTGGGGATCGATCCGGAGCGTGCGCATATCTTCGTGCAGTCGGCGGTCCCGGAGACGGCGGAGCTGAGCCTGTTGCTCGGGATGTTGATCTCGCTCCCACGGTTGGAGCGGATCCCGAGTATCAAGGAGATGGCGGAGGCGGCGCGGTTGGAGGCGCTGCCGTACGGGTTGGTGGGGTACCCGGTCCTGCAGGCGGCCGACATCCTCCTGCCGCGGGCGGAGCTCGTCCCGGTCGGGCGCGACAACCTCCCGCACGTCGAGGTGGCGCGGGAGCTGGCGCGCCGGTTCAATCACCTCTACGGCCCCGTCTTCCCCGAGCCCGAGCCGCTCCTGAGCGTACAGACGGTCCTCCCGGGGATCAACGGTCTGCAGAAGATGTCCAAGTCGTTGGGCAACGCGATCCTCCTCTCCGACTCGCCGGAGGAGGTGGAGCGGCGGGTGATGCAGATGTACACGGACCCCAACCGTGTACGGGCCGACATCCCCGGACGAGTCGAGGGGAACCCGGTCTTCATCTACCACGACATCTTCAACCCCGACACGGAGGAGGTTGCGGATCTGAAGCGACGCTACGAGGCGGGGCGCGTAGGCGACGTAGAGGTCAAGCGCAAGCTCGCGCGCGCGCTCAACCACTTCCTCGACCCGATCCGGGCTCGCCGCGCCGAATTGGCGGCCCGGCCGGGGCTGATCGAAGAGATCCTCGCGGCTGGTAACCGCCGCATGCGGGAGGAGGCGGCCGAGACGATGGAGCGGGTCCGGGACGCGATGGGGCTCAACTACTTCAGGGGGTGAAGACGACGTCGTCTACCGCATGATCCCGGTGTGGGCATGGTTCGTCTCGAGCGCACGATCCGGCGGAGCGGCAGAGCCGTGGGGCGGCGGTCATACTTGACGCAACCGTGAGGGGGTGAAACATTAGCTGATCTGCCTCAGTAATATAGTTTCCCCGACGCGGGGAGTTATTCGACGGGCGCCATTATTTTCTGGCGCCACCCCGACCCCTTACCTCGTGAGTCGGTTGCGCCGAGATCAACCCATCATGGTACGGTCCTTCGCCCTGATTGCTTTCCTGGTCCATCTCTTGGTGGCCGGGGGCGCGCCGTTGGCGGAGAGTCGGCTCGAGCGGTCGGTGCCGGAGCCGGTGCCGCACATCGAGGCGCAGCAGGACGCTCCGTGCGTCCCGAACCACGATGAACTGAACTGCCATATCTGCCGTGTCCTGGGCCGTGCCCCGGGGGTACCGTCGCGCCAGGCGTCGACTCTGGACCCTAGCGGCACGGCGTATCTCTCTTTCCCACCGTACCGGCGCTGGCAGTGTACCAGCGCGATCGCGAGATCCCTCAGCGCCCGCGGCCCTCCACTGGGCTGACCTGATCGACTCTTCTCACTCTGCCTCGCAAGGCGCTGCAGTCTTCCATGGCGAGCGCCGGTTCACGTTTCCGCCTTCATCCGTTCTGCGGCGGGATCGAGGCAGAGGCGACACAGGTCCGCTCGTGTGGGGTGGAACGGGACAAACTGCACTCGAGTTCATCGAAATGGCTTGGAACGAGAATTTTCGGGGTGGGGCTGTACGTGGGCTAGCCGTATCTGCGTTGCTGCTGATGCTCGTCTGCCTCGCCCGTCCGGTGGAGGCCGCCTGGCCGGGGGTGGGTGGCACAGTCGTGGAGGACACGATCCTGATCCGCGGCCAGGTGTTGGATGCTGCGACCGGGCAGCCGCTGGCCGGCGCGCAGGTGCGTATCGTCGAACTGAACCGCGGCGATGTGACGCACGAGGATGGTGAGTTCAGCTTCTCGCGGCTGGCCGGCGGCAAGTATACCCTGGTAGTGGAGCGGATGGGGTATCGACGCGTCACGCGCACGGTCGAAGTGGGCGGCAATGATTCGGTCTTTCTGAGGATCCCGCTGGCGTTCTCGGCGCTCGAGCTCCCGGGGCTGACGGTGACCACGACCGGCGCACGGGGCGGCGATGCCCAATCGCGGGCGGTCACGGTGCTCTCCGGCCAGGAGCTGGCGCGGCGGATGGACGCGACGATCGCGGGGACGCTGGATGGCCAGCCGGGTGTGACGATGAGTTCGTCGGGGCCTGCCACCGCGCGTCCGATCATCCGCGGGTTGGGTGGGGACCGGATCCTGATCCTGGAAGACGGGGAGCGGGTCGGCGACCTCTCGGCGAGCTCGCCGGACCACGCGGTCGCGGTCGAGGCGGTGACGGCGAAGCAGATCGAGGTGGTACGGGGGCCGGCGGCGCTGCTCTTCGGGAGCAACGCGCTGGGCGGCGTCGTCAACGTGGTCCGTGAGGAGATCCCGACCTCGCCCGCGGACGATCGCGTGCACGGCGGGGTCAACCTGCAGGGCCAGAGCGTCAACCGCGGGTTCAGCGGCGGTGGCTACCTGACCGGGGGGACCGGACCGCTCGCGTTGCGGTTGGAGGGGAGCGCCCGGACCAGCGGCGACCTGCGGACCCCGGTCGGGGTGCTGGAGAACACGCAGTCGCATACGTACAGCTTCTCCGCGGGTGGTTCGCTGGTAGGGGAGCGTGGGTACGCCGGGATCGCGTACCGTTTCTACGATTCGGGGTACGGGGTCCCAGGTCATGCTCATGACCACGATCATGATCACGACGATGACGACGATCATGATCACGACCACGACCACGCTGGCGCCACGATCGAGATGCGGCGCCACACGATACGGTTCGGGGCGCTGCGGCGGCCGGCCGGGGAACGCATCTCCACCGTCGAGGTGAACGGTAGCTTCAGCCACTACGAGCACCGGGAGCTCGAGGGCGAGGGTGAGATCGGTACCGAGTACCGGCTGCTGAACGGGACGGTCGAGGTGCTGACTAGGACCGGTGCGCTCGGTCCGTTCTCGGGTGGCGCGATCGGGGTGCAGGGTCAGTGGCGCGACCTCGAGGTGGGAGGCGAGCTGATCGCGCCGCCGACGAGCGAGTACACGCTGGCCGGGTTCATCGTGCAGGAGCTGGATCTGAGCCCGGTCCGTCTCGAGTTCGGCGCGCGCTACGACTGGCACAAGGTCGCCCCCCGGGCGGAGGACTTCTCGGGCGACGCCCCGGAGCGGAGCTTCGGCGCCGTCTCCGCCTCGGCCGCGGCGCTCTACGACCTCGGCGGTGGAGTCGGGCTCGGGGTGAACGTCTCGCGCGCCTTCCGGACCCCGGACGTGACCGAGCTCTACTCACAGGGTCCGCACCTGGCCACGTACTCGGTCGAGATCGGGAACCCAGACCTAGAGGCGGAGACCGGGCTGGGCACCGATCTCTTCCTGCGTGTCACCCGCGACCGGGTCAAGAGCGAGTTCGCGGTCTTCCGCAACGCGATCGACAACTACATCTTCCCGCGCCGCACCGGCGAGACCGACACGGAGACCGGGCTACCGATCTACCGGTACGCGGGTGAGCGCGCGCTCCTGCTCGGGTTCGAGGGTCGCACCGAATGGAGCGTGACCGACCGGCTAGTCCTGGACGGGACGATCTCGCAGGTACGGGGCACGCTGACGACGACCGACGAGCCGATCCCCTTCATCCCCCCCCGGACCGGGCGGGTAGCTGTGCGCTACGAGGCGCCGGGCTACTTCCTGGGTGTCGGCGCCAAGCTGGCCGCGCGGCAGGACAGGGTAGGTGAGTTCGAGGAGCCGACCGCCGGCTACACCGTCTTCGATGCGACCGCGGGGATCCGCTGGGTCGCGCACGGGCGTTCGCATTCGGTGACGCTACGCGCGGACAATATCGCCGATACCGAGTATCGCGACCATCTCTCCCGGATCAAGGATATCATGCCGCAGCCGGGGCGCAGCGTATCGCTCCTGTATCGGCTCAATTTCTAGAGGTGTCCGATGGTGGGCGGCCGCCGCTGCCGCCCCCCTGCACAGTTCTTGCGCAAGGAACGGAGACCTGTTTCTCGGGTGCCGGCGCTCCACCGATGTGGAGCGCCGTTTCTCATGGATCCATACCTGTGCAGGAGGACCTCATGGCACGAGACGAATGGCAGGCCGGCGAACCCGGAACGCGTTCCTTCCGCTCGGCACGTCAGCGTTGGCAGCGGGAGCGCGGCGGGTTCGGCGAGCGTGGTTTCCAGGGCGGGGTTGGCCGGGGCCAGGAGTATGGGTACGGTGAGGAGTGGTCGCGGGGGACCGGGTGGCGGGGGCGGGGGACGGTCGGACGTGGAAGAGGAGCCGGGGGGTGGTGGGGCCGAGCGAGTGAATACGACCAGCCGTTCACCGAGGGGAGGGGTTGGGGGGCTGGCGGTTATTACGGCGGCCAAACCCGAGGGCGCCGGGGGCTGTACGGCAGAGAGAGCGAGTACGGCGAAGAGTTCCATGGTGGTTTCGGCCAGCAGCGGGGCGCCGGCTGGCGCGGTCGGTCGCTGCGCCAGAGGCAGTGGGGTGGCGAGAGGGGGGGCGCGTTCGGCGGGATCTACGGTGAGGAGTTCGAGGAACGCGGCCAGACGGATTACGGCGGCAGCGGCCGCGAGCGGTTCGGTTGGCGGGGCAGGATGGGCGGGCGTTCGCGCTACGACGAGGACTTCGGCTGGTAGAGTAGCGGCGCGGACCTGCCCCGGCCGACGAGCCGGCCGGGTGGTCGTTATCGCGCCAGCTGTAGGGCCGGAAACGAGGTGGGCTCTGCCGCATTCGCGGCAGAGCCCACCTCCATCGACGGGGACCGCTGATTACATCCGCGGGCTCTTCCGGGCGTCCCGGACCGGCTCCGGGCAGACCGGCCAGGAGGCCTTGTTCCCGGTACGGGGGTCGAGGACCACCCCCTGGTTGCGGGAGACCCGCTCCGGATCCTCGGAGGCGAGGTAGGCCAGCATGGCGATCAGGACCACGTTGTTCTTCAGGTCGTCGAAGACGATCTTGTCGAAGGTGTCGCGGTTGGTGTGCCAGGTGTAGATCCGGTACTCCCAATCGAGGGCGCTGAGGTTGAAGGCCGGCGCGCCGTGGCAGACGAAGGCGGCGTGATCGGTCCCGCCGGTGCTCGGGGCGCCGGGGAGCTGCAGCTTGATGTGATCGGTGATCTCCGACGGGATCCGCGAGAGCCAGCGGCCGAAGTGGGCGCCGGCGTCGGAGAAGCCCTGCATCGAGATCGTGACCACTCGCCCGGTCCCGTTGTCCTGGTTGAAGAGCGCCTGCAGCCCCTCCACGATCTTCGGGTTGTCCTGTGCGAAGGCCCGCGAGCCGTTCAGCCCCTGCTCCTCACCACCCCAGTGGCCGACCAGGATGGTGCGCTTGGGGTTGGGGTAGACCGTCTTGAGGATCCGCATCGCCTCCATCATGACAATGGTTCCGGTCCCGTTGTCGGTCGTGCCGGAGGCCGCGTCCCAGGAGTCGAAGTGCGCGGAGAGGAGGACGTACTCGTCCGGCTTCTCGGTCCCCTTGATCTCGGCGATCGTGTTGAAGGTCGGCTGATCGCCGAGGAACTCGGCCTCGGCGTTGACGCGGATCTTGGGGCTCTGGTTGTGTACCGCCAGGCGGTAGAGGAGCCCGTAATCCTCGCAGCTCAGGTCGAGGGTCGGCACCTTCTTGGTGCGCGCGTTGAAGATCTTGTTGACGCCGTAGCCGCTGGACCAGTTGGAGGTCAGGATCCCGGCGGCGCCAGCTTCTTCGAGGCGGAGCGGGAGGTCACGGGCGCTCACGCCGGTCGCGCGGATCCGCGCGTTCCAGGAACGCTGCAGCGCGGTCCGCTCCTCCTGCAGCTTCTTGTACGACGCCTCGGTCGCGAACTCCTTCCAGGTCGCGTCCGGGCGGCAGGTGATCTGCGGGACCGAGACCAGGACGAACTTCCCCTTGACCTGGGGGAGCCAGGCTTTGAACTCGTCCTCGTTCTTGAACTCGGGGAGGGCGATCACGTCACCGGTCACGGCGCCCTTGGTGCCGGGGCTCCAGGCGAGCATCGTCCCCTCGAGGGTACGCACGCGCGGCGAGATCAGGTCGATGTGGGTGATACCACGACGCCACCCGGTCCAGATCCCGTACTGCTCGTTACGCGCCTCGATCCCCCAACTCTTGTAGGTGGCCACGGCCCAGTCGTGGGCCGCCTTCTGGCCGGGCGACCCTACCAGGCGCGGGCCGATCGAGTCGAGGAGCGCCTGGGCGAGACGGTAGGCCTGGGAGTTGTTCATCCCTTCTTCCCAGATCTGCTTGATGATCGGGTCATCGGTCGGGAACTTCTGCGCCGCGGCCGGCATCGCCGGGGCGAGGATCCCAACTCCCATGGCCAGCGCGAGAACGGTTCGCTTCATTACGTTCCTCCAGTTGAGCTGGTTGATCGGCAAGAGCCGGTATCGAGCGGGTCGAACCCGCACATGCTACGACCTCGCGAGCAGGAACGCCCTCGGTGAGGGCGCCGAGTGCCGCGGACGGTCCGGGGAGGTATACCGCCTCCCTGCCGGTGGTGGTTCCGCGGTGCTAACGCGTACGGACCACCGAGACGTAGAACCCGGCGCTCGCGCCGGGAGATTCCTGCAGCGCTGCCGGCGGCTGGCGCAATGCCTGGCGGGCGCCGCGCAGCTCGGCGAGGGCGGTGCGTTCCAGCTGCCGGATCCGCATGTCGACCGAGTAGTCGGGCGCGACCAGCGCAGGCGGTTCGCGGAGCGCGGCGGCGGCGACGGGGAGCTGGTCCGCCAGGACGACCGGGCTCTCCCCAGACGACGTCGTCCGACTCCCGAATACGGCGATATTCACCGCGACCGGGCTCCCGCTGGTCGCCGCGTTGGTGACGATGACGACATAATCGCGGCTGGCGCCGGCTTCAGCCAGGCAGACGGTGGCCGAGCTCGCCGGGGTCGCCAGGGTCCAGATCTCGCCGACCTGCAAAGAGACCTGCGGGTCGGTCGGGGTGCACGCGCCCGGCGCCGGGGTGCCGGCCGAGACGGGCGCGACCTGGAGTTCCATCTTCTCGCCGGCCGGCGCCACGAACCGGCGATACGACGTCCCGCCGCTCGCCAGGGTGGCGCGGTACGCGGTACCGGACTGGAGGTTGGACACCTGGAGCGGGATGTAGTTGAAGCTCGGCATCACCGAATAGTGGTTCCAGCTCGGCTGGCGGTAGATCGGCGCTAGGTTGGCGACCAGGTCGTCGGTGAAGGCGGTGACCGCCCAGTCCCGGTAGAGGGGGAGCGGGTCCTGGCCGATGGCCTGACGCAGGTTGTCTAGCCCCGTCGCCTTGGAGTTGACGAGCCGGAACCAGAGGTCGTGCTCGTCGGCGTCGAGCCGGTCGGCCACGTAGCGGAGGTAGTGCCACCCCGCGCCCCGGTCGCCCAGCTTGGTCGAGTCGGAGTAGGCGGAGTGCGACTCGGTGAATTTGAAGAACCAGTCCAGGCGGCCGAAGTTGAAGGTCTGGTACGCCTGGAAGGCGTCTAGCCGACTGGTCGAAGAGAAGATCCTCTGCGCGGTGATGTTCTCCCGCGGCGCGAGCCCCGAGGTGCGGTAGAAGACCAGCTCCTCGGCGATATGGCTGAGCGCCTCGTTCAACCACGGAGACTCGAAGTCGGGCGCCTTGTTGATGAAGAGGCGGCGGGAGGCGTTGATCAGGTGCTGGAACTCGTGCGCGATCGTGCCGAGGGTGGCCTGCCGGACCAGGTCCTTGCTGCGACGGTTGCCGTTGATCGTCCCGCTCGGGTCCGGGACCATCAGGTAGAACATCTCGGCTTCGTTGCTCGTCGGGCACCCGCTGAGTCCGTTGCCGGTCTTCTTCGGGAAGAGGTCCCGCGTGTGGAAGAAGCCGCCCACGTACCCCGCCGAGCCTGCGGGCGTCATCTCGTTGACGGCCCGGGTGTAGTAGATGATGATCCGTTCGTTTTGGTCGATGTCGGCCGGCTCGCCGAAGTACTCGGTCAAGACCGGGTAGATCACCTGGTCGAAGGTGCGGGCGAGGTCCTGATATTCTTCGGTGGTGAAGCCGCCGCTCGGGTTGGCAGGATCGGCCACCACGATCGCGTGCTCGCTGATCGCCACCACGCGCCCCGCGCGGTAATCCGGATCGGAGCATTGCTTGCCGTCGGCGGACTGGACGTTGTAACGCCCCGGGATGACGGTGACCCGCGCCGTGTCCGCCGCGCCCCCCACCTCGCCGATGATCCGGGCGACCCCCTGGCCCACCCCGACGACGACCCCCGAGCCATTCACGATCGCTACGCCCGGATCGAGGCTCCGCAGCCTGATACTCGGGGATGACGACTGCCCACCCGGCGCGACGCCGATCACGTCGATCCTGGTGGTGTCGCCCACGGTGATGATCGGGGATGCAGGTTCGAGCCGGAGCGAATCCAATCTCCCCGGTCCCGTGGGACCATCCGAACAGGCGGCCAAGGCGAAGAGGGTAAGGGGCAGTATTCCGCGCGAGAGGGATCCCTTCAAAGCTTACTCCCACCGGACTGCGCCGGCGTATTGCGGGTGGGGTTCGACACCGCGAGATAGAGCCGGGTATCGCATCATGATAATTGAACCCGAGATGCGGGACAAGGTTGCACGAGCCCGCCGGGGGTGGCCGGGTACGTCTCTTGCATTCTGCGGCGAGTCACGGCGACGCCTGAGAGTCGTTGGTGGGTTCCACAGCAACCTGGAAGGTAGGGTACCGATGGAGCTGCGGTGGCATAGACTGGGTTGGGCCGTACTCCTCCTCGCGGTCGCGGGGTGCGAGGGGCAGCGGAGGGACTTCGATGAGACCCCATCGACTGCGCAGACGACGTCGCCTGCACCGCCTGCCGCGGAGGTGCCCACGACGCCCGGTGCGCGGCGGCTCCCCTCGGCGCTGGAGAAGGCAGAGGACGCCTCCGAAGATGTCCAGGACGAGATCAAGGACGCCGATTGGGACGACGCGGCCGAGAAGACGCGGAAGCTGCAGATGCTCTCCGACTCGCTCAGGCAGGCCGGGATCGCGGCGGCCGAGGTGAGCGCCTACGACTCGGCGGTCGCCGCGCTCGCGCAGGGTGTCCAGAGCCGGGACCGGGTCGCCGCGGGGATCGCTGCGAACAAGGTCAACCGCTTGGTGCTCGGGATGATGGCCGACTACGAGGTCGAAGTCCCGATCGAGGTGCGGCAGATGAAGGTCGACAACCGGGACGTCGTCTACCGCGCGGCGGCGGGGGAGTGGGGTGAGGCGGAGAAGGCGGTCGAGAGGATGCGGTCGAACTACCAGAAGGTACAGGCGCAGGTCGCGCAGAGGGACGCCAACCTGGACGCCCGGGTCAGGTCCGCGATCGAGCAGCTCGGCACGGCGGTGCAGCAGAAGAACGAAGCGGCGCTCACCACCGCGGCCGAACGGGTACACGACGAACTGGAGGCCGTCGAGGGGGCGTTCTAGGCGGGATCGCCACGTCGTTCGGCTCGACGTCAGGGGGTAGCAGCGAAAACCGCGACAGCTCGACTGTCGCGGTTTTCGTTCATGAGATCTTCTCGATCCGCCTCGCCCAGCGCAGCCAGGGGAAGGAGCGGATCTCCTCGAGGGCGCGGTCGGAGATCGGCTCGTCGAGCTCGATCGTCATGAGCGCGTCTTTGTGGCGGCCGGTCCGGTCGACGCGCATCGTGGCGAGGTTGACGCCGTTCTTGGCGAAGATCCCGGCGATGGTGGCGATAGTGCCGGGGGTGTCGTGCGCCTGGACGACGAGGGTGTGATAATCACCGCCGAGCGAGACTTGGAACCCATCTATCTCGGTCACCTCGATCCTGCCGCCACCGACCGAAGCACCCTGGAGGCGGACGCGGTCGCCGCCGCGTTCGACCTCGAAGATGGCGGTGTTCGGGTGCGCGCCCTCGCCCAGGTCGACCTCGGCGAAGCTCCAATCGAGCCCGGCCTCTTCGGCGAGGGTGTACGCGTCCCGCAGGCGCAGGTCGTCGGGGGCCAGCCCGATCAACCCACCGATGATGGCGCGGTGCGTGCCGTGACCTTCACCCGTCGCCGCGAAGGAGCCGTGCAGCCGGATCAGCGCCCTCTCCGGGGTCCCGCCGAGCACCGCGCGGGCCATGAGGCCGAGCCGGCAGGCGCCTGCGGTGTGGGAGGACGAGGGGCCGACCATGACGGGGCCGAGGATGTCGAAGAGAGAGACCATATAGGGATCAGGGGTTAGGGGTTAGGGGT
>Ga0180216_1002897_pt1 | contig 13919 bp, 12 predicted proteins | sample eDN3rd37CBELigMG_FD_128879 | JGI IMG/M metagenome (GOLD analysis project Ga0180216, IMG submission 128879) | Enriched Miracle-Growth compost microbial communities from Emeryville, California, USA - eDNA 3rd pass 37_C BE-Lig MG (version 2)... ... | reverse complement strand
CTCTATCCGATCAAGGCCGAGGTGCCGGACGGCGAGATCGTCGACACGCTCGGCACCGCCAAGGTGCTGCGGCCCGGCAAGGACGCGACCATTCTCGCGCTCGCCTTGATGGTGCCGCGCGCGCTGGCCGCGGCCGAGAAGCTTCAGGCGGAACACGGGATCGACTGCGAAGTCGTCGACGTGCGCTCGCTGGTGCCGCTCGATACGCAGACGATCCTCGGCTCGGTGGCGAAGACCCATCGGCTCTTCACCGTGGAAGAGAACCCGCGCCTATGTGGCTGGGGCGCCGAGATCGTGTCGATCGTCGCCGACGAGGCGTTCTACGATCTCGACGGTCCGCCCGTGCGCATCACCACGCCGCACATTCCGCTGCCGGCCGCCGACAACCTCGAAGACATGGTGCTGCCGACGGCGGACCGCATCGTCGAGACGGTGCGCCGGAGTTTGAACACGTAACCCGTTCGTCCCCGCGCAAGCGGGGACCCAGGGGCCGCAACGAAAGGCCCTTCCATTCGATCCTGGGTTCCCGCTTGCGCGGGAACGAACGGAGCAAGGTGAAAGGTACAGCCATGTACGAAAACCTCCTCGCCAATGTCCCGACCGACCTCTGGATTGGCGGCAAATGGCGGAAGGCTTCCGACGGCGGGCGCTTCGATGTGACCGATCCGGCGACAGAGAAGACCATCGCTTCGGTCGCCAGCGCCACCGTCGACGACGCCATCGCCGCGGTCGATGCCGCGCAGGCGGCCTTCGAAGGCTGGGCCGGTCGCAAGCCGCGCGAGCGCGCCGAGATCCTGCGCAAGGCCTTCGACCTCATCATGCGCGACGCCGAACGCTTCGCGAAGCTGATCACGCTGGAGAACGGCAAGGCGCTGCCGGATTCGCGCGGCGAGGTCGCTTATGCGGCCGAGTTCTTCCGCTGGTACGCGGAAGAGGCCGTGCGCAACATCGGCCAGATCTCGATGGCGCCGGCCTCCGGCGCGCGCATCGTCGCGCAGCATAAGCCGGCGGGTGTCGCCGTGCTCGTCACGCCGTGGAATTTCCCGGCCGCCATGGCGACGCGCAAGATCGGGCCGGCGCTCGCCGCCGGCTGCCCGGTCGTGCTCAAGCCGGCGTCCGACACGCCGCTCACCATGCTGGCCTTGATGCCGGCGCTCGAAGAAGCGGGCGTGCCGGCAGGCGTCGTCAACGTCATCCCGTCGCGCTCGTCGGGCAAGGTCGTCTCGGCCATGCTGCACGATCCGCGCGTGCGCGTCGTGTCCTTCACCGGCTCGACGGAAGTCGGTCGCAAGCTGCTGCACGAAGCGGCCGACAACATCGTCAAGCCGGCGATGGAGCTCGGCGGCAACGCGCCGTTCCTCGTCTTCGAAGACGCCGATATCGACGCGGCGGTCGATGGCGCCATGATCGCCAAGATGCGCAACATGGGCGAGGCCTGCACCGCGGCGAACCGTTTCTACGTGCACGAGAAGGTGCACGACGAGTTTGCCAAGAAGCTGACTGCCAAGATGGCCGGGCTCAAAATGGGCAACGGTCTCGATGAAGGCGTGGCGCTCGGGCCGCTCGTCAACAAGGAAGGCCGCGACAAGGTCGTCGAGCTGGTCGAGGACGCCGTCGCCAAGGGCGCCAAGGTGCTGACCGGCGGCGAGACGCCGGCCGGGCCCGGTTTCTTCTATCCGGCGACCGTCGTTACGAACGTGCCGAGCGACGCCAAGATGTTCAACGAAGAGATCTTCGGTCCCGTCGCGGCGATCCAGACGTTCAAGACGGAAGACGAGGCGATCAAGCGCGCCAACGACACCGAATACGGTCTCGTCGCGTATCTCTACACGAAGGACCTCTCGCGCGGCATGCGCGTCTCCGAAAAGCTCGACTTCGGCATGATCGGCCTCAACCGCGGTCTCGTCTCCGATCCCGCGGCGCCGTTCGGCGGCACGAAACAGTCGGGCCTTGGCCGCGAGGGCGCGGCGGAAGGCATGAAGGAATTTCTCGAGACGCAGTACGTGTCGGTCACGTGGTGAGACGTGTCGTCCCGGCGAAGCGCGCTTTCGCGCGCGCGAGCCGGGACACATACGCCGTGCGCTCACGAGACGGCACGGCGTATGGGTCCCCGCCTTCGCGGGGACGACATGATGGATGGTTCGTAGAGGGTGGGTGAATGGACGTCCTGATGCCGCAGCTCGGCGAGACGGTCGCCGAAGGCAAGATCGTGAAATGGTTCAAGGCCGCCGGCGACGCCGTGGCACCGGGCGAGAACCTGTTCGAGATCGAGACCGACAAGACCTCGATGGAGGTGCCGGCCACCTTCGCCGGCACGCTGACGGACATCCGCTTTCAGGTCGGCGAAGTGGCCAAGGTCGGCGCCGTGGTGGCGGTGATCGCCGGCGAGGGCGGGGCGCAAGCGGCCTCACAGCAGAGTGCGACTGCCTCTCTTACCTCAGTGCAACAACCTCCGCTCGCCCCCGCGCAAGCGGGGGCCCAGAGCCCCGCAGAACGGACTCGGAAAGAACTGGATTCCCGCTTACGCGGGAATGACCGGAGGGAAAGCTTCGCCTACCCGAACATGGACCCCTTCCGCGAGGTGCGCACGCCGGAGCGCAATTTCGGCGCGGCGCGCATCGGTGGTGTCAGTGTTACGCCGCTGGCGCGGCGTCTTGCCGGCGAGCGCGGCATCGATCTTGCCTCGGTCAAAGGTTCGGGGCCGCACGGCCGCATCGTCGCCGCCGACGTCGAGAAGGCGCAGGCGCCCGCACGCGGCATAGCGCTCGCGACTGGCGCCACCGCGGCGCAGGTGAAAGCGCTGTTCGACGGCGTTGCCTATGAGGAAGTGCCGCTCGACTCCATGCGCGCGACCATCGCGCGGCGCCTGGTCGAAGCGAAACAGACCATTCCGCATTTCTACCTGACCGCCGATATCGAGCTCGACCGGCTGATGGCGATGCGCAACGAGGCGAACGCGGCCGCGCCGCGCGCGGGCGAAGGCGCCGCGTACAAGCTCTCGCTCAACGACTTCATCATCAAGGCGTGGGCAGCTGCGCTCATGCGCACGCCCGCGGCCAATGCCGTCTGGGCCGAAGACCGGATCCTGCGCTTCGCGCATGCCGACATCGGCGTCGCCGTCGCGCTCGAGGGTGGGTTGATCACGCCGGTGTTGCGCAATGCCGACACCAAGTCGATTTCGGCGCTGTCGGCCGAGATGCGCGATCTGGCGGCGCGGGCGCGCGACAAGAAGCTCAAGCCGAATGAATATCAGGGCGGCGCCAGCGCCATCTCCAATCTCGGCATGTATGGCGTGCGCGAATTCTCGGCCATCATCAATCCGCCCCATGCCACCATCCTCGCGGTCGGCAGTGCGCGGCGGGCCCCGGTCGAGACGGCGGAGGGCGGCGTCAAGTTCGTCAGCCAGATGACCGTCACCTTGTCGTGCGATCACCGCGTGGTCGACGGCGCGCTCGGCGCCGAATTGCTCGCGGCATTCAAATCGCTTATCGAATCGCCGGTCACCTTCCTGGTCTGACGGAGAAATAAAATGGCGAGCGGAAAGCCCGATGTCCTGTTGGTCGGCAACAGGAAGCCGACGATCGTCAAGGGGCTCGAAGGCGCGGTCAATCTGCACGTTCTGTTCGATCATCCCGACCGTGAGGCTTTCCTCGCATCGGTTGGCGACAAGATCCGGGCGATGGCGGTCGCCTACACGGCGGACAAAGTGGACGGCGCTTTCATGCAGCGCTTTCCCAATCTCGAGCAGATCTCGAGCTTCGGCGTCGGCTACGATCATATCGACGCCAAGTGGGCCGGCGAGAACGGCATCGTCGTCACCAACACGCCGGACGTGCTCAACGAGGAAGTGGCCGATACGGCGCTTGGCCTCCTGCTCAGCACGGTGCGCGAATTTCCGCAGGCCGACCGTTATCTGCGGGCCGGCAAATGGCCGTCCGGCGGCTATCCGCTCTCCAAGGCGACGTTGCGCGACCGCACCGTCGGCATCGTCGGCATGGGCCGCATCGGCAAGGCGATTGCCCGCCGTCTCGAGGCCTTCGGCGTGCCGGTCGTCTATCACAGCCGCAATCCGCAGCCGGGCGTCAGCTACAAGTACTATCCCAAGCTTCTCGACATGGCGCGCGACGTCGACACGCTGATGGTGATCGTGCCCGGCGGCGCCGCGACCAAGAACCTCATCAATGCCGAAGTGCTCAAGGCGCTTGGCCCGCGCGGCGTCCTCATCAACATGGCGCGCGGTTCGGTCGTCGACGAGCCGGCTCTGATCGAGGCACTGAGGAACCGCACCATCTTCTCCGCCGGGCTCGACGTGTTCGTGAACGAACCGCACGTGCCGCAGGAGCTGATCGAGATGGACCACATCGTGCTGCTGCCGCATCTCGGCTCCGCGAGCGAAGCGACGCGTCAAGCGATGGACCAGCTCGTGGTCGACAATCTTCTGGCCTGGGCCGCGGGCAAGCCACCGCTGACGCCGGTGCCGGAAACGCCCTATCCCCCGAAAAGGTAAGATCATGCGCTGCGGCTGGCTTTTTGGTTTGGCGGCGTCGGTTCTGGCCGGGCCGGCATTCGCCTACGACTTTGCTCCGGTCAAGCCGATGGACACCGAGGGCGTGGCGCCGGAGATGCTCGCGGACGTTTACGGGACCTATGAAATCCGCGACAAAAGCGGCAAGCGACGCTGCCGCGTCACCTTGATCAACGATGTCGGTATCGGCGGCCAGCAGATCGATGTCGCGCCGGGGTGCGCCAAGGCCTTTCCGGTCATGGGCGACATCACCGCCTGGCGGCTGCTGGAAGGCTGGACCATCGATCTGGTAGATGCTTTACGAAAGACGCGTGTGCGCTTCGAGACGCCGGACGAGCGGTATGTCGCGTTCGGCGACGACAAGGACCTAGCCGGCATGCACGAGTTTACGAAGGTTCAGGAACGGCCGGCCCAAAGAAAGAAATAGGCCATGCGGCTCGCCCGCATTCTCATCTGCGTATTCCTCGCGGCGGCCGTCCCGGCCGCGGCGCAGACGCCGGCCGCGCTCGGCGACTCCGCCAAGGCGATGATCGGCAACTGGGAGTTCTCCAACGCCGATCGCGACAAGGTCTGCACCGTCACGTTCAAGCCCGACCGGGGCGCTGTCGGCTTCAAGGTCGAATTCAACGCCGGCTGCGCCGGCCTCTTCCCCTTCGTCGCCAGTGTCGCCGGCTGGACCTTTTCCGAGAACGATCTCTTGCGCCTGCTCGATGGGCAGGGGCGGGCGCTCGCCGAATTCAGCGAGGTCGAGGACGGCATCTACGAAGCGCCGACGCCGGGCGTCGGCGTGCTGTTCATCCAAAGCGCCAGCGCGGCGGCGCCGGTGAGAACGGCGCAGCAGCTCGCCGGCAGTTGGGTCGTGATGCAAGGCGAGAAGATATTGTGCGCGCTCACGCTCGCGCCGACCGCCGCGCGCGATGCCTTCGCGCTGACGGTGAAGCCCGGCTGCGACGCCGGCATTGCCGGCCGGAATTTCACGCAATGGCGGATCGATCGCGAAGAGCTGGTGCTCGTGCCCGCGCGGGGCGAGCCCTGGCGCTTCGAAGAGATCGAGACGAACACGTGGCGGCGCCTGCCGGAGAGCGTCGACGCGCTCACGCTGGTGAAGCAATAACTCGTCAGGCGTTCTGCTGATCTCGCCACCGCGCCGGTGAAACGCCGAACTCCCGCTTGAAGGCGCGACTGAAAGCTTCCTCCGACTCGTAGCCGACGGAATGCGCCAGCTGCGCGATCGTCATGCGCGTCTCACGCAGAGTCGATCGTGCGGCCTGCAGGCGCCAGACGGTCAGATAGCGGATCGGCGGCATGCCGACGAGCGCCGTGAAGCGGTTCATGAAGGTGGTGCGCGATAGCGCCACTTCCTTGGCCAGCGTCTCGGCCGACCAGGGCGACCGCGTGTCGCGATGCATGAGCGCCAGCGCGCGCCCAATCTGCGGATCGGCAACGCCTTTCAGCCAGCCGGTTTCGTGCTCGCCGAGCGTGGAGGCGTAATTGCGCACCGACTCCACCAGCAGCAACTCCGACAGCCGCGACATGACGCTCGATGTGGCGAAGTGTCCTTTCCTGAGTTCGTCGGCGGCAAAGCGTAGCGACGCCTCGATCCAATCGCGCGACGCGCCTTGCTGCACATCGAGCGTCAGGATGCGCGGCAGAGACTCGATCAGCGGATTGTACAGCGTCTCGCCTGCCAGGAAGCCGCAGACGACATGGGCAGGCTCGCCGCCGCCGCCGTGGATGATGCCAGGCAGCCCGCCATTGGCGTCCGGCTGAATGAGGTCGCGCGCGTTCGTTGGTGCAAGATCGGGCGTGCTGCTGAGGGTATGCGGATCGTTGCGCGGTAGCAGGACGACCTCGCCCGCGCGCACTTTGATCGGCGGCTCGTCGCCGGTGCTGACATAAAGGTTGCCGTCGACGATGAAATGATAGGCGATGATCTGTATCGGTTCCGCCAGGACAAATCTGCAGTCATCCGCGTTGAGCTTTGCGAACACGCTCCACGGCGCGGTGAAGTGGGAATCGAGAAAGACGCCTCCGGTCAGGCGTATGGAGCGCAACACTTCCGACAACGGGTCCATTGTCGCATCCGCAACGAATATATGGACGAACGATCAAATGATCCGGTCGTGCGGTCATTCGTTCCGCCGCCGGCCCTCCGTATATACCGCGCCGCCCGTGCTGGCGACAGGTCGTGTGCCGTCACGCCCCAGCCACGCGTGAAGCCTTTGCCGGCTCATGCCTTTCGGAGAGGAAACGCCATGCTCGATACGTCCAAGTCTGCGGTTCAGCCCGCTCCCGATTACGCCGCCATCAAGCTGCGCCAGCGGGCGATGTGGGCCTGCGGCGATTACGCCGTGATCGGCACCACGTTGCAGATCGTCGGCGAGCGCCTTTGCGAGGCGATCGATCTACGCGCCGGCGAGCGCGCGCTCGATGTCGCCGCCGGCAACGGCAATGCCACACTCGCCGCCGCCCGGCGCTTCGCGTTGGTGACGTCGACCGACTATGTCGGCGGCCTGCTCGATGTCGGCAAGGCGCGCGCCGCGGCGGAGAATCTGCCCGTCGACTTCCGCGAAGCGGATGCCGAGGCGCTGCCGTTCCCCGATGGCAGTTTCGATGTCGGGTTGTCGACATTCGGCGTCATGTTCTCGCCCGATCAGGAGACGGCGGCGCGCGAACTGTCGCGTGTCGTGCGCGAGGGCGGGCGCATCGGCCTGGCGAACTGGACGCCGGAGGGCTTCATTGGCCAGCTCTTCAAGACCATCGGCAAGCATGTGCCGCCGCCGGCCGGCGTGAAGTCGCCGGCCTTGTGGGGCACCGAGGCACGCCTCGCCGAGCTGTTCCCGGGACATCAAGTGAAGGCGACGAAGCAGATCTTCCATTTCCGCTACAGGTCGCCGGAGCACTGGCTCGATATCTTCAAGACCTATTACGGTCCGACCAATCGGGCCTTCGCCGCGCTCGATGCGACCAAGCAGGCGGCGTTGCAAGTCGACATTCTCGATCTGCTCAACAGGCTCAATCGCGGCGGCAAGGACACGCTCATCGTGCCGAGCGAATATCTCGAGGCCGTCGTCACCAAGCCGTGATCTGCTGCGCGGCGCGTCGGTCACGTACCCGGGCGCGCCGCGTCAGATCAGTCGCAGGCCCTTCAAGCTCGCGTGGCCGTCTTTGCCGACGATGATGTGGTCATGCACGTCGATGCCCAGAGGCTTGGCGATCTCGATGATCGCCTGCGTCATCTGGATATCCGCGCGCGAGGGCGTCGGATCGCCTGAAGGGTGATTGTGCACCAGGATCAGCGCGGTGGCCGACAGCTCCAAAGCGCGTTTGACGACTTCGCGCGGATAGACCGGCGTGTGATCGACCGTGCCGGTCTGCTGCAGCTCGTCGGCGATGAGCTGGTTGCGCTTGTCGAGGAACAGGACGCGGAATTGCTCCTTCTCGGCGAAGGCCTGCGCCGTGCGGCAATAGTCGATCACGCTCGACCACGAGGACAGCACCGGACGTTTCTTCACCTGTCCGCGCGCGATGCGGCCGGCCGCGGCGTGCACGATCTTCAGTTCATCCACCGCGGCATCGCCGACGCCTTTGATCTCCTTGAGACGGGCGCGCGGCGCCGCGACCACTTCCGGAAACGAGCCGAAGGTGGCGATGAGCTGTTTGGCGAGGGGCTTGATGTCCCGCTGCGGAATCGCGCGGAAGAGAACGAGTTCGAGCAGTTCGTAGTCGCTCACCGCGTCAGGCCCCGCCTCGCGGAAGCGCGCGCGCAGCCGCTCGCGATGGCCATGATAGTGCGGAGCGGATTCGGCGAGGCCGGTCGCGTGCTCCGCTTTGTCCTGCGTGTCGGTCATGAACCAGTGCCCACCCGCGCCGCGCGCGGCGGAGCGAGTGTAGTTCATGATCCTGCAATCTACGAGAGTGGTTTTGTCGCGTAAGGCGGCTTGTCGAGCCCGCCGGGGGAGAAGGTGAAAACCTCCACGCCGCTCTCGGTCACGCCGACCGAATGCTCGAACTGGGCGGACAGCGAGCGGTCGCGGGTGACCGCGGTCCATCCGTCCGACAGCACCTTCACGTGAGGGCGGCCGAGATTGATCATCGGCTCGACCGTGAACAGCATGCCGGGCTTGAGCACGATACCTTCTCCGGGCCGGCCCACATGCACGATGTTCGGCTCGTCGTGGAAGAGCTGGCCGAGGCCGTGGCCGCAGAAGTCGCGCACCACGCTCATGTGCTGGGCTTCGACATAGGTCTGGATGGCATGGCCGATGTCCCCGGTGGTGGCGCCGGGCTTGATCACGGCGATGCCGCGCATCATGGCCTCGTGCGTGACCTCGATCAGCCGCTCGGCCCGGCGCGGGATTTCCCCGACCGGGTACATGCGGCTGGAGTCGCCGTACCAGCCGTCGAGGATGAACGTCACGTCGATATTGACGATATCGCCCTCTCGCAGCGGCTTTTCGTTGGGAATGCCGTGGCAGACGACGTGGTTGATCGAGGTGCAGGTCGACTTGCGGTAGCCGCGGTACAAGAGGGTTGCCGGAAGCGCGCCGTGGTCCATGGCGAACTCATGGACGAGCTGGTTGATGCGCTCCGTCGGTACACCCGGCGCGACGTGGCTCGCCAGCATGTCGAGGCAGCGCGCCGTCAGCTGCCCGGCCTTGCGCATGCCTTCAAACGCAGCGGGGCCGTAAATCTTGATCTGTCCGGTCTTGCGGTGGGGAGCGACGGCGGCATCGATATAGGTCATAGCCGCAATCTAGGGATTGCGGCCGGATGCGGCAAGTTCGAGGTGGTCGGCCGGCCAAGGGCGGGCGGAACCCAGGGGTGAGATCGCTCCGCCCTCATCCTGAGGAGCATCGCCATCAGCGCGCTGATGGCGATGCGTCTCGAAGGATGGGGCGGCCCCATGGTTCGAGACGCCGCGCTTCGCGCGGCCCTCACCATGAGGCCGAGAAAGGCTTAGGCGTAGGGCCCCGGGGCGCCCCCTAGTCCGCGATCTTGCCGCCCAGCTCGTCCTCGATATGGGCGCGGATGATGTCGTCGAAGCTGTTCTCGACCGTAAAGCCCAGGGCCAGCGCCCGGCTGGTATCGAAGCGGCGCGGCCAGCCGGCGACGATCCGGCTCACCAATTCGTCCGGCGCCCGCTTGATGCGGGCCGCGACCTTGTCGCCGGCGATCCGCCGCAGGGCCGCGATCTGCTCGCCCACAGTGCAGCAGACGCCGGGCATGGTCAGGTTGATGCGGTCGCCCAATTTGTCGTGGGGCAGGCCTGCGGCGTGGATGAGGAAGCCGACCGCCGAGCGCGGGCTTGCGTGCCAATGCAGGACGCTGTCCTCGACTGGCAGCACGGCCTCCTGGCCGGCCAGCGGCTCGCGGATGATGCCGGAGAAGAATCCGGATGCCGCTTTGTTGGGCTTGCCGGGCCGCACGACGATGGAGGGCAGGCGGATGCCGACGCCCTCGAGTATCCCGCGCCTTGTGTAGTCGGCAAGCAGCAGTTCGCAGGCGGCTTTCTGCGTGCCGTAGGAGGTGAGCGGCGTCAGGTGGAACTCGTCGCTGATCGCGTCCGGAAACGGCGCGCCGAACACCGCGATCGACGAACTGAAGACGACCTTGGGCTTGTAGCCGTCGCCCGCCTTGCGCACGGCCTCGAGCAGCGCGCGCGTGCCGTCGAGATTGACGCGGTAGCCCTTGTCGAAATCGGTCTCCGCCTCGCCCGAGACCACGCCGGCGAGATGGAAGATCACGTCCGGATGCTCGGAGACCGCCTTTTCCGCGACGCCGGGCGCGGCGAGGTCCGCCGCGCGCGTCTTGACGTGGTCCGAAAAGCCGGCCGGCCGGGCGGGCGGCACGACGTCGACCAGCGTCAGCTTCTCGATCGTTTGGGTATTGAGCGCGCGGTCGGTGATGAGCCGCTCGGTGAGCTTACGGCCGATCATGCCGGCAGCGCCGGTGATCAGGACATGCATGCGAGTCCTCCCGGAACGTCAGGCGCTCTTCTTCTCGTCCGCCGAGGGATAGCGGTCGATACGGCGTAGGTCCGGGAATAATAGCATCCAGAGGGCGGCCGACAGCAAGGAGCCTATCCCGCCGATCAGGACGGACGGCACGGCCCCGAGCCAGGCGGCGACGACGCCCGACTCGAATTCGCCGAGCGTGTTCGAGGAGGACACGAACAGGGAGTTGATGGCGCTGACGCGGCCGCGTTTTTCGTCGGGCGTTTCGAGCTGCACCAGCGTGAAGCGGATGACGACGCTGACCGCGTCGGACGCGCCGAGCACGACGAGCGCGGCGAGCGACAGGAGGAACGAGCTCGACAGGGCGAACACGACGGTGGCGAGGCCGAAGATCGCCACGACCGCGAACATCGCCGGGCCGACGCGGCGCTCCAGCGGATGATTGGACAGGACGATGGTGGTGATGAGCGCGACGACGGCCGGCGCGGAGCGCAGCAGGCCGAGGCCGACGGGACCGACCGCGAGGATGTCGCGCGCGAAGATCGGCAGCAGCGCCGTCGCGCCGCCAAGCAGCACGACTGCGACATCGAGCGTGATCACGCCGAGCAGGCGGCGACGCTCGCGGATATAGGAAAAGCCCGCGAAGACCGAGGCGAAGGTCGGCGGTTCGCGCGGCACAGGCGGGCGGTCGATATGGACCAGCGTGACGCAGACGATGCCGACGGCAAAGACCACGAGACAGACGATGCCGACGGCGAGCGGCGACAGCGCATAGATCAGCCCGCCGAGCGCCGGGCCGCAGATCACCGCGACCTGGTTGGCGGAGGTCCATGAGGCGACCGCGCGCGCGAGCAACGGGGTCGGCACCAATGACGGCACCGTCGCGTGAGCGGTCGGCAATTCGAAGGCGCGGCCGCATCCCATCAAAAGGACGGCGACAAACAGCAGGTCGCGGCTCAGTGTCTGCGTCAGCAGCGCCACGGCGAGAACGACCGCGGTGACGGCATAAAGGCACTGCGCGCCCCGCACGATCATCCGGCGGTCGTAGCGGTCGGCGGCATGGCCGATCAGCAGGGTGAGCAGGACCGCGGGGACGAACTGGATGAGCCCGACGAGACCGAGATCGAAGGCGCTGTTTGTGAGTTCGTAAAGCTGCCAGCCGATCATCAGCGTCAGCATCTGATAGCCGACGGTGGAGGCGACGCGCGAGAGCCAGAACAGCACGAAGGAGCGCTGGCGGATCAGGCTCGAGCTGGCGAGAGCGGCGGTGGTCATCGTTGTTGTTCCGGCACGCCGGAACGGCTCCGGAAGGCGAGAAGGATGGCGCGCCTTGTAGCGGGATTTTCGCGCCGCGCCTATCGGCGGCGGCCGGTATGGCGGGTATGAATTTTCAGGCGGCCGACGGGCATTCTGCGCGGCTTCTCCGTGCTTCGCGCCAAAACTCCGTCATGGCCGGGCTTGTCCCGGCCATCCACGACCCTCCTGCGACCTCGCCGCAGAACGTGGATGCCCGGCACAAGGCCGGGCATGACGCTCGACAGCCTCATGCCCCCTTACGTCTCCGAGCGCTTCATCCAATCGTCGCGGAAGAAGGCGTTCAGCTCGGCGTGCGACGCCGTGCCTTTGAAGCTGTCGAACGTGCCTTGCCCGGCGATCTCTTTGGCGGCGTTGATGAAGGCGGTCCAGGCGACGCGCGCCAGGGTCGAGCCGACGCTGACGCGGCGCACGCCCATCGCCGCGATGTCGTCGACGCTGAAACCGAGCGCGGCGGGCATCAAGAGGTTCACCGGCTTCGGCGCCACGGCTTTCACCACGGCTTCGATCTGCTCCCGCGTCCGGATGCCCGGCGCATAGAGCACGTCGGCGCCGGCGTCGCTGTAGGCTTTCAGGCGCTCGATGGCGAAGCCGAGATCGGGCTTGGCGACGAGGAAGGTTTCGCAGCGGCCGGTGAGCAGGACGCCGCTGCCCGTCTTGTCGATGGCGTCGCGCGCGGCGCGCATGCGCGCGATGGCTTCGTCCAAATCGTAAAGCGGCTTGGCGGCGTCGCCCGTCGCATCCTCGATCGACAAACCGGCGACACCGGTTTCGACGCACAGCCGCACGTTCTCCGCGACGCCCTGCGGATCGTGCGCGAAGCCGCCCTCGAAATCGGCGTTCACCGGCAGATCGCTCGCGGCGACGATCTCGGCGATGTGCGCCAGCACCATATCGCGGCTCACCGCGCCGTCCGGCATGCCCATGGCGAAAGCGAAGCCGGCGCTGGTCGACGCCAAAGCCTTGAAACCGAGATGCTGCAGATAGCGTGTGCTGCCGACGTCCCACGGGTTGGGAATGACGAAACAGCCGCTCTCGTGCAGCTTGCGGAAGGCGTTGCGTTTGTCGCTGATCGATGGTCGAGCCATGGCGTTCTCCCGGCACTGGTGCGCGACCGTGCCACGGCACAGGCCGTAAGAACAACGCCAATCGCAGGAGTCATTCGCGCGGCCGATCGCTCAACGGGAATTGCCGCAGTGCGCAATGCTTGCTTGCTGCGACCGCAGCAGGCCGTTAAAATTCAAAAAAACGCAAAGGCCTCAAACGGCGGAGCAAACATGCTGAAAACGGTCGCGGCTTTCGATCGGATCGGAGAGGAAAACGCCTTCGCCGTGCTAGCGCGCGCCAATGCGCTTGCCGCGCAAGGCCGCGACATCATCAGCCTCGGCATCGGCCAGCCCGACTTCCGGACACCGGATTTTATCGTCGAAGCGGCGATCAAGGCGCTGCGCGACGGCCATCACGGCTACACGGCCGCCAACGGCATTCCGCCGCTGCGCGAAGCCGTCGCCGCCGATCTTCACAAGCGCTTCAAGGTGGAGGTTTCGCCGGACAGCGTGATGATTATGCCGGGCGGCAAGCCCACCATGTTCATGTCGATCCTGATGTTCGGCGAGCCCGGCGCGGAGATCATGTATCCCGATCCGGGGTTCCCGATCTATCGCTCGATGATCGAGTTCACCGGCGCAACGCCCGTGCCGGTACCGATCCGCGAGGAGAACGGCTTTGCCTTCTCGGCGGAGGAAACGCTGAAATTGATCACGCCGAAGACGCGGCTGATCATCATCAACTCGCCGGCCAATCCGACCGGCGGCGTCACGCCCAAAGCGGAAGTCGACAAGCTGGTCGCCGGGCTCGAGAAGTGGCCCGACGTCGCGATCATGTCGGACGAAATCTACGACCACATGGTCTATGACGGCGAGACGCATGTATGCCTGCTGTCGTACCCGTCGATCCGCGACCGCACCATCCTGCTCAACGGCTGGTCCAAGACCTATGCGATGACGGGGTGGCGGCTTGGCTATGCGGTTTGGCCGGGCAAGCTCTACGACTATGCGCGTAAGCTTGCGGTGAACTTGCATTCCTGCGTCAACGCTTCGGCGCAATATGCCGGCCTCGCCGCG
>Ga0180216_1002896_pt1 | contig 13919 bp, 17 predicted proteins | sample eDN3rd37CBELigMG_FD_128879 | JGI IMG/M metagenome (GOLD analysis project Ga0180216, IMG submission 128879) | Enriched Miracle-Growth compost microbial communities from Emeryville, California, USA - eDNA 3rd pass 37_C BE-Lig MG (version 2)... ... | reverse complement strand
CCCCCCTGGGGGGAATCCCCCCCCCCCCCCCCCCCCCCCCCGTGGGATCGTACCAACACGCACTGCCGCCTGCGCACCGCTTGGTCGTGTAGAGCGTGCTGATGTACCCGAACCCGGCGACCTTCTCGGTCAACGAGATCACGGTGGGCGTCTCGAGCAACGACATCCTGCTGCACCTGGCCGCGGAGGAGATCAGCCGGCAGCCGCCGGACGCGCCGTCGGACCGGCTCGGCCGGCTGGCCGAGCACGTCGTCCTGCAGCAAGCGTACGCGCCGTGGCTCGATCATCGCGCTCCTGCCAGGCACCGGTCCCTTACCTGCAAGGTGAACGTTACGTCGTTGCGCGGTTCAGATTCTACCCGCTGTTCCCGGCGCCGTCGGGCGCGCAGATCGACCTCGGGCAGTCGCACACCACCCACCTGCCGATCACGCCCGACATCGTCATTCTGCCGTCGGACCTGAAGGCCTTTGTCAAGGTTCGCGGCGTTTGGGAACGCCGCTCGCTGCCACATGGATCCTGACCACAGACGCATGGGTTTTTTGCCATGGTGAGGACGCAACGCACCAGGTGGTCAACGGCGTGCTGTACGTCAACCCCGGCCGCATGTCCAAGCGCAAGGTCAGCGGCACCTACGCCAAGCTGCTCATCCACCCCTACCCACGGACCAGCATCCCCGCCGGCGACACGTATGCCCACCGGCGCATTGGTCGATGGATGGTGCGCAGCCCAAAACTGACGCTGCCGCCTTGCACGCATTGCTCGTTGCCGTTTGTGACCAGGCGCATTTTGCACCAGGTTGCTGACCGCACCAAGGCGGAAGTGGTGCGGTTGTAGCGACGCTCCCTGGACGTGTACAGTACGACGGAACTTTTGAGACATTGGATGTAGTTCGCTTCGCGCATGGGGGAGTGCTCTGTACAATCGTGCAAGTCGCATGGTTCAGCTGGGCTGCGCCGCGGCGGTGCGATGCGCGTTGGCCGTCTCGATGGCCGCCGTGAGCGTGCGCCGGTCGGTGGCCGACGCCTTGCGCATGAGCGCCTCCAGGCTCTGCGGCTGCGAGTGTTGCAGCGCTGCGCCGCGGCAGCGTCCAGCAGCGGCGACCCAGGTAGACGTTAGCGGGCGATCTCTTCTCGAGCCGAACTTGACAGCGGGAGACATCATACCGAGGAAGGCGTCGGCAAAGAAAATGTACTCGTCGACGTTGTCGATCGGGCTGGACGCTGTCAGCTCCTCCTCCAGGCCAGCGTCATCGTCGTCGTCGTCGTCGATGTCGCTGCCGTCGTCCTCGTCGCCGTCCGCCGTGGCGCCGCGCTCGGCCTGCACCGTGCCGGCGTCCTCGTCCTCCTCGCCGCGGCTGTGCTTCTTGCGCAGCTGCGCCGCCTGATGATGTGCACGGCCGCGGAGCCCCCAAAGGATGTCGGTCTCAGCACACGCCCTAACCTTCAATCACATCGACGAACCACTACGTACGCGCTTGGCCAGCATCTTCATGTAGCGCACGTCCTCCTCGTTGATGACGTCGCCGTCGTCTTCGCCGCCCTTGGTCAGCACCCGGTCGCGATCTGCATTTATCGCTGCAGCAGGACATCGCTGCGTTAGTCATGCGCAGCCCACCGTTGGCCTGGCCATCCCACGCGGAGGCACCTTTCCGGCTGCTGCCGCTGCCGCGCGGCGCGTGATCCTCCTCGATCGCGTCGTCGTCGTCGTCGTCCTCAAACTCGTCGCCATCGTCGTCCTCAAACTCGTCGGCAAAGCCGTTCTTGTACGCCTCCAGCAAGCACTTGCGGCCTACCCACCCGCCGCACGCCACAAGCAGTGACAGGGGCCTTTGCCGTCTTAGCGGACGCGGAAGCACTCATTAAACATTGCTGCCCCTGGGCGTACGCTCGACCGCCTGCGGCAAGGTGCTAAACATTTCGGCGAGGATCGGCGCGAGCTGCGGCCACGCCTTGCGGACGCGGTCCGGCAGGCCGTTGAACGGCAGCATGAGGAGCGACGACAGGGCCAGGATCATGATCTTCTTGTCGTGCACGCTGTGTGCACCAAAACGTATCCGCGTCGCTCCCAACCGCATCAGCGCGTGCACAGGGCCCACGGCCAGCAGCGCGCGCTTCGCCCACGCACCGAGAGTAGAACTTGGCCTCCTTCGCGAGCGCCTTGAAGACGGCATTGGTGGCGCCGGTCGCTTCCAGGTGCGACAGCGTGAGCACGGGCGCGGCGTAGAGCCCGTTGAGCACCTGGGACCGTCACCGCGCCCAAGCGCGCGAAGAAGGTGAGTTGCTGCGTGATTCGGCGGCTGCCAGGCACGGCTGCCCGTTCACGCACCACTTCCATCGACCGGACGGTGAGGTGGATGCTCTTGGAATCGTGGTGCGCCTTGAGCGCCGCGTCCACGAACGGCGGGATGAGCTGGCATAGGGAGGCCGCCTGCAGGCTTTCCGTCGACGTCGCGTCAGCGGCCGCGGCCAGCCATTGGCACGGTTGCGCCAGCCGTCCAACGCACGTTGTCCACGGAGCCCCGGAAGTGGAGCAGGATCGTCTCCATGAGAATGCACGCGCGGGCACGGTCCTCGTCGCCCGTGTGGTCGGAGCGCATGACCTGCGACAGTGCCGGGACGCGCGCAATCCCACAGCGCACCGTCAGAAAGGAGCGTCCACCGCAACGCCCCTCGTCCGGGGGCCGCCGCCCACCTCGCTGATGATCTCGAGAACGCGCTGTAGCCGGGTTGGGTCGCTCATAAAGTTGGCGGGCTCCATCGAGATGAAGTTGTCCAGCGCCTCCAGCATGTCTTAGCAAGCGGACCGCCACCGCGTGCGGAGGGCCTTCGGTCAGGCATGCTGCAGGCACACCCCCCCACCATGCGACCTTGGCTTCGCAGCGGCACCGCTAAAGTAGTCGATGGCGCCGTGGAAAAAGGCGTGGTGCAGCAGGGTGAACACCTCCCACATGAACGGCGAGATCGGAATCTTGAACGTGAAGGCGCTGATCATCTCCAGCACCTCCTCAAAGAACTCTGATCGCCGCCAACCGCGCCGCACATGCGGCTGTGCGCTCCATCAGCAACATTGCCATTCAACCGCACCCCAGAGCTCGCACGCTACTACGGACCGGTCCACACGTTCGACAGCACCATCTGGATAACGGGCGCGATCGGCGGCTGCAGCGCCAGCAGCATGGGCGCCGACTCGTCCATGGAGCGCACGAGCGTCACGAGCATGCGCAGCATGTTCATGATGGTCATCTCGCGCTGGTTGTCCTCGCCGCTCTCCAGCATCTCCGCCACCGCCGCCGCGGCGGTCTCGGCGTCGACGTTCGGATCCGGCAGCTCCCGCAGCAGGCCCAGCGCCGACTCGGCCTACCTCAGCGAGCCGTGTTCACACAAACACAACACAGCGTCAGCGCCCTGAGCTACGCCTCGCATCAGCGCGGGCATGCACGCACCAGCTGCGTGGCGATCTGCACCGCAAAGGGCTGCACGTCCTCGGGGAACGTCTCGATAATCCGCTCGATCGGCAGGCCCAGCTCGTCCAGCTCGTGCTCCTGGCTGAGCGCCAGCATGCCTGCGGCGCACGCGCAGCACATCGAGCAAAACGCTCACATGAGTTTCAGGCGCGTCAACGGCGAGTAGCTCCAGTTGCAAGCTCCGCGTACGTTGCAGCACAGCCGGCACCACCGGACGCAGCCGCTCCACCACTGGGCCTCAGCGAGACCAACGACGGAGAGCATGTTTCGATCAGAGGCCATAGTCGCTCAACCACGCGACACAGATCGCTGCGTCGTACGCGACGCGCGGTTCACAAAGAAGCCGAGGGCGATGCACGCGTGCGCCACAACCGGGAGCTCGCTGTCGCGGAAGCAGTGCAGCAGCGCCTCCAGGCACATGCCCTCCGTCTGGAAACCCCGAACGCAGCGCTCACACTCGCCAAACGGTGAGCAGTCGCAGACCTGCTGGCGCGCGTCCTCCACGGGCCGTACCGTCGGGGTCGGGAAATCAACCTCGGCAAACTGGCCGATGATCCACGCGACCTGCTCCTCCCCAGTGCGAGTATGGGTCGCCCGACAAAGTCAGCACCCGCACCTTGCTGCCCACCCCCACAACAAAAAGGCGCAATCAGGCCCGCACCCGAAGGCGGAGGAACTTGTGCGGCGACGTCGCCTCGGGCAGCACGTGGTGCACCAGCAGCTGCTCCAGCTGCGGCGCGAGCTCCTCGTTCTGCACGCGTCGCCGCCGTAACAAACTCTAACGCGAGACTGTCTCAGCAAACCGCCACGGATCGGCCAGCGTGGGCAAACGCGTGCGCACGTCGTGCAAGATGAAGCCAATCACGCCGACAAAGTGCAGGATGCCGTCCTTGTGGCGCGGGTTCCGGGCTTCGGGCGGCTGCGACTGGTACCTGAGAGCGCGCGGTGCATCCAGACAGGGCCGCAGTGCGTGCTTGGTAGCCATCAGCGCGCGCTTTCTTTCACCCCCGTCCCGTCCGCGGCCGTGCCACGTACTGCATCAGCACGTCGCGCGCAAACTGCAGCATCAGGGGCAGCGCATAGCTGCCGCGGTCCTTGAGCAGTGCGTGGATGACGTTCTTGGCGAACATGAGCGGCGAGCCAAAGTCCTCCTCCGTCTCCAGCGTCGACCGCACGTAGTCGATCGGATCGTCCTCCCAGCGCTCCGCGTCCTCGTCCGAGAAGCACAGCAGCGGGAAGACCACGTCGCGGAGCACCGCCGCCGTGTGCGGCTTGAACATCTTCCACAGGTTGCCGTACGGGATGCTATCGCAGCCGGCGCACTGGAGCGGCGGGCAGGAGCGCAGTTAGTGGGGACGCGGACCGCGTCCAGCTCACGCGGTACGCCCGTACATCTCGTTGAGGAAGAAGAGGTAGCAGAAGAGCACGCGGCGCGTGCAGTACTGGCCGTGGCGGAGGCCGTCCAGCTGCTGCATGTACGCCTGCAGGATCAGCGGCGCGACCTGCTCGCGCAGCGCCTCGCCCAGCGCCTTGTAGTGCTTCTTGAGTTTCTTGTTCGTCTGCGACAGCGTGGACGTGAAGGTGCCGTAGCTGTGGCGGCCGCCCATGCACCGATCGGGTACGCAGCGCGTCAGCGCGCCCGGCCGGCCCAGGCTCGGCGGTGTTCGTGCCGTCGCACCGCTCAAAGAGCCGGTTGAGCGTCTGCGCCGCCCACTTCTTGGCCTGCCACCACGGCAGGCGCGGCAGCTCCTCCTTGTCCATGCCCTGGGAGGGGTGGGGGCGCGCTCGACCACCTAGGCCAGCGACTGCTCGGGGTTACGCCCGCAAGCTCGCGTGCCACCCGCCCGGTGACTCCCCCCGCTGCCGCACCTGCGACGGCACGCTGATGGCGACGACGGCCAGGCACAGCCGGATCCAGGGCTCGAGCACCGGCGGGCTCAGCATCGCCGGCGGCAGGCGCAGCTAGGCGCGTGCAAGCGCTAAACCGCCGGGGACCACGACGTGTGAGCGGTTGGGGCAAGCTGGCAGGCGTCCTCTTCCCCGGGTACGCACCGAGGTGGTCGCCAGGAAGATCTTGAGGGCGAGCTTGACGGCCACGCCGGCCTCGTCCGTCTGGTGCTGCATGCACGTCTGCGCAATGTGCAGCACCGTCGGGAACGTCGTGCCCGCCAGCGTCCACAGCTGCTCCTGGTTGTGCTCGGTGAACCTGGCGTTGGGCAAGGCGCCGCTCACCCAGGCGTGGCGTGAGCCCCGTAGGCGGCCCACGGCCCAGCGCCCCGGCCGCGCCGTCGTACTCGTATTTCTTGACGATCTGGTACAGCGTCTGCAGGCCGGCGATGACGACGTTGTGGTCGGCGGACTGCAGGCATTCCGAGATCTGCGGCAGCACCTCGGGCCACTTGTCCGGGAAGTCGGCGTTCGCTACGGTCTCGACCGCGCGGAGCAGCTGCACCCTGCTCGCGTGGGCCATCGGGGATGGCGGTGCCGGTGCGCGCTCAGCCCACCGTGGGTTACGCTCCACGGGGCGGACCGTCCGGGCCGTACCGTGTGCGCTGCGGGGCCAACATGATGGCGCGCACAATGTTGGCGCGCACGGCGGCCTTGTCCGCGTCCGGCAGCGGCGTCCGGCTGGCGCTCACCTGCAGCGACACGGGCGCCCACCGCTGCGTGATCGTGTTCTTGAACAGAATGGCCGCTAGGGGCCGGGGGGCGACGGCAGAGCGCTCAAGCGAGGCCGATGAACGTCAGGCCGGGGTTGAGGTCTCGTGGCGGCGGCCGGGCAGCGTGCGTGCGCGTACCGGACTGCGCGTAGGGGCTGTTGGCCAGCTGCGGCGAGCAGATGATCTCGAGCAGCATGGGCGTGAAGCCTTGCTGGGCCGCCAGCTAACGGAGCGGGCGAGTTCAACGGGCTCGCGGACGGAGGAGCGTTGAGCACTGTTGAACGGCACCTGTCGCGCAGATGGGCGCGTGGCGGGTACCTGGCGGATCTCCAGCTCGGCGCGGATGCGGACATCCTTCTCGGGCCGCAGGCCGGCTTCCAGCAGCGCGAGGACGTGCTCCATGGTAGTCGCGGCGAAGTACCCAGGGCACTGCGATCCCGGGGGCATCCAGTCCTGGACCGTTTCGTTAGTTGAGCAGCGCGGCTCCCGCAACAGCGGCGCTGTTGCACACCTACCAGGGGTCGGCAGGCAGGTCGTGTGTGACTGCAGCGAGCCGTCCTAGACCTTCCGCAGGCGCCCTTCGTCGCGCTCCGACGGGCTGCGGCCGGTCGCTCGGTACCGCGCGCCGCACTTCACCGCCGTCCGTCGCCGCGTTCCTACCGCCACTGCCTGCTCCGCAAGCGTCCTCCAAAGTGCCTCACGCCACCGGAGGCCCCTTCCAGAGCGTCTTTCAACCGTGGCCGCGGGGTTCTTCGGCCGTCGCCGCTTCGCCGTTCGCCGGTGCGCCGTTCGCCGTCTGCGTCGGCCGCCACGTGGCGTTTCGCGCCAAAAATTGGGCGGGTAAATTTCAAATTTACCCTCCAAACAGAAGCAGCGGACGCAGCGGAGGCAGCGGAGGCAGCGGAGGGAGAGGAGGCAGCGGAGGCAGAGGAGGCAGCGGAGGACAAAGAGGACGCAGAGGAGGCAGCGGAGGCAGCGGAGGTAGCGGACGCAGCGGAGGACGCAGCGGACGCAGAGGAGGCAGCGGAGGCAGCGGAGGCAGCGGAGGCAGAGGAGGCAGAGGAGGACAAAGAGGACGCAGAGGAGGCAGCGGAGGCAGCGGAGGTAGCGGACGCAGCGGAGGACGCAGCGGACGCAGAGGACGCAGAGGAGGCAGCGGAGGCAGCGGAGGTAGCGGAGGACGCAGCGGAGGACGCAGCGGACGCAGCGGAGGCAGCGGAGGCAGCGGAGGCAGCGGAGGTAGCGGAGGCAGAGGAGGACAAAGAGGACGCAGAGGACGCAGAGGAGAGATAGGACGCAGCGGAGGCAGCGGAGGCAGAGGACGACGAAGAGGAGGACGAAGAGGAGGCATTGGAGAGGACGCAGAGGAGACGAAGAGGACGCAGCGGAGGCAGCGGAGGCAGAGGAGGACGCTAAGGAGGCAGAGCAGAGGATGCAGCGGACGCAGAGGAGGACGAAGAGGACGAAGAGGACGCAGCGGAGGCAGCGGAGGCAGAGGACGCAGAGGAGGACGTAGAGGACGCCGAGGAGACGCAGAGGACGCATAGGAGAGGACGAAGAGGACGCAGCGGACGCAGAGGAGGACGTAGAGGAGGCAGAGGACGCCGAGGACGCAGAGAAGAGATAGGACGCAGAAGACGCATTGGAGAGGACGCAGAGGACGCAGAGGAGGCAGCGGACGCATAGGAGAGGACGAAGAGGACGCAGAGGACGCAGAGGAGGACGTAGAGGAGAGGAGGCAGAGGACGCAGCGGAGGCAGCGGACGCAGAGGACGCAGAGGACGCATAGGAGAGGACGCAGCGGAGGCAGAGGACGCAGACACAGAGGACGCAGCGGAGGCAGCGGACGCCGAGGACGCAGAGGACGACGAAGAGGCAGAGGACGCATTGGAGAGGACGCAGAAGACGCATTGGAGAGGACGAAGAGGACGCAGAGGACGCAGAGGAGGACGTAGAGGAGGCAGAAGAGAGGACGCAGAGGACGCAGAGGACGCAGAGGAGGACGAAGAGGACGCAGCGGAGGCAGAGGAGGACGTAGAGGAGGTAGAGGACGCAGAGGAGGACGCAGAGAACGCAGCGGAGGACGAAAAGGAGGACGAAGAGGACGAAGAGGACGCAGAGGAGGACGCAGAGGAGGACGCAGAGGGGAGGACGCAGAGGAGAGGACGAAGAGGAGAGGACGGCGAGGAGGACGACGCAGAGGGCGAAGTGGCTGAAGATCCGGTGGACGAGGAGGAAGAAGCGGACGACGATGCTGACTGTCTGCGGAGACGAGGAACGACGAGGACGACCGAGTGACGTCCTCGCATAGGGCGACTGAGGTGGCTGACAGTCCCGGCGGTCGCTGGAGTCGCCGAAAGCACATACGGCTCGCCGGGTGCCTGACGGGACCATGGCCGCGGCGTCAGCAGCAGTGGCCACCCAGCCCCCTCCTCCGGCGGCGGCGGGAGCGCCTTCAGCGAGCTCGGCAGCGGGCGGGCCGGCCCCACTCACGCCGGTGATCGAGCTTCGGACGGGCATGAAGAACTTGCACGTCCAGTTCATTGTCGTCGTTAAAGGTGCGTCGCGGCCCGCTGGGCCTCTCCGGTCACCGCGTCACCGACCCCCAGACCGCGCTTCCGCCCGGCGCATGCGCCAACAGAGCCGCCTACCAAGACCAAGGATGGGTACCTGCACCAGTTCCTGGTGGGCGACTCGACGGGCACGGTGCGGCTCACCATGTGGGACAACACGGGCGAGTCCGTCGAAGCCGCCGACATCCTCCGCATGTCGGGCGCGTACGCGGTCGCGCCCGCGAGCCTGGCCGGGCGGATGTCCACGCTCACCGCTTGCGGCTGCCGCACACGTCGAATGCACGCGCCCAGATGGACCTCGCTGCACCGCGGCACGCTCACCGTGTACGTGGGCAAGATGTGCACGATCAAGCGGATCGGCCGCTTCACCATGGCCGTGAACGAACGGGTCAACCTCAGCGCCGTGCCGTGGGCGCAGCTGGACCCGGACGGCTCGGTACGCCGGCGCACTGCATCCGAGCATGGTCGAGCGTGATCGGCGTCCTCACGGGAGGCCATGCGCGCGGCTGCTGGCGACGGCGCCGCAGGGACGCCTGCTGGGTCTGGACCCGCGCGGCGTGCCGGCAGCGCCCCCGGTTGTGTCGGACCAACCGTAAGGCGACGCGCCTGTCGCAGTGACGACCCAGGCTCGCTAGCGCTGACAGGGTGATCACCTGCATTCGGCGGCGAGTGTTGGGGCTATAGCACGGCGCCGGGCCGGCCAGGACCGCCCGTACAACTTCCGGCGCCGCCGCCCTCGCTGCCGGCTGCTGCCTCTAGCGGCGGATTCCGCAACGTGCGCGCCCCGAACCGTGCACCCAATCCTAGTCCCCACCCGCCGCCAGCATCCTAGCGGCCAGGGTGCGCCGCAGCCTCTTTTGTATGTATTGCACAGAAATCAGAAGTTCTCATCCATTGATCTAGTGCGGCCGCTCGGACGACCACCACGGGCTCGAGCTGAGCTCCAAACTATGGCCGCCGCTGTCACTGCCGCTGCTAAAGTAGCTGGTGCTGTACGTGCCGTAGGGATCGTCGAGCTCTTTGGCCAGGTTGTCGGTCTGCTTCCGCGCACGGTATGCCTGCCGGTGTACGCAATGGATTGCCAACGGACCGGTTGGTCAGTGCAGCGGCGCCGTGACCGCAGCTCGAGCCGTCTGCGCAACCAAACCTTGAAAAAGCTGTAGGCAGCCGACAGCACCGCGCCGCCGATGGACAAGATGTTGGAGAGCTCGAGGATGGAGCCCAGAACGACGTATGACCACGCGTTGACGCCGCCGCGCATCAGGCTGAGCACGCCCGACAGAACGTTGACCGCCAGGCGGAGCCGCCGTGGCCGCTTGGAGTACGGCGGGATGTCGATGATGAGCAGGGCCAGGGACGCGCTGGCCGCAATGGCCAAGACGGACAGCGGCATGGAGAGGATGGAGGCGGCCCACCGGCGCCACCGCTTGGCGCTGCGCTGGACGTCGTCGTGGTGCGCGCGGATCCAGTGCCATGTGCGCGCGACGATGACGGCGTTGGCGGCCACAGCGAGCAGCACGACGGCGAGCGCCGTCCAGAGCAGGGCCGCTTGCTGGTCGCCGACCAGCTGGTAGACGCCGACCAGCCAAATGATGTAGAGCGACTTGCTTACCGCCGACACGAGCACGTCGCAAAGATTGCCGAGGGCGTCGGCGAGCACCGGGTTGGCCTGGCTCGCCGTACTGGTGGTGGTCATGGACTCTACGCGTCCGGATGCCGATACCGACGTACTGTCAGTGCGAGACGCTGCGCTGCTGGTGCTGCGCGCGACCTCGAGCCCCGCCGAGACCGCCACGGCGACCAGGGTGGCGGCGCCCAAGGCGATGGCCACCGTCGTGGAGAGCGTTTCGTACGTGTCGGTAGTGCACGGCTCGCCGCGCGGGCCCGTCAGACAGTGGGGTAGCGTGCAAGCGCAGGCCGTGCACACGCCGTCGGTGCCGACGTAATGGAACTCTGGGCACGGACCTGCGGGGTCGACGACCACGCCAGGGTCCGTCTCGATCGGGCACATGGCATCCGGGTCGGCCACACCGCCGCCGTCGTCGTCGCAGTGCATGCGGAAGACGCCAAATTGGCTCGACCAGCGGTCCCACACCACGGGGATGCTAGTCCACGACGACGCGCCGTCCCAGCTGGGAATGCCCTCGAGAGCAAAGCCCGCGACGCTCCCGACGACGGTGCCAAAGTAGATGCGGCTGTTGTGCGTCATGACGGGCGCCGGCACGGGGAAAACTGCCCCCGACGGCAGGTCCGTCCAGGCAGGGCAGGTGGAGCAGTCCATGTAGCGGGCCGACGCGGCGCTCGACGCCGCCGGCGTGATGATGTGCGCTTGCAGCAGCATGCCGCCAAACACCTGGGCAACGTGGGACGTCATGGTGTTTTGGTTGTACAGCACCGAGTAGAACTGCGACGCCAGCGGCGCGGCCGTGGCCGTCAGCCACGTGGGGAGATTGTCGTCCAGCGGCGTGAGCAGCTCCCAGGACGTGCCGTCGTAGTGCGCTACATGGAAGCCGTCCGTGTCATAGATGGCCAGTGACGCAAGGATGCCGTTGGTGTAGCTGGCCAGCCGCATCACGATCACTTCTTGCACGCCGGCTGGCGCCGGCGTGGCGTACCAGCGGGTGCCGTTCCATCGTGCGATGTTGTACGCCGGCCCCGTCGACGTCGACAGCTGAAAAAAGCCGCCCACGAACAGGTGCCCGTCGTGCACCGCGAGCGACGCCACCAGCGACGTGCTTGGCGACGCCAGCGCCATCGCGACGGCTGTCCACGTCGAGCCGTCCCACCGAGCCAGCGTCGACGCGGACACACCGCCGGCGGACTGAAACTGGCCGCCAGCAATTAGGTAGCCGCAGTACGGCTCCAGCGCGTAGACGGTGTTGTCCGTGCCCGTCCCCGCGGGCGCCCACGTGTTGCCATCCCAGCTCGCAACGTTGGCCGCCACGGTGCCAGCGCCGGCCCGGTTGAACGAGCCACCCACGTACAGCCGCTGGTCGTACACCGCGGCAGCGTACACGAACGTGAGGTGCGGGCTGGACGACGACGTGACGCCGCCGCCGACGCTGGACCACGTCGCGCTGTCCATGCTCCACGCCGCGATGTTGGACACGCCGGCGGCCAGGTTCACGCCGCGAAAGTCGCCGCCAACATAGAGGCTCGTGCCGCCCACCGCCGCGAGCGCCGCCACCTCGTGCGATACGCCGCCCGCCACCTCGCGCCACGTGGCGCCGTCCCACGCCGCCAAGTTGTGAACGCTCTTGGCGCCGGCCCCGGTGCCCACGATGTCGAAGGTGCCGCCCGCGTGCAGCTCGCCGTTGAAAACGCCGAGCGCGAGCACGGCGGGAAGCTTGGAGACGATCGGCCGCAGGCCAATGCCGCCGCCCACGCCGTGCCAAGCGGTGCCGTCCCAGCTGGCGATGCCTTCGACAAAGCTGCCGCCGGCGTACAGCGCGCCCGCGTACGGAGCGAGCGCAAACACGACGCCGTCAAGGCCAGCGCCCACCGCCGACCACGCCGTGCCGTCCCACCGTGAGAGGCCGGGGGATGGCGTCGTAGCCTCATTCAAGTTGCCGCCCACGTACAAGTCGCCGCCAAAGCTGGCCAGTGCCAGGACGGTGTTGTCGACGACGCCGGCGGTGCCGGCGTCGTTGTTTGACATGCCCTGACCCACCGCCGCCCACGCGGTCCCATCCCACCGCGCAATGTTGTACAGGGCCGTCCCGCCCATCTCGGTGAACTGGCCGCCCGCATACAGGTCGCCGTTGTGCGTGGCGAGGGCGCGGACGGCGCCGGTAGGGTTGGTGCCGCCGCCCAGGTTCGACCAGGTGCTGCCGTCCCACGCCGCGATGTTGGTGCCCGGGCCGCCGCCGCCTGGCGTGAAGCGCCCGCCCATGTACAGACTGCCCGCGTAGACGTGGAGCGCCCACACGCGCGTGGTGGCCAGCCCGGGCGTCACGGCACTCCACGCGGCGCCGTCCCACTTGGCGAGGCCGCCGACGGCCTCGCCGCCGGCGTCGAGAAACTCGCCGCCCACAAACACGTCGCTGTTGTACTCGGCAATAGCCAGGACGCGTCTCTTCTCCACCACGCCGCCGATGCCGCCGCCCAGCGTCGACCATGCGGTGCCGTCCCAGCGGGCAATGCTGCTGGCGGGCGTGCCGCCAACCGTGTAGAAGGACCCGCCAGCGTACAGGGTGCACTCGGGCTGGGCGTGCGTGCTCGGCATCCGCAGGGCAAGGCCCAGCGCGAGCACCAGCGCGTACAGCCGCCAGCCCGCCATGTTTGTGCGCCCCGCTCGGACCGCGCCTTCTTGGTCACCGGGCCGGCTAGCAATGCAGCTGGGGTCAACGGATCGGGATCACGCCGCAGTCGGCGGGTGGGTGGTTCGCGCCGCCGGCCTGAGTAGATGCTGCAGAACAGTAGTAGCGCCTCCCGCTAAGAGCCCGCACGCCCGGCCCACGGGCGCGTACAAGGCGGCTAGGGCGGGGCTTGATGATCGCGTTGCAAAGCAGAGGTGGGATCTCAACAAACCACGTGCGGGGCCGCAGGCGATCGACTTTGCCGCTGACGCCCAACAGGAAAGCGCCCGCGCGTCGCGGCACGCCTTTGCGCGTGTCCATAAGTGCAGCAGCATCCGTGGGCTCGCCGTGCGGGTCCACTGGCGCACGCGGCTTCTGGCCGCGCGGTTTCACTCGGTACGGGAAGCGCAGCACGGGCAACGGTCGCAACTGTTCAACCAGTCCGTCCGTGTCCGTCCCTCGCACGATCTCTATAGTAGTGCACATGCATGTACGCACGTACGCAAACGTACGTCCGCGCGTCCGCTGCGTCGCGCAATTAAAGGGTTCCGCCGCGGGGCGCCGCCTATCCCCGGCGCGTCCCTATACGTGCGTTACCTGCGGGAGACCGGAAGGACATCACTGCAAATGACGTGGTGTCCATTTCGACGCTGCGACGCCAACCCAATGCCTCGCTGTCTAGGACATAGGCCTCTGTACGTGGCTCTGGCAGCGTTTGAAGGCTTGCTCGCCCTAGACAGAGAAAGAGGGAGAGCCGTGTCTATAACTTGTGTGCGTGCATGCATGCATGGCATTGGCCGGGTGTATGCATGCATGCGGTGAGAGACGCGGCGTCTCAGGCTGATCACATCACCGATCGATCACGCCATGCAATTGCCAACAATCGCGGCCATCGCGGCCACGAGGAGCGCCTTTTCGATCCTGT
>Ga0180216_1002892_pt1 | contig 13921 bp, 12 predicted proteins | sample eDN3rd37CBELigMG_FD_128879 | JGI IMG/M metagenome (GOLD analysis project Ga0180216, IMG submission 128879) | Enriched Miracle-Growth compost microbial communities from Emeryville, California, USA - eDNA 3rd pass 37_C BE-Lig MG (version 2)... ... | reverse complement strand
GCGACTATCACGATGTCGTCAAGGGCCGTCTCAAAGAGGTCGCCGGCGTGCTCGCCCGTGCGGCCGGCGCGGACGTGAAGGTCTTCGTCGACACGGCCCCGCTGATGGAGAAGCCATTGGCGGCGCTGGCCGGTCTCGGCTGGCAGGGGCGCCACACCAATCTCGTCTCGCGGGAAGCGGGCTCGTGGCTTTTTCTCGCTGCGATTCTGACGACGGCCGAGCTGAAACCCGACCCGCCCGCAGAGGACAACTGCGGCTCGTGTCGCCGCTGCCTGGATGTGTGCCCCACGCGCGCCTTCCCCACGCCCTATCAGCTCGACGCGCGCCGCTGCATTTCGTACCTCTCGATCGAGCACAAAGGACCGATCGATCGCGCGCTGCGACCGATGCTCGGCAACCGCATCTACGGCTGCGACGACTGCTTGTCCGTTTGCCCGTGGAACAAGTTTGCCACCGCGGCCCGTGAAGCGCGCTTCGCCGCGACGGATGCGACGAGCAATACTGACCTGGCCGATCTCCTGAAGCTCGACGACGCCGCCTTCCGGCAGCGCTTCAGTGGCTCTCCCGTCAAGCGGACGGGCCGGAACCGATTTCTCCGCAACGTGCTGATCGCCGCCGGTAACTCCGAGATGCCGGAGTTGCTTCCCGACGTACGGCGCTGCCTCGACGACGAGTCGCCGCTCGTACGAGGTGCCGCGGTGTGGGCCGTTGCCCGGCTCGGGAGCCTCGATCTCGTGCGGACGCTGGCGCAACGCTATCTCGCGCAAGAGACGGACGAGAGCGTTCGCGCCGAATGGCTCGAGGAGCTCGCGGCGTGACGGACGATCGCAAGCGAGATCCTGCGGCTTGGCGCCTGCTCTGCCTGGGGCTCGGCTATACGGCCTCTGCCCTGGCGCGGCGGCTGGCCCCGAAGGGCGCAAGCATTTCCGGCACGGCACGCACATCGGACGGCGTGGAGCACATCGGACGGTGCGGTTGGCGGGGATACGCCTTCGATGGGCCGATCATCGCGCCCGAACTGGCGACGGCGCTCTCCCAGGCGACGCACGTGCTGCTCTCGGCGGCTCCCGACGACACTGGCGATCCTGTGCTCCGCCATGTCGGCGACCGTCTCGCACAGTCATCGTCGCTCGAATGGATCGGCTATCTTTCCACGGTCAGCGTCTATGGCGATCACAAGGGCGCCTGGGTCGACGAGACGACGGCGCCACGAGATCCGGGCAGGCGCGGCGAGATGCGGCTCAATGCCGAGCAGGCGTGGCTCGCCTTCGGCGAGAAGCACGGAAAGCGTGTCGATATCTTTCGGCTGCCCGGAATCTACGGTCCCGGACGCAGTGCCGTCGACCAGTTGCAGGCCGGTACGGCGCGGCGCATTGCGAAGCCGGGTCAGGTCTTCAACCGTGTGCACGTCGACGACATCGCAACTGCGCTCGAAGCGGCCATGTCAGGTGCTTCGGTGCACAACAATATCTACAACGTCACAGACGACGAGCCGGCGCCTGCAGACGAAGTGGTGGCTTACGCAGCACGTCTGCTCGGGGTCGAGCCGCCACCGCTCATTCCCTTCGCCGAAGCCGGCTTCACCCCGATCGCCCGCAGCTTCTACGACCAGTCGAAGCGCGTCTCGAACCGTCGCATGAAAGAAAGCCTCGGGGTAAAGCTTGCATACCCCACCTATCGCGAAGGCATCGCCGCCATTGCGTCAGGCCGCGATCGCTGAAAGAAATTCAGACGCCATTCAGCCTACGACCGCTTTGCTGCCCAAGTTCTGAACTACTTTCGACAGCAACGGTTAAATCGATCATCGGCCATTACCGATGCGATCTAGGGGAGGCTGGATCATGCGTGCTTTGTCTCGACGGTCTGGCCTCGCTCTCCTGGCTGCTACCGCAACAGTCGGCGCGATCGTGCTGGCAGTCGCTGCAAGGGCCGAAACCGACGATGCCATTGCAAGGCTACTGGCGGAGACGGCCAAAGAGCAGCATCACATCCCAACACCGCGCGGCAAGGAGCACGAGGTCGTACCGGCCGAACGCCCCCGCCCCGAGGACGAGCGACTGCTCTTCGACGAAATCGAGATGCTGGAGCGCGCACGAGCCGAGGCTGAAGCAAGGCGTGCGGCGATGGGCCGGGATGCGGACGCATCAGAAGATTCGAGCCTTCCCACCGCGCATGAAGCAGCCGAGCAGCGTCGCATTATTGAAGAGCGCCAGCGGGTGGAAGAGCAACAGCGCGCGGAAGCCGCACGAAAGGCCGAGGAAGATCGTCGTCTGGCCGAAGAACGACAGCGGATCGCGGAGCGCAAGCGCGCAGACGCCGAGCGCCGTGCCGCCGAAGCGCAGCAGCGCACCGCAGACGCCGAGTACGCACGCATGGAGGCCGAGCGCGAAGCCGAGGCCGTCCGGATCGACGAGGCTTTGCAGAAGGCCCGCCAGGCGTGGCTCGAGCGCCAGCATGCACACGCCTCGGACGAGCCGCGGCGCTACGATGATCCAGAGGCATCGGATTCCCCACACTCTGAACGGGCAGACGGCAGCGGGCGCGATCAAGGCATCATCCGCCGACACATGACCGACACCGACACGGATACCGCGCGCGCCGACGCAGCGCGTGCGTCGACCCGGGTTACGATCCTGATGGTTCTCGAGCCAGGCAAGCGAGGCATCCGGCGTCACAACAAGACAGCCGATCCGCTCCTTTGCGGTGAAAAGGGCTGCTACGTGGGAACTGGATCCGCGAACCCGGCGGAACTTCTGCCGCGACGTCGCGCACTCGGCATGGCACGTACGCTCGGGGAGCGCGCAGGGGCTTGCCGGAACTCGCTCGGATGCATTTTCCGTGGCGTCGACCTCACTGCATACCCCGCCGTTGTCCAGCCGGTCGACATGCGGTTCCTGCGCCATGATCGCCGCGAGCCGCATGTCCTCGATCGGGCTTCGCGTTGCCGGCTCGAAGTTGGACGCTTGTCCTGCACCCCTGTCGAAGGCGCCGACTACATCATGTGGGTCGTGCCCGAGTGGATCGCCGAGCGCGCGGGTCCGGACGAGCTCGAGAGAGCGGTGAAAGCCGGATTGCGCCCGCTATCGGCTTCGATCGCCGGCCGCGAGTAGGATCGCCGTCTAATTTTCGACGATGCGCATTTCGGTCAGCTTCCAGGTCAGGCCGCGCAGTTCGAGCGCCGCCTGCCAGGTCCGGCCTTGCACGATCCGGTCCGCAAGCTCGATCTCGAACCGTGTCGGCGAGACGAATGCCCAGCGCTTGACGCGCCGCATGAGGGCGAGCGTCCGGCTGAAGCCGAGCCGGTCGAGCCATCCTTCCGGCGCTTGCGTTACCGTGGCTACGACGAGCTTCGTGGACGCCTGCGCCGCCGCACGCATCGATTGCACATGCCGGCCCCACTTTTGCCGCCACCCATAGAGTTTCGGAACCCCATCGGCCGTGACGTAGCGGTCGATCAGCGGATCAGCGAGAAACGGTACCGCTGCCATCTTGATCCGCTGCCAGATGCCGGGACGCGGGATCCCTGCGACATCGGTCAGCTCGCCGATGGCCTTACGGCTTTCATCCAGCGACGCCTTGAGGGACTTCCTCACGGATAGCCAGTCCACCTTCTCCCGCAGCTTGACCGTATTGCCCGAGCGAACGGCCTCACGGATTTGCCAGGCGGACACCAGCGGCGCCGAAGCATAGGCACCGGCTCCAATCGCCGCAAACAGCACGAAGCCGACAAGCTTCCGAGCCATCCTGCCTTCCCCCACCGAATCGAAAGGCTCCACACGAGCGCATCCTCATGCCTGAAGACGCCGGCAGAACCAAGGCACCGGGCCGATCAAAGGTGAAGTGGCAGGCAAGGATGTTTCGATGTGGCATGGAAGATGCGCCTTGGGAATGACGCCAGAACCACGCCCACGAGCTGCACCGTGGGAGCTGCGGAAGCATGGTCAGCACGGGTGGATTCGAACCACCGGTCTCCTGCTTCCAAGGCAGGCGGGGACGGCCAAGCTCCCCTACGCGCTGCTGAGCGTCGATAGCTGTAGTCGCCGAGGCTCCGGACCTCGAACGATCCAACTCCCCAGCTCCGTCCGGCGGCGCCGCTGGCACACACCGGACGGAGCGGGGATTACTGTGCGAGCTCGACGTCCCAGTAGAGATAGTCGAGCCAACTCTCGTGCAGGTGGCCCACGGGGGACGCGCATCAGCTCCCGCGTGGATGGCATCCGGGGCACCGTCTTGGGTTGCATCCGCATGAACGAGCCCTTCCGCGCGTTGCACGGTCCGCAGGCGGTCACAACGTTCTGCCAACTGGTCTCACCGCCCATCGATCGCGGACGTACGTGATCGAACGTCAGCTCCGACGCCGGCCGGACGGCGAGGCAGTACTGACAGGTGAAGCGGTCCCGCAGGAACACGTTGTAGCGCGTGAACGGCACGCGCTGCCGCGGTCGCCGGAAGCGCTTCAGCGCCACGACGGATGGGAGACGCACCTCGTACGACGGACTGCGCACCGAGCGATCGTATTCCGCAACGACGGCGACGCGGCCGCGCACAAGTCCGCTGACGGCCTCCTGCCACGACACGAGCGAAAGCGGAAAAAGACTGACGGGCCGAAAGTCGGCATTCAACAGAAGCGCTGGATGAGTAGAAACACGCATGCCGACCTCCTTTCTTCATTTCGACCTTCTGTAATTCCAGAAACTGCAATCGCCGGAGAAACCGAAGATCCACAATTGGGTTGTTTTCCGGCGAGCGCGGTAATAATGAATGCGCGCACATCGGGCGCAGAAACATCATTACCGACGGAAAGCCCTGTCCGGCTTCGCATCCGATCCACGCCAACGCGGACCAGGACCGATTTGCCTTCCTACGATTTGCTCAGACGGAAGTTGAGGGTCGGGCGCGTTTGGGCGTTCGCATAAATCGAGCCAAACAGAGAGCCTGCGAGCCCATCCAGCCATCACCGCGTACGAGCGCGCAACCCGGTCGATAGGACCAGCATGCAGCACTGCGAAGCGCGCGGGCGATATGTGATGCGGAGCGCATCGGAAGGGCCTCGAGTATCGGGCCCCAAGAGAGAGCCCCGTAAAAACCAACAACCGCTGGGGAGCGCAAGAAACTTGTCACTCCGAACCAGCAGTCACCGAAATACGTACCGAATAAGCCGGCAATAGTCAATCAATAAAATCCGAAATGCATTTCACCACGGTCGAGATTTCTTTAGCTTCTTATTTTGGACAAGATCCTTACGCGAATGCCGCCCGCCTTTTTGCAGGCGGCATCCGTTTCCATCAGGCGAGCGGCGCGACCGACAGACCCTGCACCTTGTGCTTGTCGATCAGGCTCTGCACGAAGCCCGTGCGCTTGGCCTCTTCGACAAACGCAGCGAGCCAGGGCGCCGCCTTCACGTTTTTCTTCGGCGTACCGATCGCCTGCTGCACGGCCGAGAACTTGCCGTCGAGGATACGTGCGCCGGGCAGCTTCTTCACGTCGTCGATCAGGCGCGGACGCAGCCCGGCGAGCACGTCGAGCTTCTCGTTGACGAACTTGTCCAACGAAGCGTCGAGTGAATCGGTCCGCACGAGCGTGGCGTTCTTGATGTTGTTCTCGAGCCAGAGCCCGTAGGCCGACCGCCCCGTGACGGAGATGCGGATGCCAGGCTTGTCGACGTCGGCGATCGACTGGATCGGCGATCCCGCCGGCACCAGGTAGGTCGACTCGATCTCGCAGTAGGCAGCCGTGAAGTTGATGATCCGGGCGCGCTGCGGCTCGGCGCCGATATTGCCGATGTCCCACTTGTCGTTGACGGCATCGTCGCCCAGCTCGCCCGGCGACTTGTAGGCGATGAGCTTCAGCGGCACGCCAAGACGGCGCGCGACCTCGGCGGCCATGTCCGGCGACACGCCAACGGGATCGCCCGACTCCGTCTTGCCGGTCACCAGCAAAAAGTTCGACATGTTGATGCCGGCGCGCAGAGCGCCTGTCGGCGCCAGTTCGGCGACGATCTCGGGGGAAACGGACATGCTTGCATCCTCCTCGGGATTGGACCTCGTGCTCGAGGCTTGACGCGAGAGTAAAAGCAAGCGAGCGAAGGCAGCAACCTCGCCTTCAGGCCGGGTGAGCGATTTGCCGGGAACAGACCCCTCCCCTAATGTCGCGTAACATGCGGCAGCCGGCCGACGACGCGGAGTCCGTCTTGAAGCTTTCCGACCTTCTCGCGCACAGGAAGCAGCCCGACACCGCGCACGGTGTATCACGCACCATGTCATCCCCGTCGTCCCCGCGCGAGACCTCGCCGACGGCAAGTCTCGCGTTCGACTGCGTCGAGCGGCGCTATGGAACCATTGCCGCCTTGGCGGGCGTGTCGCTCGAGGTCGGGCCGGGTGAGACCGTCTGCCTGCTCGGGCCTTCGGGCTGCGGCAAGACGACGTTGCTGCGCATCGCCTCGGGCGTCGAGAGGCCAACGGCAGGCCGCGTCCTGATTGCCGGCGAGGAAGTCGCTGGCCCACAGCGCTTCGTGCCGCCCGAACAGCGTCACGTCGGGCTGATGTTTCAGGACTTCGCCCTCTTCCCGCACCTCACGATCCTCGACAACGTCACCTTCGGCCTGAAAGGCCTGCCGCGCGGACGGGCGGTGCAGGAGGCCGGGAGCCTTCTCGATCGGGTCGGCATGCTCGGCCATGCCGCGAAATACCCGCACATGCTTTCGGGCGGCGAGCAGCAGCGTGTGGCGCTGGCACGCGCGCTCGCGCCGCGGCCCGCCGTCATGCTGATGGACGAGCCCTTCTCGGGCCTCGACGTGCACTTGCGCGAGCGCCTTCAGGACGAGACGACGGCACTGCTCCGCGAGACGGGGGCCACGTCGATCATCGTGACGCATCATCCGGAGGAAGCCATGCGGCTCGCCGACCGGATCGCCGTCATGCGGAGCGGACGGCTTATCCAGGTTGGCCGTGCGAAGGAGCTGCACCGCAATCCGGCCGACTTGTTCGTCGCGCGCCTCTTCTCGGAGATCAACGAGATCCCGTGGACGGTCGAGGGCGGAGCCCTGCGCACGCCGATCGGCACGTTCTGGGTGCCCGAGATCGCCGAGGGCGAAACCGCCCTCCTATGCCTGCGGCAGCGCGAGATCGCGTTCGTGGCACCGGGCGCCGGACTTGCTGCCCGCATCGCCCACGTCAAACCGCTCGGCGATGCCGCTCTGATCGACGTCGCTGTCCAGGGCTTCGACAAGCTGCTGCGGGTCCGCATTCGGGAAAGCGAGATGCCGACGCAAGGCGCCGAAGTGAGCGTCGTCGCAGACCCCGACCGCGTCCTCGTCTTCCCCGCCGACCAGGCGGGCGCCGAGCCGCCTCCAATAGCCTGACGCCGCACCCGGACGGACCAGGGCGGAAAGATGAAACCATTACAGGACGGTCACTTGCGACAGGGATGATGGTCTGCGATAGTGCGGGCCAATCGAAAAGGGCGGACTCCGCCCCTTATGGAGTACCCTGACAAATGGGCAGCTTGAGCGTCTGGCATTGGTTGATCTTTCTCGCCGTTGCGCTGCTGTTCTTCGGCGGTGGCGGCAAGATTTCGGCCGTAATGGGCGATTTCGCCAAGGGCATCAAGAGCTTCAAGAAGGGCCTACAGGACGACGAGGCCGATGTAGCGGCAAAGCCGGCCGATCAGCCGCAACCGCGCACGATCGAATCCTCGAAAGCCCATGAGAGCCACGTCACCGGCAGCGGCAGCAAGGTCGGCTGAAATGCGCCGACGGGGGTTTCCGCGTACTTGGGAAACCGCCGAGCTGCGACGCAGCAAGCGCGATCCGCGACGCGGATGGTCCGGGACCTGCGCGGCTTAACCACCCCGACCCTGGGCGGGGACCGAGAGACCGGACACGATGTTCGACCTTACGTCGTCAAAACTGCTCATCCTGGCGGTCGTCGCCCTGATCGTCGTCGGTCCCAAAGACTTGCCGGCTCTGATGCGGACCATCGGCCGTTATGTCGGGATGATCCGGCGGCAGGCGAACGAGTTCCGCGCCCAGTTCGAGGACGCGATGCGCGAGTCCGAGCTGTCCGACTTGAAGAAAGAGGTGGAGCAGCTTGGCGAGGAGGCCCGCGGGACGCTGCACGAAACGAGCAGCGCCGTGGAAAGCCACATGAGCGATGTCACGCGCGAAATGAACGCTCAACTCTCCGATACCGATCGTCCGTCGACCTCGAACGCCGAGCCCGGTCAGCTTCCGGATCAGACCGCAGCGGCAGAAGGGACGACGGATCCGGCGCCGTCGCTTTCGCACGATCCGGCCCCCTCCGATCAGGAGAAGATTGCCGAGGCACCCGAGCCCGCCACCCAGTCACGCAGCGGGGTCTGACGCCATGCAGGATATGATGCCCGCCTCCGACAATCCTGGCGAGCCGCGCCGCGAGGGGCAGGACGAGATCGACGCGTCCCGGATGCCGCTGATCGAGCACCTGACGGAGCTGCGGAAGCGGCTCATTACGTCGTTGTTCGCCTTCGCGGGCATGTTCGTCGTGTGCTTCTTCTTCGCCAAGCCGATCTACAATGTGCTGGTCTGGCCGTACGTGCGGGTCGTCGGCGAGGAGAAGGCGAAGCTCATCGCCACCCACTTCCTGGAGCAGCTATACACGAACATCCGGCTCGCCATGTTCGGTGCCGCGTTCCTGTCGTTCCCGATCGTGGCGAATCAGATCTACAAATTCGTCGCGCCGGGGCTCTACAAGAACGAGCGCCAGGCGTTTGTCCCCTACCTTATCGCCACGCCAATTCTATTTCTGCTCGGCAGCCTCGTCGTCTACTTCGCCGTAATGCCGATGCTCATCACGTTCTCGCTCGACATCACCCCCCAGGCAGCCGGGCACGGCAAGGCGGCCATCGAGCTGCTGCCGAAGGTGTCAGAGTATCTGTCCTTGATCATGACGCTGATTTTCGGCTTCGGGATCTGTTTCCAGCTGCCTGTGATTCTGACGCTTCTTGCCCGCGCCGGCATCATCACCGGCGACACGCTCCGCGGCTTCCGGCGCTACGCGATCGTCGTCATAACCGGCGCTGCGGCAGTGCTCTCCCCGCCCGACCCCTTCTCCATGATGGCCATGATGGCACCGACGGTTCTGCTCTACGAGGTCTCGATCCTCATCGTCGACCGGATGGCCAAGACCCAGGCGGCCGCGCAGAGCGAGCCGCAGTAGCGCCACCGCCGTGCACCGCCCCCTGGACGTGCCGGGGGAAGCAGGACTAAACCACGCCCATCCCCGCGAGTGCATGCGAGGGTGTCGGTGGGCCTTCCCGTCCGCTGGCTCCGCAATCGGCCACCGCCCGAGGCGGCGGGCGAGCAGAAGGGCCATTCCAGTGTTCGACATCAAGGCGATCCGAGACAATCCCGCCGCATTCGACGATGCGCTCCGGCGACGGGGGCTCGCTGCGGAGTTCTCGGCCGCCGCCATTCTGAAGGTCGACGAGGCGCGACGCGCGCACGTCACCAAACTGCAGGAAGCCCAGGCCCGCCGCAATGCGGCCTCGAAAGAGATAGGCGCCGCCAAGAAGGCGAAGGACGACGCCAAGGCCAACGCACTGATGGCCGAAGTGGCGAGCCTCAAGGACTTTCTGGCTGCTGGAGAAGCCCGCGAGCGCGAGCTGACGGCGGATGTCGAGCGATTGCTCGCCGTCATCCCGAATGCACCACTCGCCGACGTGCCCGAAGGAGTCGACGAGACGGGCAACGTCGAAGTCCGCCGATGGGGCGGTCCGGCGATCCACACATTCAAGCCCAGGCAGCACTTCGAGCTTGGCGAGGCCCTGGGTCTCATGGACTTCGAGACTGCGGGCAAGGTCTCCGGCGCGCGCTTCGTCTATCTGAAAGGCGCTCTCGCACGGATGGAACGGGCGCTGACCCAGTTCATGCTCGATGTGCACACCGACGAGTTCGGCTACACCGAGGTCAATCCGCCGCTCCTGGTGCGCGATGCGGCCGCCTACGGCACCGCCAACCTGCCGAAGTTCGCAGAGGACCTGTTCAAGACAACGACCGACTACTGGCTCATTCCCACTGCCGAGGTCTCGCTCACCAATCTCGCCCGCGAGCAGATCCTGGACGAGGATACTCTGCCCCTGCGCTTCACGGCCGGTACGCCGTGCTTCCGCGCCGAGGCGGGATCGGCGGGGCGCGACGTCCGCGGCATGATCCGCCAGCACCAGTTCCTCAAAGTGGAACTGGTCTCCATCACTGCGCCCGAAAAATCGCTGGAGGAGCACGAGCGCATGACCCGGTGCGCCGAGACCATCCTCGAGCGTCTCGGCCTGCCTTATCGCACCATGCTTCTGTGCACCGGCGACATGGGTTTCGCGTCCCAGAAGACCTATGACATCGAGGTCTGGCTGCCCGGACAGGACACCTATCGCGAGATCTCGTCCTGCTCTGTCTGCGGCGACTTCCAGGCCCGGCGCATGGGCGCACGCTACCGTCCGAAGGGCGCCAAGGACGTGCGTTTCGTACACACCCTGAACGGCTCGGGCCTCGCGGTCGGGCGCACCCTGATCGCCGTCATGGAGAACTTCCAGCAGGCCGATGGCTCCATCCTCGTGCCCGAACCGCTGCGGCCCTACATGAACGGGCTCGAGCGGATAGCGAAGCACTGAGGCGAACGCCACGACCCTGTAGCATCCCGATGGCAACCCGGAGACGAATGGGAACGAATCGTTTCCGGGGACTGGCCACGATCACGCCTCAAGGAGCACCCATGCGCATCCTCGTAACCAATGACGATGGCATCAATGCGCCGGGTCTCCACGCCTTGCGCCAGATCGCGGAAGAGCTTGCCGGTCCCACGGGAGAAGTCTGGGTCTCCGCACCGGAGACCAATCAGTCCGGCACCGGACATTCGCTCTCCCTCAACGAGCCGCTCCGCATGCGCCAGATGGCCGAGCGCGTCTATGCCGTTCGCGGCACGCCGACCGACAGCGTGATCATGGCCGCGCGCCATGTCCTCAAGGACCGCCGGCCCGATCTCGTGCTGTCGGGCATCAACCGCGGCGCCAACATGGCGGAGGACGTCACTTACTCGGGAACCATTGCCGGCGCGTTCGAGGGAACCCAGCTTGGTATTCCATCGATCGCATTGTCCATGGCCTACAGCTATGCCGCCGACGAGCATCCTCACTGGGAGACGCCGCTCGCGCACGCGCCCGCTCTGATCCGCGACCTTCTCGCCGAACCGTGGCCCCCGCTCGTGCTCATGAACGTCAACTTCCCCGATCGGCTTCCGGACGAGGTGGAAGGCGTGATGGTGACCACGCAAGGCCGCCGCGACCAGCAGAACCTGGGCGTTGAAGAGCGCGTCGACACCTGGGGCGCACCCTACTACTGGCTCGGCTACAAGATCCGTCGCTCGAACCCGACGCGGGGAACGGACCTCTGGGCGGTCTATAACGGCTGGATTTCGGTCACACCGCTCACGCTCAACCTGACCGATCTCGATATGCACGCGCGCCTTTCCGGCCGTTTGGGCTCGCCTCTTACCTGAGACGTTTGGTTGCATTGACCATTCATGTCGGGTTCATGTCTGGGCCTTGCCGCCGCCAGAAATGAGCCCCGTTCACCTCATAATCGCGGGCTATACGTCGGGTGCGCATGCGGACTCATCGCGCCCGCCGGCGCCATCGTCTTCCGCGCCGTAGCTGTCAAGCGCCGAGAGGGTCCGAATCGCTCATTGCCACGGACAGCATGGGCGGAAAGTTAACGGCCCATTAACCCAAAGAGGGTTAACTCGTCGTGCGTATGAGGTGTGCACATGTCGAGTCCCGAGTTTCGTGCGTCCGGTCAGTCTTCGGTCCGTCTGAGCGTCATCGCGGCAAGTCTGTTGTGTGCGACCGCAGTCGCCGGTTGCAGCGCAGACATTGCGCGGCTGGATATGGCGAATCTCGGGTTTTCCGACTCGCCCCAGCACAACGCGCCCCCCATTCCCAGCGCGCCGATGCGCAACGACAGCGCGGCCGGTGCATCCGACCCGGAATCGCCGTCCACGCCCTACAGCTACAATCCGAAGCCCTATCAGACGCCCGGCGCTCGGGTTGCGCCCATCCGTCAGGCAGGCTTGCCTGACCCCATTCCATCCTCACCGCCGCCGCATGCCTCCATCACGGCGCCCGCGCAACCCGAACCGATGCGCTCAAGCCCCCCGCCTTCCTCCGGCAAGGTGGTCGAGGTCGTACCCGGCGACACGCTCTATGCCATCTCGCGGCGACACGGCGTGCCCATCTCGTCGCTGATGAGCGTCAACGGCCTGCAGAACCCGACGATCTTTCCGGGCCAGAAGCTGACGCTGCCCGGCGACGGACGTCGGCGCTCGCCGGCGCATCGAACCGAGATGGCCGGTCGGTCGGGGAGCATGCCCCGTTACTCCGCGCCAGCCCCTCGTCACGACCCGGTGGCCGAGTCGCCGCGCCAGGGTGACACCTACACCGTGTCTCCAGGTGACAGTCTCTATTCCATCGCCCGTCGCCACAGCGTCAAGGTTGCCGACTTGCAGGCTGCGAACGGCATCAGCGACCCGAGCCGGCTGCGGCCCGGAACCGTGCTGAGAATGCCCGGCGCGCCCGCAGCACGTGCTGAAGCACCCGCGGCAACGCCCACCGCGCCCGTCGTTCCCGCATCCGTGCCGCCCGCTGTCGCGAAGGAGGCGCAAGCCCAGCTATCACCCGGCATCTCGACGCGGCCACGGATCATCAATGCCGAGCCGGAAAGCCCGCCTGCACCGCCCGAGCGCGTGGCCGTCGCTGCACCGAGCACGCCGGTGATGAATGACGCAAACCCATCGGCCGAGGCCGAAAAGCCGAAGTCCGCAGCTCTGATCGGCAAGTTCCGCTGGCCGGCCCGAGGCCGCATCATCGCCGGCTTTGGCCGCCGGCCCGATCATACCCACAACGACGGCATCAATATCCTCGTGCCGCAGGGCTCCAGCGTGCTGGCAGCCGAAAGCGGAACGGTCGCCTACGCCGGCAGCGAGCTCAAAGGCTATGGCAACCTGATCCTGATCCGCCACGAAGGAAACTGGATCTCGGCCTACGCGCACAACGACTCGCTGCTCGTGCGCCGCGGAGATCACGTCGAGCGTGGCCAGGAGATCGCCAAGGCCGGAAAGACGGGCGCGGTCGACCAGCCTCAGCTCCATTTCGAGTTGCGCCAGGGATCAAAGCCGGTAGACCCGGTGCCGCACCTCGAGAGATAGAGCCGCGCATCCAGTCCCCTGTGCCGTCCCGGGCTTTATGCCCGGGATCCGATGCCGATCCAGCTCAAGTGACGTTCGCCGCACGCGGCCGCAGGCGATACGCGCGCAGCCTCTCGTAGTCCGGCCGAGCTGCTTCCGCGATCCGTGCCAAATCTCCGTCGAGGACAGGCAACGGCCTCGTCTCCGGCGGCCCGAAGCCCGTGGAACGCTCGACATTTGCGTACCAGACCGGCGCCCAGACGCCGTCGCTGTCACGCCGCCCCGGCGGCCAAGCCAGCATCGCCGTCGAAAACGGAATCCCAAGTCGATCGCAGAGCGCCGCCAATACGCCTTCCGGATCAGCCAGGACGTCGGCCGTATCCACCACCGGCGGCGCATTACCGAGACGATCCGCGACCCGATCGAAGATCTCGCCCTGCTGCGGCACACCGATCGCCTCGAGCGACACGTCCTCCCATGCCTTCGTGTAGCTCGCCAGAACCCGCTCCGGCTCCCGGATGAGAAAGGCGTTCACGACCTCGTCGATCCAGTCGCGCCGAAACTGGCGCAGCATGTGGTGCGTCATGTGCTTCTGATAGAAGACACGAGCATCGGGTTTGGACGGCTCTCGCAGCGGCCCCAGCAAGCGCGCGATTACGGCTTCGGGGTCGGTCGGCCCTGCCGCGATAACCGCTTCCCGCATTGGATGATCG
>Ga0180216_1002891_pt1 | contig 13925 bp, 13 predicted proteins | sample eDN3rd37CBELigMG_FD_128879 | JGI IMG/M metagenome (GOLD analysis project Ga0180216, IMG submission 128879) | Enriched Miracle-Growth compost microbial communities from Emeryville, California, USA - eDNA 3rd pass 37_C BE-Lig MG (version 2)... ... | reverse complement strand
TCTTGTCCTCGGCGATATACCAGTGATCGGAGATATCGGTCAGGTCCTCGTGGCTGACGACGATGAGCAGATCGAAGTCGGACTGATAGCCGTTCTCGGGCTCGTCGACCCAGTCGTTGCGCGCATAGCTGCCGAACAGGATGATCTTCAGAATCTTGCCGTTGCGCTTTTCAGCCTTGGTCGCGCGTTCGATCGAACGCGCAAACTCCTCCATCAGCACATCCTTGATGTGCTGGAGTTCGCCCTGCTGCCGTGCGGGAAGATGATCGATGTCCATTTTCATGTCAGCCCCTGAATCTGGCCGACAATCAAGACTCTGGCAAGCCAAACTCGATTCATTCCGGACCTGATCGCACCGTGATCGACCTGCCCTTTGCGGCGTCGCGCTTGACTCGGCAAGCCGAGAAGGAACAAAGAGGGAACGAATCAACAATCTGCCGAGTCCTATGACATCATGCGCCACCCTGCCGTCCTCGCCGATCTTCGCGCCAAAATTGCGCGGATCGAGGGCGTGTGCGCGCGGCATGACGTCCTGCCGTTCGGCGTCGACGCGGTCGATTCGCGGCTCCCGGGCGGCGGGATCGCGACCGGCGCGCTCCACGAGATCGCGGGAAGCCCGGAGCTGGCCGACGATGCGAGCGCGACGATCTTCCTCGCCGGCATCCTCGCGCGGACCGAAGGGCCCGTTTTCTGGTGCCTGCGCTGGCGCGACCTGTTCGCCCCTGCCCTGCACCTCGCGGGATTGCACCCCGACCGCGTGATCCATGTCGAGGCGGGCAGCGACACCAATGTCCTGCTCGCGATGGAAGAATGCCTGCGGCACCCCGGCCTTGCCGGTGTCGTCGGCGAAGTGAGCAAATATTCGACGACGGCGTCGAAGCGCCTCCAGCTCGCCGCCGAAACCTCGGGCGTGCCGGCCTTCGTTTTCCGCCGTACGTGCAAGGCCGACCAGGCCGCCGAAGGAACGGCCGCGGTGACGCGCTGGCGGATCACCGCGAGCCCGAGCGAGGATCTCGGCATTCCGAGCCTCGGCCGTCCGCGCTGGCGCGTCTCGCTCGAGCGGGTGCGCGGCGGCAATCCGCATTTCTGGATATTGGAGGGCTGCGATGCGACGGGTCGTATCGCTCTTCCTGCCGCACTGGTCGACCGACCGGTTGCGCAGGAAGACCGGCAAGCCGCGGCCTGACGGCGGCGCCCCTGCCCGGCCGCTCGTTACCGCGATCCCCGACCATGGCCGACGGATCGTCGCCGCGGTCGACGGGGAGGCCCGCGCGCTCGGCATCCGCCCCGGCATGACGATCACCAAGGCGCGCGCCTTCGCGCCTGAACTCGATGTCGTCGACGCCGAGCCCGACGCCGATTTCGAGGGGCTGCGCCGCCTCGCGCTGTGGGCAGGCGCGCGCTATTCGCCGGTCGTCGCGCCCGATCCGCCCGACGGCCTCTGGCTCGACATCACCGGCTGCGCCGCGCGCTTCTCGACCGAGCGCGCGCTGCTCAAGGATTTGCACCGCCGCACCGCTGCTTTCGGCCTCGCGCTGCAGATCGCGGTCGCCGACACCGCGGGCTGCGCGCATGCGGTCGCGCGCTATGTCCCCGCCGGACGTCCGGTGACGATCGAACCCGGCGCGCACCGCAAGGCGATGGCGCTGCTGCCGATCCGGGCGCTCCGTTTGCCGCCCGCCGACGTCGAGGCGCTGCGCAAGCTCGGCTTCGAGCGGGTCGAGCAGTTGATCGGCGCCCCGCGCGGGCCGCTCGCCAAAAGGTTCGGGCGCGAGCTGCACCGCCGCCTCGACCAGGCGTTCGGCACACTGCCCGAGCCGATCGAACCGATCTTCCCCGAGCAGCTTCCGCGTACGCGGCGCGGTTTCATGGAGCCAATCGCGACCGCCGAAGCCTTTGCGCAGGTCATCGGCGACCTCGCGCGCGACATCGCGGACCAGCTCGGTCGCCTCGGCAAGGGCGCGCGCCGGCTCGACTGCTATTTCCACCGCGTCGATGGCCAGGTGCAGGCGATCCGCGTCGGGACCGCGGCACCGACGCGCGATCCCAAGCATCTCGCGAAGCTGCTGGCAGCGAAGATCGAGACCATCGAGCCCGGGCTCGGCATCGAGGCGATGACGCTCGTCGCGCCGCTTATCGAGGTGCAGGCGCTGCGGCAGGGCGAGAGCCTCGAAAGCCTGACGCGGCGCGGGCCCGACCTGCCCGCACTCGTCGACACGCTCGCCAACCGTTTCGGGCAGCGCAGCCTACACCGGACGGTGCCCCGCGCAGGTGCGATGCCCGAGCGATCGGTCGCGATCACCCCCGCGCTTCGCCAACCCGATGGCGCCACATGGTCCGACGAGCTGCCGCGCCCGTCGCGGATGCTCGCACGGCCCGAGCCGGTCGATGTGATCGCATTGCTCCCCGACGACGCGCCGCGCCTCTTCGTCTGGCGCGGCAAGCGCTACCGCGTGACGCAGGGCGACGGGCCCGAACGGCTGCAGGGCGAATGGTGGCGCGACGGCGGGATCGAAGGCGAGACCCCGCTGAGCGTGCGCGACTATTACCAGGTCGAGACCGAAGCGGGCGGCCGCTATTGGCTGTTCCGTCTCGGCGATGGCGTCCATGCCGCGACCGGATCGATGCGCTGGTTTATCCACGGCGCGTTCGCTTGAGCGGCGATATGCCCGCTTATGTCGAACTGCAGGTCACCACGCATTTCAGCTTCCTGCGCGGCGCCTCCTCGCCCGACGAGCTGTTCGCCGCCGCCGCGCTGCTCGGGCTGCCCGCGCTCGGCATTGTCGATCGCCATTCGGTCGCGGGCATCGTGCGCGCATGGGATGCCGAAAAGGCAACCGGCGTGCGTGCGATCGTCGGTTCGCGGCTCGACCTCACCGACGGCACCGCCCTCCTCGTCTATCCAACCGACAAGGCGGCGTATGGCCGCATGTGCCGACTGCTCAGCGTTGGCAAGGGCCGCGCCGGCAAGGGCGCGTGCCATCTCGACTGGCCCGATGTCGAGGAGTGGAACGAAGGGCTGATCGCCTGCCTCGTCCCCGATCGCGCCGACGCGGCGACCGAGGTCTCGCTCGAACGCACGAAACGCATCTTCGGTGACCGCGCCTATATGGCGCTGACGATCCGCCGCCGTCCGCGTGACGCGATCCGGCTGCGCGACCTCGCGGCGCTGGCGGCCTCCGCGCGCGTGCCGACCGTGGCGACCGGCGATGTCCTCTACCACGCCCCCGAGCGCCGCCTGCTGCAGGACGTCGTGACCTGCATCCGTGAGAAATGCACGATCGACGATCTCGGCGATCGCCGCGAGCGCTTCGCCGACCGGCATTTGAAATCGGCCGCAGAAATGGAGCGGCTCTTTCGCCGCTACCTCAAGGATTCCTCCCCCGTCGCGCGCACGGTCGAATTCGCTAATCGCTGCACCTTCAGCCTCGAGGAGCTGCGCTACCAATATCCCGACGAAATCCGCGTCCCCGGGCGCACGCCGCAGGAGGAACTCGAGCTTCTGACGTGGGAGAAGGCACCGGCGCGCTATCCCGAAGGTATCGACGGCAAGGTGCGCGCGCAGCTCGAACATGAGCTCCGATTGATCGGAGAACTCGATTACGCGCCCTATTTTCTGACGGTCCACTCGATCGTCGCGGAGGCGCGCCGCCGCGAGATCCTCTGCCAGGGGCGCGGCTCGGCGGCGAACAGCGCGGTCTGCTATGTGCTCGGCATTACCTCGATCGACCCGGTGCGGTCCGAACTGCTGTTCGAGCGCTTCGTCTCGGCCGAACGGCGCGAGCCTCCCGATATCGACGTCGATTTCGAGCATGAGCGACGCGAGGAAATCATCCAGTGGATCTACGAAACCTATGGCCGCACGCGCAGCGCGCTCACTGCGGTGGTCACCCGCTATCGTTCGCGCGGCGCGGTGCGCGAGGTCGGCAAGGCACTCGGCCTCAGCGAAGACATGACCGCCGGGCTCGCGGGCGCGGTCTGGGGCTATAGCCGCGAAGGCGTCGACGAAAGCCATGCGGCGGCGCTGAACCTCGACATGGGCGACAAGCGGCTGATGCTCACGCTCGAGCTCGCGCGCACGCTGATCAACGCCCCGCGCCACCTCTCACAGCATCCCGGCGGCTTCGTGCTGACGCGCGACCGGCTCGACGAGCTGGTGCCGATCGAGCCCGCGGCGATGGACGACCGCCAGGTCATCGAATGGGACAAGGATGATATCGACGCGCTCGGCTTCATGAAGGTCGATATCCTCGCGCTCGGCATGCTCAGCTGCATGCGCCGTGCGTTCGAATTCCTGCGCGAAGCCAAGGACATCCATCACGATCTTTCGACGATCCCTGCGGAAGACCCCGCGACTTATGCGATGATCCGCAAGGCCGACACGCTCGGCGTTTTCCAGATCGAAAGCCGCGCGCAGATGGCGTCGATCCCGCTGATGGCGCCGCGCACCTTCTACGATCTCGTGATCCAGGTCGCGATCGTCCGCCCCGGTCCGATCCAGGGCGACATGGTCCATCCCTATCGCCGCCGCCGCAATGGTGAGGAAGAGGTCACCTACCCGACCCCCGAGCTTCGCCGCGTGCTCGAAAAGACATTGGGGGTCCCGCTCTTCCAGGAACAGGCGATGCGCGTCGCGATCGAATGCGCGGGCTTCACCCCTTCCGAGGCCGATCTTCTTCGCCGCGCGATGGCGACGTTCAAGTTGACGGGCGGGGTCTCGCATTTTCGTGATAAGCTCATCAACGGCATGGTCTCGCGCGGTTATGAGCAGGCGTTCGCCGAAAGGACCTTCAAGCAGATCGAGGGCTTCGGCTCCTACGGCTTTCCCGAAAGCCATGCCGCGAGCTTCGCGCTGATCGCCTATGCCTCGTCGTGGATGAAATGCCATCATCCCGATGTCTTTTGCGCCGCGCTACTCAACGCGCAGCCGATGGGCTTTTACGCGCCAGCGCAGATTGTCCGCGACGCGCGTCAGCACGGCGTCGAGGTGCGTCCGATCGACGTCAATCACAGCCGCTGGGATTGCACGCTCGAAGAAACCAGCGGCAAATATCTCGCGGTGCGCCTCGGTCTGCGCATGGTGCGCGGGCTCGCCAACGAGGATGGCGCGGCGATCGTTACCGCGCGTGCTGACACGCCGTTCACGAGCGCCGAAGAAATCCAGCGCCGCGCTGGCGTCGGCCGCGGTGCGCTTGACCGCATCGGCGATGCCGATGGCTTCGCCTCACTCGGCTCGTCGCGCCGCGAGGGCCTCTGGGAGGTGAAGGGTCTCGGCCACGCCGCCCTCCCGCTCTTCGCGGCGGCCGACGAGCGCGACGGGATGCTACAGCGCGAGGCGCTCGAGCCAGCGGTACCGCTCGCACCGATGGGTGAAGGCGCCGAAGTGGTCGAAGATTACCGCGCCTCGGGCCTGTCGCTGCGCGCGCATCCGCTCGCCTTCCTCCGCGACGAGTTGCGCGCGCGCAAAATGATCAGCTGCCAGGAGCTGCAAGGCGTCAAGGACGGGCGTTGGATCGAGCTCGCCGGGGTCGTGCTCGTCCGCCAGAAGCCGGGGTCGGCGAAAGGCGTCATGTTCATCACGCTCGAGGACGAAACCAATGTCGCCAATCTCGTCGTCTGGACCAAGGTCTTCGAGGCCAACCGCCGCACGGTGCTCGGCGCATCGATGATGGGAGTGCGCGGTCAGGTCCAGCGCGAGGGCGAGGTCATCCATGTCATCGCGCAGCGCCTCGACGATCTGTCGCCGCTGCTCGCGAGCGTAGGCAACCGCGCCGACGTCGCCGATGTCTATCGCGTGAGCCGCGCCGATGTCGTCAAAAGCCCGGTCGGCCGCGACCCGCGCGACCCCACGACTCAACCGCTCGGCCGCAATCCGCGCGACATCTATATTCCCGATCTCCGGCTCGGCTCGGGAATCATCCCCGGCCAGCCGACCGAGGGCATCAAGATCAAGCCGCGCGACTTTCGATAGGTACGGACTAACCGAGTAAGGGGCGCTTCTCAGCTACTCCGGCCCCTTCGCATCGCTCACAACAGCCGTTGCCACCAACCGACATCGTGCCAAGCATCAAATTTTCGTCCGACCTCGCGATAGACGCCCACCAACTCGAACCCCATGACTTCGTGCAGCCCGACGCTGGCGTCGTTTGGCAGCGCGATACCGGCAAACGCAGCATGATAGCCCAGGCTCGCTGCGGCAGGCAGCAGACGGGAGTATAAACAACGCGCGACGCCACTCCGTTGTGCGCCCGGCGCCACATAAACGGTTACATCGACCGACGTCCGATAAGCCGCACGAGTCCTATGCTCAGAGGCATATGCATAGCCAACGATGCGTCCATCCTCTTCGGCCACCAGATAAGGATAACGGGGCAGAATAGCCGCAATCCGCCTTTCGATTTCCATGACGTCTGGCGGCACGTCCTCGAAGGAGATCGTGGTCGACGTTACATAGGGTGCGTAAATGGCCTGAACCGCTGGTGCGTCCCCCATGTTTATTTGACGGACATGCATGTTGCACCACCTCAGAAGCAGAATTTCGTCAAATTGGCCCGACGCGTCCGTGCGATCAAGAGCGTAGGTCCACTGACGCGTACGATGCGCGACAAGAACATACAGCCGACTAAATGCATCGTATTTTTCCGATAGGTCTTGACGCACGCAAACCCATCGGATAATTCCGATGCATGAATACCGACACCGCCCTTACTGCGCTCGCCGCACTGGCACACCCGACCCGGCTCGAAGCTTTCCGCTTGCTGGTCCAGCACGAGCCCGAAGGGCTATCGACCGGGCAGCTCGTCGATGCTTCGGGACTGACGCAAAGCACGTTTTCCACACATCTCGCGGTCTTGGCAAAGGCGGGGTTGGTCAAATCGGAGAAGCGCGGGCGGCAGTTCATTCAACGCGCGGAGATCGACGCGTTGAAGGGTCTGATGCTCTTTCTCGCGAAGGACTGCTGCCAGGGCCGCGCCGAGCTGTGCGAGCCGCTGCTCGCCGAACTTGCCTGCTGCTGACGGAAATCAACCAATGACCGACATCATCATCTATCACAATCCCGAATGCGGGACGTCGCGCAATGCGCTCGCGATGATCCGCAATGCGGGAGTTGAACCCCATATCGTCGAGTATCTGAAGACCCCGCCGACGCGGGGATTGCTCGTGCAGCTGATCGAGCGAGCCGGAATCACGCCCCGCGATATGCTGCGCGAAAAGGGCACGCCATATGCCAAACTCGGACTGGAGCGCCCGGAGCTCACCGATGATCAACTGATCGACGCGATGATGGCGCATCCGATCCTTATAAACCGCCCGCTGGTCGTGTCGCCGCTGGATGTGAAGCTCTGTCGCCCGTCCGAAGTCGTGCTCGACCTGATCCCGGCGCGGCAGCGCGGCGCTTTCGCGAAAGAGGACGGCGAAGAGGTCGTCGACGACGCCGGCAACCGCGTCGGCGCCTGACGAGATAGTCGATGACGCAGCCAAAGCGCGAACGCCTGTCGTTCCTCGATCGCTATCTCACCCTGTGGATCTTTCTCGCGATGGCGCTCGGCGTAGTGCTGGGCTCGGTGTTCACGGGCCTGCCGGCCGCGATCGACCGCCTCTCTTGGGGATCGACCAACATTCCGATCGCGATCGGCCTCATCCTGATGATGTATCCGCCGCTCGCGCGTGTTCGCTACGAGGAATTGCCGCGGGTGTTCGAGGACAAAAGGGTTCTCGCCATCTCGCTGATCCAGAACTGGATCATCGGTCCGGTGCTGATGTTCGCGCTCGCGGTGACCTTCCTGTCGGACCGGCCCGAATATATGACGGGCCTGATCCTGATCGGCCTCGCGCGCTGCATCGCGATGGTGATCGTCTGGAACCAGCTCGCAAAGGGCGACAATCAATATGTCGCCGCGCTCGTTGCCTTCAACTCGATCTTCCAGATCCTGTTCTTCAGCGTCTATGCTTGGTTCTTCCTGACTGTGCTCCCCCCGCTCTTCGGGCTCGAAGGCAGCATCATCGACGTGAGCTTCTGGACCGTTGCCGAGGCGGTGCTCATCTATCTCGGAATACCGTTCGTAGCCGGATATCTCACCCGCAAATGGCTCGCCAGCGCCAAGGGCAACGACTGGTACGAGACACGCTTCCTGCCGAAGATCGCGCCGATCACGCTCATCGCATTACTCTTCACGATTGTTGCGATGTTCAGCCTCAAGGGCGGCGAGATCGTCAGCATTACCGGCGACGTCATCCTGATCGCGATCCCGCTCACCATCTATTTCATCGTCCAGTTCATCATCAGCTTCTGGATGGGTAAACTGATCGAAGCCGACTATCCTCGCACAACAGCAGTCGCTTTCACCGCGGCGGGCAATAATTTCGAACTCGCGATCGCGGTCGCCATCGCTGCCTTCGGGCTCGCCTCGCCGGTCGCGTTCGCAGCGGTCATCGGCCCGCTCGTCGAAGTCCCCGTGCTCATCCTGTTGGTGAGCGTTGCCTTCTGGTTCGGACGCCGCTGGTTTCCGGCGTCCACGCCCGCGAAAGACTGATTTTGATGACCACTCCGATCTTTTCCCGTTTGCGCACGCTGGCCGATCCCGAGCACCTTCCGGCGCTGAGCCCCGAATATATCCGATCGCAGCCGGCGCTGGGCCTCGGTCCGCTCGATCCGGCGCCGCGCATACTCTTGCTCTACGGCAGCTTGCGCGAACGCTCCTATTCGCGGCTCGTCGTCGAGGAGACGGCGCGCTTGCTCCAGCTCTTCGGCTGCGAGACGCGGATCTTCGATCCATCCGACCTTCCCCTTCCCGACCAGATCGCCGACGATGATCATCCGGCGGTCGAGGAACTGAGACAGCATTCCATCTGGTCCGAAGGCCAGGTCTGGTGCAGCCCCGAGCGGCATGGACAGATCACAGGCATCATGAAGGCGCAGGTCGATCATCTGCCGCTCGCCTATAAGGGACTCCGTCCGACCCAAGGCCGCACGCTCGCGGTCATGCAAGTCTCGGCGGGATCGCAGTCGTTCAACAGCGTCAACACGCTGCGTATTCTCGGCCGCTGGATGCGAATGATCACCATCCCCAACCAATCAAGCGTCGCCAAGGCTTATGCGGAGTTCGATGAGGCCGGCCGCATGCTGCCATCGAGCTACTATGACCGGATCGTCGATGTCGCCGAAGAACTGGTGCGCTTCACTGTCCTTACGCGCGGTCATGCCGGCCAGCTCGTCGACCGCTATTCGGAACGCAAGGATCGGAACGAGCCGGTTGTCACGCCCGCCGACTTGGCGGGTCTGCCGGGCTGTCTGTCCCTTTCAAGCGACCCGGGTGTGCCTTGAACACAACATGGGTGTCGCCGCGCATCAATTGATAATTTCGCCACCTTTATCTGACCGCAGCACGGTCAGTCTCTCTCTCCACATCTGTAGTGCTTCGGGCGTCAACCTGGCCCAATCCGTGATTTCGCCAGTAACTTTGAGCGGTGCGCTGCTGCGATACGACCGGGTGGGATTGCCGGGAAATTTCTTGTCGGTCACGTTTGGATCGTTCTCGAACGGCCCGGTCGGTTCTACCGAATAAACACGCGGGACTGCGCTGCTTTTGGCGAGTTCCGCCGCAATTTCAGCAGCGAGACCCGCACCGTCAACGAGAGCAGTGAAGTAGATGTGGTTCATCACCACTTCGGGGCGATAGTTCGACCGATATCCCGCGCTCAGGAAATCGCCCACGCGCAACTCCGCGATTGTGCCGTGAAAGAACGGCCCTTCGTCCAGTACGTCTTCCCTGCCCCTACAACTCGATAGCTCGAGCGTCTGCTCGTCGCGCTCTCCGTCAAACCAGCGCGCAAGAGCCGCTCCGAACAACGGCGGACCGCCAGCCAACTCGAACAAAGTCAGCGAAGAGCGAAGCTTCACCGCGTCAACCGCACCAAACACGGCGACCGGATCGCTCCGTTCGAGGTCCTGCAGGGCTTCAACACATTCGAGATAACGCGCTCCGAGCAATGGATGCGCGAGATAGGCCTGCGCCTCGCCTAGATCGGCGATCGCGTAATGCTGCGCCATCGCGCTTCGACCGAGGCCCGCGAGCTGCGGGAAGATGAACCACATCCAGTGCGACCGCTTGGCCCCGCGTCGTATTTCATCGAGCGCGCGCGAATAGACCCGATCCTGCGCCGCGACGAAGCGTTCGAGCTCCGGCCCACTGCTCATAGCGCCAGCGCACCTTGCGCCGGCGGCTGACCGAAAACCTGCGTGACCTCGAGGCTGCCCTCTGGCAGCCAACCGAGCACCTCAGCCGCCGGGACGCGCGGATCGAGCCAGTCGGCCCAGCGGTCGCGCGCAAGCGGGATGATCTGCCGGTGATGATAGGGCGCGATATCGGGTCCGGCGTCCATCGTCAGCAGCGTGAACGCCTCACCGCCGTCATATTCGCGCCAGATGCCCGCCATGCAGAACCAGCGATGATCCTTCATCGTGAAGAGCCATTTATCGAGGCGTTTCTGCGCCTTGTCCGCCGGATCGGTGAACTCATAGAAGCCGTCGCATAGTATCAGGCAGCGATGCGACGAGAAATCGCGCCCCTCGGAGCGGAAATTATAGACGGGTTTGCCGATCGGCCCCGGCCAACTCCAGCGCCGGTTGACCAGTTCGCCGAGCGCGGCGCCCTCGCTACTCCGCACGACCGGCGCCATGTCGGTGATCTTGATGTCCTCGCGCGCCGCAACGTTCGGTGCGCCCTCGGGCATGTCGATCTTGATCTGGAGATCGTCGAAGTCCTCGGCGATCGACGCGATATCGACCTCGAGCCGGTAATCATTGCACATCGGCCGCACTCTCCTGGCTCTTGCGACTCATCTTCGTTCCCATTATGTTCTATCCATGGGTACGGCGCCAACCCCTTTCGATCCCGACGCCGCGAGCGACGCGGCGCGCGCGCTCGTCCGGCGCAATCCCGACGATATGACCGAGATCGAAATGGTCAACGCCGTCTGGGGTTCCGACCCGCGTTTCAGCGACGGGATCAACTATCGCTTCGTCCGGTCCGAAGGCCGCGCCTTCCCCAATCGCCGCTGCCTGATCCCCGCATCGGAATTCCGGATGGGCACCGACGACAAAAGATACCGGGTGACGCTCGACAGCGGCAACTTCTTCTATCTCGCGGCGATCTGGGATCCGCCGCTCGCCGACTGGCCGCTCTCCTACCGTATTCTCACGATCGACGCGGGTCCCGACGTCAGCCCGTATCAGTCACGCCATGGGGTCATCGTCGAGCGACGCGATGTCATGCACTGGCTCGATGGGACGCTCCCGAATGAGACATTGTTCGCGCCGCCCCCGAAACACAGCCTGTTCGTCGAGCCGCTTCGCGCGCAGGCCGCGCTGCCGCTGTGACCGCTCGCGCAGCGGCGTGCGCGCGCCAGGCCGATCTGTTCGGCGCCCCGCTCCTGCCCGGCCTCGCTTATCGCGACGCGCTGATCGACGCCCGCGAAGAGCATGCGCTGATCGCGCAGATCGAGACCGCGGGCCTCACCCCGTTCCAGTTCCAGCAATGGGAAGGCAAAAGGCTGACGCGTTCGTTCGGCTGGACCTATGATTTCCAGACCGGGCGCTTCGCACCGGGCGAGCCGATACCGGGCTGGCTCGACCCGCTTCGCGACCGCGCCGCCGCTTTCGCCGGCATCGAAGCCGAAGCCCTCGAACAGGCCCTCGTCATCGAATATGGGGCCGGCGCCGGCATCGGCTGGCACAAGGACCGCCCGGTCTTCGAACATGTGATCGGCGTTTCGCTGGGCACGCCAGCGACGATGCGCTTCCGGCGGCGCCGCGAAGGCGGGTTCGACCGTGCGACCGCCGATCTCGCGCCGCGCTCGATCTACCATATGCAAGGCGAGGTTCGCGACGACTGGGAGCATAGTATCGCCGCCATGGACGCGCCGCGCTGGTCGGTCACCTTCCGAAGTCTCCTATAATGCGACAAGCTGCGTCCGCCGCGATTGATGTCGGCGCACAACGACGGCACAAGCCGCGCATGTCGCAACGCCTCACCGCTCCGCTCGCTATCCTCCTCGCGCTTGCCGCATGCGCGCCGCAACCGGCTCCGCCCGCCGCAATCGGGACGGCGCACGCGGCGCCGCTCAAGCTCGCGAGCTGGAACCTCGAATTTCTGGCCGAAAAGGACGGCGTTGGCTGCGCGCCGCGCACGCCCGAGGAATACGCCGCGATGCGCCGGATCGTCGACGCGCTCGACGCCGACGTCATCGCGTTCCAGGAAGCCGAGAACGCCAAGGCCGCGGCGCGCATCTTCGATCCCAGGCGCTTCACGATCGTCATGGAAACGCGGCCCGGAAACCCGAGCGGAACCTGCGGCGGCGACCATCCCGAGCAGCAGGTCATCCGGCAGGCGGTGGGCTTTGCAATCCGCAAGAACATCGCCTTCGACCGCCACGCCGATGTGACCTCGCTGATGCTCGGCAATCCGCAACTCCGCTCGGGCGTTGACATCACGCTGCGGCCGAGCGGGCGTGCACCGATACGGCTCCTGTCGGTCCATCTGAAATCGGGATGCTTTTCGGGTGCCGAAGCCAAGGCCTGTCCGGTGCTGCTGCAGCAAATCCCGGCACTCGAAAGCTGGATCGACGCGGCCGCGAACGGACCCGATCGTTTTGCCGTGCTCGGCGACTGGAACCGCCGTCTCGCGCTGCCGGGCGATGCGGTCTGGAAGGAGATCGACGACGGCGAGCCGGCGAATGCCGACCTTCGCCTCGCCGACGAAGGAACGCCGCCGCGCTGCGATCCGCGCTACGACAGTTTCATCGACCATATCGTCCTCGACAAGCGCGCGGGCGGCGACCTGAAGGATTTCGCCGAAACGCGCTACGCGCCGAAAGAGAAACATTACTCCGACCACTGCCCCGTGTCGGTCGCACTGACGCGCTGATGGAACGCGCTGGAGACAATTGATGGACGAGGAATTGCAGGCGGCGCTCGAGGTGCTCATCCAGCTCGACGATGCCGACGGGATTTTCGATCGCCAAGCCGACGGGGGCGGCTACCGCTCCGAAGCGCTCGAGTCCGCGCTCGATGTCGTCCGGCTGCACCTGCCCGCGCGCGATGCAAAATAGGCGGAGACGCGACAAATCGGGACCCGACGGGCGCCCCCATCGAGAAAAGCGGCGGCACCGCGCGAACGTCCCGGGAAAAGCCGAGCACGGTGCCGCCGAGTGACGGCCGAACGGGTCGCATGTTCAGCCGGCTCATTTCAACGAAGAGGAGCCCCCTCCTTGTCGACGGATGAGCGCAGTCGACGCGCCGCCGATAGGCAAGACACTTCGGTCACGGAACCAAGAGATTTGACGCTGTCGCCAAGCCCAACTTTCGTGGCGTTCCGCAACCGATCGTGGGCGCTCGCGATCAGCTAATCGTCGGCCCGCCACGGTCGCGCCCGATCGTCCAGCTGATCCCGCTTTCGCGGACCATGCCGCCGACCTCCTTGCCGACATGATGGTCGAGCACCGGCTTCCATGGGACGAGGGTGAATTGCTTCGCTTTCTCGACGAGCGCGTAGCGCCCGCCGACGGCATCGATACGCCGCGCGAGACGCCCCTCGACGCGTTCGCCTTCGCTGGTCTCGACGAAGTCCTTGCCGAGCTCGGCCGAAAGGCCCCGCGCGAGGCGCAGCAGTTCGCGCCGCTGCAGCACGGCCAATGCGCCGCGGCGATAGGTTATTCCCTCGCCCGCGGCATCGGCGAGTTCTTCGTCGATCAGCCATCGCTGGCGCAGCGCCATCGCAGTCCGCACCTCGCGCCCGAACCTCTTGTCGCGCGCCGGCAAGGTGCCGCCGCTCGCTGCCTCGCGGTCGAGCCAAGTCCGGGCTTGGGCGCGCGCGAGCCGCTCGACAGGCACCGGCGACAAGAGCTCGACGGTCACCGGGCGCTCG
>Ga0180216_1002890_pt1 | contig 13926 bp, 17 predicted proteins | sample eDN3rd37CBELigMG_FD_128879 | JGI IMG/M metagenome (GOLD analysis project Ga0180216, IMG submission 128879) | Enriched Miracle-Growth compost microbial communities from Emeryville, California, USA - eDNA 3rd pass 37_C BE-Lig MG (version 2)... ... | reverse complement strand
GGCGGTGGCGCCGCTGCCCGGCGGCTGGGCGACGGCACGCCGGCGGGCCGACGACGACGACGCCGAGCGCGGGCTCGACGACCCGGCCGCGCCCTCCGCCTTGGTCGGCGGCGTGCTGGTCAGGAGCGCGCGCGCCACCATGGACGAGCCGCCATCGTGTGGCGCGGCGCCGCCGTCCGCTGCGGCGGGCGACCGCGCGGGCGACGATCGCAGCGCCGCGAGCGCCGACACCGCGGAGAACTCGCTTAGATCCGTGTCGGCTGACGCGAGCGCGTCCGCTGCGGGCGTCGTCGGCGCCGCGGGGTCAGCGGCCGGCGCGGCGGCCGCGGCGCCGGTGACGATCTGGCTGGGCACGGGCCGGCGCGGCGAGTGCCGCGTCGCCATGGCTGCCCCAACTCGCTTGGCGCGGCCGCGCCGCGGGCGCTGGGGGCGACGGGTCTAACACAGGTCCTGCGCGAGCGTCTGCCTAGATAGACGACGGTAAAGAAAAAACGGGCAGCACACCGCGCACGAAACAACAACAACGAGCGTCAGGACCGCTGTGGTGCACGGGAATCGCGCGCCGAGGCGCGCGCGCGCGCAGCGCGACAATGAAACGCACAGGAAAAGAACGCGACCTAGAGGCGCGGCACACGTGGCCCCTCCGCGCGTCCCGCCGACGATGCCCGGCGGATGTGTCCAGGCGCGCAGCGTTTCACTCTGTGAACGTGCGTGCACACCCGTCGCCGCGTTGCGCGTCAGCACGGCGTTGACAGCCGCACAAGGCCGCAGCACACGATTTCGCAGCGTGGCCGAGCGCCACCAGTGCAGTGCACCCGCCACACCCTCTCGCCCGTGCCCTCGCATCCACGGTTGTGCACGCACGCAACACGCGCTGCAATGCGCCCAGCCCCATTTTTCGCGCATGCACGCACGCACGCACGCCGCCACCGCCCAGCCCACCCGCCCGCTCCGTGCGCCCGGCCGGCAAAGAAAACGAGAAGGAAAAGGCGGCCGGCGGGCCGCTGACCATCGGCGCATCCCGCGTGCCGCTGCTCCTATCGCGCCGGTGCGTGGCGCCGCGGCGTGCATCCCGCGTGCCCTGCGCTGCGGTGCGCGCGGGGTGTGCGTGCCAGGTGCCCGTCCGCATGCGTGGCCCCGCGCCCGCGCCCTTGGTCGCCGCGCGTCGCCGCCCGTCGCGCGCTGTCCGCGTTCCTCCCCACAGAAAAGGGCGGCCCAATGCGCCCCATGCCCGTACCGCGATGATGCGCACCCCGATCGGTGCGTCGCGGTGCGGCGAAGACGGTGCGCCGGTGCGTGCGGTCGGGTGGATTAGCGCCGTTCGGGGCCGCGCCTAGGGGCGACCGCCGCGGCTGCCCGGCGAACGGGAAAAAGCGAGCGACGACCGTTTTTTTTCTGGCGCGCTTTTTCAGCGTGGATTCCACCCTACTCCACCCGTGTCACCCGATTCTGCCGCTTCCCCACGCTCCGGTCATAGCGAGCGTCCACCCACTTCTGCCGGTGGCGACCGCATTCTGCCGGACGCCGCCCGCGCCTGCGGCCGCGAATCCACGCGTGCCCCGCAAGTCGATCGCCGCCCGAACCCTACCCCCCTCACCCGATTCTGCCGCTGCGCCGCACGGGCGCCATAGCAGGCGTCGGCCGCATTCTACCCCATTCATCCTACGCCAAAAACACGATAAAACAAACGTTGCAACGGGCAAATTCAAATTTAGCCCAGCGTCAATTTGAAGGCTCCGTAATTTATCCGGATGGCGGAGTGGCAAGGCGTAAGGATTTGGACGGTGAATCGGACGTGGGCGTGCAAATGTCGTGTTGACGTCAGTTGGAAATTTCGGGTTGGCGGACGACGGCGACGCAGGCGGACGGCCGCCGCGGACGGCCGCCCGCACCGCCACTTCACGAGGGCCCCACGCACGAGTGGGCACGGCGGGGGACGGCCCACTGGACGGCCCGGCTAGGTCGCTAGTGGACGTGCGTGTGAGACCGACGCCTGTGCGGGAGGGGGCGGGGGCGGACGGCGCATAAGACAGGCAGCCCCGGCAGCAGAGGACGCGCGCAGGTTTGCCGAGCCACCACCATCGCCCCAAGGGCGCACCGGCAGCACCGGCGAGCGGCCAGGGCGTCAGGGGCCGTCGCCGCCGTGCCGGCCCGGCCATGGCGGCCGCCGGCGACCGCGGCCGGCGGGCCGCCACCGCGCTGGACGTCCGCACCTTGCTGCGCGCCGCCCAGTGCGGCCAGCCGCCCGAATGGCCGCCCACGCTGGTGCAGCAGCTGCTCAACGCGGTACGGCGACGCACGCCCTGCCTGGATTCGGCCAGCCTGCTGGGTGGCACGGCCCCTAACCGCCCGGCGTGCGCCGGGGCGTTGGGCAACTGGCAGATCGTCGAGGGCGAGTACCGGCGCGACGCGGCGTACACGATCCGGAACCAGGCGGCGCTGTCGCTTACGGTGCAGCTCGTCAAGTACCTGCCGCAGTCGATGGTACGCCCATGACGGGGCTGGCGTGGCCGGTCCCGCGGGCTGCCAGTGTCCCTTCGGCCTTAACCGACTGGGTCAGATCTGGCGGCTGCCGCGGGGGGTGGCCAGCAACCCGAGATCTGGAGCGAGCTGGTATCGATGGTGGCCAAGAACAACCACAACCTGTACGCGGCGTCGCGGCTCCGCCTGATCGGCCCGCTGCTGCGGTACTTTCAGCGGGCACCAGACAGCTTCACCAAAGGTAGCGCCTGGCGCTGCCGTCAAGGCCAGCGGTTCGCGTCGCTCAACACACAGCCGCGACGCCGCGGACGCCCTGTGCTTCATCAGAGAACGTGCTGCGGATCATGGAGCTCCTGGGCGCGTTCAATATGTCCACGCGCGAGGTTAAGGAGCTCCTACTGTTCATCCGCACCGACCGCGACTACCTGCCGGTCTGTCTGCCTCACCTCCTGCACAGGCAAAAAGCGCGCGGCAGCCGTGCTGACGCGTTGCTGCGGCGACGCTCGCTTGGGTGTGCCGCGACCGTGCAGCGTGCCGACCTGCTGAGGCTGCTGCGCGCGGTGCGCAACATGACCGTGAGCGACGGGCCCGCCAACTTTTTCGACTTTGCCGACACGGCGACGGTGCGCCGCCGGCGGCTCGGACACCGCGTAGCATGTAGTGGTCTGCGCGGCTCATATCGCTCGCCATCACCATCGCCTCTCCATGCTCGCCATGTGTACTGTCCAGGGCATCGCGGTGCCGCCGCTGCAGTGGCCACGGAACGGCTACACGTTCGCGACGTGGCTGCGCATCGGCCTCCGGCCGCCCGAGAGCCCGATCCGGGGCTCGCTGCCGGCCGACGGCGTCCCGACGGCGCACCAGCCGTACCTGTACAGCTTTACCAACGGCCAGGGCCACGGCTTCGCGGCGTACTTTGAGAACGTCGGCGGCACCCTGCGCCTGGTCCTGGAGACGGCCGGGCCCCAGGGCAAGCACGATCGCCTGGACGTGGTGCGCGGCGCGCGGCCGCGGCGAAAGGTGCCGGTGGACTGGTGCACTCACCCCGGCGGGTCGCATGCGCGCTCGGTTGGCGCGTAGAACACCGCGCTGGACCCGTCGGCGTGGTGTCACCTGGCCGTCGTGCACACGTTCCACCGCCTGCTCTCGTCGTCGGTGACCGTGCTGCTGAACGGGAAGCCGCTGGCCTCGGGCAAGCTCAAGTACCCCGCGCTTACCGAGGCGCGTCCGCGATGGCGCCAGCACCGTGCCGCAATGCCCCGTGCTAACAGCGGCGTGGCGGGCGGTCCTTCGTGGGGGCTTTTGCTCTACCGCAGCCGCTGGACCAGTGCCATCTGGCCTGCCAGTCGCCGCGGGTGGCGGTGCGCTGCTTTCGCGGCCAGCTGGGCGCCGTATACCTCTTTGCCGAGCCCTTGGCGAACGCCGTCGTGCAGGCGATCTACAGCCTCGGCCCGTCGTACGACTATGCGTTCTCGCACCAGCTGGAGGACCTCGGGCCGTGGCCGTACGTCCGCCCTTTATGGGCAGCATCGGGCCCGGGCCGTCACTGACGATGGCGTACCGGATTGCTGCGGTCGGCAGGCGCCGCACCGCAGAAAGACATTGCAAGACGCTCGCCTGGCGACCAAGCTCGTGTTTGCCTACTCGCCCCGGGTACGGCAAGGCCGAACCTCAGCGGGCAGTCGCCACGCTGCCCGCTTACTCTTTCGTTGCTGCGATGCTGTGTGGCGCTCCCTGCGGCAGGCGTGCCAGCACGCGGCGTGCCCCGACATCGCGCCCGGGGGTAGCGAGCTGCGCGGCGCGAGCGCGCCGACGCAGGCGACGCTGCGGCCCGGCGCCACCGCCATCCGGACGTCGTCGCTCAAAAACGTCATCCGCGCCGTCGGCGGCATGCAGACGATCTACCCGATGCTGGCGCAGGTGCGACCGCGTTCAGCGAGCCGGAGGGCGGCATCGAGGGCAAACTCAACGGTAACGTATGCAGCCCCTGCGTGCGCCATGGCTGCAGCTCGGCACGCCCATCGCATCGGCCGATGCGGACGACGTGACGGTAAACCGACCGACCGACGCAGGCCATGGCCCATGAAATCCCGACGGTGGGCGCTGATTCGGTTTGCCCAGTGGCGGCCGCATCACCGCACGCACCAGATGACCCCCAAGATCCTCATCGCGGTGATCGACATCGTGACGGGCATGCTCGCGGGGAGCCTCGAGAACCAGCGGGACATGCTGCGGCACAAGGTGCGTGGCACCGGCAGAATCGGGCGCCGTCGGTTTAAGCTGACATGCTGCGTGCTCGGCGTTGGGCGGGCGCTCGACAGGGCTTCCTCATCTTGGCCCACCTGATCTCGCGCACGTGGACGGCCCACATCACCATCGACTTGGCCATTGCGTTCAAAAAGATGGCACAGGCCATCCTGAACAGCCGTACGACAACGCCTGACGGCGGGGGCTCCCCTGTTTTGAGCGCTCGCCTCGCGCTGACCGTGCGACGCTGGATCGCGTGGCCGTGCGCCACTGCGGCGTAGTGGATCCCGAGGTGAACCGCACCGAGCGGCCGCAGCTGCTGGCGGAGCTGTACGAGCACATTTTCTTCAACTGGAACATCTGGATCCACGGCTCCGTACGTGTCTTCGACGTAGGTGCCTCCCGGGCGGCCTAGGCATGTGCTAAGCAGCTCGGTCGGCGCCCGCCCCCCCAGCGCCGGTTGTACCAATGCACAGGCGGCGGTCCAGCGCGAGCTCCTCTCGGACCTGACGATGCAAGCCTCGGAGCGGCCCGGGGTCATCAACTTCCGCAAGTATGCTTCCTACTAGCAACGAAGGCAGACGTGGACCGCAATGATGGCTCACGTGCTGATGTGGCGCCTGCAGTCTCCCGTGTGGAACGACCAGGGTGGTGGGCGTGCAAACGCTGCTGGACCTCCTGACGGATCACTACTGGTTCGACAAGCCACCATCACCGCGCAACCGGACCGCGCCCGCGCCGCCCGCGGCGACAGGCTTGGCGGCGCCCTCGGTGGACGCCCCGCCCGGGACCGCCGGCGACGACTCGCCCTCGCCGATGCTCGGCGCCCGCGGCGACGGCGGCGATGCGGCCGTGGCGGAGGTACGGACAAGGAAGTGGCGTAGAAAGCGGGACGAGAGAAAGCACCAGTCCATTGACCCCCGCAACCACGCTAGGATCTGATGGGCACCGCCGGTGGCCAGCGTCACCTGTCCAAGGAGGACGTGCGGGAGCTACGCGCATACGTCTTGGTGCTGCTGCGGCAGCTGCTGGCCTCCAACAAAGACGTGCGCGTGGTGACTGGCGTGTGCCGTCCACGCGCGCTGTTGCGCTAACCCCAGGCAAAGCGCATGCGGCTGCCCTCCACATCGGACCAGGTGCCGCTCACGCCCGAGGAGCTGCGGGCGCTGGTGCTGTACGCCGCCGCGATCCACGACGATGACGACCAGCTGCTGGACTACCTGCCGCTGCTCATGTCGATCATGCTCGAGCAGCCGACGTCGGTGACCGAGGCGTTCTTCCGCAGCGGTGGGGGCAGTTGGGGCGCGGGAGCACTGCCACCGTCGCGCTCGGAGGGAGTTGGCTGACCTCCAGCGCTGCCCAGGCTGCTCCGGGGAGCTGCCGGTTGCAGACGGGTGGAAGACGCTGAGCCTGGCGATGGCCTCCAAGAACGAGCTCGTGCGGATCGCCTACCTCAAGCTGGTGCGGCCCTCGTCGCGTGCGGGCTGATGGGCACGCACGGCGGTCCTCACAGCAAACGTTGCGTTCTGCTCGAAGGACACGTGCCCACCAGCTCGCGACGGTGTCGCGCAAGATGGGCTCCAATCGCCGGATGCTGGTGGACAGCCTGGTCGCCGGCGGGTACGCCTTCATTGGGCAGCACCTGACCAAGACCGTGGTGACCAAGTCCACGTACAACGTGCTCTACGAGCTGCTCACGGGCGCCGTGCGGAAAGACGGTACCGGGCATCGCCGCGGTGATCAACCGTGGAGGTGACCGCCCCGGCTAAACACGCAGACCATTCCATTCGTCGGGGGAGGGAGGGCGTCCACAGTGCACGCCATGGACGACTCCAAAGGGTCGGCGGAGCGGTTTGTTCACGCTGCGGGTGCGGCATCGGGCCGCCGATCCGAGAGGAGCCGGCTGCAACCGTTCTGATGAGGTGCGCTTGCTTTTTCTCGACATGATGCGCCCTCCACTGGCAGCGCTGGAGATGCTGCTGGAGGTGCTGGCCTCGTCCACGTCGTTGCGCGACCCCGACGGCCACAATGCCGCCGTGACGTTTTTGCGCGATCTGCAGGCCCTGCTGGCGCAGTCGGCGGAGAACCGCGAGACCCTGCTGAGTCTGGACGTACGGTTTCGTGACGCCGAGCGGCCGGGCACTGATTTGACCGCAACCGCTGACGCCGTCCCGGCCCAGCGCGTCGCGACAATGGCGCGCCACTCAGCACTGGCAAGAGCTCTTGCTGGCGTACTTGCAGCTGCCGCCGTCGCTGGCGACGCCAACCAGCGCGGGGCCCGATGCCGCCGCGTCGGCGACGGATCCAGGTTCGCCTGGCGTAGCTGGCCGGCGCGATCCTTAGTGCGCTGTTTCTTAGCCTGCGCGTCTTCTCGCCTGTGCTGCTTGCGTCTCCAGGGCGCGAAGATCCCGTGGTGGCGGGTGTGTACGCCATCCTTGGCGTGGTGTACGACGACCTGATGCGCACGCGCGACGCGATGCCTATCTGGGAGCGCTGCCTGGGGCTGCTGGCGGCCTTGGACCCGACGTCGATGACGATGTACGCGCTGCCGGACGTCATCCGCAAGCGCCTCTACGGCCTGCTGCTCTCGCCGTGGGTGGTCTCCCAGCTGCAAAGTTACATCCGCGACCTGCACTTTGGCGCGCGCACACGCGACGCCCTCTGCCGCGCCCGCGAGCCGCTCCTCGTGATGCAGAATGCGCTGCTGGCCGTCCTGGCGGCCGCGTCGGACCTCCTCGGCCTGCCGCGCGTACGTGCCCGACGCCATGTCCTAAAGTCCGCAACACGCGGCGGCGCTGACCCAGTGTGTGCCTTGCTCAAGTGCCGTGTGGGCACGCGCGGCGTGGCCGGCAGGACGTGGACAAGTCGCCGACGGCCGGGGCGGCGACGGCGCCGCCCACGCCGTTGCTGACGGCGGCGGACGTGCTGCTCATTCGCACCTTGCTGGACGTGCTCGACTTCTTCGTCATCCTGGGCGACGTCAAGAGCCTGCCGTTCGCGGCCATCCTGCCCGCCGACGTGGACGAACTGCTGCTAGACGTGCAGCTGCAGCTGGTAGGGCTCTCCGCCACGCCGCTGGGGGACAAGCATCCCGGCGACGTCGGTCGGCAGGAGGCGCTCACCATGTCGCCCTTGAGGTCGTGGTGGCCGCGTGTGGTGGGCAGGTCGCAGCGCTGCTCGACTGCAAGGCGGCCCAGTACCGCCTGCAGATCGTCGACGGCAAGGACATCGAGGCCCTGCGCGCGATCCTGCGGCGGTCCGCCCACGCGGCGCCCCCGACCGACGCTGCCGCGTCTGACCCGGCCCCAGATCCGGCCGACGACCCGGCGGGCGACTTTGACATCGTCAGCGACCCCGCCGCGGGCGAGCTCACCAGCCCCGTGCTGCGCCGGACGCACGCTGTGCTGTACGTGCTCTCGCGGATGCTGCTCTCGTCCGACCCGCAAGCCTGCACCACGGTACGCGGTCCCACTAGGCTCACTGTTTGAGCACGCGCGCGCGAGGGTTCCCTTGCTGACGCCCGGCCCCGCGCTTCGGCTACGACCCTGGACTGCACCTCGGCGCCAGGACGCCGAGGTGGCCGCGGCGGTCGCGAGCCGCTCCGTGAAGGACCTGCCGCCCGTGCCCGTGCCCGCGGCCGCCAGCAGCTCGTCGGGTTTCGCGCTGCTGGGCGGGCGGCTGGAGCTGCCGCACCTACTGTCGCACGGGATCTCCGCGGTCAGCGCCGTCACCAGCGCCCTGCACAGCCCGTCCGCACCCGCGGTGCCGCCGGTATCGCCGCCGGCCGTCGGCGCTGCGGCGGTCTCGGTGGTCACGTACCTGCGCCAGTTCCTGCTGGAGCGCGCCAGTGCGCTCGCGGAGGCCATGGCCGACGACGACGACGGGCCCTTCCCGCTGCAGCCGTCGGCTCAAACGGAACGGTGGCTCAAGGAGGCCGCAGCGGCCGAGCTCGTCGAATTCCTGGCGTCCAATGCATGGTGCGCAGTGCACGAAGGTGACACGAAGCCGGTGGGCCCCGCGCTGCTTACACACCGGCGGGCGCCAACGGCCGCGGCGGGTGCCGGGGCGCGATGCAGGCAACAGTACATGAACAGCGTAGCGGCCAGGGCCTTCCGCGACACGCTGGCGCGGCTGAACGCCATTCCGCAGCTGGCCACCGACGTGGCCCTGCTGAGTATGCCGGAGCGGAAGCAAGGTCGGCTCCGGTCGCGCGGCGGACCGGCTGGAAGCCTGCAGAACTCACAGGCCCATGCATGCGGTTGTTCGCGTGCTACTCTATCCGAGTGCAGCCAAGCTGGAGCTGGTGGCCGACTACGAGAGCGCGGGCCGCGCCGCCCTGTTCTACTTGAAGGACGCGGAGGACGCGCGGCGCATGAAGCTCGGCGAGGTCGACGCGCTCAACCGCGCCACCGCCACGATGGCGTTGCGCGCCTTGCGCCGCCTGCTGGAGGACCCGTGCGCCCAGGGGACCGGAGCGGGCTCACGCGGCGTGGCTCGTGCTCATGCGGGCGCTCCACCCGGCCGCCGTCGCGCTGTCTTCCGTTTGCTCCAGGCAAGGCGCGTGGACGGGCTCGTTCCCGCTGCCGGGTCCCGACGAGGACGCGCTGTCGATCGAAGGCATGGCGTTCGTGCCGAGCGACGAGCGCGTGTTCTACCGGCTGGACTCGACCGAGGACGCCCAACGCCGCCGCCGGCGGCTCAAGCGCAACTACAAGGGCACCACGCACCCCGAGGCCGTCATCCACGTCGACGGCGGCGGCACCGGTGCGTGTGTGACCCTGAGTGGGCAACGGGCATCACAAGCCGCCCGCGCACCTCACACGCTCGGGCGCGTGACAGAGGACCTGGTGTACGCCACAGCCGAGGCTGTATCGCCTGCGGCGACGTCGCCGGTGGCCGACCTCGGGTCCACGGTGGACCTGGCGCTGACCAAGTCCGTCAACATTCGGCGCAGCCTCCCCAGCGAGTCGGACCTCGCGGAAGCGACGGACGATGGCGCCGGGGCCGACGACGCCACTGAGGCGGCCACCAGCGCTGGCTCCGCGCCGAGCACGGCGCTGGCCCCGCGGCGCGCCGCGTCGGCCGCAACGACGCCGTCGACGTCGGACTTGGCGTTCACGGAGGCTGACCTGGTCAGCGCCGCGCCCACCGAGGCCCAAGGTGCGCTGCATTTCCTTCCGTGGTCGGCGGCGCCGGCAGCCGGCGGGTGCTGACTAGCAGCTAGGATTGTGTCGGCGATGCCGCGGCGCTGTAGACGAGACCGACGTGGTGCTGGTCAACGTGCCCTGCGAGCTGGTGACGCTGTGGCACTGCATCGTCGGCGAGCTGGCCGTACTGGCCAACCCGCCACGCCTCCGCTTCCTCGGCGACGCGTACAAGGACGATGTACGGCGGCGGCGGCGCGTGGACGCCGGCGTTCCTGTTGTTTGGCGCTCATGCAGAAGCTGTGTCAACGGTTTGCATGCGGGGGGGCTGGCGCACCCAGCCTCGCAAGCTCGCGCCCAAGCACCGCATCCGCTTCTGGCCGATCAGCTCGATCCTGACGGCGCAGGAGCGGCGGTACCTGCTGGCGGACTCGGCCATGGAGGTGTTTTTCCGCGACCGCACGTCCAAGCTGTTCAACTTTCCGTCGACCGAGGGCCCGCACTCGTCGCGGCACGCGCGCTCCAAGGTAAGCCGGCCAAGCTTGTGTCGGGCCCCCGGCGGCACGGTCGTGACAAGGCATGCTGCGCTTGTTTCTCGCGGCGGCGTCCCAGATCCTCAAGTACATTCGCGCGCGCCACGGCTCGATCAACCCGCTTGCGATGATAGGGCACACGCTGTCCGTGTCGACCGTGGGCAGCACCGTGCGGCAGTGGGCGAAGAAGTCGCAACTGACCCAGCTCTGGCAGACGCACCAGATCTCCAACTTTGAGTACCTCATGCAGCTCAACACACTGGCCGGTAGGTGCTGCACCCCGCGTGCGGCCAGCGCGGTGGTGGGGCCAACCGGCTAACCCCAGCGACGGCGGTCGGCCGCTTGCGGCGTGCACAGGGCGGAGCTACAACGACCTGTCGCAGTGGCCGGTCTTCCCCTGGGTGCTCAGCAACTACACGAGCCCGACCCTCGACCTGAGCGACCCCGCCAACTACCGCGACCTCAGCAAGCCCATCGGCGCGCTCAACCCGGACCGCCTGAGGTTCTTCAAGGACCGCTACGAGAACTGGGACGACGACGACATCCCGCCATTCCTCTACGGCACGCACTACTCCAACCTCGGCGCCGTGCTGTTCTTCCTCGTCCGGATGGTGCGGCGGCGGCGGCGCGCGGGCCGCGCGGCCCGAGGCACGCTGCGGCCGCCTGCTCACCGGGCCTCGTCGCGCGCGCAGCGCTGCGTCGTTGGCCGTCGCAGGAGCCGTTCACGAGCCTGCTGCTCAAGCTGCAGGGCGGCAAGTTTGACCAGCCGGGCCGGACGTTCTTCTCCATCCCGCAGGCGTGGTCGAACGTGCTGCGGTCCACGTCAGACCTGAAGGAGCTCATCCCCGAGTTCTTTTACCTGCCCGAGTTTTTGGAGAACAGCAACGGCTACGACTTTGGTGAGGTCGACGGCCACAAGATCGACGATGTACTGGCGCGGAGCAATGGGCGGGCGTGTTTGCCCGCACGACGGCTCACCGTGGCCTCGCGCGAGCCCCCTGCCCAAACCCCACGCGCCGCTGATCCCCGCAGGTCGTCCTGCCCCCGTGGGCGTCCACACCCGAAGAGTTCATCGCCATCCACCGCGCGGCGCTCGAGTCGGACTACGTGTCGCAGAACCTGCACGCGTGGATCGACCTTATCTTTGGCTACAAGCAGCGCGGCAAGGAGGCGGAGGCCGCCGACAACGGTGAGCGTGCCGGGTGACGCCGCTAGGGCGGTGGGCGGGCAGCCGGAGGCTGAGCGTGCCCACCTCCTGCGTTCCGCGTGTGGGGCCGCACCGCAGTGTTCTACTACCTCACCTACGAGGGCGCGTGCGACATCGAAGCCATCGAGGACCCGCTGATCCGGAAGGCGCTCATCGACCAGGTGGCCAACTTTGGCCAGACGCCTAAGCAGCTGTTCAAGCACCCGCACCCGCGGCGCCACCCGGCGCCCAGCGCCGGCCCCTCTGCCGTGCTGACGCCCAGCCCGTCCACGGCGCCGCTGGGCGCGAGCGCCGCGGGCGGTAGCGCGGCCGCTGCGCCCACGGGCGCCGGCGTCGGCGTCCCCGCCACGGTGGTCGGCGGCGCCGCCGCGTTTGCGGCCGTCGACCGGTACACCAGCCTGGCACACGCCGGCACGGCCGACCGCGCCGCGGGCCTGCCGGTGCGTGGGCGCAGCAGTTTCGCAACACCAAGGCCTGACGCCTGTCACCGGCGGAACCTAACCTGTTTTGAGGCAGGGCAATGCGGGTACATCGTTTCGGTGTAGCGCATCCAATGGCCGCTGGAGCTGCTGCGCACCGAGCTGTACACCTACCCTGTGCTGTCGGGCACGCCGCTGGTCTTTGTCGGGTACGGCGGTTGTGCGCCCTTCAGCCTGCGCGGTTGGGCCGGGCCCGCGCTAACGGCGCATACGCCAAGGGCGGGCCTTGTGTGCGCGGCGCTGGCCAGCGCGGCGCCCGGCCGGCTGGTCACGGTGAACGCGGACGGCGTGCTGGGCGCGCACAAGTGGGCGGCGCGGCGCGTGGTGGACGCGCGCGCGCCGCTCAGCGGCAAGGGCCAGACACCGGCGCAGCCGCTCGCGCTGGACCTGGACGGGTCGGTGTCCGGCGTGGCGGCCGGCCGGCACCGGCTGCCGTGGCCGCTGGAGGAGAGCGTGGCGCCGCTGCCGGCGCTGTTTGCGCTGCTGCCGGACGGCCGCCACGTGGTGTCGGGCGGGCACTGGGACGCCACCGTCAAGGTCACGCAGACGGAGACGGGCAAGGCCGCGCACACCAAGCACGTCGACGCGCCGGTCACGTCGCTCGCCGTCTCCGCGGACGGCACCGCGCTGGTCACCGGCTGCCGCAGCGGCGCGGTGCTGCTGTGGGAGCTGATCCCGCGCACCGGCCGCGTGACCGACGCCTCGCCGACGGTGCTGATCGGCCACGACTTCCCCGTCACGTCGGTGGCGGTGTCGCTCGACCTCGACCTGGTCCTGTCGCTGTCGCAGGCCGGCGCGGTCGTGCACGCGATCGCGCGCTCGCGGTTCGTGCGCACCATCCGCCACCCGACCCACGCCTCGCCGCTGCTGGGCGCGATCAGCCCCGAGGGCTTCCTGCTGGTCGCCTACCCTGGCCAGCAGCTCGGTGCGTCTCGTGCCGACGGCGAGGCGGCGGTTCTTTGTGGACCCTAATGGGGCGGTGGGCTGCCAGTCGGGCTGCCGCGGCTGCCCAGTGTGCTACTCGATCAACGGCAAGCTGCTGTGGACGGCGGACACCCGCACCGCCGTGCAGTGCCTGGCGCTCACGCCGGACGGCCGCTACGCCGTCGTGGGCGGGCCGTCCAAGGTCCGCCGGCACGGAGGCACGGCGCAGACGCTCGCGCGGCCGCGGCTAATCGTTCCCCCCGGTTGCATAGTTGCTGCGGCTTGAGGCACCGTCCCCAGACAATCGTAGTGTTCCGCGTCAGCAGCTGCGCCTGCACGCTCGTGCAGATGTTTACCGGGCGCGACGCCAGCGTGCGCGCCGTCACAGTCGTGGAGACGGAGCAGGCGACGTACGTCGCCGCGGCGCTGTCGACCGGCTACCTGTCGATCTACCCGATCGATGTCCAATAGAGTGCATGTATGTGTCTGCTTGTGTGAACATTTGTACTTTGTGTACGAGTGCGTTTGGAGTGCGTTTGTCGAGAGGTCGGTTCACGGCACGTTCACTTGTACAGCGCCTGCATGCACGCCCGCATGATCCGATGGGTAATGCATTTATTTTGTGCTCTGTATGACGAAGCCTTGGTAGCAGAACGTGTAGATCTCCCTTCCTAGGGTCGAATCCAGCAGGTCCCTCGCATGCAGGGACTGCGGCGGGCTAGTGGCTGGCGCGTCCACGCCCGTCCGGGGCTGGTCCGGGCGCGTACCGTTTGATGCGACACGCATCGCGTGGCGACTATGAACGAGCACGACCACTCGTACTACTCGGCGCAGGACGTGCGCAAGCAGTACAATGTCTCGGCGACCACGCTCCGACGATGGGCCGCCGCCGGGCGACTCGGTGTCGTCCG
>Ga0180216_1002889_pt1 | contig 13926 bp, 14 predicted proteins | sample eDN3rd37CBELigMG_FD_128879 | JGI IMG/M metagenome (GOLD analysis project Ga0180216, IMG submission 128879) | Enriched Miracle-Growth compost microbial communities from Emeryville, California, USA - eDNA 3rd pass 37_C BE-Lig MG (version 2)... ... | reverse complement strand
TTGATTGCGTCACATCCCAGACACAAGGAAATAGAGGAAAAGCGGCGCCAAAGTTTCACTGGGTATAAGGGTGAACTGAATGTAGACTATGAACTTAGTTTTTTGCCAGATGATCTTTTTTATCTATTTCAAGATGTGAGGATTCAAACGAAAAGCGGAAAAGTCTTTCAAATTGATACGCTTATTCTTTCCCTTTACTTTGCCTTACTGATCGAAAGCAAAAATATTTTCGGCACCCTCTTCTTTGACACCCAGTCAGGACAGTTAATCCGCACCTTCGGCGATCGAACAGACAGTTTCCCCGATCCCATTGCACAAGTGAGAAAGCAACAAGCCCTTTTTCAAGAATGGCTGACTGAGCACCTTTTCCCAGCGATCCCAATGTACCATCTGATTGCCATTGGTAATCCAAGGAACACAATCATAAAAACAGACGATCCTTTGATTTACAAAAAGGTATTACACGCCGCACACATCCCTGATAAAGTTTTGGAGTTTTTTGAAAAGGGACAGCGCTCTATTATTAAGCCACCCTTAACCCCCATGATGCTCGATCGAGTGAGCGACCTTCTTATCGCCAACCATACCCCAAAAATCCCGGACCTTTTAACAAAGTACAAAATTGCCCCTAATCAGTTGGTACACGGTGTCATGTGTCCCCGCTGTTCTTATTTCGGAATGGTCTATGCCCATGCAGCTTGGACATGCCCGAAATGTAGCTTGCGCAGTAAGGATTCCCACCTTCAAGCCATCTATGACTATTTGCTGTTTCATCACTCGATTACGAACGCGCAGTGTCGGGAGTTTTTGAGGTTGGAGTGTATACACACGACCAAACGACTCCTGCGTGCTGCAGACTTGCCGATTAGCGGAAGTTTTCGCGATCGCAAGTACCTGTTGCCCGATTTGGGGAGAATTCCATTGTAGGGAACCGTTTGTAGATACCCTACACGGTATCCAGGCGGGTCTATCGTGAAATTTGCCAGTAAACCCTTAAAAAATGCCAGTAAACACTTTGATTTCGCCAGTAAAATTGTTAAAAACGCCAGTATTTTGGTGGAAAGTAGAATGGAAGCAGGAAGGGTATTTAGTAAGTTTAATAATAAGGAAAATTTTATACTTGCATAGTACATATACCCTACCTCTTTCCACCTTAAATCTCGTATCTCTTCTTTTTTCTAGTAATGGTCAAAGAAAACGCCAGTAACACCCCTAAAATCGCCAGTAAACCTCAAAAAAACGCCAGTAAAATAAGCCTACACTGTCGCAAGAAATCAAGGGGGCAAAAATTATCCCTTTGTTGGATCTTGGACCTGAGTCAGCGGAACAAATTTCCACAACCCGCCCGCAAAAAAAGCCAAGCCCCAAGGCTTGGCCACAACTCATCTATATTTTTGTCAGTACCAATCCGCAGACGGCGACCAGCACTCCAACTAGTTGATACGATTTTAATCGTTCATGAAACAATAACAAACTCAATCCCATCACGACTAAACAGTTCAAACTAATCACCGGGAAGATGACGCTAGCTGGGCCGCTTTGCAGGGCGAAAAGGTAGCATCCGAAACCTACCACACTAAGAAGTCCTACCAAACTTCCCACTTTCATCTCAGTTTTGCGGACTTGTTCTTTCATCATAAAGATGGCCAGATAGCCCAACCCGCCGCCGTAAAAGGACACCAACAAATCGGTATAAGAAACATCCGCCGTGGTGGCGAGCTTCATCACGAAGCCGACGGAGCCGATCGACAGCAAGGCCAACAGGATCCTGAAAATCCATACGCGGTATTCAATCGCATTGCTTCTGCTAGGTTGATACTGTACGATGACGGCTGAGCTGATCATTAAGATGACACCAACCCAGTGAAGCGGTGCGATCGGTTCCGGGAAAACGAGTCCGGAAGCTAACACAGGGATGATTGCGTTCATCGCAATGAGCGTTGACGTGATCCCTGCGGGGCCTTTTTCGAAGGCTTTGGACATTTGGATATTTCCGTTGGCATTGAGAATGCCGGCGATGACTCCGAACAAACAGGCAGCCAAACTAAAATGTAGCTTGTCCTGCACAATGCTGTAACTAAGTATCACAGCAAAAGCGACGACATAAAAGAAAAACTGGATGCTAACTTTGGAGAGTCCTTTGGTTGTTCCCCATTTAAAAATCGTGTTGTTAATTCCAAAACAAACGGTTGTGCCTAATGCGGCCAGTAACCACATGCTGTATTCCTTCTTTCATGATGTATGGCTTGTTCCATTTTTGATCTTATCATGAAAGAAAGATTTCGAACACCCCTTATTGCCTGTCTGAAATATCGGCATATTGGAATTGCGGATAGCGGTTCACGATATGCACGATTCCTTTCACGTAGGGCTTTGCAGCATAGGGTTTGGTATAAAAGTAAACTGGAATGATTGGCATTTCTTCCATTAAAATTTGCTCGGCACGATGGAGTTTTTTCATCCGTTCCACTGGATCCTTCTCCACCATTGAATCATCGATCAGTTGATCGTATTCCGCATGGGCCCAGCCTGTATAGTTTTTCTGGCTTTTGCTATGGAAAAGTTGAAGAAAGGTTACAGGATCAGCAAAATCCCCAATCCAACTGGTCCGGATCAAATCAAAGTCCAACGTAGCCTCACGTTCTAGTTTCACCTCAAGGTTTTCTTGCTCCAAACGAACCCGGGCCCCCAGATTATCCCTCCACATTCGGGCGATCGCCTCGGCAATTTTCTCATGTCCGTCATCGCGGTTGAACAGCAGAGTAAACGTAGGCAACGATTCCTGCCCCTCTTCCTTCAAGCCTTCAGCAAGCAGCCTTTTCGCCTCACTTACCTTTTCCTCAAACAGCTCCCCCGATTTTTCCTGGAATTCCACATTCCCTTGCGCATCCAAAACTCCAGGCGGAACCATCCCATAAGCCGGCTCCTCCCCACCTTGCAAAGCATCGCCAATTAATTCTTCACGGTCCATTGCCATCGCGAGAGCCTTTCGGATCTTTGGATTATGAAAAGGTTTGCGGGTTGTATTAAATCGATAGAAATAGGTAGAGAGGTCAGGCACTACTTTTAATTCCGGCCCCTTCTGGCTAATCACGTGTGGGAGAAGGGGATAGGCTACATCCAGTTCACCAGCGAGATACCTCTGCCACATCTTCTCTACATCCTCCTCAACGCTAAATTCGATGCCGTCGAGTTTCACTTTTTCTCGGTCATAATAAGCCTCATTTTTACGTAGCACAACGTTCTCGTTAAGATCCCACGAATCAAGCTGAAACGGTCCGTTCGAGACAAATGTCTCCGCTGAATCAGCCCAGTCCTTGTTCTCCTTTTGGACTTTCTGGTTAATTGGAAAATACGTATAATGTGTGATCAGATCAAGAAAAAAAGGGGTTGGTTCCGCGAGCCTGACCTCTAATGTACGCTTATCCAACGCCTTGACCCCGACCTGATCAGCTAATATCTGAAGCTTCGAAGGATCTTTTTCCTGGGAAAGGTGGTAGGCACTCGCCCCCTCTAGATAATAAAGAATATAGGCGCTGTCGGATGCTGTGGATGGGGCAAGGGCATATTTCCAGGCAAATTCAAAATCGCCGGCAGTGACGGGATCTCCGTTCGACCAGGTGGCATCCTTTCGTAATGTAAAGGTATAGACTTTCTGATCGTCACTGATTTCCCATTTTTCCGCCATCCCAGGAACTGGCTTACCCGTTTTGTCCCGTTTCGTTAACCCTTCCATCAGATGGTCGAGCACCCAGGAGTCTTGCGTAATTTGCGCCAGTCCTGGATGGAGGCTTTCCGGACTGGATTGAAGGTTAAGATGTAGGATTTTCTCTTTAGGGACTGTTGCTTGCTCTTCGGCTGCGGTATGGGGGGCCGAAACCTCGTTCACCCCACACCCACTTAAAGCAACAGACAAGGAAAGCACGAGGCCTGTAGCGATAGTTCCAATCCTTTTCTTCATCGAAATCCTACCTTTCTTCAAAATTTAAGACAATTGAACGTCCAACAGCACTTTTCCGGTGCTTTGTCTGCTTTCCACCCACTCTTGCGCGCTGGCCGCCTCTTCCAGGGTGAATCGCTTGCCGATTTTTATCTTTAGCCGCCCTTCGTCCAGATGCCTTAAGACCTCTTGAGCGGTCGCATGCAAATACTGCGGTCGGTGGTTGCGGGTGGTCCCTAAGCTAAATCCAAGAACAGCCCGGCAGCTGGAGTGCAGATCCTTCGTCTTGAACTGTCCCACTTCGCCGCTTGCATTGCCAAAATGAGCCAAACGCCCGTACATGGCCAAGCACTCCATACTTAGTTCAGAGGTTTTGCCGGCGATCGAGTCAAGAATCACATCGACCCCTTTACCGTCGGTAAGCTCTAACACCCTTTTCGGAAAGTCCTCATCCAGATAGCTAATCACATGATCAGCCCCCGCTTCTAAAGCTACCTCAGCTTTCGCCATATTCCCAACGGTACCAATAACCTGGGATGCACCTAGAATTTTCGCAAGTTGGATGGCCGTTGTGCCAATTCCCCCTGCAGCTGCGTGGATTAGCACCTTTTCCCCTGGCTGAAGACGCGCCACATCGGCGAGAAGCTTGTAAGAAGTAAAAGAAACAATCGGACAAGCCGCAGCCGTAGCAAAATCGATCGAATCCGGCAGCACAAACACCAGGTCCTCATTCGCCACGATATATTCTGCGTAAGATCCTTCCTTCGGAAAGGCGATCACGCGTTGGCCAACTGCTAGACCTTTGACCGCGGAACCGATTTCCTCAATTGTACCCGCTGCATCGAGTCCAGGAATAAAGGGTGGCTGTTTCGCTCCATGGTATGTTCCATAACGGGATTTAATATCCGCAAAGTTTACACTGGTCGCGGCCACCCGGATTAGCACTTGATTTTCCGCCGGAACCGGCTTTTCCACTTCCGTATATTTCAACATTTCTGGTCCGCCAAATTGTTCAACGACAACTGCTCTCATTGATACTCCTCCTTTATAAATTGGACATTTCTGTAAAATATTCGACGAGCAAAGGGTACATCCCTTCTGTAATTGTATAAATATTTACATTTATTCGGTAATGGGTTATAATACTAGTGTGGTGTATTTTATACATCAACAATAATGAAGAGGAGGTACTTGATATGCGGTCTGATTGTTGTGTACATTGTGGATATGAATTGGCAGCCATCGAACGAAATCGAAGCGAGTGCTGGGAATGTAGGGACAAGATATCAATTACCTACTCTGACGACGTAGAACTTGAGAACATGGACTAATGAAAGGAGCGCCTCTAATCGATGAATTCGTCTAGAGGCGCTTTTTTGGCATAATGAAAACAAAGGAGGGTTTCGTGGATGATTAAAGAAGTGATTTTAAACAAAACAGGAAACCACGCCATCGTCGTGGACGAACATGACAGCCAATGGTTCTGTCACCATATCCGTAAAGACGGCGAATCTGTTTCAGATTATCTGATCGATGTTTATCTTTACTTTATCCACCACCGTTCGGAATTTTTCAACTGTGATACAGCCTAAATTCGTCATCATTCCCCTTTTTTTGTGCAAATTTTGTCACACGAATTGTATTTACCATTTTGTGGAACCTTGCCATAATTTGAAGTACAAAGACATTCGTGCGAAAGGGGAAAAGCATGATCTATCGTTATCTGTTTACCACCGTTTGGACTGTACTCCTCACAGCCCTTTTTACTGCCTCCAGCTTTGCCACCGAACAAAATTCATCTGATCAACTGATTATCATCAACAAAACGACAAATCAGCTTGCATTTTATCAGGATGGAGCCCTTGTCGACACCTTCCCGGTAGGGACCGGTCGGGAGACTACTTACACTCCCGAAGGGACCTTTACCATTGTGAACAAAATTAAGAATCGACCTTACTACACAAAGAACATTAAAGGCGGGGACCCTAACAATCCTCTGGGAGATCGCTGGATGGGATTAGACGCTCGTGGCACCAAGGGTGATACATATGGGATTCACGGCAACAATAACGAGAATTCCATTGGCAAATACGTATCAGCGGGCTGTGTACGGATGCATAACAAAGATATTCGTTGGCTATTCGAACAAGTGAAGGTTAATACCCCGGTTTACATTACACGCTCGAAGTTGTCTTTCGATCAATTGGCCCTAGATCATGGTTACGCATTGGGATTGCCTGAGCCCGAGAAGGTAGATGTCACCTTAACCATGTTTTCAACTACACAACTTTTCTCTAAGCCGAGCAAAGCCTTCCCAGCGGGTGCGGCCCTTGGTCCACAGGCCATTAAGGCTTTTGAAAAAGCGGACGATTGGTATCATGTAAAAACCTGGTTTGGCGACGCCTGGTTGAAGACGGAAGAGATGATTGTGGGAGAAATTAAACCCGTGGATCTAGAAATTGGGCTAACAGAAGAGGCGATTCTTCACACCCTTCCTTTGTCGTCTACATCGACAGGTGGTGCAGTCAGCCCTCAGACTGTTAAGGCGTTTGAGGAATGGAACGGATGGTACCATATTAAAAGCTGGATGGGTGATCGTTGGATTAAGGTAGGTGAAAAGGGGTCATTGGTAAATAATTACACCTATAATCCCTAGATTTATCACGTGGGATAGCGGATCCTAAGGCCTATCAATTTATGCGGAAAGTAAATGTGGCGGTTTAATAAACGGAGAAACTCCGGTTAATCAGATGAAAAAGGAAATTTAGTCCAAAATAAGCGGAGTTTTTCCGACTAAACTAGGAAAAATGGACATTCTACGCAATTTTCCCGACGATAATCGGTGATTCTCCGCCTATTCCCCCCGAAAACCAGGGTAGCAGAATAATAGGCGGAAATTATACGGTTAATTCACAATGAATAGACAGGCTCCCTAAGTCAAGTTGCTACCTTTGACGGATCGTGGTCTGATAATGGGATCCTTTTTTGTGAGCTTCATGGACACCAGATCCCACCACGCAAAAAAAATTAGCTAAGCCATCGGCTTAGCTAATTCATTATCTCCGCTAAGGAAGTCTAACCCCATTTTCACATTATCTTCGAGCTGAGAAAGTAGCCCTTGCCCCTTTACCCGTACTCGGCATTTTCTTCAATAAATAACTCCTCTTATTGCCCGCGCTTTCGCAAATCGTGCAAATATGTAGGGTTTCACTAATGTATTCATTAAGCTCCCGTCCACACTCGATGCAAAATTGACTTTTCATTGTGTATACCCCCCATTTTTGTCTTTGACATACTTAATTGCAAGAAGCATGCCAACTCATTTTAGTGGGCTATAGCCTAGTTGGTGCCAAATAATCAGCACATCGTAATTGCCCGTTTTTGGGCATTGCCTAATTTTGAGCACCCCGTTAAGCAAGAATATCAATCATTTTCCCTTTGATTGGATCTTTTGCGCCTACTCTTACTTTCTCTTGTTGCCTTTCTGGTAGGCTTTGCTGGAGAACGACCTGGTCGCATACAATGAAAATGTTAATCGGTTGTCCTTTTGCAATATACTGCTGCCAAGCATCCAGGTTTTTATAATAGCGAAAATCGCTAGGGATGATGCGCAGCGGTGTGGGGGTTGCCACTATTAAGCACCTCTCTTGTCCTCAGAATTAGTCTTTCTTTGATAATACAAATAAGAACCGATCAGTATGACAAGGGTGTATAAACCATAGACTCCGAAGGAAACCCATTTGGATTGACTCATTTGATTCCCTGCATAGGTGTAGACAAGTATGGCTGGTATTTTCCCAATTAGGGTAGCTAGAGTAAAAGTGATCCATCGTACCGTGGCTACCCCACACAAAATATTAAGAATTGGGGAGGGAACAATCGGAATCAAGCGCAATCCCAAAATGGCAAGAAAGGCATTATCCTCCAGCTGTTCCTGATAATGAGAAGCCTTGGGGTATAGTTGCAGCTTTTTTTGGGCCCAATCTTGGAAGCCATAGCGCGCCAAGCCGAACATCACCAGACTGCCAAGCATTGCTCCAGCTAAACAAATAAGCGACCCTGAGACCGTTCCATAGACGGCTCCAATAATGCCCGCGGCAATCACAAAAGGAACAATCGGGAAGAACACGAGCAAGGCGACAAAAAGAATACTCATTAGAATGGCGTAGGTTCCCCCACTTTGGATATAGGCAAGGATCGGGTCTTTGTACGAAGTTCCTAGTAGAATAAGCAGGATAAAAAAGATGATCGTTGTTATTTTTTTCATTTGTTACTCCTTTACTCCAGCAAAAGCAGTGTAATCGTTAGAATAATTGAGGCTGTAATAATGACTAGCGGGTAGGTCCATTTTGCCCGAAAAGTGAATTCCTTTTTCCCAGGTTCGTATTGGACCCATTCTACCTTCTTCTTCACACGTTGATATGCATGCCAAGCCTCTTCCGATTTTGAGGAAGGGATTTGGATTGCAGCCTGGTAATGATAAAGGGCCTTTTCATATTGCCCAGCCCGCTCATTTTCATTCCCTAAGCACATATGCACATCAGGGCTTGGGGCTTTATAGAATTTTGCAAGCTTATCCATATATTGTGAGTCCGTCTTATTAATGTAGACATTATTTTCAATTTGTACAAGGTTCCGCTTCAAATGACTATCAAAGCGCCTTTTCAAGAGTTTCGTTCTCCCTTCCTTTTTTGTTCTATATAAAGAATGTCCTATTTTAGTATACCTGACTTTTTGTCTATTGAAAAATCGTCTCTTCATCCTCCTTTCTTTAAAAAGAAGTAGAAACCGGTCTCTTTTTAGAATTTTCTTTCCTTTTCTCCTTAATTTGTACTTTATAAAGAATGATATGTTTTGTATAATGAACATATAAGAGTATAAGGGGAAAAGGAGCCATCTCGATGATCGGTAAGCGAATTAAAGAACTTCGTCAGAAGAAAAACTTATCATTGACTGAACTCGCTGATCGTGCAGGGATCGCCAAGTCCTACCTAAGTTATATTGAGAGAAATCTCCAAAAGAACCCTTCCATACAATTTCTTGAAAAAATTGCTCAAGTGCTTGAAGTGGATGTGGAAACCTTACTTGGGGAGGAAAACCTAATAAAAGGAGGGGACCAAGACTTAGATCAGGAATGGATAGATCTTGCCCGCAGAGCAATGTTGACAGGCATCACGAAGGAAGAGTTTCTAGAGTTTCAAAAGTTTGTGGAATACACCAAATGGAAAAATAAAAACAGAACTTAAAACAAGGAAAAATTGTGGGAGGTCTACCATGGTTTTAGTAGAAGAAGAGCTGGACCAGGAATGGATCAACTTAATTGCAAAAGCACGAGAATTAGGCATGACAGTGGATGAGATTAAAGAGTTTTTACATAAGACCACTAATTCTGTGTAATGAAGGAATGAGTGAATGGATAAGGAAAAACGAAAAAAGATCGCTCCTAATGTGGGTTAGGGGGATCTTTTTTTGACGGTCTCTACGCTCGTCCCTTCCGGTGAAGTAGAGGTCCGTTTGTTATTTCAAAAAAATAAACCCTTAAATCTCAAAATGAGATTCATGGGTTTGGAAAAATGTTTCTATTGTTCGATTGCTTCCATCTGTACAACGTTGGAATTTAAAATCTTATAGATTCCATCCTCTTTCACTAATGTGTGTATGATTTGAGTCCGATTATCCTTAAACTCAGGTCCATTCAGTTTGTTTGTTGTTTGTTGTACCAGTACCTTGACTTCATTATTATTAGCTTGGAGTATTTGAATTTGGTCAACCTTTACATCTAGATCAAACTTTTCGAAAATATCAGTAATAGACTGTTGTGTCTGTTCATAGGCGCCAGCTTGGGATGAAATGTATTTCATATATTCTTTTACATCTCCCAGTCGTATTGCCTCTAAATTTTCGATGATACTCTTTTTAACCTCGGATTCTTCAAGAGGATTAATTAGAACCCCATTCAAAACCTGAGGAATTGCTGCTCTTTCCTTTTGTGTATTCATTGCTGGGAGAGATTGAAAGAGTAGCCCTTTAAATAAATCCACTGATCCCGAATCTGTTTCTATAACTTGTTGCAATAACTGCCACCTTACCATGTCCGGGATCCCGTCGTCTCCCGAGCTTACTTTGTATGGATCTAGACCAAGAGCCTGTTCTTCCCCATTTAAAATACCATCACCGTCATGATCTTCAAGTAACCAATTGTAGGTATCACTGTCCACTTCATTATAGATAACAGACAATAGACTTTCCAATGAGGCACTTAGTTTATCCATCACAGCAGAAGTATCGATTTTGGTATTTAACTGGACCTTCCCCCAATCAAAGTTCCAACTATATTCCTTTTCCTTGACCTCTGTTTGTTTGGTATCGTCGAGGGTATATCCCCAATTTAATACTTCTTCAAATTTATCAAACTTTACCCGTTGAGTAATCTGTACTAAAGTATTTGTCGCCTGTTTAACCATCTCAATGATACTATTTTGTGATACATTAACTGAACCAGCATTGCCGCCCATCGTTTGAGTCATATCTAAATTAACCCCTTGGGCTTGTACCAATTTTAAGGAATCTCCCAAAGTTGATGCCGACTGTTGCTGTTGCAAAGTAATTTCAGCGCCCTGACCTTGAAGCTGGCCGAAGTTTATATCCCCTGTAACCTCATTTGGTGCATCATACTGGTACTGGATCTGCCCTAACTGTATTTGATTGGTTTGCCTTTGATTTACTGCTCCTGTCCCATTAATCTCAGCAGCTTGGACTTGAACCGCTGTTACGTTCCCATTTTGAGTGAGATTTCCCTGTTGAGCCGCAACAATATCATTTCCCTGGCCTTGGCTTACCTGTGCTCCACTTTCAGTAATCACTCTTTGTTCCTGTTCTAATCTCGAATTCACTGTTTGGTTTTGATTTGTATTGGTTGAAGAAGGACTATTATTTGTAGATTGATCTACCCTTGTATTGATATCTGCTGATGTTGATTGCTCAATAGATGAATTACCTTGTGTCACTGCATTCTGATTTTGGCCTGTTGAGACAGTAGTCTGCTGACTTTGCTCTTCTTGGCCACTAGGAGCCTGTTGATGTTGATCGTTGACGACTACTATTTCTTGAGATTGTTCAGCTTCAGCTGAGTCCATTGATGGTACGGTCTGGTGTTGACTTGGGTTGGTCTCAATCGTTTGACTTTGTCGTTGAGAGTATGTTTCTGGTTCATTTGAATCAGCAGGTGTTTGGCTAGCATTCGTGTTTTGTGCATTCTCTTCACTTGTGGTGGAATCTACATGATTTGTTGAACTAGGTTCACCACTACTCTCAGTTCCTGTTAAGGATGGTGTTTCTGTCGAATCTTCGTTGCTTGTATCCCCAGATTGATTACCTTCCTCAGATCCTGATGACGTAAAAGACGATGAATCCTCATTGCCTGCCGATTCTGAGGAGCTTGCAGAGGACGAATTTTCACTGCTTGTATCCCCAGATTGACTACTTTCCTCAGATCCAGACGACGTAGAAGAAGATGTATTGTCGTTACCTGCCGATTCTGAGGAGCTTGCAGAGGACGATGCGGTTGCAGTACTGCTTCCCAACGACTCCGCCCTTACAGGTGTGAATGGCTGAATAACGGAAGTAAGTAGAACCATTGCAGTTGCAGTAAGGATGTTTTTACTTTTAGATAGAGTAGATTTTCGTTTTTCTCCAGCTTTTTTTAATTGAGATTCTTTCTTAAGTTTTGATGCCCTCGACCTTCTCATGGTTAATCTCCTTTCTCAATAGGTACTAGTACCTGATACATATCAATTGCACCACCTGGTCCCATTATGTATACTGACAACCTGACGGATTCTGCATTCTCAGGTATATCTGGCATAATAATTTCACCTGATTGACTTGCACCTGGTTGAATTGGTTTTAGCCAAGTACTATCATAGGTTCCTGCTTTAAAGTCAGTACTATGATTATATTGTTCACCATCGACCAATAGTTGGGAGAATTGTTCATTGAGTGCAACCGGGACTTCTCTATCATTTTTCACCTTAACTTTTAATCTAGTAGAATCACTGTATCTTTTCATCGAATCGACAGAAAAAGTCACATCATTTTTTATGTCAATTGCCTCATTATTAAGATCAGGCCCATATGCAAATGTCATAGTAGCACTCGCTGAATCCCACCCTACCTTTGCTCCAAGATTCTCAGCGACAATTCTTACCGGAACATAAATGTGGCCTGCGTATTCAACAGCGTTCTCTGTTATGACATTTCCATTAAAATCGAACTGAATTGATTTCACGTTTGCAGTAATACCAAATTCGTCTGCGAATGCTGCAGAACTAGTTGTTAACAACAATCCTGTCATTGCTCCTATTAAGTACTTTTTCATAGTTTTCACGCCTTTCTATTCTAAAAAATATATTTTCTATTTTCACTATAGTGTTCTATGCTGTTCTATTTAAAGAACTATCTTCAGTATACATTCAACATATACAAAAATCAACACATAACGAACAATTTGTTTCCTTTAAAGAACAAAATTATATAAGCCACTACAATGTAGTGGCTTACCATTCAATTGACTTTGAACTATTCAGAACATAAACATTGGCTGGGCCATCTGGATTCGAACCAGAGCATGACGGAGTCAAAGTCCGTTGCCTTACCGCTTGGCTATGGCCCAATATGTATGAGTAAAGTTGCGGAAACTTCACTATCTACTAGTGAAGCTCCCCGCTCACTTTGCAGATTGAAATTGTTTTACAATTACAGCGTTAGATTGTGCTTGTGTTTTTCCTTGAACGTTTTCCAAGGCCTGTGTCTGAATTGCAACAGAATTCGCACCTTGATACTGCTCTACTTCTGGTCCACAGAGAATTTGAATTTGATAGGGAATAAAAAAATTGCTCTGTATTTGTTCAACATTCGAAGAATTGGAGGAAACCTGGAGCTGACCCGAGCTTCCTACAGCTTTCTGAACCTGTGTAGTCCTTATTGAATCCTCCGCATACTGGGTTTGAAGTCCACCAATAATTATTGAGGTTTGTTCTTGGTCTGTAGAATTAGAATTGATAACCCCTACCACTTGAATATTGCCTACCCACTTTGCGTCTTGTCCCTGCTGTGTATCAAAAGATCCTTTACTTGTTTGGAATTGCTGACTTGAGATTATTCCACTTACTTGGTTTTGCGTAACATCGGTCGATTGGGCCCCTGCCATTCCATGAAAAGCAAAAGCGGTTGAAATGGTTAGCAGGAGGACATTCGAAAATTTTTTGCGAGACACTTGTACTTCCCCGTTTCTTATAATTTAATGTTTTTATTTGAACCCACCCAGAAAAACTGGGTGAGTTCAAATTTATGATGGTGTATAATTACGCCTATTGTAATGGAGGAGTGGAATTATCAATCACTTGGGATTGAACGTTTCCAGTTACATTTTGAGTTTGTTCCTGAGTATTACCACCATTGTTGCCAAATACTCTTTGTGTTTGGGTATTTCCGTATACACCTGCATCTTGAGATTGACTGTTATAATGAGAACCGTTATGAATCTCTTGTGATTGACGATTGCCTAAGGCAGTTCCCGATTGATAAACGGAATTATTAACGGAGTTTTCTACACTTTGAGATTGCTTATTCCCTATCACACCTTGTGTTTGTTCTTGCCCATTTCCCCAGGAATTCCCGTCAGAAACTTGGCTTTGTTCTCCATAGATTACATTACCGTTTTGAGTTGCAGTTGTGCCAGTTCCATTAGCCACACTTTGTGCCTGGTTATTTGACTGAACATCCTGGCCTTGCGATTGCAAACTTCCACTGGATTTCTGGTTTTGATATTGAATGTTATTTGAACTGCTGTTGGATTGAGTAAGTTCCACTCCATTAGATCCTGCTGCAGTTTGTCTTTGGATGTTACCAAAGGAAATAGCACTGTCAGCACCAACTATCAAACCACCTACATTTTGAGTTTGAACCTGGGTTCCACCATTCGTTGC
>Ga0180216_1002887_pt1 | contig 13927 bp, 11 predicted proteins | sample eDN3rd37CBELigMG_FD_128879 | JGI IMG/M metagenome (GOLD analysis project Ga0180216, IMG submission 128879) | Enriched Miracle-Growth compost microbial communities from Emeryville, California, USA - eDNA 3rd pass 37_C BE-Lig MG (version 2)... ... | reverse complement strand
GTCGCACCTCCGCGACCATCCGGACGGCGCGCTCGCGCAACTCGACCGGGTACTTGCTGGGACGTCCCATGAGACTGATCCTTCCAAGGAATCCAGTCTCCGGACATGCCGGGGTGACTCAGTCGTGTCTTTCTGTGAGTAGCTTTGATCGGTTCTCACTGACCATCGCACGATGGCTCACCAACGTCTACGACGCCGACGACCCTGCCGGAAAGTCCACCACCCCAGGGGACGTCACCCATGGGCGTCCCGGCAGCGTCACCGACACCCGCCGCTACCTGCGTGCGCGATCAGGACACACCCGCAGGCGTGGCGAGGGTGGTGTCTGTGTCCTCTTTGGCGAGTCGGGCGTTGACGACGCCACCGGTGATGGACCCGGCTCCGAGCGACATGGGCACGTTCGCGCCAGGGTCGACCACGTTGCCGACAGCCCAGATGCGTTCGTGACTGGTCTGGCCGGTGCGGTCGACGCTGAGGAACGAGCCGACGGGAGTGTCGACGCGGTCGAGGTCCAGCCTGGCGGCGAACTCGTCGAACGGGTGCAGGGTGCCCGCGGTGAAGAGGGCGTCGACGGAGGCGGTGCGGCCGTCCGCAAGCGTGACCTGTGTGATGGCGGGGGCGGGCCCGTGGATCTCGGTGACGGGTGCCGGTTCGATCCGGATGCCGCGCGCGGCCAGGCGCTTCTCGTCGTCGGGCGAGAGGTTGCCTGCGCCTGCGGAGAAGAAGGTGACCTTGTCGCTGAGCTGCCGCACGAGCTCGACCTGGTGCAGGGCGAGCGGCGAGGTGGCGAGCACGCCCAGGTGCTGGTCGCGAACCTCCCACCCGTGACAGTACGGGCAGTGCAGCACCGTCTTGCCCCACCGCTCGGCCAGCCCGGGGATCGGGGGCAGGTCGTCCCGCAGCCCGGTGGCGATGACCAGCGCACGCGCACGGTGGACGGAACCATCATCCGCGGTCACCAGCACCCCGGCGGGGACATCGGTGACCTCCCGCACGGTCCCGTCACGGAAGACCGCCCCGTAGCCCTCGGCTTCGGCGCGCCCGCGCCGGCGCAACTCGGACGGGGGGAGCCCGTCATGGCCGAGTACGCCGTGCATGTGCGCGGCGAAGCGATTGCGCCCACTGCCCGCATCGATCACCAGCACGCGCCGACGAGAGCGTCCGAGCATTACCGCCGCGGTCAACCCTGCCGGACCGGCGCCGGCGATCACTGCATCCCAAAGTTGTTCTGCCATACCGGCATCCTCCGGCGAGGTCTGGAAAAATAGCAAGAATGTTTGCAGTTATGGCAAAGAAGGGGAGGCGGACATGGAGAGCGCACGGATCGGGTCGAGGCTGCGTGCGATCCGCCGATCACAGGGTCTGACCCTGGAGGAACTGGCCGTATCCGCAGGCATGTCGGTAAGCACGCTCTCGCGTCTGGAATCGGGTAAACGTCAGGCGAATCTCGAACTGCTCGTACCATTGACGCGACGGCTCGGCATCCGAGTCGACGATCTGGTCGCCGACGAACGTCCCGACCCGCGGGTGCGCAGGCCGCCGATCCACCGCGATGGCCTGGTCATCGTCCCCCTGGCCCCCGAACATGCACCGGTCATGACCTACCGCATCACCTACCCACCGCGGGCGCAGGCGCCCGAGCCGCGGGTGCACGAGGGTTATGAGTGGATCTATGTGCTTAGCGGTCGGCTCCGGCTTATTCTCGGGGACCAGGAACTCATTCTCGAACCGGGCGAAGCCGCGGAGTTTGACACCCGCACCCCCCACAGCATGAGCGCCGCAGGATCAGGCAGCGCCGAGGCGATCAGCATCTTCAACCGCGACGGCGCCAAGATCCACACCCACACCACCCCACAGGAATAGGCCCTCGGGTGCCCGACCGGCTGCACCCGACAGCCGACCGCCGGGTCACCACGCGTCTTGCAGGTCGAGGTAGCGCTGCCCGTCGCGGGCACAGGTTGTGCCGCTGACGCGCGGGCGTAGAAGCGATAACCCATACTCTCTCGCCGATACTCTGCGAGTTATGGACTGCGCACCCGCGACGATCAGTTGTGAGCTTGACCGGATCGCGGATCAGCTCACGGGGTTCGACATAGACGGCTTCCTGGCAACACTGATCGCAACTCTCATCGGAGCGTTCGTCGCGGGAGTCGTCAGCATCGCCCTGTATCGGCACGAGGTGTCGAACCGACGCAAAGGAGAGATTGATCTCGCAGTTGTCGCGCTCATTCGCGAGATCCAGCAGTACTCTGATCGGCTCCGAAGATGGCGCGTCGAGCTGCAGGCGTACAGCGTGAACGCGACACAGCGAATCGGGGTCCCTAGTGCCATCGAGATGCCCCCGCCCGGACCGGATAGAGCAGGCATAGACACTGCTGTCGAAGCGCTCATCGTGCTGACGGCAGGCAACGAACGGAAAGTTGCCGAGCGAGCGCGACAAGTGCTCTACGAACTCACGTTCATCAAGGACGAGGACGCGCAGGCTACTGAGTACGCCGCAGTCAGACGAGTTCTAGTTGCATGGAGGGCTCGGAAAAGGACAGATGACGAGGTGCTTGCTGCGCTCAATACCGTTGATGCGCGGCGGCGTGGCATCGAGGCGGGTAAGTCAGCCGACGAACTGCCGTCGGCGCCAGAGCCTTACGAGCGAAGCGAGGCTTGAGCATCAATAGGGGCACCGTGGCCCGTTACTGCGGTTGCACACCTTGTGCACGTGACGGTATCGATGCGCTTGATGAGTGCGGGTGATGGTTACCGGTACTTGCTGCGTACCGTCGCGGCCGGCGACGGCGACAGGTCGCTCTCGACGCCTCTCACGCGCTACTACGCCGAGGAGGGCAGTCCGCCGGGCCGGTGGCTCGGCACCGGCGTCGCTGCGCTCGGTGGGCTGATTGTGGAGGGCGATCAGGTTTCTGAATCCCAGCTCCAGCTCCTGGTCGGGATGGGCCGGAACCCGGTCACGGGTGACCCACTCGGTCTGGCCTATCCCGCCTACAAGACCGTGGCCGAGCGTGTCGAGGAGCGCACCGCCGCGCTCGATCCCGGGCTCGGGCCGGTCTCACGTGTCGAGGCGCTCGCGCAGATCGAGGCCGGGGAAGCCGCACACGGGACGCGCCGCGCCGTCGCGGGATACGACTTCACGTTCTCGGTTCCGAAATCCGCTTCGGTGTTATGGGCGGTTGCGGATGCGGGGACGCAGGCACTGATCGCGGATGCGCATCATGCGGCGGTTGCGGAGGTGGTTGCGTTCATGGAGCGGGAGGTTGCAGCCACCCGTACCGGCGCAACCGCCCGCAACGGCGCCGTCGCGCAGGTCGATGTCCGGGGCCTGATCGCGACCGCGTTCGACCACTACGACTCCCGCGCGGGCGACCCGCACTTACACACCCATGTCGTCATCTCGAACAAGGTGCAGACCGTCCTCGACGGCAAATGGCGTTCTCTCGACGGGCGGCCGATGCACGCGGCGACGGTCGCGCTCTCCGAGCTGCACGAGGCAGTGTTCGCCGACCACCTCACCCGCGCCTTCGGCGTGGAGTGGGAGGCCCGCGACATGGGCCGTGACCGCAACCCGGCCTGGGCGATCGCTGCGGTGCCGGAGGAGCTGGTGGCCGAGTTCTCATCCCGCTCCCGGCACATCGACGCGGAGAAGAACCGCCTCATCGCCGAGTACGTCGAGAAGCACGGCCGGCAACCGTCGACGGCGACGATCATCAAACTCCGCGCGCAAGCCACCTTGACCACGAGGCCAGAGAAGCAGGTCCGGTCTGTCGCGGACCTGACCTCGGAGTGGCGCGGGCGCGCCGGCCGCCTGCTCGGCACGGATGCGACCTCGTGGGCGCGGGGCGTGACGGCGAACGAGACGCCATTGCTGCTCCGCGCCGATGACATCCCGCTGGACGTGATCGCGTCCCTCGGACAGTTGGTCGTGGATGCCGTGGGTGAGAAGCGGTCCACCTGGCGACGGTGGAACCTCACGGCCGAGGCAGCCCGGCAGACGATGGGCTATCGCTTCGCAACCACCACAGACCGGGAGGCGGTCGTCGGCCTGGTCGCGGACGCCGCCGAAGCTGCTTCCCTGCGGCTGACTCCGCCCGAGCTCGCGACGAGCCCCGCCGTGTTCCAGCGAGCCGATGGCACGAGCGTGTTCCGGCCGAAGCACTCCACCGTGTTCTCCTCCGAGGCGCTGCTGGAGGCCGAATACCGACTCCTCGACCGCGCCCGCGCCACCACCGGGCCGACCGTGCCCCTCGCACTGATCGAACGGATCGCGGCGCGCCCGGATCGAAAGGGACACACCCTCGGCGACGACCAAGCCGCTGCGCTGGCGAAGATCGCGGTCTCCGGCCGCATCGTCGATGTCCTGGTCGGGCCGGCCGGCGCGGGGAAGACGGCGGCCATGTCCGCGTTGCGGCGAGCGTGGGAGCACGAGCACGGCGCGGGTTCCGTGGTCGGGCTCGCTCCGTCCGCGGTCGCGGCGCAGGTCCTTGCCGACGATCTCGGCATCCAGACCGAGAACACCGCGAAGTGGTGGCAGAACCACCTTGTCCACGGCGAAACCTTCCGCAAAGACCAGCTCGTCATCGTGGACGAAGCCTCCCTTGCCGGCACCCTGTCCCTGGACCGCATCACCCACCTCGCCGTCGAGGTCGGGGCGAAGGTGCTGCTGGTCGGCGACTACGCACAGCTCCAGTCCGTCGATGCCGGCGGCGCGTTCTCCCTCCTCGTCTACGACCGGGGCAACGCACCCGAGCTGGTCGACGTGCACAGATTCGAGAAAGAGTGGGAGAAGACCGCCTCGCTCGGTCTGCGGCACGGCCGCGCCGAGGTTATCGACACCTACCTGGACCATGGCCGCATCCAGGGTGGTGAGACGGAGGCGATGGTCGATGCCGCCTACGCCGCGTGGCGCGCTGACCGGCAGGCGGGTCGGGCGACGGTGCTGGTCTCCGACTCGAACGAATCCGTCCAGGCGCTCAATCAGCGCGCCCGCACGGACCTGATCCTCGACGGCGCCGTGGACGCCCGCCGCGAGGTCGCGTTGCAAGACGGAAGCCGCGCCGCGGTCGGAGATTCGGTCATCACTCGGCGTAACGACCGCCGGTTGCGTGCCGGGCGGGGCTGGGTGCGCAACGGTGACAGGTGGACGGTCACCGAGGTCCGCGACGACGGCTCCCTCACACTGCGCCGCGCGGACCGGAAGTGGGGCGCCTCGGTCGTGCTCCCCGCCGGCTATGTGGCCGAGCACCTGGACCTCGGCTACGCCGTCACCTCCTACCGGGCACAAGGCATCACCGTGGACACCTCGCATGTGCTCGTGGATGCGAGCATGACGCGGGAGAACCTGTACGTCGCGCTCACCCGCGGCCGGGCGACGAACCTCGCCTACGTCGTGACCGACAAGGCCGACGGCTCTCACGACGGTCCGCACCCTGGCGACAACACCGACGCGACCGCGCGGTCGGTGCTGTTCGGAGTGCTCCAGCATGTCGGCGCCGAGCTCTCCGCCCACGAGACGATCACCGCCGAGCAGGAGACATGGGCGAACATCGGCCAGCTCGCCGCCGAGTACGAGACCATCGCGGCCGAGGCGCAACACGACAGGTGGGCAAGCCTCGTCCGCGCGTCCGGTCTCACCGAGGAGGAGGCCGAGGACGCGATCGCTTCCCCGGCGTTCGGGGCACTGACCGCCGAACTCCGCCGCGCCGAAGCGAACCACCACGACGTCGAGACGCTGCTGCCGCGCCTCATGCGAGCACGCGGCTTCACGGACGCCGATGACATCGCCGCAGTCCTCCACTACCGCGTCGAACGAGCCGCCGCCCGCCCCGCCGGCACTGGCCGCGCCCGAAAGACACCCCGACTGATCGCCGGCCTCATCCCCGAAGCCGTCGGCACGATGAGCGACGAGTTCCGGCAGGCGCTCGCCGAACGCCGTGACCTCATCGAGAGCCGCGCCACCGCGCTCCTCGACACCGCCCTCACCGAGAGACAGACCTGGACGAAGGCGCTCGGCACAACGCCGAAAGATGTCAAGACCAAGGCGACCTGGCGGCGACTGGCTCGTACCGTCGCCGCCTACCGCGACCGCTACGGCATCACCGACTCAACCCCGCTCGGCGCCCCGGCCGAAGATGACGCGCAGAAGGTCGACGCCGCCCGAGCCAAGGCCGCGCTCCATCGGGTACGCAGCCTCGCGCGGGGAGCGGGGGAGGAGCCGCCGCGTAGGCCACAACGAGAGCCGGTCCGTCGCTCGCTGTGAGCCCGGTGCCCTTCACGATGTCAAGCCACCGTCCTACAGTGGAGGACGAGGCGGCCTCTATGTTGGCGCTGTCGCTCCCCGTGACGGTATGACCACCCAGCACGCTGGGCGGTTCTTTCAGGTTCTTGTCGCCGAACCTCTGAAAGGACTGTGCCCATGTTCCGGCTCATCTGGGCGGCCAGCGTCCACACCCACAACATCCTCAGCTACGCGCCCACCAACCTTCTGATCGCCGCGACTCGGACCCGCCGCGGACTGCGCTGGGGGATCCCGGCGATGCTGGCCGCGAGCCCATACCTCCTCGCTGCCCACTGGTGCGCGACCACCATCGAGACCGGCGGCCCCGGCTGGCTCAACCTGGTGCTGCTGCTGTGCGCGTGGAACTCGATCAAGCTGACCCTCAACGGGCCGATGACCGCGATCCTACTCATCCGTGCCCGCATCCGAGAGGCAGTCACGCGTCGAGACGCCGTTCGGGCTGGTCGGGTGTCGGTCTCCTCCCGGGCGTTGCACTGAGGTTCGCGAGCTCCTCGTCCTGCCGTGAGCGAGGTAGGCGCAAGACGCCGACTGGTAAGTGTCGGTGCCTCATGTCACTGTCTTACCGGGCGCACCTGACAGTCAGAGATCATGTGCTTCGATAGGATGGTAAGCATGGCGACGGCAGGGAAAAAGAGTTACCACGCTCCCGATGGACTTGAGCGCGCTGTGGTCGACCTCGTTCGCGTCGGTACGCGTGGTCATGGTGCGGGCGTGCGGCAACTCGCGTCACGGCTGATGCGGTCGGTCCCGACCGGCGTTCAGGATATCGAGTCATTCCGTGACGCCGTGCATCAGGCTATCGCGGCTGGTTCCGATGCGACCGAGTTGCGTTACGTTTCGGGTGCCGTCCCGACCGAGGGGGACAGCGCGCAACCGCTGGTGGACATCGACCTCCTGCCAGATGGTGAGGGACTCGTCCTCAGCGATGACGTGATGGCCGAGCTCCGTGAAGTGCTGCTGGAGCGTCGCCGTGCCGACGAGTTGCGACGGGCGGGCGCGGGCCTGACTCGTACGCTCCTCCTGAGCGGACCCCCCGGTGTCGGAAAGACGATGACGGCCCGGTGGCTGGCTCAGTCGCTCCAACTGCCACTGCTGTCCCTTGACCTGTCGTCCGTTGTCTCCAGCTACCTCGGGAGCTCCGGACGGAATATCAAGTCCGTTCTCGACTACGCGAAGAGCGGTCCTTGTGTGTTGCTCCTGGACGAGTTCGACGCCATCGCTAAGCGTCGGGACGACGATTCTGACATCGGTGAACTCAAGCGCATTGTCAATGTGATCTTGGTCGAACTCGACCGGTGGCCCGACACCAGTTTGCTGATCGCAGCGACCAATCACCCGCAACTCCTCGACACGGCAGTTGAGCGGCGCTTCGACCGCTCTCTGGTTCTGTCGCTTCCAGCTGACGAGGAACGTCGCGCCATCCTGGACAACCTCGCCACGGGCTTCGAGGGCGTCGACACGGACGCTCTCGTTCTCGCGACCGAGCTCACATCCGGGACGACGAGTTCCGACCTCACACGACTCTGGGCACTCGCGCACAGACGTTCGATCCTCAACGGCTCCGCGGTCACAGACGAACTTCTTAGCCAGCTGGCGCGTCACATGCAGGAGGCCGGACCCCACCGTGACAGGCTCTTCTTGACCATGCGGCACAAGTTGGGGATGTCGAACAGACAAATCGCCGCGCTTATGGGTGTGAGTCATCCGACCGTCGCCGCCGGTATCAAACGAGCAGAAGGAGTCCAGCGTGGCGGACGTGCGAAGCAATGAAGCTGTATCGCGACCGCTTCTCGTCAACGGGGAAGCACTGAAACTTGATGTTCAAGCGCCTCGCTCCGGTGGTGGCGAGAAGCACGAACCACAGACCGTCGAGCAGGCGCAGAGCATTCTCGCTCCCCAGGTGGCCGCTGCAACCGAAGCCGTTGCGACGTTGCCGCAGACACTTCGGGCAAGCGATCGTGTCTACGTCGAGGCCAAGCTGCTCCCGAACTATCTCGCAGCATCGTACTTTCCGACCGAGCTCCTGGCACATGTCGGCGCATCTCCGGTCGGTTCACGGGCAGATGTCGGCTTATACGTCACGAAAGCGAAGAGCGTCGAAGCCCAGACGCGACGACTCATCTTCACGGTCTCGGACGGCGGCCTGAGTGAGCTCCGACGGCTCATCACGGAAGGCGGACGAAACCGGACCGAAAACCAAGCCTTCGCACAGATACGCGAGCTAAGTGAAATAGCGCTGCCGCGTCAATCCGATGTCTTGCGAGCGCCGGAAGCGTCCGAGAAGCAGGTCGAATCCACTGCGCGGCGAGTCTGGGAAGCGGTCCTGCACCCACGCACTTCGAGACTTGGTGAGCCGATACCGCTCGATGAAGAAACACTCGAACGCTGGTTTGCGCTCATCCTGGACGAAGGCGGTGAGGTTCACCGTGACTACGTCCGTCGTGTCGGCGGGTTGACCTTCACTCCAGTAAGCCTCGACGTCGAGCGGGCAACCTCTCTTGCCAGATTCAATCCGCTGCGCGTACTCCGTCCCATGCCAGCGATCCGACCCCGACCGCGTTTCGGCACTCGCAGCGTCCAACGACTGGCCGCGCCGCCGACGAACCAACCGGTCCTCTCAAGCGTTTCGGTCGCGGTATTCGACGGGGGCGTAGACACGACCCGCAGGAACGGCTCCCTGTTCGCCATCCCAACGCACGACCTCACACCGGAGGCGCCGGATCAGGACGAACTCGATCACGGCACAGGCGTCACGGGAGCCGTTCTCTACGGTCTCGTCGCACCTGGCCAGCAAGCGCCAACGCCCCCACTTCCCGTTGAAAGCTACAGAGTCCTCCCTGCTCCGAACATTCCCGGAGACCTTGAAGGCTATTGGGTTCTCGACCGAATCAAGGAGGAAGTCGAGGCCAAGGGTCATCGCCTCGTCAACCTGAGCCTCGGCCCAACTCTCGCCGTCGAGGACGACATGGAGCCAAACCGATGGACGAGCGAACTCGATCAGCTGGCCTGGGAGAAGGACGTGCTGTTTGTCGTCGCTGCCGGTAACGACGGCGATCAAGACCAGATGACCGGCCTGCATCGCGTCCAGGTGCCAGCTGATATGGCCAACGGGGTGGCTGTCGGCGCATGCGATGCCCCCGCTCCGGAGAAGCCCTGGGCGCGGGCACCATATTCGTCGATGGGGCCGGGCCGCCACGGAGCACGCGTCCAGCCCCTCGGCGTCCAGTTCGGCGGCAGCAACAATCGGATGTTCAACGTTGTCCGAGCAGACGGCAGCTTCCTTGAAGCAGCCGGAACAAGTTTCGCTGCCCCAGTGACAACGCACGCTCTCGCTGAACTCGTCACAAGACTTCCCCGGGTCAACAGCAGCGTCCTCCGAGCCTTCACCACCCACTTCGCCGAACGCCCGAGGAACCATGTAAAGCTCCGCGACGAGGTGGGCTACGGACGCCAGCCACTCAGCTTCGATGAGGTACTGGACTGCGCACCCAACGAGGCACACGTCCTGTACGTCGATGAAATCGAGCGCGGTGACCTTCTTGGATATCAAGTTCCTGTAGCCGATCCGGCCACCACCGACGTGCAACTCCAAATCACACTTGCATACGCATCACCAGTCGATCCGACGCAGCCGACCGAGTACACCAGCGCTTCTCTCGAACTCGTTCTACGACCGCATCACCGAATCCACATGTTCACCCCGCCGAAGGGTCTAGCTGACAAGAAGCAAACCCTGGACATTGGTGGCGACACGGCACGTGCGCTTCTCGCTCAGGGATGGACGCCCAGTCAGGAACCCGTCACCAAGACGCTCGGTGCGGCGAAGAGAGGCGCCTCGGAAGCGCAACTGCGAGACAGTGGGAAGTGGGAGACCGTCCGCCACTACCGAGTGGCTTTGAAGCCCAGCGAGGTCGAGTTGCCAAGACTCGAGCTATCCTACGTCGCGCGCCGAAGCGGAGCCCTCGACAACTCGCCCACCAAGATTCCCTTCGCGCTCCTCGTCTCGGTCGTTGACGAATCGGGAACAACCGACGTGTACGACTCAATCCGTACACGATTTGGAGCCCTCCGGCCCGTCCAGCGTGCGCGGACGCGGGTACGCACAAGAGGCTGGTCGTCCTCCCACTGGTACTGAGGACTCAACACCGCCGCGCCACTGCCGCCCACCGTGAACACCCGCGGGGTACCGCCTCTAATCGCTTCGACGTCAAACCGGCGACCGGCAACCGGCGTGTTGGTCGAACATGTATTCGATACGTAGGGGAGAATACGGAGCATGATGCGATAGCTCGGCGTCCGGTCCACCAGCCCCTCGTCGGCTTCGCCCGGTGTGAGAGGAGGTGAGACATGAGCAAGAACGGCGACTACTCGGTCGTCCCGCGCGGAGACGGGTGGGCGGCTGTCGGCCACGGTAACTCCCGTGCGTCATCGCTCCACGGCACTCAGGAGGATGCCTATGTCGCGGCGCGCGACTACTCCGCGGGTCACGGCGGTGGAGAGGTCTTGATCCACGGCCGCGATGGACGGATTCGTGACAAGAACACGATCGCTCCAGCGCGCGACCCACGCAACATCAAGGGCTAGAAACCCGCGAGCGCCGGGCCGGCGAAGGGGAAGTCATCGGCCCGGCGCTTCTCACCAATGACCAGAGTTCGTTGCGTGCGTACTGACGTGCGCCCATCGATTGAATGCGCTTGCGTCGCCCGACGCCCAGCACCGCATCGCAAGCGGCGGCGTCCGCACGGCGTGCGGATCTCACAGAAGGAGAAGGTAAGACCGTGCCGGAATGGATTGGCGAAACGGTAGCTGTAGTGCAACTGATCTTGAATGCCGCGGCAATCGTCGGTGGTGCTGTTATCTGGAGGCTGTACGTCGAGAATCTGCGCGCTGCAGTCAAAGCGAAAGATGCGACCATCGAAACCGTCGAGAAGAGTCGCGATCTGTGGAAAGACAAAGCTCAGGAGCTGGAGAAGCGTAGTCCCGAGGTTGTTGAGAAGGTGCTTGCCGAACGCATCCAGATCAGAGATGGAGAGATTGCGCGTCTAAAGGCTGACAAGGAGTTCGACGCCATCGCAGTGCGAACCTTGGAAATCGACAAGGCGGAACTGGAGCAGGACTTGTTTCGGACGCAGGGTTTTCGGGCGATGCTAGCGCTGGAGGAAGAGGGGTACGAGGACTCAGACCCCGTCGTTGGCGACGATGAGCTTGAGATTGCTAATCCATCCCCGAGCATCGAGGTCGAGCTCATTGGCGAGGTGGCCGTGGACAGTGGTCAACTCATGGTCACTGACCCCAGCTACATCGACGCGCAGTGGAAACGAGAGCCGTTCGCGATCGTGGGGGATGTCGAACGTAAGGAAGGCGCCTTGTTCAACTACTCATACGATGGCGCGTGTCGCTCGACTCTGAGCGGTGGCGGACATGGCGAACTTGCGTTTGAGAAGGGCCATGCGGGAGCCGGGGTCGCATTCGGCACAGCCTGGGGGGATGGCATGTACCCCGTATTCGCCGAGAAGCACGACGGCCGTATCGTGCGGGTGTACGTCAACGTGGCTTGACGGTGACCGATGCGCACCGAGATGTCGGTGCGATGGTGGAGTGGACCAATCGAGTGACCAACGGCGTGCAAAGCCAGCAAAACGTGACGCGCGGAGCACGCTCCTGAGACGCAAAATCCCTGGTCAAGCGGGCTATGAGCCCGACTCCGGGCACCTGGGGGACAAGGGGTCGCAGGTTCAAATCCTGTCAGCCCGACCAGGTGAGGCTTACTGCAAATACCGACCCTATGGGCCGGGTTTGGAGGAGTTTCCAGGGTCATCGAAGCAAGGGAGTCGCCCATGTGGGCGGCTCCCTTCTTCTTCGTCTGGTAGTGCTTGGCCCAGGAGGCCTGGGCGAGGTCGTGCAGGGGGCCAGGCGGTGCTCCGACGACGGTGCTGGCGTGGTAGATCGTCTGCACGGTGAACAGGTCTCCGAGCGGATCGTCGAGGTCGTGGTCGACGATCTCGTCGTGGTCGATGAAGATGTGGGAAGAGCTGACCTTTGAGCTCGGCGCGTCCGGTGGCGTGGAACGTCTGGTCGAGATATGGCTGCCGTATTCGGAGTCAGTCGAACTGATCTCCATTGACGCAGACGAGCCGCTCGCTCCGGCGCACCGGCCAGCTCCAACATGGGTTCATTACGGGTCCTCGATCAGCCAGGGATCTAACGCAGCCAGCGCGGCCACCATCTGGACGGCGGTTGCCGCGCGTCTCGGGGGCGTAGAACTAACGAACCTGGGCGTCGGTGGCAGTGCCCTACTGGACCCATTCGTCGCACGAACGATACGGGATCTGCCCGCCGACTTGATCTCCGTGAAAGTGGGGATCAACATCGTCAACGCGGATCTCATGCGCCGTCGCGCTTTCGCCCCGGCACTCCATGGCTTCCTCGACGTGATCCGGGACGGTCACCCCGACACGCCTTTGCTGCTGGTCACCCCGCTGTGGAGCCCGATCTTCGAACACACACCCGGGCCCGGAGCGTTCGACCCTGACGCGCTCTCCCGGGGAGAGACGAGATTCGTCGCTGCCGGCGACCCAGTGGAGGTCCGAAGTGGAAAGCTTGATCTCGCCACGATCCGCGCTGACATCGACCGGGTAGTTCACAACCGTTCCGCGTCCGACCCGAACCTTTTCCAACTCGACGGAATGGCCCTCTACGGGGCGAGCGATGCACAGTCACATCCACTCCCAGACGACCTCCACCCTGATGCGGCCACCCACCGGCTTCTCGGGGAGAGGTTCGCCGAGGAGGTTTTCGGCGTTGAGGGGGCGATCCCCACCACAAGGTGACAGTGACTGCGTTGATCCAGTCGTTGCGTTGAGCGCGCCAGATCCCCAGCCTTCGTAGAGGATTCGATGAGCTGACTGATGCGTCGGGGACGTCCGATGCCGCCCGTACGGCGCGCGCCCGTCGTGACCATGCCGTCGACCGGCTGATCCCGCCCCCGGCGCAGGCCAAGCTACACGTCCTCGTCGAGGATGTGCCGATCGAGTTGCTGGGGGGAGGCGGAGCGGGCGGCGAGGAGTCCGCCGATGCCGGGGATGAGGGAGAGCACCCAGACGATGTGTCGGTCACCGCGGACGAGGATCGCGGTGATGACGGTGGCCATGTACGCCAGGCCGTGCAGCGGCCCGAGAATCTGCGAGATCGCGGGTGCATGCACGGTGAGCATGTTGGCGAGCATGAGGATGAGGGTGACCAGTTCGGCCGTCCCCGCGATCTGGAGCATGCGGCGTGGACTCATAGCCCGACTCCCGTGGTCGATCCCGGCCGGTAGATCATGAGGACGACGACGATGGCCCACACCACGTTGAAGATCCCGGTGACCATGCTCAGGCTCCCCGGGATCCGGTCGAGCGAGGGCTGGGCCGGATCGGCTGCGTCGGGGTCGAGAGCGCGGACGAGGCGTGACTGTCTGGGCAGGATGAAGGCGATGAGCAGGACCGCGGCGATCGCGGTGAGGATCATCGACGCGATCAGCCACGCGTCGCCGAGGACGCCGATGCTCGCCGCTGTGGCCAGCCCGAACACGGGCACCAGGACGGCGATCACGCTGTAGACGCGGGTGACGCGGTGCAGGATGCG
>Ga0180216_1002885_pt1 | contig 13930 bp, 9 predicted proteins | sample eDN3rd37CBELigMG_FD_128879 | JGI IMG/M metagenome (GOLD analysis project Ga0180216, IMG submission 128879) | Enriched Miracle-Growth compost microbial communities from Emeryville, California, USA - eDNA 3rd pass 37_C BE-Lig MG (version 2)... ... | reverse complement strand
TCGACTACGCTCGTAGACGCTTAAGTGCCGTTATGTCTGGACGTGGGTTCGATTAATTATTAGTCGCCTTATGTGGTAACACATAAGTGAAAATTCGGCTTTATCGGTGAAACCTAAGTCACATAAGTGATAAGGCAATGCCGAGCGGTATGTGGAGCAATCCAACAGCCGTGTATCGACTTATAGGCTGCCATCTTGGTAGTACTAGGATACGAAAATCTGCCTGATGATAGGCAAATCTGCTTTTCGTATAAGACGCCGAAGGACCTGATAATGGTTCAAGATATAGTCAGTGCCATGACGAAAGCATGGAATAGCACGTCCCACCGTCTCCACCAAATACATAATTTGGTGGTTTTTATTTTGTCTTTTTTAATAATTCATATTTCAAAAAACTCTTTCTCAAAGGCTAATTTCTCTTCTAATTGGACTTTATTATATTTCTCGTTTCTTAAGGTAACTCTTTCATAGTTTTCAATAATCCATAAAGCACGTTTTCTTTTTTGAGGAACTCTTAAAAAAGGTGAGACATTGATATAATTCAATGACAATGTTCTTCTTCTTTATGGTCAGTGTGAAAGAATCTTTATGTCTTTCAGGTTTGTAATTTCTCTTTTTGCTTATGACTCCACCAGTCAAAGATTTTGTATATATCAATAGTTCTTTGTCAGTTGATGCGATTGTAATGCAAGGTCTTCTATGTTCGTTTTTATGGATTCTAGTTAAAGTAACAGTTCCCTCTCCATCAATTATACCTGCTAAATAAGCAGCTTCCCTCGCTTCCAATATCTATCACCTCCATAATATCTCCCACTAATTTAGGAACATATGTTCTTTTTTATAGTATGGAAATTATCTAATAAATACAATACAAAAATTATTTATTCTTATGGTAATTTTACTTTGAAGTCATGTACTTTAACTGCAGAGGCAGATTAGATTAATTAAATAGGGATTTTCAAGAGTATCTAGACTGTTTAGAGGATCATTTAATTATGGTTCTCTTTTTTGGCTTTCTAAGCTGTTATCACTCGTTAATATTGTGAGAGCTTCTTATATTAGAGGTCAGCAGTAGAGGGGTACTAGCGATGTTCTTTTTGAATGGATTACGCACTCCACTTAGTGCTGCAAATGAATTCTTAGAATATATAAATGAATGTTTTTGAAGATACTTTCTCATATTTGAGTGTTTTTCTAATGGAAGAATGATGGTATCTATCGAAATATGTAATAAAAAGTCTAGAGTTTTTTTGAAAATTTCTTTTTAAAATTTTTTTGATTTGTGTACTAATATAACAATTTTATATGGCCATTATAAAACAGGTTTCTATAAATGCTATAAACAAATAATAAATTTATCATTCATCATGAATAAGAGGAAATAAATGGAATATTATATAATTATTAACAATCCCTTATTTTTATAGGGAGTAGGTAATATGAGAGTAAACCAATAGGATTTATTGAGAAGCTACTAATTTACATTTTAACTAAGACTAAATAGTGTTTTAGAATAGGTATTCTTCTTGGTCATTAGTTAAATTTTAAGATTTTTACTATAGTTATTAACAAATATTGGGTTTATTGACAAAAGAAAACCATCATAATATAATCGGATTCAATCAAAGTTAATCATAAACAATCAATTACACTCATGAAACCTTCCACCAGTGAGCAGCTAGATCGTCTCATCTTCATTATTCATCATAAATGACAACGCTACCATTTTTAATTTCGTAGGGCTCATAAATTAATAGTTAAAATATAGATTTAAGGGAGGTGGTGTAAGCGCTTAACCAAAGTGTTAACAGTGTATACATCCTGAAGGTAATCGTTTACGTAAAAAACAAATTAATTTAGGGGGAGCATAATGAAAAGTAATGCAAAGAAGTTTATGATGTTTGTTTTTATGTTTGTACTTGCTTTAATGACGGCATGTAGTGGTGCGAGTGAATCTTCAAGTGAAGGTAATTCAAACAGTGGATCAAGTGATGGCAGTGAACCAAAACAAGATGAAAAGTTAACGATTGCTTTAACTGTTGGTACACTAGCAAATCCTTTCTTCGTTGCAATGGGTAAAGGTACAGAAGAAGCAGGAAATGAGTTAGGAGCAGAAGTCATTGTTGAAAGTGCAGAATATGACTTAGCAAAACAAACATCACAGATCGAAAACTTTATTACCAAAAAGGTAGATGTCATTTTACTAAATGCTGTTGATACAAAAGGTATTGCTGCAGCAGTTCAGCAGGCAAAAGAAGCAGGGATTCCAGTCATTGCAGTCGATGTAAATGCTGAAGGGGGAGTAGACGCAACGGTTACTTCGGATAACTACCAAGCAGGCCAACTTGCTGGTGAGTATGTAATCGAACAATTAGGTGGAAAAGGAAATATTGCGATTATTGATGGACCTCCTGTTTCCGCTGTAACAGACCGTATTCAAGGATTTGAGGATGCGATCAAAAATTCTGATATCAAGGTCGTAGCAAAACAAAATGGTGAAGGAAGCCGTGAAAAAGCGCTAACTGTTATGGAAAGTATCTTGCAAGCTAATCCATCTGGTTCAATTGATGCAGTATTTGCGATTAATGATCCAGAAGCAATCGGGGTAGAAATTGCTCAAGAACAAGCGGGACGTAAGGACGAGTTCTTCGTGGTAGGTGTAGATGGTGCTCCTGAAGCAACAGAAGCAATGGCTAAAGAAGGAAGCTCTATTTATGCAACTTCAGCACAATCACCTAGTGACATGGTGAAAAAAGCTGTTGAAATCGGAATGAAAGTGAAAAACGGAGAAGAAGTAGAAGATCTAATTAAAGTTCCAGTTGAATTAGTAACCCAAGAGACTTTAGATTCTTACAAAGGATGGTAAGTCCTCTAAATTGTGTAGGCTGATAAGGGGTTTTTCCCTTCATCAGCCTTCTTCAAATAAAGAAGGGATGATAAAAGGTATGGTTGTCAAAGAAGCAATAAAACAGAAAAGTAACTTAAAGCAACCTGTCTTAAATATGCAGGGTATAAGTAAAACCTTCTCAAGTGTCACCGTATTAAATAACGTAAAAATTGAATTATTTCCAGGTGAAGTTCATGCGCTAATGGGTGAGAATGGTGCTGGAAAGTCAACATTCATGAAGATTCTAGCAGGAATTCATCAACCGGATCAAAATGGAGGGGAAATCTATTATAAAGGTCAACCAGTCTTGTGGAAGGATCCGATTGATGCAAGAAACAAAGGAATAAGTGTCATCCATCAGGAATTGAATCTTTCTCCTAATCTTACAATCAGTGAAAATATTCTAATGGGTACTAAGTTTCCAAGAAACAGGTTTGGAATGGTGAAATGGGATGAAGTTCATGAACGGGCTCAAAAGGTTTTAGATTCAATGGGTTCTAAACTTAACCCACGTCAGCTAGTTTCTACTCTTAGTGTTGCTCAACAACAGATGGTTGAAATTGCCCGTGCACTTTCGTTTAAGGCGGAGGTTCTTATCATGGATGAACCTACAGCGTCGTTAACTGATAAAGAAATTACAAAGTTATTTGAAATCATTCATGATCTAAAAAAGCAAGGTGTAGCTATTGTCTATATCTCTCACAGAATGGAAGAGATTTTTGAGATTTCAAATCGATTTACTGTATTACGTGATGGTGAGTGGATTGCAAGTGGTCCTATAGAAGAGACAGATCCAGATCATCTTGTCAAACTGATGGTGGGACGCGATTTAAAGGATTTATTTAATCGTACGAAAGTATCTAATACTTCTTCTCAAAAGAATGATATACCTGTGTTAGAACTCAAAAATGTATCTGACAAAAAGTTGGTTAAAAACGTGTCATTTAAGGTTTATCCAGGTGAAATCGTCGGGTTGGCAGGACTAGTAGGTGCGGGGAGGACGGAATTAGTAAGGACTATTTTCGGTGCATCAGAATTAACAAGTGGAGAAATTTATGTTGACGGTCATTCGGTAAATATTAACTCTCCTATTGATGCGATCGCGAATGGGATCGCACACGTACCTGAGAGTAGAAAAGAACAAGGATTATTTTTATCCATGTCTGTAAAAGAAAACATCTTAATGGCAGAGCTGAAAAGCCATTCAAAATCAGGAGTTGTGAACTGGAAAGATGTTAATGCTACGGCAGATCGTTATATAAAAGATTTAAGTATTAAAATTGCTACTCCTGAACAACCTGTCTCCAATCTTAGTGGAGGAAATCAGCAAAAAACAGTCATTGCAAGATGGTTATCCATTTCACCTAAGGTTTTACTACTCGATGAACCAACTAGAGGTGTTGATATTGGTGCAAAGACAGAGATTCATAAAATTGTATCAAAGTTAGCTGATGAAGGGTTAGCAGTCTTGATGATTTCTTCAGAATTGCCAGAAGTACTAGGAATTAGTGACAGAATTCTTGTTATGAGTGAAGGAAGGTTAACCGGTGAATTATCAAGTGAAGAAGCCACACAAGAGAAAATAATGTACTTAGCTACAAGAGGGGAGTAACAAATATGAAGGCAAATGCTCAAACGGCAAATCAAACTCCAAGTTTAAACGTTGGAAAGATTCTCCACGGATTATGGAATCGTTTAGGAATGATTATGATTTTATTACTACTATGTGTCGTACTATCTTTCACGGCGCCAAACTTTTTAGACACAGCAAATCTATTGAATGTATTAAAACAGGTTTCGATCATTGCTATATTAGCTGCGGGAATGACAATTGTTATTTTAACTGGTGGTATTGATTTATCAGTAGGGTCAACAGTAGCGTTATCAGGAGTTATTTCGGTTATGGTTTCCTCTGCAGGTGTTAACCCTTTTATAGCTATGCTATCAGGAGCAGCAGTAGGTTATGCAGTAGGATTAATTAATGGTTTTTTTACAGCTAAAACGAAACTGCCAGCTTTCATTGTCACACTTGGTAGTTTCACATATGTGCGTGGTCTTGCTTATGTCATAAGTGGTGGTTATCCAATTGTTTTAGCGAATGAAATTTTTAAGTTTATTGGTGGAGGATCTATTCTTGGTATTCCAACTCCAATCTATATTATGCTTTTAGTCTATGTAGTGATGTTCTTTGTATTGAAATATACAATGTTTGGTCGTCACATTTATGCAATTGGCGGAAATGAAGAGGCAGCGAGGTTAACAGGTATAAAAGTAGAAAGATCTCTTATTAATGTCTATTCCATTAGCGGTTTGTTAGCAGGCTTAGGAGGGGTTGTATTAGCTGGAAGATTATACTCTGGTCAACCAACTGCAGGACAAATGTATGAGCTTGATGCAATCGCAGCTGTTATTCTTGGTGGAACTAGTTTAGTAGGTGGAAGAGGTAAGATTCAAGGAACAATTATTGGGGTTCTCATCATGGGGGTCATTAGTAATGGACTTACATTAATGGATGTGAATTATTACTGGCAATTAGTTGTTAAGGGAGGAGTAATTGTCGCGGCAGTTTTACTAGACCGCTTACGTGGAGATAACGCTTCGTAATATCAATCTACGAAACACACCAAGAGTATTGGTGAAAAATTCTTAATAGGGGTGTGAAAACTTGTTTCAGAAAAGGAAAAGGGGTTTTCTTCTCATTTGTTTAACTTTTTTGTTCTCTCCAATGAATTCTGTTTTTGCCGTAGATCCAGATTATTATGATGAGCCATATCGGAATCAATTTCATTTTTCTCCTGAAGCCAACTGGATGAACGACCCAAATGGAATGGTTTATTACGAAGGTGAATATCATTTGTTTTATCAATATCATCCATACGGAACGACATGGGGACCTATGCATTGGGGGCATGCTGTAAGTAAAGATCTTGTTCATTGGGAGCACTTGCCTATTGCTCTTTATCCTGATGAGAATGGACAGATTTTCTCAGGCAGTGCAGTCATTGACTGGAACAACACAGCAGGATTTGGAAAAGAAGCGATGGTTGCCATTTTTACTCACTCAGGAGAAAAAGGACAAGTTCAAAGTATTGCTTATAGTCTTGATAAAGGCAGAACATGGGAGAAATATGAGGGCAACCCTGTGATGCCAAATCCTCCTATTCCTGATTGGCGTGATCCAAAAGTATTTTGGCATGATGATACAAATCAATGGATCATGTCTTTAGCTGCAAAAGATAGGATCATGTTTTACACATCCCCAGATTTAAAAACATGGGAGTTTGCGAGTGAATTTGGGCCAGATGGTGGCATACAGGCAAATAGTCTTGATCGAGTATCCTATGCAATATCACAGCAATCAGGTGGATCATTTACTTATGAAGCAGATATAACATTAAATGAAAAAAATGGTCGTGAAGGTGCAGGTGGTCTCGTTTTTCGATCTGATCAAGAAGCGAAAAATGGATATGTAGTAGAGCTAGATGCAAAAAATGATGAAATTAAGCTAAGTAAAAATGTGAACGGAGAAAGACAGGAGATTTCAAGAAAATTTTTTTCTTTAAATACATCAACCACTTATCATATCAAAGTGGAAGCATCTGATCATCAAATAAAAGTTTATGTTCAAAATGAGTTAGTCATAGAAAAAACAGATACTTCATTTGACTATGGTCAATTTGGGTTAGTTGCTGAGAAATCTACAGCCAGCTTCCGAAATGTAGAATTTAAAAAGACGACGAACTTTCTCACAAACCTTTCTAATTGGGAGGTTGTGAATGGTAAATGGCAGGATACATTAAACGGAAAAGTTGGATTGGCAGATGGTGATGCCTTTACGATGAGTAGTCAATATGGCGCAAATTTTCATTATGAAGCAGATCTTTTGGTGTCAGGGGAATCTGGAGGTAAAGGGGCTGGTGCACTCGTTTTCCGAGCGGATGAACAGGCAAAAAACGGGTATTTTGCCAATGTTGATGTACTAAATGATACCGTGAAATTAATGAAAATAAATAATGGCCAGATTTCAGTATTAGCTCAAAAAGAAACAGACCTTACTCCTAACCAAATCTATCATGTAAAGATCAGTACACTCGACGATAACATCAAGGTTTATTTAGATGATCAGCTTATCCATGACGTTCATGATGGATCGTTTAAGGAAGGTTTTCAAGGGTTAAACATCTGGAATTCCTCCACAACCTTTCAAAACGTTCAATATAGTAAAAACATCATAACAACTGAAAAGGAAATTAAAAATCATGATTTTGAAACAGGTGATTTAACTGGATGGAAAATCATTGAGGGGAATGCTTTTACAGATGATCATGTGACAGAAACCACTTCTTTCTGGGGAGGAGAATTTGAACATCAAGGAAACTATCATTTATGGGGCTTTTCAGATCTTCATGATGGTGATAACGCTACTGGTGAGTTGCAATCTTCATTGTTTAAATTAAGTGGATCCGGCGAAATAAACTTTTTACTTGGCGGTGGTAATGACCAAAACAACCGTTACGTTTCCTTGGTACGAGCATCAGATGGTCAAGAGTTAATACGACAGGCCAATACAAAATTTAGAGATGAAAAATATAATCGATATGTTTGGGACGCTTCGGAATATATTGGTGAAATTCTCTATCTGAAAGTAGTCGACCGGGCAACTGGTGGCTGGGGACACATTAACATTGATGATGTCCATGTTTACAATGAAGGTGAAATGCCAGAACAGGTAGATCAAATAGGTAAAGAACCGCAAAAGCCTGACCCTGATAAACTAAATGGAACGTTAACTGACTGGACTGCAATTACAGGTGATTGGATCCCGTCCACACACGGTAATAATGGGGGGATATGGGAATGTCCTACTTTAATAGAGTTACCAATTGATGGTGATCCATCCAAGACAAAATGGGTTCTTCAAGTCAGTATGAATGATGGTGCACCTGCGGGTGGTTCTGGTATGCAATATTTTGTAGGTGAGTTTGATGGTAAAACATTTACCAATGAAAACAGCTCTGATCAAACGTTGTGGACTGATTATGGTGCAGACTTCTATGCCGCTGTAGACTGGAGCGGGATCGAAGGAGAAAATGGTGAGAAGTATTGGTTAGGTTGGATGAGTAATTGGCAGTATGCTAACAATACACCAACATCAACCTGGAGAAGTTCGATGACATTACCTCGTAAAATAGAGCTTACTCAAACAAAAGATGGGGTGCGACTAAAGCAGACGCCTGTTTCGTTACATGCCATTCGAAATCACCGTGAAAAAGTATCTCATGAAAATAAAACCATCTCTTCAGATCATAACCTTTTATCGATCTTCTCAGGGGATACGTATGAGATCATTGCTGAATTTGATGTTTCAAATTCAACTTCGTCAGAATTCGGCTTGGAAGTAAGAAAGGGTCTTGAAGGAGAAACAACCAAAATTGGTTATGACGTAAAAAAACAAGAAATGTTTTTAGATCGAACACATTCAGATACCTTTCACTATGGCAATGAGGTCCTGGATTATCATAACGGTCCATTACGCTTGGATGATCAAACAGTAAAAATGCATATTATAGTAGATCGTTCATCTATAGAGGTTTTTGGGAACAACGGAGAAATGGTGATAACAGATCAAATTTTCCCAAATCCATCTAGTCAAAATATTAAGGTCTATAGTAAAGATGGAAATGTATTACTGAAATCCTTGGAGATTTATCCGCTGAAGAGTAGTTGGAAAAAGAAGAGTGGATTTAAGACAAATATAACGGAATGGACAACGGTTAGTGGAAGATGGCCAGATACAATGAATGGGAAACAAGGACAAAGTAATGGAGATGCCTTTATCATTTCAAACAAAAAGGCAAAGGATTTTATTTATCAAGCAGAAATTAATGTGCTAGATACGGACTCTCATCCTAATGATCCTGATAAAGATACCATCGAAAATGTCATAGGGGCAGGAGCACTTGTTTTCCGCTCTGATGAAAAAGCTAAGAATTTATATGCTGTGAATGTAGATGTGAAAAATAATGTAGTGAAGTTGATCAAATTTGTTAATGGAGTTGCTCATGACCTTGCTACCTATAATAAAAATGGAAGTTTAAAGTTACAGGCAAACACGGCGTATGATTTAAAAGTAGTTGCTAATGGAGAAAAGATAAAAGTCTATTTGAATGGTGAACTAGTCATAGAGCAAGAGGATGCTTCCTATAAGGAAGGATACTTCGGTTTAAATGTGTGGGATTCGACGAGTTTATTCAATCATGTCAAAGCGAAAGTGAAATAATGACAATATATAAAGGCTGTCAATCTGGCAGCCTTTATATATTAATAGAGCATCGTTTTTTTTCGATTAATGGAGTAGATTCCTTTTAAATAGTATTTCTTTGGCTATACTGATGCTAGTGAATACTGTTGATAAAAAGGTTGATATAATGGAGCAGATTACAAAGAGTCAATTATTTTCTTTAATGTTATTGTATGAAATTGGAAGTACGACGTTGTTTGCATTAGGTATTGGTGCAAAACAAGATGCTTGGATTGTAGTTTTGATTGCTACAGTTATTAGTTTAGGTTTGGTGTGGGTTTATACCGAAGTTTATAAACAATATCCTGATAAAAACTTGGCGGAGATTTTACATTCTTTGTTGGGGAAATGGCTTTCAGGCCCGCTAATTCTCTTATATGCTTTGTATTTTTTCTCAAGTTCAAGCTTTAATTACTTTGAGTTTGGAGAAATTATTCGGACTACTTTTCTTATAAATACACCTCAGCTTGTTGTACTTGGAGTTTTTTTGTTTACGACAATTTATATGATTACATTAGGATTTGAGGTAATAGCACGAACAGGTGAGATTTTAATGCCAATTCTTCTCATCTTTCTTGTGACCATTTATTTTTTAGCTAGTTTTTCAGGAGTACTTGATATTCAGGAATTATTTCCTGTTCTAGAAAATGGCATAAAACCTGTTTTAAAAGAAGTTTACCCCGTAGTAAAATTTCCATTTGGAGAGAGTGTTGTATTCCTTATGTATTGGCATATGATGAATAAGAAAGAACATGTACGTAAAATCGCTTTACTTGTTGTTTGTACGACAGGAGCCATTCTTGTTCTTTCCAATTTAATCATGATTACGATATTGGGTCCAGAGCTGACAGCCAAATCTGAAATTCCGCTATTAAGAGTCCTTTTTAATATTAATATCGCTGACATTATTACAAATCTAGATATTATGGGCGTTATTATTATCTTTATTGGAGGCTTTTACAAGACTCTTCTTAATTTTTATGGAGCCGTCTTAGCAGTTTCAACTTTATTTAAAATTAAAAATAAAAAATGGCTGACAATTATTATGGGGATTGGTTTAATCGTTTATTCGACGACCTATTATGAAAGTATCTCCTTTCACAGATGGGTTGGTTTTGAATTTAATACACCTTACATCCATAGCATTTTTAGTTCCGTGCCTATTCTAATTTTGCTAATGATTTGGGTGAAAAATAAAACAAAGAAACTAAAATAAGATAAAGGTGAAATCTATGATAAGTTTACAATCATTATTTGAAGCCGGTATTGTACCAAGTATCCTTATACTTGGAGGATCGCTATATATCGCGATCCTCTTATTCATGATCGTGTCTTATGTCATTATTTATTTGATCAAGCGTATGATAAATAAATCTATGTCTTAATCGATCGATTTCAAAGGTTCTTGTAAAAGTTCACGGGCACTGATCTCTGCCTTAACCCTCACTTTGACATTCACATTCTGAAATTGGTCCTTCTTCCACGCTTCTTTTATTTCCTTCCATTTCTTTGGATCCTTTTTATTCAATCTAGTTCCAAAACCGAATATGTCTGAATTAAAATCTTCTTGTGCTTTTTCGATTGTGTCATTGACTTCACTTTCTATTTTTTTTTCAAGTTCTTTTTCTAACTGTTTTAAATAGTTGTACTGATCTTTTCTTGTTTTCATTATTCCTGAACCCTGTTGTTCAACAAGGATTCCAGATGTCGTAATATCAATTGTAAAGGAGAATCTATCTCCCTTTATTTCAGGCTTTATATTTGAACTTGCTTCTCTAATTTCAATCGAAACCAGTTTTCCTTCTTCTAGTTCGGAGGGGATGGAAAGAATTCCGCTTTTTACTTCACCAATAACCCAATTATACCCTCGTGCTTCTGATTCATTTAGAAATCCAACTAGCTTGTCTTCCTTTATGACGGCTCCTCCTGATAATTTAGCCTTTAAAGATGATTGTCCTAAACTTTCTCCATTGGGGTTGGTGGATTTCTCTTTCATTTCTAACGTTCCTATAACAGGCTCAATCCCGCTCTTTAATGTTTTTTTATAATAATCATTCAATTTTATGACGACAACATCAAAATTTAATTCTTGGTTTTCATGCATACTTTCTATTGAATTGGCCGGAACCTTTTCAATTCCCTGCTTTCTTACACTACTAAGAATATCTCTCGCTTGAGTACCTTTTGTCACACAAAGCCAAATATATCCCCGGCCTTCTTTCCCTCTAGTAATCCCGTCAAGAACAGGTAAGATACCTTCTTTTGCTAACTCTTCCCCAATAACAATGACTTTATTATGTGCATAAAAATTCTTGCGATCAAATTCTTGATTAATATTTCGGAATGCTTTAAAAATGGTATCTGCCTTCGATGTAACGATTTGAATAGCAGATTCTGCTCCACCACCATCAGGTTTCAATCCAGATGGATCCACTACTTGGGAGGTAAAAAGAATTTCACCTGTGTCAGGATCCCGATCAATCCCAATTGCGCTGACTATACCAATTTCTTTCAGTTCGATTCGATCCCAGCACCCTGTTAACAAAAACAAACAACATAAAATAAAATATACACGTTTCAACTTTCTTCACTTCCATTATTCCGTTTTGGAGGCTGTGGCTTTTGATCTGAGCCTTCACGATATGCGTCATGCTCCCAAGTAATGGATTGTGGCCTTCTATCCATTATCCAAAGCGGTGCTCTTATTAATGTATCCTTCCACTCTCTAAAAATGATCGGAGCGTGTGGTGCTAAGTATGGTGTACCAAAAGAACGCAGTGAACACATATGAGCTAGAATAATTAAAAATCCGATTAATACTCCATATAAACCAAGAGATCCTGCTAGTAATACGAAGAATAACCGTGATAATACGACAGCATCGTTTATAGCTGGTACAATAAATCCTGAAATTCCAGTCAATGCCATCGCAATAACCATAGGCGCACTAACAAGTCCTGCTTGAACAGCTCCTTCTCCAATTATTAAAGCACCAACAATGGAGATAGCAGAACCTACTGGTCTTGGTAGTCGCACCCCAGCCTCCCTCAGTATTTCAAAGGCGGCGCCAATTAATAAGGTTTCAACTAAAACCGGAAATGGAACAGCTTCTTCAGCAGCTGCCATTGAATTTAATAAAACCGTTGGAATCATGGCATGATGATAAGTTGTAAGAGCGACATAAAATGCTGGTGTTGTAACGGTAAGAAATAAGGCAAGCAACCTTAATAATCGAATAGCGGATGCAAAATATGGACGCGAATAATAATCTTCACTAATTTGCAAGTTTTCGATAAACATAAATGGTACTGTTAAGACAAAGGGGGTGCCGTCACATATAATGGCTATTTTTCCTTCTAATAATCTCGCTGCTATAATATCTGGTTTTTCGCTATTTCCAACAGTAGGGAAAATGGAAGTAGGATGGTCTTCGATAAGCTGTTCGATATAACCAGACTCTAAAATGGCATCGATATCAATTTTTTGTAATCTTGTTTTTACCTCTTGGACAACTTTTTTATTCGCAATTCCTTTAATATAGGCTATACGAATTTTCGTATGAGTCTGCTTCCCAAGTGTGAATTTCTCAAAAAAAAGGTTCGGGTTAATAATTTTTCTGCGAATTAACCCTGTATTAACTTCAATATTTTCAGTAAAACCTTCTCTTGGCCCTCTTACAACCGACTCTGTGTCAGGTTCTGAAACATTTCTCATGGCAAACCCTTGTGCTTCAATAAGCAGAACAGTCTCAGAACCTTCTATAAATAAGGCTGCTTTTCCTGATAATATATTGTTTGCTACTTCTTGTATGGCCGAGTTTCCCGAAAGACCTCCAACATCTAATACATTATTCTTTACAATCTCTGGGATACTACCTTCCCTTTGTTCATTCTTAAAATTTAGTTCTTGTAAGGGTTTCACAACAAACTCGTTAATATATTCGCTATTTGCGAGAGTAGAGAAGTAGCAAATAAAGACTTTTACTGGCCTCATAATAAATGCCTCAAACTCTCTAAAAACAACGTCATCATTAAGATCAAAAAGTTTCCTCATTGTCTCGATATTTTCATTAATATTTACCCCAAACGTTTGATATAACGATTCATCCTTTTGTTTAGGAGCGGATATTCTTGATTTTTTCTTTTTAGGGTGAAAACGAAAGGCTTTAAACATACCAATCACCTACAAAAACTTGACTTGCAAGTTATTATTTGTCATATTGAGAAAATTTATCCCACTCTTAACGGGCAGTAAGACTCCTACTTCAAGATAAGAGAAAAACAAAGAAGATAAGTTGGAAATAACTGCCCGTAAAGGTCCGACGAAGGACAGGATGTCCTAGTCAGGCTAACCAACAGTGGGGGTGAAGAAAACCCCCACTGATGGAAGTCTCACTTTATCAAAAATATGTTCATGTAAGAAATTTTTTATTAAGAGGAAATAATGCATATTTTCTGCAAAGTCTTTTGTTATTTTTATGATAGGAAACAATGTGAATAAAAGGAGGAATAGAAGTATGAGAAGAAAAATGGGTTTAGGATTTTTGACAGGTTTATTGGCCATTGTTTTAGCTGCATGTGCTGGCAATAGTGATGAAACGGCTGATGAAAGCAAAGAGATGAGTTCACATTCTGAAGAAAGTATGGAAATGGATCATTCTGAGATGCATCATTCAGGGTCTGGTGAAGTTCCAGAAGGGTTAAAAGAAGAAGAAAATCCAACATATAAGGTCGGTAGCCAAG
>Ga0180216_1002884_pt1 | contig 13933 bp, 9 predicted proteins | sample eDN3rd37CBELigMG_FD_128879 | JGI IMG/M metagenome (GOLD analysis project Ga0180216, IMG submission 128879) | Enriched Miracle-Growth compost microbial communities from Emeryville, California, USA - eDNA 3rd pass 37_C BE-Lig MG (version 2)... ... | reverse complement strand
CGTCCCCCTGGCCTGAGTGATGATCGAGAGGCTGAAGGCGTAGATGACGAAGAGGACCAGCACCTTGTCGCCGCGCAAGCTGCGCAGTTCCTTGACGCCGAGCCAGAAGATGTTGGCGAGCTTCTCCACCGCGCTACTTCTCCCGATTGCCCAGCAGGGCGACCGCCAAGAGCATCAGAATGGGGATGAACGCCGCGAGCGCCAGGGCGTCGTAAGCCAGGAGCCGAAGGCTCAGCCCCTTGGTGAACGCGCCAACGCTGGAGTGCATGTAATAAGTGGTCGGCCAGAGCGAGCCAACCACCCGCGCCCCGCCGGCGAGCGTTGAGACCGGCTGCATCATGCCCGAGAACTGCGTCGTCGGCAGAATCGTGACGATCGAGGTGACGAAGACGGCCGCCACCTGAGACGCCGTGAACCCCGAGATCACCAGGCCAATCGCCGTCGTCACCGTCACGTACAGAAGCGAGCAGAGGATCAGTCCCAGGGCGCTCCCCTTGATTGGCACCTGAAAGATGAACAGCGTCACCGCCGTGACGATCGCGAAGTTGATCATGCCGATGACGATGTAGGGCAGTTGCTTGCCGATCAGGAAGTCGAGCCGGGTCGTCGGCGTGACGTAATAGTTGATGATCGACCCGAGCTCCTTCTCCCGCGCCACGCTGACCGCCGTGAGGATGGCCGGGATCAGGATCAGAAGGATCGCCGGTATGCTGGGGGCCATCGCGTAGATGCTCTCGAAGCTCGGGTTGTAGAGGAACCGGGCCTGGATGCTGGAGGCGATCGGCGGCGTTTTGCCGCCGTGCTCCGAGCGGTACGCGTCCTCCAGGTGCGTCAGGTGCGTTCCTTCGACGTACTGCTTGATTGTCTCGGCCCGGAAGGGGCTGGCGCCGTCGACGGTCGCCATGACTTCGGGCTCGGCCCCCCGCTTGAGGTTCCGGCCGAAGTTGGGCATGACCTCAAGCGTCAGCGAGATGTCGTTGGCGCGGAGCCGTTGTTCGGCTTCGAGCGGGTCGTCGATCGGCGGTTGATGCAGAAACGAGCGGGTGGAGGAGAAGGCGTCGACGTAGCTGCGGCTTTCGGGTGTTCGGTCCAGATCCAGCTCGGCGAACCGGATGTGCTCCACGTCGGTTGTGATGCCGTAGCCGAAGACGAGCATCAAGAGGACCGACCCGACGAAGGCGAATGCCAACCGGACGGGATCGCGAAGGACCTCCAGCGTCTCGCGCCGGGAGTAGGCCAGCATCCGGCCGAGGCTCACCGGCCCGACCGATCGGGGCTCGGAGCGCGGGGCGTCGGAGGCGAGGGCTCGGGCCAGCGCTTCGCGGGCGGCCTCGGTGTCGTCGTCCTCGCCGATGGCGCCTTCGATGTAGGCGATGAAGGCCGTTTCCAGGTCGGGCGCGCCTCGGGCGGCGATCAAGGCTTTGGGCTCGTCGCAGGCCAGCACCGTTCCGGCGTGCATCAGCGAGATCCGATCGCAGCGCATCGCCTCGTTCATGAAGTGGGTTGTGATGAAGATCGTGATCCCATCGCGCCGGGATAGCTCGATCAGCAATTCCCAGAACCCATCGCGGGCCACCGGGTCCACGCCCGAGGTCGGCTCGTCCAGGATCAAAATCTCCGGCTCGTGCAAGACCGCCACCGCCAGCGAGAGCCGCTGCCGAAGGCCCAGCGGGAGCGATTCGGAGAGTTGATGCAAATAGGGTCGCAGACCGAACCGCTCGATCAAAGCGTTGATCCGCGCGGCCATCGTCGCCGGCTTCAGGTGGAACAGCCGGGCGTGGAGCCGGAGGTTCTGATCGACGGTCAACTCGCCGTAGAGCGAGAAGCTCTGCGACATGTAGCCGACGCGCTTGCGGATTTCGAGCCCGCCGGCCTCGACCGTCTCGCCGAAGAGGCGCGCCTCGCCCTCCGTCGCGGGCAACAGCCCGGTCAGCATCTTCATCGTCGTCGACTTGCCGCAGCCGTTGGAGCCGAGGAAGCCGAAGATCTCGCCGCGCGGAATTGTGAAGCTGACGTCGCGGACGGCCGTGAAGTCGCCGAACCTCTTGGTCAAGCCCCGGGCGACGATCGCCGGCTCGTCGTCGGAGGCGGGGCGGGGAGGAATAACCAGCTTCTTGCCGCCGGCTCGCTTCTCCTCCGGCAGGAGTTCGACGAACGCCTCTTCGAGGTTGTCGCGGCCGGTCCGCTCCTCGATGTCGGCGGGGGAGCCGGTCGCCAGGATTCGGCCGGCGTCCATCACCATCAGCCAGTCGAACCGCCGGGCCTCGTCCATGTAGGCCGTGGAGACGAGAACGCTCATCTCCGGCCGGGCCGACCGGATCGCGTCGATCAGGGTCCAGAACTGCTGGCGCGAGAGCGGGTCGACCCCCGTGGTGGGCTCGTCGAGGATGAGCAGGTCGGGCTCGTGGATCAAGGCGCCGCAAAGGCCGACCTTCTGCTTCATCCCGCCGGAGAGCTTCCCCGCCGGGCGGTTGGGAAAGGGGGCGAGTCCCGTCGCCTCGAGGAGCGCGGCGATCCGCTCGCGACGCTCGACGGTCGACAGGCCGAACAGCCGGGCGAAGAAGTCGATGTTCTCGAAGACGCTCAGTTCCGGGTAGAGGTTTTTGCCCAAGCCCTGGGGCATGTAGGCGATCCGGAAGCAGGCTTCGCGGCGGTGGCGGGGGTCGTTCATGTCGCCGCCCAGGACGGCGACCCGGCCCGACTGGATCTTTTTGGCGCCGGCGATCAGCCCCATGAGGGTCGATTTGCCCACGCCGTCGGGACCGATCAGGCCGACCATCCGACCGGCCGGAAACTCGGCGGTCACGTTGTCCAGGGCGCGGGCCGCCCCGTCATAGCCGTGCGAAACGGCCGTCAACTCGGCGACCGGCGCGAGCGTGATGGACATGGGCGGCGCCTAGGTCGTGGCCTCGGGTGCGGGAGCGGGCGCGTCGAGCGACTCCGGCCGCGGAAATCGACGCTCCAGCGATTCGGGCCACGGTATGGAGTCGTCGACCCGGACGTAGCCGACGCCGCGGACGCCCGTCTTGATCCTCTGGATGTAGGGTAGGATCAATTCCTGGGGAACGTGAAGCTTGACCCGGAACATCAGCTTGTCGCGCTCGGCGCGGGTCTCAACCTGCTTGGGGGTGAACTGGGCCTCGGGCGAGACGAACGTCACCTTGGCCCGCGCCGCGTATTGAGGCGCGACGTCGACGACGATCCGGGCGTCGGCGCCGATCGGGATCCGCGCGGCATCCTGGGCGGGGAGAAAGATCTCCATGTAGATGTCGCCCAGGTTGATCAGGGTGAACACTTTGCCGCCGGCCGCGAGGACTTCGCCCTCCTCGGCCAGCCGGTAGAGCACCCGCCCTTCGACCGGCGACGTCAGAGTCGAGTCGGCGATCTGCGCCTCGATTCGCTTCACCTCGGCCTGGGCGGCCTCGATCGACTTTTCGCTCGTTTGGAGCTTGGCTTTCGACGCGTCAAGCGACGCGGCCGCGATGTCGCGCTGTGATTGGGCCTGCTCCATCTCCTCGCGCGAGATCACCCGACGCGAGAACAGCGACTTGTCCCGCTCGTATTGCTGCTGGGCGAACTTCAGCCGGCTCTCCTTCTCCAGGATCTCGGCCTTGATTTGATTTTTGGTCTCCTCCCCTTCGGCGATCTTCGCCTTGCCGCGGGCGAGGTCGGCCTCAAGTTCGTCGGTGTTCATCTGGGCGACGACCTGCCCCGGCTTCACCAGGTCGCCCTCTCGCGCGAGGATCTTCTCGACCCGCCCCGCGTACTTCGAGGCGATGTCCACCTGGACCGACTCAATCCGGCCATTGCCCGAGACGATCCCCTCAGGCGGCCTGGATTGGAGCTGTCGTTCGCGATAAATCCACAATCCCGCCCCCAGAAGGACGGGAACCGCGGTGATCGCCAGCCAGAAAAGCGGCTTTTTGCGCATGTTTCGTCGGGGACCCTCGTGGACGAACGGCCCGAACGGGCCCCATTCTCCGGTGGAAGCGCGCTCACCCAGCCGGGGCGGAGGAACGCCCGATTCCTCAAGCGAAATCGTAGCTCACCCGCCAAGCCGCTTCAAGGAATCCCGAGCGCTTCGCGGGACGCCGCGTCGCCGAGACCCGTCCACGGGCGTCGCGCCGACCCTGAAGGAAAGGCGAACGAGAGTGAATCGGCTCGTGGGCGCCGAGCCTCCAGCGAGGAGGGCCAGGCGACCGCGTCGTCGAGCCTGACGTAACCGACGCCGCGAACGCCCGTCTTGACTTTCTCGATTTGAGGATGCATCCAGTCCCGCGGGATCTGAAGTTTGACGCGGAACATGAGCTTGTCGCGCTCCGAGCGGGTTTCGACGTGCTTGGGGGTGAACTGGGCCTCGGGCGAGACGAAGGACACGACGGCCCGCGTGGCTCCGTCGGCCTCGATGTCCGAGACGATCCGGGCCTCGGCGCCGATGGAGGCTCGCGCGGCTTCGCGGGCCGGGAGGAAGATCTCCATGTACACGTCGGTCAAGTTCACCAGCGTGAAGACCTTGCCGCCGGCCGGCAGGACCTCGCCCTCCTCGGCCAGTCGGTAGAGCACCCGTCCCTCGACCGGCGCGGTGAGGGTGGCTTCGGCGATCTGCGCTTCGACTCGCCGCGCGTCGGCCTCGGCCGCTTCGATCGTCCGTTGGTTGGCTTGAAACCTCGATTTTGACGCCTCCAGCGCCGCGGCGTCCACGTCGCGCTGGGTTCGCGACTGCTCGACGCTCTCGCGGGAGACAACCCGCCGTTCGAATAGCGTTTTGTCCCGCTCGTACCGCTGCTGGGCGAACTTCAGCCGGCTTTCCTTCTCCAGGATCTCGGCCCTGATCTGGTTCTGGATCTCCCGGCCCTCGGCGATCTTCGCCTTGCCGCGGGCGAGATCGGCCTCCAGCTCGTCGGTGTTCATCTGGGCGACGACCTGCCCCGGCTTCACCAGGTCGCCTTCGCGAGCGAGGATCGTCCCGACCCGCCCGGCGTACTTGGTGGCGACGTCGACCCGAACCGACTCGATCCGGCCGTTGCCCGCGGCGATTCCGTCCGGCAACCCGGACCGGAGCCAACCATCGCGCCAGGCCCAGATACCCGAACCCATCATGACCGGCGTCGAAACGATCGCGAGCGCAAGCGTGAATTTGCCGAGCATGTCGCAACAACCTCCTGTTGACGATCGATCGGAAGGGAAGGTGATGGCGGCCGGGGGTCTTGCCGCGCTGAACTGAAAACTCGGAGGAGCGCCCAACGGCCTGGAAAAGCGAAGGGCGTTAAAAAAGGCATAGTCCCTAAAGCCTGATGGGGCAAGCGAGCGTTGCCGCCTCTCGACGCGCCCGAAGCGAGGGGCCGCGCGATCGGCATTGACCCATGATGGCGGCGGCGGCATGATGCGGCCTCCGGGGCGGGTCCGAACCCGCCTCGTGGGGGATTGAGCCGCCAGCCTTGGGTCGAGGGAGTGACCCGCCATGCCGATAGCACAACTGGCCCTGGTCGCCTCGGTCTTGCTGGGGTGGTCGGACATCACGATCCAGCCAGCTCGCGGGGATCGCGGTTTTCTGTCGTTTCATCAACGCGCCGTGGCCATTGATCGGCCGAGCCCGCGAACCCAGGAGACGCTCAGGCGGTACGACCTTGAGACCCGCTATCGCAAGGACGTCAACGGGGCGCTTTTGAGCCTGGAGAAGATCGCTCGGGCCCGTCCCGACGCCGAGCTGGTCTACGCCCTGGCCGAGCTTTCCTGGGTTGAAGCCTGCAGGCAGGACCGCTGGCGACGCGCCCAGGGGCTTGACCGCTACCTCGACGCGGTCGCCTACGCCCACGACTATCTCTTCGACCCCGACCTGGCCGACGGCCGCGCGCCGTCGGACCCGCGCTACCGTCTCGCCTGTGAAATCTACAACGCGGGTTTGGAGCGGATTATCCGCGCCGCGCAGGCCAAGGATCCCATCGACCCCCAGGGCGTCATCCGCCTGAAGATGGGGAATCGCGAACAGGTCCTTCAAGTCGCCCTGCGCGACTCTCCCTGGCGGCCGGCCGACATCCACAAAATCATGTTTGCCTCGGACTTCGAGGTCGGCGGCCTGGCCTCCAGCCGCAACCAGTACGGCCTGGGGGTTCCGCTGGTCGCCGTCCGCGAGGCCGACCCCAAGAAGGACGAGCGCTCCGCGGAGGAGCAGTTTTATCCCAACGAGATGGCCTTCCCCCTAACGGCCTTCCTTTACCCCAACTCGCGGCTCCGCGACCCCGGCGAGAGCGTCGAGGAGACGCGCCGCTGCACCCTGGAGCTGGTCGACCCCGTGCGCCATCGGGCCGTGGGCGATCCATCCAACCAGGTCGCCCTGGAAACCGACCTGACGACCCCCCTGGCCTACATGTGGTCGCGCACGGATCTGGAGCGATACCGCTGGACCGGCCTAATGCGCCCCGGCCAGGCGCTCGAGCGGGCCAATCTGTTGATGATCCGCCCCTACGAGCCGGGCAAGATTCCCGTCGTGATGGTCCACGGCCTGATCTCCAGCCCGCTGGCCTGGATTCCGATGCTCGACGAACTCCAGCGCGACCCGACCATCCAGGAGCGCTATCAGTTCTTCCTCTTCATGTATCCGACGGGCGTCCCCCTGCCGATCGCCGCGGCCACGCTCCGCGACGCCCTGGGGCGGGCCAAGGCCACCTACGACCCCGACGGCCGCGACCCCGCCTTCGACCGGATGGTTCTTTTGGGCCACTCGATGGGGGGGCTGCTCAGTCACTGCATGGTCGTTTCCAGCGGCGACCAGTTTTGGCAATTGAACTCGGATCGGTCGTTTGATGAGATTCTGGGGCCGCCCGAGGTGCTCGGCGAGCTGAGCCGGTTGTTGTTTTTCGAGCCCTTGCCGTTTGTGAGCCGGGTGGTCTTTTTGGCCACTCCGCATCGCGGCTCGGACCTGTCGCGTGGGGTTGTCGGGCGGGTGGGGACGAGCCTGATCTCCGACCCCGACGACATCCACAAGCTCTTGGCCCAACTGGTCAAGGACAACCCCGACGCCTTCGGCCGGCGGTTCCGCCGCTTCCCGACGAGCATCGAGACGTTGGCGACCGACTCGCCGATCCTGACGGCGATCCTGGCGATGAAGCCCGCCCCGGGCGTCGCCCTTCATTCGATCATCGGCTCGCTGCGCCCCGATCCTCGTCCCCAGACGACCGACGGCGTGGTCCCCTACCGCAGTTCGCATCTTGACGACGTGATCTCGGAAAAGGTCGTGCGCTCGGATCATGGCGTTCAGAAGGACCCCGAGGCCATTCAGGAGGTTCGGCGAATTCTCCACGAGCACCTCACCCAAACGGCCGACCCCGCGGTGGGTCGGGCCGAGCCGCCCCAGTTGCCCCGTTGAGGCGGTTCTGGTGTCGGACTCGCCCCCCCATAATCAGGCCGAGTGGGACGCTGAGCTCGGCCGGGCGATTGACCGCGCCGGCCCTTCTGGTAGAGTGGGGGGGATGATTTCCGCGACGGCGTTGAAGCCCTGGGTCATGTCGGAACGAGGAAACATGTCGATCGCGCGTCCGTGGCCGGGTCGAGGCAACGGAGAAGTCCCTGGGAAACAGACCTGGAAAGGCCGGGCCGCGTGTACGGAGAGATGATCGGTGGCTTGATCGGCCTGAGCCTGGGGGTCTTGGGCGCGTGGGGAGTCTCGCGACTCACGGCCCTGCTCGACGCCTCCACGGCCAGGAAGTTGGCCGAGCAAATCCGGGGCAACGCCGAGCGTCAGGCCGAAACGATCCTCATTCAGGCGGAGGTTCAAGCGCGCGAGGCGTCGCTCCGCCGCCGCGACGAGTTCGAAGCGGAGCTGGAGCGATCGCGCAAGGAGCTGCGCGAGCAAGAGCGGCGGCTTGAGAAGCGGCGCGACCTTCTCGACCAGAAGCTGGAGCTGCTCAACAAGAAGGAACAAGATCTCGACGAGGCCCAGCGGCTCAACGCCGAAACCCGCAAGCAACTCGACGTCCGGCTCGTCGAGGTCGAGCGGCTCGAAGTCGCCCAGCGCGACGAACTGCGGCGAATCGGCGGCCTATCTTCCGAGGAGGCCCGCGCCCTGCTTCTGGGTCGGCTTGAGAACGAGCTTCGCGGCGAGATGGGCGAACGGATTCTCCGCCATGAGGAGAGCGTTCGCGAGACCAGCCGCGAGCGCGCCCGCGCCATCCTGGCGATGGCCATTCAGCGGTACGCGGCCCCGCACACCGCGGAGGTCACCGTCAGCACCGTCGACATCCCCAGCGACGAGATGAAGGGGCGGATCATCGGCCGCGAGGGGCGGAACATCCGGACCTTCGAGAAGGCCACCGGCGTCGACGTGATCGTCGACGACACGCCCGGCGTGGTGGTCGTCACCGGTTTTGACAGCGTGCGCCGGGAGGTCGCCAAGATCGCGCTGGAGAAGCTGATCCAGGACGGCCGCATCCATCCCGCCCGCATCGAGGAGATCGTCCGAGAAACCCAGGAGGAGATGGACCAGCACGTCCGATCGCTGGGCCGGGAGGCGGCGCGCGAGGCCGAGGTCGTCGGCCTCAACGAGAAGCTGCTCGACTACCTGGGCCGGCTCAAATTCCGCACCAGCTATTCCCAGAACGTGCTGCGGCACTCCATCGAGGTCGCCTTCCTGACCGGCATGATGGCCGAGGAGATCGGCCTCGACGGCGCGCTTGGCCGGCGCTGCGGATTGCTTCACGACCTGGGCAAGGCGGCCGACCACGAGATGGAGGGCGGACATCCGGTGGTCGGCGCCGAGTTGCTCAGGCGCCACGGCGAGGGACCGGAGGTCACCCACGCGGCGCTCGGGCATCACGACGACCTGCGGGTTGACGCACCCTACACCGTCCTGGTCGCCGCCGCCGACGCCGTCAGCGCCAGCCGCCCCGGAGCGCGGCGGGCCACTTTGGAGAAGTACGTTCGGCGTCTGGAGGAGCTTGAGGCGCTCGTTCTCGGATTTCCGGGCGTTGAGCAAGCCTACGCGATTCAGGCGGGGCGCGAGGTCCGGGTGATGGTTGATGGCCAGGAGGTTGACGACGCCCACTCCGCGGCCCTTTGTCGCGAGATCGCCCAGGCCATTCAAGATCAGTTGACCTATCCCGGCGAGGTAAAGGTGACGGTCCTTCGCGAGACCCGCTCCGTTGCAATCGCCCATTGAGCCCCAAGACCGGAGAGCGAGCAAGCCGTTGGTTCCCCTCAAAATCCTGTTCATCGGCGACGTCGTCGGCTCCCCCGGCCGGAAGATCCTCTCCCAGGTGCTTCCCCGGCTGATCCCCCGCTGGGGGCTGGGCTTGGTCGTGTGCAACGCCGAGAACGCCGCGGGCGGCTCCGGCCTTACGGTTCGATGCTTCGACGAGTTGACCGAGGCGGGGGTCGACGTCCTGACGATGGGCGACCACGTCTACCGCAAGGACGAGATTCACCAGATCTTCGACCGCTCCGACCGCGTGCTCAAGCCGGTCAATCTTCCCCCCGAGTCGCCGGGGCCGGCGTTGGCCCTGGTCCAGGCGCGCGACGGAACCTTCGTGGCGGTCTTCTCCGTCCTGGGCCGGACGTTCATGAAGCCCGTCGACTGCCCGTTCCGCGCTTCGGATCGGCTGCTGGAGCAGATCCGAGGCGCCGCCGAAGTCGTGCTGGTGGACGTCCACGCCGAAGCGACCAGCGAGAAGCAATTGCTGGGTCGGTATCTCGACGGCCGCGTCTCGGCCGTTCTGGGAACGCATACGCACGTCGCCACCGCCGACGAGCAGATCCTTCCGGGGGGGACCGCCTATCAGACCGACGTCGGCATGACCGGGCCGCACGATGGGATCCTCGGCCGCCGCTATGATCGCGTCCTAAGCGCCACGCTCTCGTTCGTCCCAACGCATTTCGACGTGGCGACCGGCGATCCCCGGCTCAACGGCGCCCTGGTGACGATCGACCCGACAACCGGGCGGGCCCTCTCCATCCAGCGCGTCGGCATCGATCGCGACGAGGCGCAGCGGATCATGACCGACGCCGCCGACCAACTGGCCGATCCCTCGCCCTCCCAGCCGGCATAGTTCGCCGCGCTGGATTTGGGATGCCGAACGCGGATCATCGGGAGGGCGATACCCTCGCGCCGAGCCCCGGCTCGTCGGCGCGAGGGTATCGCCCTCCCAAAATCAAAATCACCGTCATATCGGATTTGGCGGTCTCTTCGTCGACACGTTTAGGATTGCCGAGGCATCGGCTGGACGAGCCGTTCGGCCAGTCTCCGGAGCCGCTCCAAGCCCCGGGCGATTCCCAGCGCGTGCGCTTCGGGGTCATCGAACCGTCGATCCTCCACGAACCGCCAGCGAACCCAGCGCTCGCCCACCAAGACATCGGCCAGGGTCTCGAAGGCGTCGATCAGCGGCTCCTCCGCCGGCGAGATTGGCCGGGCTCGCCGATACGCCGCGAGCCCCTCCTCCCGTTGCGTTTCGCATTCGGGACGAGGAAGCCATTCGCCCAGCAACCGGGCGAGGTCGCCGGCGACGCAGTCGACATCCATCGCCCCGAAGTCGACCAACCCCACGACGACGTTGTCTCGAAACAGGAAATGCTCGGGCCGCGCGTCGCGAAGGCAGGGTTGCAGTGGAACCTCCCGCCGGCGGACGGCGTCAACCTCGGCGAAGACCCCGGGGGCGACCCGCCGCGCCTGGTCTACCCAACGCATCGCCGAGAGAGCGAGCGGATCGCCGGCGCGCGTCGCCACGGCCCGCTCAATCGCGTCGAACCCGCCGCGAACCAGCCGAGCCAACTCCTCACAACGCGCGTTGAGCCCCGGACTTGGGCCGACCAGGGAGCCCGAGCCTAGCCGCGCGTGGAACCTCGCCAGCGCTTCGAAGGCCGCTCGGACGCGGTCGGCGGGGGGCGGGCGACGCGCCTCCGGCGCTCCCGAAAGCCAGGGAGTGATTTCCCAGCAACGCCCGCCAAACTCTTGAACAGTCCGACCGTCGAGGGCGGCGAACGGCTGGGGAAGAAACGTCAGGTCGGCCGCCGCGCGCAGCCAGCCGTGGATTGTTTCAATTCGAGCCCGACCGCCGCTCGCTTCGGGCCAGGCCCGAATGACGGTCTCGCCGGCTGGGCAGGCGCAGCGCCAGAGCCGCCCGCCGCTGAGGCCCCCTCCCCCGCCCAGCGGTCGAAAGGGGCCCGTCGGTCGAACCCAATCGGGATAAAGGGCCGCGAGCCGGCCCGGATCGTCAGACCCCATCTCGAACGCGACGGCGGAACCGTCTCCTGGGTGTTGAGGCGGCCGTCTCTCGAAGGCTCTGGGCTTGCAGCTCCAGCAACGCCTGTTCGAACCGACGGGAGACCTCGGCGAGGACCTCCTTGTCCTTCGCATGGGAGGGGTCAAATTCGGAAAGGTCCAGCGGCTGGCCGAACCGGACCCGCGACCGCGAGAACGACCAGAGCGACGGGCCGATATCGATGGTCGGCGGCGATCCCGTGATGAACGCGGGGACAACCGGCGCGCCGGAACGCACGGCGATGTAGGCCGCGCCCGATCGGATCGGGCCAAGGACGCGGCCCGACTCGGGCGTGATCTTGCCCTCCGGGAAGATGGGGACCACCTTCCCCTCCTCCAGCGCCCGGAGCGCCGCGCGGGTGGCCTGAACGTCGCGGCCGTCTCGGTTGACCGGGATGCAGCCGGTTCGGGCGGCGAACGTGTGAACCACGGGGAGTTCGTACATCTCCCGGGCGATCATGAACCCGAGCACTCGGCGACAGCACGACTGAAGCAACAGATGGTCGATGCAGCAGGTGTGGTTGGCGATCAGGATCGCCGGGCCGCTTTCCGGCAGAGGCGCCCAGCCGGATTTCCGCAGGCGGTGCACCGTCCGGGTGTAGAACCGAGTGCAGTACCAGTAGAACGTCAGGTCGCCGTGAATCTCGGGCTTCGCGCGAGCGTTCTGAAGGTTCGGCTCGCCGCTCGTGAGGAATGGGGGCAAAACGAGCATCGTCTCGCGAGTGAAGGACAAGACCAAGGGAAGACGCCGCTTGGGAAACCCGACGACGGGCGCCGTCGGAATGAGACTCGCGCTCTCCGCGGCCGAGCGCGCGCTTTTCGAGCACGCTCTCTTATCGAAACACGTCTCGTGGCCGAAGGTCAAGACGGGAGATCGCGAGGCGAGAGGGGAGATGAGGGCGAGCTTACTTGCCGTTGAAGCGGCGGCGAATTGAAAAGCCGGCGAGGAGGCTGGAGATGGTCCAGATGGCGATCGTCGACGGCTCGGGAACGGGCGTCCCCACGGTCTGAGCGCCCGCGACGCCGAAGTCTTCATGGTCGTGATCGGGGTCCGCCAGCAGCCCCAAGCCCAATCCGTCGACCTTCGCGCCGCTGGTCGCCGACTGCATCAGAGCGATCGCCGAGGGACTGAATCGCGCGTCCGGATCGGTCAGCATCCCCCAGCTGGCGACCGCCGCGTCAAGATAATCGCCGGTCTCGTCGGGATGGTTGGCCACGCCCAGGGCGTGCATCAGCTCGTGAGAAATGTTGTGGGCGACGGCCCAGGCCAGATCGTCGGGATTCGAGGCGTAGGAAAGCTTGTCGATGAAGCTGAAGCCGTTGCCGCCGATTGTGGTGATTCCGATCGCGTTGGGATTGCCGCCGTAGGAGGCTCCCGAAACGACGCTCATCGTGTGCGGGGCGTCGGCCTGGGGGTCGTCGGTGAGCTTCAAGGGCACGCCGCTCAGCTCAAATGTGTGTTCGACGTTGGCGACGACCGATTGAACGAAATCGGTCCGCTGGTCGGCGTTGGGAGCAACGCCGCCGAAAGCCCGGGTCACCGCCTCGCTGCCGTACCAGGGACTCGGCGAGCCGACGGTCAACGTCGCCGAGTCTTCATAGGGACCAGAACCGAAATTGAGGTAGGCGCTGGCGCGATCCGTTTCGGCGGGTGGCGGCGGCTCGCTCGACGCGGCCACTTGAAGCGTCGCGGCCGTGGGCGAGACCGACGACGCGGGAACCGCTCGTGGCGCCACCTCCGCGACCCCGAACGCCGCCACGGGGGCGCTGCCGGTTGGGGCGGAGGCGATCCAACCCGCCGGGAGGTTGCTGACCGTGTTCGACGACGCGGGGGCGTAGATGTTGCCCGCGCTGTTGAGCTGATTGGCGTACCAGGCGGTTAACGAGGCCTGCGACCCGAACCAGGACAAAGGAGCCGCCGTCGCCGAAGCCGCCAAGGCGCACCACGCGACGATCCCAAACGCCCACGTCCTGATTGCGGTCATACGAACCTCCTTGTTCGCCTGACGAGCCGCCAAAATCCTCGGCGACCCGACGACCCACGTCCTGTTATTTGCGGCATAGCGCCCGACTGCGTTCCCTCGCGTTCCCTCGCGGTAGGGACCGGCTCCGGGCGGCGATGGAAATAGCAACCGCCGTGCCTAACTGCATTATTCCGCCGGAAAAAACGAAATTGAGACGAGAGAAGCAGTCGTCCTCCCGACAAAATCTCTTTGATCCCATGGGTTTGCGTTAAGGCTTCGGGCTCTTCCCGCGATTCCGCCGAACTGGGCCGCGAAGATCTCCGCTCCGCGCGGCCTTGGAATTTTTTACACGTCCCGTGTAATTGAAACAATCCAAACGTTCCGCAAAAGCGGCGCGCATGGAATGGCGCGTGTTCTTGTGAGGGGGCGGATGCGAGGCAAATGTCCGTCACCGCCTTTCCCACCGCGCGATGGCTGTGCCGGAGGCTCGACGGGACGCGGCGGATTCTTGTCAGCCGTCGCCGTCGCTCCGACTCCGCTGGCGGAAATGGACCGATCGGAGCCGGTGGCGCGAGCGCGGGATGAGGACCGCGTCGGCTGAAGGCGGGGCCGCCGGCGTTCGGGGTGAAGGCGGCGGTCCCGCGGGGAGGGCGTGGACCGGGGAAATGGGGTGGCGCGGCGGCGTCAGGCGGCGTTCCTCTCCTCGCGCGGCAGCAGGCTG
>Ga0180216_1002883_pt1 | contig 13935 bp, 17 predicted proteins | sample eDN3rd37CBELigMG_FD_128879 | JGI IMG/M metagenome (GOLD analysis project Ga0180216, IMG submission 128879) | Enriched Miracle-Growth compost microbial communities from Emeryville, California, USA - eDNA 3rd pass 37_C BE-Lig MG (version 2)... ... | reverse complement strand
GGCGTCATCGCCAGCACGCTGGGCAACGCGCACGAGACCGCGGACGCCGTGCTCGCCGACTTTGCCGCCAGCGAGGCCAGCGGCGCGCCGCCCGCCGCGCGGCGGCCAGGCTGGCCCGCGCTGGCCGAGCGCCTGCGCGCGGCGAACGTGCCCGTGGTGACGACGCGCGGATGGCAGGCCATCGACGAGACCGAGCGCGGCCTCGGCCGCGAGCGCGGCATCGAGCGGGTGAAGCTCGTCTCGACCGCCGCCATGCTGCAGGCAGCGCAGGCCACGCCGCCGTAATCCCGCATAATGCCGCATAATGCCGCATGCCGCATGTGTATAAAGCAGTCACGTCAGCGTCCGTGTACAGTTTGGATCCACCTGCGCGCAATTCAAGCTCATTCAAAACTGCAGATCTCACATCTCCTTCCGCCTTGAGCGTGAACCACGTCCAACGTCGCGTCCGGTCGCGTGGAACGCGCGGCCATGCTCCGCGTGCAGCTGGACGCGCCGCTCCCGGCCGTCCTGCGCCGCGACGCCTGGGTCCCCTTCCACGCGAGCGTCCGCAACGAGAGCAACGCCCTGCCGGACGGCGCCAAGGACGCCCGCCTCGTCCTCGCCGTCGAGCTCTGGCGCGACGAGCACCAGCCGCTGGCCGGCAGCGCCGCGCTCCTCCAAGTGCGAGATCGCCGCGGCGGCACCAGCGGCGGCGGCAGCAGCGGCAGCAGCAATGAGGGCAGGGCGGCAGGAGCCGCCGGCAAGGCGCGCGGCGGGTCGGGCCCGCAATTAACCACCGCGGCCTGCGACGGCCGCGGCCGCTTCGTCGGCGAGCTGCGCGTCGCCGCCGGGTGCACGCGGCAGCACTACCAGGGCAACGCCCACACGCCCGCCTGCCTGCACCGCATCCGGCACCCGATCTTTGTCCGCGTCACCGTGGCCGTGTCGACGTGGCCGGGCCACCCGCCGGCGTCGTTCCTGCCCGTCCTGGTCGGCCCGGTCACCGTGCTGGACGCGGGCGCGCCGCCCCCGCCGCCCGCGGAGGCGCCCGCCGGTGGACCAGCTGCCGGCGTGGCGCTGCAGCGGCGGACGTACGCCTTCGCCTTTGGCGCCGTGGTCACGCTCGAGCGGCCGACCGCGGCGCTGGACGGCTTTGGCCACGTCGTGTGGGACGCGGCGCTGCTGCTGGCGCGGTGGCTGGAGCAGGCGCCCGCGAGCCTGCTGGCGGGCCGCCGCGTCGTGGAGGTCGGCGCCGGCGTGGGCCTGGTCGGCCTCGCTGCGGCCGCGCGCGGCGCGCACGTCCTCCTGACCGACATGGCGGGCGCCCTGCCGCTGACCGAACTGAACGCTGGCGCGAACGTGGACCTCGTGCGCCGCGGCCGCGGCAGCGTGGCCGTGCGCCCGCTCGAGTGGGGCAACGCGGCCGAGCTGGCCGCCCTGCAGGCGGAGCTGCGGCATCAGCCGCCGGACGTCCTGCTGGCCTCGGACGTCGTCTACGACAACGACCTCTTTGCGCCGCTGGTGGGCGTGCTCGCCGCGCTCGCGGGGCCGCAGACCACGGTCTTGCTGGCCGCGCGGGAGCGGCACGGCTGCGACTTTGATCTGTTCCTGCGGCTGCTCGCCGAGCCCTTCGAGGTGCGGCTCTGCTCGCTCACCGGCGAGGCCGCGCAGCTGGCCGAGGCGTCGGCGCTGTCCAAGGCCAAGCGCACGCCGCACATCTACCAGCTGCAGCGCCGCCCCGCCCCGCCGGCGTCGGCGTCGGCGTCGGCGTAGCACCCGCAGCACGGCGGATGGACCAAGCACGCGACACCCGGCATGTACATAGCGCGTGCACGCTTGCTCGCTGGATGCCGCATGTAAAAAACACGCAACGTCGAGGTTAATTTTCCTCCTGTATATTTGTAGAGATTTTGCAGCACAAGATGTAAGCGTGTCCGGTATGTGCAACGCGCTTCACGCCGAGGCCACGACGGCCGAGTACACCTCGACCTCGATCTCCGCAGCGATCTTGTCCTGGTCGGACGTCGCGCGCTCCACGCGCTTCTGTGCGTCGGCCAGGGCGCGGCGGGCGGCCTCCACGTCCAGCTGGTCCACCGGCACGGCCTCCACAGCGTTAATGTTGAGCGACGAGTCCGGGTTCACGACGGCAAACCCGCCGCTCACTGCAGCGCAGGGAGAGAGGAAAAAAAGGGTGGCGGGGAGGAGGCCGGTCCGCCGCGGTTCGCCCTCCGTCAGTTCGGCGGCCGCGCGCGCGCGCTTTGCAGCCGCCGGCCCGCTCCGCCGACGCACCAAAGAACTTCTTCGGCGCCTTGCCGTCCAGGACCTCGACGGTGCCCGGTCGGAGCTGCGCGATGATCGGGACGTGGTTGGCCAGCACACCCATGTCGCCGGCGGTCGACGGCAGGTTCACCTGATCGACCTCCTCGCCCTTGTAGAAGAACTGTCCGCGCCGGCGCCACCGCCCGCAGCGCTGTCCAGGCTGCTGGCTTAGCGGCTTGGCCTTTGGCGTTCGCGCGCTTGCCGCGGGGGCAGGCCGGTCGGCGTACCTGGTAGGGCGATGCGAGGGTGAGGGTGAGCTTGCCGGTGGCGGCGCGCGGGGCGTCGCTGGCGAAGCGGCGGGCGACGGCGGCGGCGCGGGCGGCGGCCGGGGCGGCGCTGGGGCGCGCGAGGCGGGTGACGGCGCGGTACATGGTGCGGGCGGGGGCAGCAGCCGCAGGGCGCGAGGCGCACAGGCGAAAGAGAGAGAGAGAGAGAGCGAAAGTGAGAGCGGAAAGGCTGGCTGGGAGCCGCCTGCTAGGGCGAGGGCTGCGGCCGCCCGCCCGCCTCTGCCGCCTGTCTGCCGAGATTCTGCCACGCTTCTGCCGCGATTCTGCCGCCGCGACTGTCCACGTGGGCGCCCTCTGACAGCGCTCTGACACGCGCCCGCCGTCGCCCAGTTCTGCCGCGGTTCCGCCGCCGCCGCCGCTGAGGCGCGCTGCGGGCGCGTCACGTGTCTGCCGCCGCTCTGCCGTTTCCGTCGCCCGCCTCAGCCGCAGTTCTGCCGCGATTCCGCCGATGTCTGCCGCGGTTCTGCCCCTGTCTGCCACGCTTCTGCCGCGGTTCTGCCGCGGTTCTGCCGGGGGCGTCGTTCTGCCGCGGGTCTGCCGCCGTTCTGCCGCAGTTCTGCCGCGGTTCTGCCGCGGGGCGGCGGCCGCCTCGCTCACTTTTTTCTTTTTCGCTTCGCTCGTCTTTTTTCTTCTTTTTCGTCGGCTGCCGCCGCGAAAGGAACGACAAGAGCACGACCATGATCGGCCAGCGCCTCCTCCGCGGCGCTGCGGCGCTCGCCCGCCCGGCCGTCACCAGCCAGCGTACGCGTTGGAGCGGTCGAATCTGCTGGGGCTCTTGCTTTTTCCGGCGCGGACGGACGGGCGGAGCCGCGCCACACGGCCACGGCGAGGCCGATCGCAGCAGCGAGCGCGCCGAGGAAGGGCATGGGTCGTGCGGGAGGGTGCCGTGGGGGTGGGTGCGGAGCACGTTGAGGCGCCTTTTCAGCTGCGCGCGGTGCGGATGGACGAGCCGTGCCCTGCCGTTGCGCGCGACGGGCGATCCGCGGACGGGCGCCGAGTTGCTGCGCCAGGCTGGAGACCGACCATATATCGCCCTTCTTATGTCGAGCGGCGCAGGGCCCTTAGCCGTGAGCTAACGGCGTGCGGCGCTTGGTGTGCCTTGCGAATGCCCACGCGCAGTGCGCTTCAATGCCACGGCTGCGACCACCAAGAACGTCGGTCAGATCCGCGCCGTCATCGGTGCCGTCGTCGACGTCCAGTTCGACAATGGCCTGCCGGCTATCCTGAACTCGCTCGAGGTCCAGGACCACGGCTCGCGCCTGGTGCTCGAGGTCGCGCAGCACCTTGGGTACGACGGCACACGTGCGCTCTGAAGGGTGTGCGCGGGATCTTTTTCGCTAACGCCGCCGCCAACGCTTTTTTTTTTCCACTTCCGTGCGGGCGCAGTGAGAACACCGTCCGCTGCATTGCCATGGACGGTACCGAGGGTCTGGTCCGTGGCCAGAAGGTTCTGGACACTGGCGCCCCCATCATGGTACGGTGAAACGCTCGGCCTCCGGCATTGTCCCCGTATCGCGACCCCTAACCCGACCGCGCGCTGCCTCAACTGCATTTCGCGCTGGCTCGCCTCCAGGTGCCGGTCGGCCCGGAGACCCTTGGCCGCATCATGAACGTCATTGGCGAGCCGGTCGACGAGCGTGGCCCGATCAAGGCCAAGAAGTTCGCGCCGATCCACGCCGCCCCGCCGTCCTTCGCCGACCAGGCCCCCACCCCCCAGATTCTGGAGACGGGCATCAAGGTACGCGGACCGCCGCAGTGGTGCTTCCGCTTTTGCCGGGCGAATGCTTTTTGCTAACGACGGCTGGGGTGTTTTGTCGTATGGCTTCTTGCCTGGCGCTAGGTCATTGACCTCCTGACCCCGTACGCCAAGGGTGGCAAGATCGGTCTCTTCGGTGGTGCCGGTGTCGGCAAGACTGTGCTCATGACCGAGCTCATCAACAACGTCGCCAAGGTGCACGGTGGTTACTCCGTGTTCGGCGGTGTCGGCGAGCGCACCCGTGAGGGCAACGATCTCTACCACGAGATGATTGCCTCGACCGTCATCAAGCTGGACGGCCCGTCCAAGGCCGCGCTGGTCTACGGCCAGATGAACGAGCCGCCGGGTGCCCGTGCCCGTGTCGCCCTGACGGCGCTCACCGTCGCCGAGTACTTCCGTGACGAGGAGGGCCAGGACGTGCTGCTCTTCATCGACAACATCTTCCGCTTCACCCAGGCCGGCTCTGAGGTGTCTGCCCTGCTCGGCCGTATCCCCTCGGCCGTCGGTTACCAGCCGACCCTCGCCACCGACATGGGTCTCCTCCAGGAGCGCATCACCACCACCAAGAAGGGCTCCATCACCTCGGTGCAGGCCATCTACGTGCCCGCCGACGATCTGACTGACCCGGCCCCGGCCACCACCTTCGCCCACTTGGACGCCACCACCGTGCTGTCGCGCGCCATCTCCGAGCTGGGTATCTACCCCGCCGTCGACCCGCTCGACTCCAAGTCGCGCATGCTCGACCCGCGCATCGTCGGCCAGGAGCACTACAGCGTCGCCACCCGCGTCCAGCGCATCCTCCAGGACTACAAGTCGCTCCAGGATATCATTGCTATCCTGGGTATGGACGAGCTTTCCGAGGAGGACAAGCTCACCGTCGAGCGCGCCCGCAAGGTCCAGAAGTTCCTGTCGCAGCCCTTCCAGACTGCCGAGGTCTTCACCGGCTACCCGGGCAAGCTCGTCAAGCTCAAGGACACCATCCGCTCGTTCAAGGAGCTGCTCGACGGCAAGCACGACGACCTGCCCGAGGCCGCCTTCCTGATGGTCGGCGACATTGACGACGCCCGCGCCAAGGGCGCCGAGATCCTCAAGGAGATCGCCAAGCAGCAACAAAAGTAGAGTGACCGCGAGATGCGGGCGGGCTGCCCGCGCCCTTAGACCCGGCGGGTCGCCGGCTCGTGTAGCCCACCACTACATTTTGCGATGTATGCATTGCACAAAATTCATGATTTTTACACGGTCCTGCGCCCGCCGCGCGAGGGGGAGCCATGCGCAGGCGGGTGGGTGCGCCGATGCCTGCCGCTGGCCGCTGCCCGGTGCTGGGCGGGCGCATGCATGGCGTCAGCCGTGGCCGTGTTTTCAATGACGTCAACCGCGCAACGTTGCACGGCGGCAGCCGGCGGACAGGCGGACGGTGCCGGCGGCTGACGGCCAGCGACGCGCGCGGTGCCTACGACACAAGGCCCAGACGGCCGCCCGGGGTGGAGTTACAGGCGCTGAGGACGCAGCAGCAGCGACGGGGGCGACAGGCACACGGTTCAGGACCCCGGCCGAGCACCGCCTCCTTGGCGCACTCCTTGGCGACGGCTGTCTAGGACACTCCCGGTACCTGCAGGACACCGGGCCGCGGCCCCGCGCGACCGACGCCGCTTAACTGACTGGTACGGACGCCGGTGACCGCCGAAGCCGGCCATTCTATGCACACTGACCCTTACAAAACCTGCCGGATCCCATTCAACGCGGCGCCGCCCAGACGTCGGACACGTCCTCCAAGGTTCCGCGCCGCACCGCGCCGCGCCGCGCCGCGCGACGGCGCCGCCTGCCGCCATGGACGCCGTCTTCGTCATTACGGCGTCGACCACGGCGGTGCCGGTGCCGGGGGAGTACTACGAGGTCGTCACGGACGGCAGCCCGGGCGTCCGCGTGCGGTTCCTGGTGCCCGCGGGCGACCCGGCCCTTCTCGGGAACTGCGTCTTCAGCACCAACTACACCCACCAGCACCCGTACGGCCGCCTCCTGCCGCCTGGGATCTTGCGGGCGCCGCCGCTCACCGCTCCCTGCTCGGGTGCCGGCCCGCTGTTCCGCCGCAGGTTCGACCGCCAGCTGCACTATGACTACCCGTACGCCGCCGCCCTCGCTCGGCCACCGCGTCGGCCCTCCACGAGAGTCGCCCCGCTCACGCCCGAGCTTCCTCGCTGTTGCTAACCCTCCGCGGCAGGCTCAAGTTTGGCGCGGGCGGCGACGCCTTTGTCGACATCGTCGTCGAGCGCCCGGGCGTGTACACGTACCTGCTGAGCGCCCCCGACGAAGCCGACGCGGCGCAGGCCGCGCAGACGCTCCCCGCGCCGGTGACGGCGGTGCGCGCCCGCCACCACCACGGGAGCCACCACCATGCCGGCGACGGCGCCATGCAGCACGGCGGCTCGCAGGCGTACCAGAGCCGACGCCCGCTGCTGGAGGGCCACCTGCTGGTGTCGCCGACGCTGCGCATCCGCGGCCTGCCGCTGCCGCTGGACGGCATCAACCTCCTGACCGTCGTGCCCAAGTGGATGGGCACGATCTCCGGGTGGTTTGACCTGCTCGCCGTCAGCGCGCGCGCCGGCTACAACGTCGTGCACTTTGTACCCATGCAGGAGCGCGGCGTGTCCAACTCGCCCTACTCCATCCGCAACCAGACGGTGCTGGCGCCGGACAATTACGCGCCCAACACGCCGCCCGAGGAGCGGGAGAAGCAGCTGGCCGCGCTGGTCGACCGCATGGAGCACGAGCTCGGCATGATCTCGCTGGCCGACGTCGTGTGGAACCACACGGCCATCGACTCGCCCTGGCTCCTGGAGCACCCCGAGGCCGGTGCGCGCCGCCGGCCCGACCTCGGGCTGACACCTGGATGTCGCGTCCCTCTCACCGTGGAGCGGCGCCGCAGCCTCACGTACACTTGTCGGCGACGGGGGCAGGCTACAACCTGGAGAACAGCCCGCACCTCAAGGCGGCGTTCATCCTGGACACCGCCATCCTAGACTTTAGCGTGGCCATTGAGAACACGCCGCTGGCCACGCTCAGCGGCCCCGCCGACCTAGACCAGCTCATGGCCGCCTTCCAAGACCGCTGCCTTAAGCCGATCCGGCTGTGGGAGTTCTTCACGGTGGACGTGCACACCGCCACGCACGCGATGCTGGATGCTGTGTTGCGCGGCGACGTCGACGTGCAGAACGTCGTACGTACCGGCCGATCCTTGGACGGTGCTCGAGAGGCGCGCGTGCTGAAGGCGAGGCCCTGGCTGGGGCGGTCGTGCCGCGGGCCACGCAGCTCTCTCTGCCCACCGTGGACGAGCAGGCGGCGTACCTGGTCGCGCACGGCATCACCGACCGCAGGGGCCACGAGCACGACCGCCACCACCGTGACGTCGACCCCAAGGTGCTCTACGCCGTCCTGGGCCTCAAGCGGCGCGACAACGAGTCGGACGGTGCGCTGGCAACCGTCCGCGTGGTTAGCTGTAACAAAGGCCACGCTAACGGGCCGACCGCCCCAAAGGCTGTCGCATGGCCACTCGCGGATGCAGTGGACTATGTGCACCGGCTGCGCGACGCCGCCAAGGCGGTGCTGAACAAGGTCAACGTCGAGCCGTACGCAGCCTACGACAAGCTCGTCGAGCGGATCGTCACCAACGTGCGCAACCGCGTCAGCTACGAGCGCCTCGCGGACCACGGCCCCAAGCTCGGGCCCATTACCGCCAAGTGCCCGCTCGTGGCCACCTACTTTACGCGCTTGGCGGTGCCGGAGAGTGCCAAGGCATGGGGACTACGCTAGCTCTCTCCGCGAATCGCGGTGGCGCTCGTGCTAATGGCTAGCTGCCCACCCCCCGCTAAGACGTTTAGCACGGTGACGCGACAGGATCGGGCGGAAGCGTACGTCATGGTCAACAACGGGTGGATCTACAACGGCGACCCGCTGGTGGACTTTGCCGCGCCGGGCTCCGACGCCTACCTGGCGCGCGACGTGGTCATCTGGGGCGACTGCGTCAAGCTTCGCTACGGCCAGTCGCGGGTGCGGCTAATGCGCAGCCCGCTTGCGGCGTTGCTGGCGCCGGCACTGACCAGAGGCCGCCGCGGGGGCGTTCGTACGGCGCGGCGGTGCAGGACGACAACCCGTGGCTGTGGGACCACATGGCCGAGTACACCCGCAAGATGGCCGCCATCTTCCACGCTTTCCGCATCGGTGCGTGCCGCCCCGCGGTTGTCAGTGGCTCTCGTGGCTGGCGCTCACCGCAAGCGAGCTGGCGCCCGTGTCGTCGTGGGACGCGCCACAGACAACTGCCACTCGACGCCCATCCACGTGGGGCAGTACCTGCTCGACGTCGCGCGGTCCGTACGGCCGACGCTGTTTGTCGTGGCAGAGCTCTTTGCGGGCTCCGAGGAGAAGGTGGGGTTGGCCTAGCTCCCAACGCCGTGCCTCGCCCTCCGCATGCTCACACGTCACCACCGCGCGCCCGTGTCTGGTTGCGCCGCGCCCCCCAGGATCGCATCTTTGTGCGGTCGCTCGGCCTGAACGCGCTCATCCGCGAAGCCCTCGCGGCGTGGAACGCCGAGGAGCTCAACCGCGTGCTGTACCTGAGCGGCGGCATGCCGATCGGCGCGCCGCAGCTGTCGGCCAGCCAGGCGCACGCCGTGCGCCCGTGGCTGCACGGCGCCAGCGCCGTGGCGTCGCCCGAGATCGGCCGCCGCACGGTCATGTCCAACGAGGGCAGCCGCCGCACGTCGGTCACCGGCACGCCGCAGCTGGGCGACAGCTCCGACACCAGCGGCCTGGACCTGCGCCGCGCCTCGACCACGTCACTCGACAGCTCCACCTCGACGTCGGCGTCGGCGTCGGCGTCGGCGTCGGCGTCGGCGTCGTCGCTCCAGCTGGCCGGCCTGGGCATCCGGTCCCCGCCGACAGCGAGCACCGAGTCGGGCGCGGCCCTGGCGCAGCAAACGGCGGGCGCCCGCTCGCGCTCGGCGTCGCCAACGCGCCGGCAGAGCTCGGCCGCCAGCATGACACGCGCGAGCTCGTTCTCGGCCTGGATCGCCGAGGATCCCAACGTCGTGTTCGCGCCGCTGAAGCGTACGGCCAAAATACGACGTGGCAGCTTTGGCTCCGCCGCGCGCGCTAACGCAGCTTGGCATCGCGCAGCCGCGTGTGCGTGCCGCGTCGCAGCGGCGCGCCCGGCGGCACTGTTCATGGACTGCACGCACGACAACGAGGTGCCCAACGACCTCCGCGCGGTGCTGCCGCTGGTAGGCCTCGCCCGGCACGGCGACGACGGCGGGACCCCCTTGCAGCGACGCTGACGTCCGAGTGTCGTCGACGCTGTACGCGTCGATGGCCTAGGCGGCGCTGGTTAACTTTCTTCCGTGCGCCTCCGGCTCGGTGCGCGGCTGGGACGAGATGGTGCCGGCGCACCTCAACCTCATCACCGAGGCGCGCCGCTACCAGCAGGTGCCGCCCGACGTGTTCCCGCTCAAGCAGTTCTCACCGGTGGCTGCGAGCGACAAGCGCACCGACGCCGGCATCCTGCCCGGTACGTGCGACCAGTCCGAGATGCACGTTGGGCTCCTGGCAGCTGCGTCCTAAGCACGCGATCGCCCAGGGGTCGGGCGCGTTGCTCCTCGGCAGTGCGGCGCCTGCTGCATGCGATCCACACGCGCATGGCCCGCGAGGGCTTTGCGGAGATGTTTGTCGGCCGCGACCGCGACGTACGGGGCCGCATCCAGCTGCCAGCTTCGCTGGTGAAGGGGTCGCGCGCTGACTGCAGACTGCGTCGCGATTCGTGGCTTGCTGCGGCGGCAGATCTTGACGGTCCACCGGCAGCATCCGCGCGACGGCGACGGGTTCCTCCTGCTGGCTCACACCGCCTTTGGCGGCCCCGACAGCCCTGGCGGTACGACACGGTGGCACACCACCTGGCCAACCACCTTTCTTTTTCACGCGGTGTCGCGCTGACCGGAGCCGGTTCCTATCGGTACACTCTGTAATGTGAACCGCCAGTGATGCCCACGACGCTGCACGGCCTGTCGGCGGAGCTGGTGTTTCTGGCGTCGGTGGAGGTGCCGGGCGCCAAGAAACCGACACACGGCGACGCCGCCGAGGTCATTCGCGGCGTCGAGTCGCGCCTGACCGTTTTGGAAGGCCTGCCGCTGCCGATGATGCAGTACATCGCGCGCCACCCGGCAGAGAACCCGGGCGAGCCGTGGGTGATTGCCGCCGCGTGCGCGTCCATGCTGGCGTCGACGGCGCCGGGCGAACAGGACCACGACGAGGCCGACGGGTTCTCGCCGGCCAACCTGCTGCAGGACTACCCGATGCTAGGCCGCGGCCGGTCCCACTCGGTCGTCAACTTCTCCGGGCTGATCCCGATCTCCAGCGCGCAAAAGATCGGGCGCAGCAGCATCGACGTCGCCGAGGGCGACGCGCCTTCGCGACTGCGCCCGGCGAGCGAGCTCTTCCCCTTCTCGGCGCACGGCCAGGCGCTCGCGGCCACCAACGCGGCGCTCGCCAACTGGCTGCACATCGAGGACCGGCCGCAGGAGGGCTCGACGCTCATCCACCTGAGGCGGTTCCCGCCGGGCACCATCGCCGTCTTCCGCACGCGGCTGCGCGCCCAGCCGTCGCAGGCCCTGCAGTCCTTGCGCACCCTCCTGGAACTCAGTGCGAGCGCCGATAGCTGCACCAGAGTGTCACGATGGCGCTGGTTTTCCCTAATGCGGCGCCGCTCTCTTTCGTTTCTGTGCGTGCATGCAGACCTGCCCGGCCGCGACATGTGGCAGCTGCGCGGCGTGCCACTGGGCCGGCTCAACGCGCTGGAAGTCGCCGTCCGCGGCCTGTCGCTGATCGACCTCAACGTGCTGCTGTATCGCAGCGACAGCGAAGAGCGCGACTGCACGGGTACGCCCCGCTTCGACCAGCGAACAGGGGATGACAACCCGCACGCTGACCGCGTCGGTGGCATGGGCCATCGCATGGGTCACGCGTAGGTGGCGAGTTTGGCGTGTACGTCGTGCCGGACATGGGCGCCCTCCCGTACTGCGGCCTGGCAGGCTGTGCCGCGCCGCTGCGCGCCATTATCGCCAACAGCGACCTGGGCCACCCGCTGTGCAACCACCTCCGCCAGGGCCTGTGGCTCCTGGACTACTACGTCAACCGCCTCGACTGGTGCGTGTCTCCAGGGCGATGCGGGACGGTGAGGGGGGAAACGGGGGGCCACCCCGGCTCACGGGTGCGCCGAGGCTCCGGCTCCGCCTGGGCGTCCAACTGGCAGCTACTTCAAGTACGGCTACGCCAGCGAGGGTGTCATGGCCGTCCGCGACTGGCTGGCGGAGCGGTTCAACGCGATCAAGCGGCTGCCCAAGAGCCTCCAGCTGCGGTTCTTTGCCGCGACTGTCCTGAAAGTGATCGACGTCGCCAGGTGCGCGGGCATCTCTGCTCGCCCCCCAAGATGGTGGCGCCCGCAGATGAGCTCATGCCTGCAACCGCCGCTGCCGTCGTCGCCGACTTTATGCGCCGCCAGCGAGCACGCCATCTCGCTGATGTCGTCGTTTGTGCGCCGCGGCGGCAAGTTTGTCCAGAGCCTGGCGCTCACCTCCGTCCAGCTCTTTGGCCTGGTGGCGTCGGCGTCGCTGAACCCCTTCCGCCCCGAGCCGAGCATGGCTGCGGGCCTCCCGCACTTTGCCACGCACCACATGCGGTGCTGGGGCCGCGACACGTGCATCGGTACCTGGGCCGGCCTCCTGCGGCCGTGCCAGATCGGCGTCGCGCTCACCGGGCCAAGTCCATCATTGTTGTCGTTGGGGAGCGACACAGCCGTGCGTGGCCTGTACATGGTGACGGGCCGCTTTGACGAAGCCCGGGCGCTGCTGACGGCGTTTGCCAGCTGCGTCCGCCACGGCCTCGTGCCCAACCTGCTGGACAGGTACGGCGCGTTGGTTCCCGGATGGTGCGCTCTGGGATGTTGGGCGAACCCGGTGCCGCGCGTCATTTCGGCTCTTTTTGGACACAGCGGTCGCTTTGCGCGGTTCAACTGCCGCGACGCCGTGTGGTGGTGGCTCCAGGCAGTGCAAGAGTACGTCAAGCTCTCGCCGGAAGGCGTGGACTTTCTGTCGGTGTCGGTCGTGCGGTACTTTCCCTCCGACAACGTCGCGGACCCGACTGCCGACGGCGAGGCGTGCGTACACACCTTGGGAGGAAGCCAAGCATGGCAATGAACCAACAGTTGGCCGTCTTCGCTGAACGTTTGCATCGGGTGGAGTGCGCCGGCAGGACGTACACGGCGACCAACACCATCGCCGAGATCATTTGGGAGGTGCTGCAGCGCCATGCCACGGGTATCGAGTTCCGTGAACGCCGCGCGGGCCAGCAGCTCGACAGCCACATGACGTGGGACGGCTTTGTCGTCACCGCCGGCGTGCGCTGGGCGGACGGCTCTGGGTAGGCGCCAGCGATTGCCAGGACGCGAGGTATGCGCGACTGTATCCAATGACGCAAACAACCTGGCACGGCGGCTGTGCGCCGGTGCAGGCTCATCTTTGGCGGCAACGAACACAACTGCGGGACGTGGATGGACAAGATGGGCTCGTCCAAGGTGCGCTGGCCTGGCACGCCGCGGCCCAAAGGCAGCGCTTCCACCGACCGATGAAACGAACGTGCTGTGGGGCGCTCTATGCTGTGCTCGGCTTGCGTGCCGCAGGCGGCGGGCAACCACGGCCGCCCCGCGACGCCGCGCGACGGTGCCGCCGTCGAGATCAACGGGCTGGCCAAGTCGACGCTCCGGTGGCTGACCGAGCTCGTCGCGCAGAAAAAGTTCCCCTTTGACGGCGTGCACGTCCCTGCCGCAAAGGCGCCGCCGCAGGGTACGCGGCGGTGGTGAGCGCCTCAGGGGAGAACTCATCCGTAGCTAACGATGACTTGTGCGCCAAGATGCCGCATGTCGGAGGGCCTCCCCACCGCTATAGCGGCGGTCATCAGCGACAAGATGGACCTGCGATTCGTGTCGTTCGCGGCCTGGAACGACATGATGCAGTCCAGCTTTGAGCAGCGCTTCTACGTCCCCACCGGTACGTGTTCGCCCGGTGTGCGTGGCGACAATTGCACCGCGGCCAACCACTCACTGCGCGGCCCACGCAACTTCCAACGCACAACGCCAGACGCACAAGAGGACGCCGCCTTTGGCGCCGTCACCGACCGCGTGCGGCGCCGGGGCATCTACCGCGACACGGTCGGGGCTACCAACAAGGCAGCCGACTACCAGCTGCGGCCCAACTTTTTGGTGGCGATGGTCGCGGTACGCCGGAGCAGCTTGCGACACCACGCAGTGCCGGCTGGGGTCGCCTGATATTCTTTGACTTGGTGCTCTAGCTGGGGTGACATGCAGGCCCCTGAGCTGTTTACGCCAGAGCGCGCGCGCACGGCGCTCGCAATCGCCGCCGACACGCTCCTGGGCCCGCTGGGTACGCGCAGGCGCAGTCGCTGAAGACACAGCACTCGGATGCGGCGTCGGTCCTGACGCCGCCCGTGGATCGCCACCCACGTGTGCGGCAACGAACGGCAGGCATGAAGACG
>Ga0180216_1002881_pt1 | contig 13943 bp, 9 predicted proteins | sample eDN3rd37CBELigMG_FD_128879 | JGI IMG/M metagenome (GOLD analysis project Ga0180216, IMG submission 128879) | Enriched Miracle-Growth compost microbial communities from Emeryville, California, USA - eDNA 3rd pass 37_C BE-Lig MG (version 2)... ... | reverse complement strand
GCCCTCGATCGAGACGAACTCCTTGCGGCCCTGGTTGAGGAGGATCACCCGCAGCCGCTCGATCTCGAGGATGGTCGCTCCCTCGATCTCGTCGCCGACGAGGTAGACGGAGGCATCCTGGGCGCCCGAGCCGCGGATCGTGGCGAAGGACCACTCCGGCCGGTTCGCGACCATGGTGCCGACAAGGGTGAGGTTGAGCGTGCTGGGAACCGCCTCGGCGTCCGGATCGTAGGCCGGCTCCTCGGGTTCCGCGGCGGTGGGCTCCTCGGACGGTAGCTCGATCCCGAGGAAGGCGGCCGTTCGCTCGAGCGAGAGACTTCCGGGCCGGCCGAGCACCGGCATGGACGAAGCGCGCGGCGTCGGGGCCATCGCGTCCAGGTCGACCGGTGGCACCAGCGCGGCCGCCACGAAGGAGCTGACGGTCATGGCCCCGAGGAAGGAGGTCAGGGCCAGAAGGGCCAGCTCCACGGCCCAGAAGTACTTACGGAAGAGAATCTCCATTCCAGCCAGCCTCGCTTAGCAAGCCCCATGCCGCTCCATTCGGAGGGCCGGTGATCGAGCCAGGTGCCCGAAATCACGGGGGAACAACAGACTCGGCGGCGCGGGCCTGCCCGGGAGGCGAGGATTGGCGAGGGGGCGGATGACAAATTGGCAACGGGGCGAGCCCGCGCCGGTCCGGCCGTGACAATTTGGCCGGGCTCATTTCGAGCGATCGAGCTTGCGGTAGATCGTCCGGGTGGAGACACCGAGGATCTGGGCGGCGAGGGATTTGTCGCCCCCGGTTTGGCGGAGGGTCTCTTCGATCACCTTCCGCTCGATCTCCTCCATCGGCATGCCGAAGGGGATGACGATGGCTCGATCCGAGGGAGGCGCCTGGTCCGCCCGGACCGCCTCCCGCACGGTCTCGGGGAGATCCTCGAGCTCGACGCGCGCGCCGCGACCCAGGACCACCGCCCGCTCGATCGCGTTTTCGAGCTCCCGGACGTTTCCCGGCCAGGAGTAGGTCTCGAGCGCGCGGAGGGCCTCGGGGGAGAATCCCTCGATCTCCCGGCGGTTCTCCTCGGCGAAGCGACGGAGGAAGTGGGAGGCGAGGAGAGGGACGTCGCCGTGGCGCTCCCGAAGCGGTGGGAGACGGATCTGGACCACATGGAGGCGGTAGTAGAGGTCCTCGCGGAAGCGGCCCTCCCGCACCTCCTGCTGCAGGTCGCGGTTGGTGGCGGCGACGATCCGCACGTCCACGCGCACCGGCTGCGTGCCACCGACCCGGACGAACTCGCCCTCCTGGATCGCCCGAAGGAGCTTCACCTGCACCGCCGGACTCATCTCCCCGACCTCGTCGAGGAAGAGGGTCCCCTTGTCGGCCTTCTCGAAGCGGCCCTCCTTGCGGCGCGTCGCGCCGGTGAAGGCCCCGGCCTCGTGGCCGAAGAGCTCGCTCTCGAGGAGCGACTCGGGGATGGAGGCGCAGTCGATGGGGACGAAGGGGGCGGAGGCGCGGGGGGAGAGCTCGTGGATCGCGCGCGCCACGAGCTCCTTGCCGGTGCCGCTCTCTCCGAGGAGGAGGATGGTGGCGTTCGAGGCCGCGGCCTGGCGAACCGTCTCCATGGCGGAGCGGAAGGAGGGGGAACTCCCGACGAGCCCGCCGGCCTTGGAGAGCTGGGCCACCTTCTCCCTGAGCTGCCGGTTCTCCTCGAGGAGCCGGTACTTCTCGAGGGCCTTCTTCACCGTGCGGACGAGGTGGTGGCGTTTGAGGGGCTTCGTGAGGAAGTCGTCGGCACCCTCCTTCATGGCCTCCACCGCCGTCTCGACGGTGCCGTAGGCGGTCATGAGGACGACCTCGACGTGCGGGGCGATCGCCTTCGCCGCCCGGAGCAGGGCGACCCCGGACATCCCCGGCATCATCAGATCGGTGACGACGACGCGGACCTCGTCGTTGCGGAGGTACTCGAGGGCCTTCTCGCCCGAGGGCGCCGCGAGGACGCGGAGCCCCTCGCGCTGGAGGATGCGGAGGACGGAATCGAGGTTGCCGGGATCGTCGTCGACCACCAGCACCGTCTCTCGTTCGTCGGGCGCGCCCACTTCGGACCGTCCCTCAGAGTCCGGAGACGAATCTCCAGTTGCCGCCCTCGTTCACCAGGACGACGCGGTTGACGTCCACGAACTCCCGCCATTCCGGGGCGCTCGGGAGGGCGAGCTTGTAGCGGAAGTCGAAGCGGTACTCGACGGCGACGCGTCCGCGATCGAGTTCGTGGAGCTTACGGACGTCGATGCGGAGGCGTTGGTCCTCGACCTTGGAGAAGCTCTCCTCGAGCTTCTGGCGAAGCCCCCGCTTGTCGTAGTCGTCGGAGGGATCCCCCGGCGTCCCGGGATCCTCGAAGAAGTCGTCGCTGGTCAGATCGAGGATGCGCTGGACGTCGCGGTCTTCGACCGCCCGCCGATACTGCTCGACCACCAGGAGGATGGCGCGGTTCTCCTCGGTGTCCTCGACCTGGGTGTTTCCGATGTAACGCGTGGAGCAGCCGACCGACATCGCCAGCAAGACGAGCGCCGGCGCGAGGGAGCGGATGGGTGGGTGCGTCAAAGGAAGAGCCCTCCTGGACATGGAACAGCCGTTCGTGGCCTACAATGACCGGATCTGTCAACCTATTCCTCGTGAGGGGAAGGCCGCCGGCCGCTTCCGAGACCCGGTTCCGAGCGCTCGGAAGAGCCGGAAAAATCCCGCGTCCGACGGGGAAGAAGGGCCCCGGCCAGCCTTGACACCCTTCCGAAAGGCCTGATATTTCCCCATTCCCACCAACACGGCATCCAATTGTGGCCCGTCGACCGACGTGCGTCGGGAGGTAGCATGAGCGACAAGAGCATGGGCGAGAGCTGGGAAAAGCGGGAAACCATCGGGAGCTTCCTGCGCGACATCGCGATCGTTGCGGTTCTCTGCATCGCCGGCTTCGCCTGGTACAAGAACAAGACCGACAACGACATCGCGGCGCGCGAACTGGCCAAGGAAGCCGCCTCGCTGATCGCGAAGGACAATCCCGCGGAGCTCCGGGCCGCGGTGGAGAAGCTGAAGCAGGCCCTGGAGATCCGGCCCAAGCACGGCTTCGCCCTCGCCTCGATGGCCGAGACCCACGCGCTCTTGCACACCGAGCACAAGGCCGGCGGATCGCACAAGGCCGAGGCCGAGAAGTACCTCGCCCTCGCCGAGAAGTACGCGCCGAACCTCCCGCAGACCTACTCCGCCCGCGCGATCCTCCTCCTCGGGGACGGGAAGGCCAAGGAGGCGGAGGACTTCCTCATCAAGAACGTGCTCGAGAAGGATGCCGGTGACGCCCGGATCTTCGGGGCGCTCTCGCAGGCCCAGCGTGCGCAGGGCAAGCTCGCGGAGGCGAAGCGGAGCGGTCGCGCCGCCTCGGACAGCGATTGGCGCAACCCCCGCTTCTCGCGCATCGTGGCCGACATCTACGCGGAGGAGAACGACCAGGCCAACGCGCTCGCCTTCTACGGAAAGGCCCTCTCCTCCTACTCCGAGCACATCGCCAGCAACCTCGGCAAGGCCCGCTTCCAGATTCGGCGCGGCCAGGAGCTCGAGGCGTCGATCGCGGCGGTGGACAAGGCGCTCAGGGAGGACCTGACGCCAGCGCTGAAGGCGATCGCCCTGACCGCCAAGGCCGAGAGCCTCCTCACCGAGCAGAAGGCCGACGAGGCCCTGGCCATGGCGCAGGATGCCGCCAAGGCCGATGCCGCCTTCCCGTGGTCCTACGTGGTCGAGGCGATGGTCAAGGCGTCCAAGCAGGACGTGGACGGTGCCGCCGCCGCCTTCGACAAGGCGATCGAGTCCGACCCCTACGTGTCCTCGCTCTACTTCGACGCGGCCATGCTGATGGCTGCGGCGGGGAAGGAGGACCGCGCGGTCGCCTACCTGGATCGCTACGCGCTCAAGAAGGACGACAAGTACTACGTCACCTACGGCAACGTGCTCCGCTCGCTCCAGAAGTACGACGAGGCCATCGCCAAGTACGACCAGGCCATCGGCGAGAACGAGCTCAACGCCGGCGCCTACGTGGCCAAGGCCGCGATCCTCATCCACCAGAACAAGCTCGACGAGGCGCAGGACGCCCTGGATCGCGCGGTGGCCGCGAACGAGTTCAACCCCGAGGCCTACGTGGAGCGGGGCAACCTCCTCTTCGCCAAGAAGGAGTACGAGCTCGGCGTGCAGGAGTTCGCCACGGCGCTCTCGCAGTGGAAGCAGGCGCGCGCCTCCCAGGACCAGCTCGTGGCGGTGGTGCAGGGCGTGAAGCAGAAGCTCCTCGACGCCCGGCAGCGCGAGTTCGCGACCGCTTGGGAGAAGGAAGCCACCAACCTGATCCGCTGATCACCTAGGGTTCTTCCCCTTTACGAGCGGCCTCGTCCCTCCGGACGAGGCCGTTTCTTTTTTTGGGGATGCCCGGGGAGGGGCTGTCTCCTGCGGCGGTGGTGGCAGGCGTGTCGATTGGCCAACGGAGTCGTCCCGAATTTGTATCAAATCATACACGATTTGCCGTACGGGTTGATGGCGTATCGGTTTGTCGATTCGATGCGCTCGAGACGCTAGCTGCCTGCCGCGATCGGGTGCATGGCTCGGAGCCAGGCTGCCCGCCTCCGCCACAAATCGTTCGCTGATGGAGCGGCCGCCCGGTCATGGCCGGGCGGTCTCGGATGCGGCGCGGCAGAGGGAGGCGAGCTTGGTGGCGTGGATCCTCTCGCCCTCCGAGCCCTCTCGGGCCAGCGCCTCGAGGACCTCGCAGCCCTCCTCCTCCTCGGACCACATGAGGGAGAGTCCGAGGAGGAGGCGGGCCTCGCGTTCCACGATCCCCGGCAGCCCTCCGGCCAGGGCGCGGCGGAGGTCGCGCACGGCGTCCTCGTGCCGCTCGTCCTGGTGGTGGCGTCGGGCGACGAGGTACCAGCCGAGGGCCCATTGGGGTCGTTCTTCGAGCAGCTCCCGGATGGCGAGGAGGTCCGCGGTCTTTCCCGTCCGCAGGTAGGGGAGGACGGCGCGAGCCAGCTCGGGATCCCCGGCGGCCTGGCGTCGGGCCTCGAGTCCGCGCGCGCTCGCCTCGTCCAGGGGTAGCTTCGCGGCCTCCTCGTAGGCCCGGGCGGCCCGTTCGAGATCGCCCGAGGCAGCCATGGCGTCTCCCGCGACGATCCACAGCCGGGCGCGGGCCTGCTCCTTCAGCTCCTCGGCTCCCTCGGCCAGCTTCCAGGCCTCCTCCACTTCTCCGGCGGCGAACCAGGCGGAGGCCTGGGCGATGCGCGCACCGCCGTCGTGTGGCGCGAGTTCGGTGACCCGCTCGTAGAGCTCGGCGGCGCGGCGCGGATCCCCGGACGAACGCGCCGCAGAGGCCTCCGCGCGGAGGCCCGCGAGCTCCCGCGCGCAGCTCTGGCGGAAGATGGAGGGGCGCCGGAAGCGGGCTTCGGCGAGGGCGCGATGCTCGGCGGCGAGCGGCTCGCGGTCGAGGAAGGCCTCCCAATGTCCCACCAAGGTCGCGAGGGGAACACCATAGGCGGCCTCGAAGTCGCCGTCTCGGTAGGCGGAGGCGAAGGCCGCGGGCCCCCGGGTCTCGACGAGCCAGCGGATGAAGGAGCCGGCGTAGGCGTAGGCCCGGGCGGCGGGCTGCGACCAGAAGCCGACGGCGCCCAGGATCTTCGTCAGGTCGGGGGCCAGGCCGAGGGCACGCATGGCCCGCGCCTGCTCGTGGACGGAAAGGTCGCCGCCCGGCCAGTCGGCCGCGACCGCCGCGCCCTCGATCAGTCCCGGCAGGGGGATGAGCCCGAAGCCGGAGGCGGACACGCCGAAGGGGCGGCGGCCGAGGCGGGCCGTGACCACGTGGGCGAGTTCGTGGTCGAGGACGGGATGGGGGAAGCCGCGGCGGTCGATGTGGACCTGGGCCAGCCACGGCTTGGCGAACTGGGTGTTCGCCGCTCCCACGAGCTCGGCCTTCTCGGCCTGGCTCCGGTGGAGGAAGACGTGGACGCGACCGGGGTCCACGTCGAAGAACTCCCCCAGCTCCACCATCCGCCGTTCGCATTGGAGGAGGAGGCGCTCGGCCTCGGTCGAATTCATCTCCCGGGGATGGACGAGGCGGCAGCGATCGCCTTCCAGCCGGCCGCCCAGCCTCCGCTCCACCGACTCGGTCGACTGCTCGAAGCCCAGATCGTGCCGGTGCGAATGGCCCCACTGGACCGCCACCAGCGCGGCCGCGCAGAGGCCGAGGGCGCGCAGGGGAGAGCCGTCGCGGGCGGCCGGGAACCTCCGCCGGGCGAGCACCGCGAGGCCCAAGGCTCCGCTCGTCCAGGCGAGGGTGAGGAGCCGAAAGATCACGAGCCGCGGCTCGATCCGCAAGAGCTCGTCGTAGAGCGGCCCCGGGAGGTGGCCGAAGAAGTGGTCGTAGACGAAGACCTGCGGCCCGCTCCACAGGGGCACGAGGGAGGTGGTCAGGGAGACGGCGAGGAGGAGGCCGTATCCCGCCGCCGACTGCCAGGCGCGCGGGAGAACGAGCCCGAACACGAGGCCTGCGGCCGTCGAAAGGCCGAGGCTGGGGAGAGGCAGGACGAGGTACCAGCGCAGGCCGAGCGTGGGGGAGCAGGGCGAGTTCCAGGCGGCGAGGAGGGCGGTCCAGCCGATCCACCCGAGGAGGAGCGCGAGGCCGGGGAGGAGGGCGGCCGTCCAGGCGCCGACCACGGAGCGGGCCGAGGTCGTCTGCCGGAAGCGCGCCTCCCGCGCCCCCGCGGCCTCCTGCCGGCCGGCCGCGATGCCGAGCGCCCCACCCAGGAAGGCGAGGACCCACGTGGCGAGGAGCGCCGATTCGAAGCCCGGAACCTTCGCCAGGGGGAGGAAGGGTGCGAGGGCGGCGATCGCTGCGGAGATCCCGAGCGCGACGAGGATGGGTCGCCGCGAAAGGAGGAGCCGGAGCCTCGCCCAGACCGTCATAGCCAAGATGCGCCTCCCGCTGCGACCCGCCCGGACCCATGGCCGCATTCGATGCATCGTCCGGGCGGGACGTGGTGTATGCTAGCGGACGTCATGGATCGTGTTGGGGTAGACAAGCGTGCCCACCCCAGGATTCCCATCGAGCTTCGGGTGGACTACCCCAAGCTGAACGCGTTCTTCGCCGACTACACGCGGAACATCTCCAAGGGAGGGACCTTCGTCCGGACGGCCCAGCCCCTCCCCGTGGGGACCCGCTTCGTCTTTCGGTTGAGCGTTCCCAGCCTGGAGGAGCCCATCCTCCTGGACGGCGAGGTGGCCTGGAATCGGGAAGACGGCGACGAGCCGGGGATGGGGATCCGCTTTGTGTACCCGAACGAGGAGGCCCGGGCCTCGATCGAGCGACTGGTCGAGGATCTGATGGCGCAGAGCCTGGGCAAGGCCCTGAGCGCCAGGCTCCTCTCCGGCAAGCCCTGAAACGCCCCCGCGCGGCCACGGCGCGGGGCAGGGTCGGTTTCTGCGATTCTCCTAGCGCCGGGCGCAGAACTTGGCGTTCTGGATCCGCCCGAGGTAGCGCTCGTACTCCTCTTCGGAGAGCGTGTCGCGGAGGGAGCGGAGGAAGGCGTCGTCGAAGACGAGTTCACGGCAGACGTAGCCCGGCTCGAAGCCCTGGCAGTCCGCGTCCGTGATGCACTCGTTCGAACAGGCGCCGGCGGGCTCCGCCTCGGATTGCGGGAGCGGCGACCCCCTCGAGCGGACGCAGATGAGGTTGTCGCACTCCGCCACGCCGAACGAGATGAAGTCCTTGTCCCGGCCCTGCTCGAGGTCCGAGAGGTTGGGGCGGAAGCACTCCGGGTGCGCGCTCACGTCCTCCGGCCCGACGTTCTCGCAGCCGGGGATCGTGGGGTCCAGCCTCGTCTTCTCGAGCTGGCAGGGCGCACCGATGTCGGTCTCCGCGCAGGTCCCGGCCGACAGGAGGAAGACGATGGCAAGGGCATAGACATGCGGGTGGCGTCCCATGGGGCGATCGCTAGCATGGGGCGCGATGGGCCTCAAGATTTCCGACCCTCCTTGTCAAAATTATCTGAGTTCCTCAAAAACTTGCCCGCTGCCCACCCGTACAGTAGAACCCCACTCGGAGATCCGGAGACGGGCCCCGCGGCTGGGCCATCGAAGGGGACGGAAGGGGAGATGGGCTCCTCCCTCGTGCCCACTTTTTGGACTCCGGCGAAAAATCCGAGTAACCATCGGATCCTGGACCGGACAGGTAGATGGAGTACAGCGGGTGAAGGCGCGCATTGGCTTGGCTCTCATGGCTCTCGGGTGGCTCCTGGCCGCTCCCGCCTCGGCGCAGGAGTTCGGTCTCGATCTGCGTGAGGACGAGGAAGAGGAATCGACCGAAAGCCGCCCGGCGGCCGAGGAGGCACCGGTTTCCGCCGAGGAGTTGCGGCGGCGCTTGCAGGGGGAGGTGCCGGCGAGCTTGCCCGGCCGGGCCGAGGACGACGTGGCGACGGCGGACAAGGTCAAGGCCGTGCAGCGCAAGCACTTCCTCAAGAGGCAGCGCTTCGAGCTGACGCCGACCTTCGCCATCTCCCTGAACGACGCCTTCTACACCAAGGTCGGCGGGGGCCTGATGGCCACCTACCACCTCGCCGACTCCCTGGGCATCGCCGCGCACTACAGCCATTTCGGCATCGTACAGACCGATTACGTGCGGATCGCCAAGCGGGAGCTTCGGTCGCTGCTCCTCTCGTCCAAGCTGGACTGGAACGCAGGGGTCGACCTGGTCTGGACGCCCATCTACGGCAAGCTGGCCTGGTTCAACTCCATCATCCACTACGACCTCTTCCTTTTGACCGGCCTGGGGGTGGCGCACTCGCAGACCTCCGGCGCGCCCGTGAACGACGGGCTCCATCCCGCGGTCGACCTGGGGATCGGGCAGCGCTTCGCCTTCACGGACTGGATGGCCGCCGATTTCTGGGTGAAGGGCCTGCTCTACGCCGACCGGCCGCAGGACCGGCAGATCTCGGAGATCCAGAAGGTCCTGACGCTGAACGTCGGCCTCTCCTTCTGGCTCCCCACCTCCTTCACCTACGGAGCGAGATGATGCGCTTCGCCTCTTGTCTCCTCGTCTTGGCCTCGGCGCTCCTCGTCGCGGCGTCGGCCCGCGCGGACGAAGACACCCTGCAGGAAGCCATGCGGGACGCGCAGGCCCGGAGCGCCGAGCCCACCCCGGACCTCGATCTGGACCGCCGCATCCTCCCCGTCTCGGGGAAGCTCCTCCAGAAGGCGGGCCGCCAGGAGCTATCGCCCACCGTCGGGCTCTCGCTGGGCGACCCCTTCTACACGAAGTACCTGGTCGGGCTGCGCTACGCCTACCACATCGGCGAGCAGTGGTCGGTGGGGATCGGGGGATTCTGGGCGGAGAGCACGCCCTCGGGGGCGGTGACCCGCTGTGACAGCCGCGGGTTGGGCTGCCGCCTCCCCACCGAAAAGGATCTGGTCCGCACGCCCGGGGACTTCGCTTTCGTGGCCGGAGCGGACGTGAGCTGGGCACCGCTCTACGGGAAGATCTCCGTCCTCGCGGAGAGCGTCCTCCACTTCGACACCTACGTGGCCCTCGGGGGCGGTGTCCTCCAGACCCGCCACATGCCGCCGAACACCACGAGGGTGGAGGAGAACCTCGCGCCCCACGGGAGCATCGCCGTGGGACAGCGCTTCTACCTGAGCCGGACGGCGACGCTCCGGGTCGAGCTTCGGGATCTCGTCTATCCGATGGAGCTCCAGGGGCGGAGCGGACCCGAGAAGAGCCTACAGAATCAACTTCTCTTCACCCTGGGCCTCTCCTTGTTCTTCGGCCAGGGGCAGGGGACGTGAGCATGCGATTCGTTGGCCGCGGCGCGCTCCTCGCGCTGATTCTCGTCGCCTCCACGGCGGGGGCGCAGATCCGCCTGGAAGGCGTGGACCTCTCGGGCGAGGCCGAGGAGAAGAAGGAGAAGAACGCCGGCGAACTGGGGCTCGACCTCCGGGAGGAGGGCGGGCCGGTGGTCTCGGACGGGCTGAAGGCCCGCGTCCGGGCCGCCACGCGCCTCTTCGACGAGCAGAACTACGAGGCCGCCGCCCTCGGATTCTGGGAGATCCTCCAGGACCCCAAGGCGGCGACCGCGCATCCGCGCGCGGAGTACATGCTCGGCAAGTCGCTCTATCGGCTGGGCATGTATCACTCGGCGCTCGCGATGTTCAAACGCATCCTGGCTCGCGGGGAGTCCGATCGCTTCTTCGCCACGAGCCTGGAATGGCTCTTCTTCATCGCGCACAAGACCACCAACCAGACGGTGGTCCTGGACGAGTTGGCGCGCTTCGCGGGCGTGGCCTTCCCCGAGCGATACGAGGACGAGTACCGGTATCTGCTCGCCAAGTACAACTTCGTCCGCGGACGTGCCCTGATGGACGCCCACGCCGCGGACGGCGGCACCACCACCGCCTACTCGGACGCCTCCAAGGAGAGCCTGAACGAGGCCCGGCGGCTGGTGGCGATGGTCCCGGCGAACTCCCCCTTCTATCCGAAGGCCAAGTATCTGGAGGGCCTCGCCCTCTACGCCACCGGAAAGCCCGCCCTCGCGCTCGAGAGCTTCAAGGACGTGGTGCGCGCCACCAATCCGCGGCGGGAGGGGACCGTCTTCGACCCCAAGCTGCGGGAGCTCGCCTTCATGCAGCTCGCGCGCATCCACTACGAGCACCGGCAGAACCGCTACGCCAACTTCTATTACAGCCGGATCGTCCGCGGTTCCGACCAGTGGCTGCGCTCCCTCTTCGAGTCGGCCTGGTCGTATTTCCGACTCGGGGAGGACGAGAAGGCGCTGGGCAATTTGATCACACTCCGGTCGCCATTCTTTCGAGATGAGTACTTTCCGGAGGCGATGCTTCTCGAAGCGGTGATCTATTACGAAAACTGCCGCTATCCGGAAGCACGCCGCACCGTCGACGCCTTCCTCGAGCGCTACGGACCCTTGCACCGCGCCCTCACGCAGCTCTTGGAGCGGCGGCTCCCCTCGCCGCAGGCATATTGGGACGCGCTCGCGGCCACGGAGGAGGGGGAACGGGACGAACTCCTCGAGCGCATCGTCCGGATGGCGCTCACCGATCAGGAGCTGCGCCATCTGAGCGACTCGATCGCGGAGCTCGAAGGGGAGGTGAAGGCGATCTCGCAGAGGCGGGAACTCTTCCGCTTCTCGGGCCTGGCCAAGCACCTCCTCTCCGAACTCGAGGGGCAGCGCAAGGCGCTGGCGGAGAAGGCCGGCCACCACACCAAGCGGAAGCTCGAGCGGGAGCTCCGCGAGCTGGGCCAGCTCAACTACCGCGCCCTCGCCATCAAGGCGGAGATCTCCACCCGGGAGAAGGACGCGCTGCAGGCCTCGCTGGAGAAGGGCGAGAGCGTGACGGTGGTGCGGCCCTACCGCTACTCGACCGCCGTGGACGACGAGCACGTCTACTGGCCCTACGAGGGTGAGTTCTGGCGCGACGAGCTGGGCAGCTACGAGTACACCCTGACCAGGGGCTGCAAGGAGAGATGATGCGCGGGATTCTTCGACTCGTCGCTCTGCTCTGCCTCCTCGTCCCGGCGCATGGGCTGGCACAGGCTTCGGTGGCCGAAGCGCACGACGCCGGCCTGCGGCAGAAGGCCGACCGGGGCGGTCCCTCCGAGGAGCTCGCAGGGGATACCACGAGGGAGGAGAAGGACGAGGCCCAGCGGGCCGAGGAGGAGCGGCCGACGCTGCAGTACGACACCTTCCGCTTCACGGTGGAGCTCCAGCTCAAGGACAAGCGGGAGGACATCCTGAAGACCCTGGAGGCCATGGCGCCTCTCGCCGAGGATCCGAAGGAGAAGGCGGACCTCCTCTTCCGCATCGCCGAGCTCCACTGGGAGGAAGCCCAGTACTGGAGCTTCGAATCCAACCGCCAGGACGATCGGATCGCGCGGTGTCTCGAGAACAAGGACGAGGCCTGTCGTCGGGAGGCGGAGCGCGTCCAGAAGGAGTACGCCCAGGCCAAGGCGCGACACCAGGCGGTGGCCATCGAACGCTACAAGGAGGTCATCGTCACCCATCCCGAGTACGAGCGGATGGACGAGGTCCTCTTCTTCCTGGGGCACAACCTCTGGGAGGCCGACCAGAAGGAGGAGGCGCTGGGTGCGTATCGCACGCTGCTCACGCGCTTCCCCAATTCGAAGTTCGCACCGGACGCCTACATCGCCTTCGGTGAATGGTATTTCGACAACTCCGAGGGCAAGCCCGACATGCTCCGGTCCGCCCTGGAGGCCTACACCAAGGCGGCGAGCTACACCGAGGCGAGGGTCTACGGCTACGCCATCTACAAGCAGGGCTGGTGTCTCTACAACCTCACCGACTATGCGGGCGCCGCCGACAAGTTCAAGGCGACCGTCTACTACGGCGAGGTGACCACCACGGTCGGTGGCGACGACAAGATGGCCCTGGTGCGGGAGGCGCGGAAGGATTACGTGCTCGCCTACTCCCGCTTCGGCGACCCCGCGCAGGCGAGGGCGGCCTTCCACCAGGTGGGCGGCGACGAGCACGTGCGCACGATGCTCAAGCAGCTCGCCGGCATCTACTACGACGACGGCAAGGACAAGGAGGCGGTGCTCATCTACCGCGAGCTGATCCGCGATCAGCCCCTCTCGCCCGAGGCTCCCTTCTTCCAGAGCCGGATCGTGGATTCGGTGATGCGGGTGGGGAACAAGAGGCTGACCGTGGAGCAGGCGCGGATCCTCGTCGACATCTTCCTCGAGGTCCGCAAGGCGGACGTGATCCGCACGCGCGAGGATCGCATCGCGATGGAGAGGGCGGAGGAGCTCTCCGAGCGCACCCTCTCGAGCCTGGCGGTGAACTGGCACAACGAGGCGAAGAAGACCCGCGACGAGGAGACCTACGAGCTCGCGGGGCGGATCTACGCCGACTACCTGGCCATCTTCCCCAACTCGCCGAAGGCCTACCACCTCCGCTTCTTCTACGGCGAGATGCTCTACGATCCCCTGGAGCGCTTCGAGGCTGCGGCGCAGGCCTATACCGAGGTCGCGCTCGAGGACATCGAACGGAAGGTGAGGGGAGAGGAGCCGGGGCAGTGGTTCGTCCCGGCGCTGGAGGGCGCGATCTTCGCGCACGACCAGCTCGTGAAGCAGGCGGAGCAGACGCGGCCGCTGCCCGAGACGGACCGCAAGGAGCCTCTGCCGATCCCGCCGGAGAAGCAGGGCTTCCTGGACGCGGCCGCGCGCTACGTCGAGCACGTTCCGGACGGAGACATGCGCGTGGAGGTCGCCTACAAGGCGGCGCGCATCTACTACCAATACAACCACTTCGACGAAGCGGTGGAGGGCTTCGCCCGCATCGCTCTCGAGCACCCGCAGCACGAGCTGGCCATCTACAGCGCCCACCTCGTCCTGGACGCCTACAACATCCAGGAGAACTGGGAGGCGATCGACGAATGGGCCAAGCGCTTCTACGCCGAGACGCGCCTCCACCGCGGAAACTTCCGGGCCGAGCTCCTGGAGATCATCGAGAAGAACTCTTTCCAGCTCATCGCGCGGCTGGAGCAGGCCGAGAAGTATTCCGAGGCCGCCGAGCGCTACGTCACCTTCGTGCGGGAATGGCCCAACAGCCAGCTCGCGGGCGAGGCGCTCTTCAACGCCTCGGTCGACTTCTACAAGGCCGGGCGGATCGAGGATGCGCTGGAGGTCCGCAACCGGCTGATCCGCGAGTACCCGAAACACAAGCTCGTCTCGCAGGCGATCCACCTCAACGCCTCCGTCTACGAGTCGATCGGTGACTACGCCGCCGCGGCGGGGCTCTACGAGACGTACGTGGACGGATGGGTGGCGCGCGCAGCGGGCTACGAGGAGGAGAAGGCCAAGGCGGCGCTGAACGACGCCGGCATCTTCCGCGAGGCCCTCGGCGACCTGGACATGGCGCTC
>Ga0180216_1002880_pt1 | contig 13947 bp, 12 predicted proteins | sample eDN3rd37CBELigMG_FD_128879 | JGI IMG/M metagenome (GOLD analysis project Ga0180216, IMG submission 128879) | Enriched Miracle-Growth compost microbial communities from Emeryville, California, USA - eDNA 3rd pass 37_C BE-Lig MG (version 2)... ... | reverse complement strand
GCCCCTCGTGGCCGCCCTCCCGCTCGCTTCGGACCAGCGCGCGGGATCAATACGCGGGCGCGGTCACCGCCGCCGGGAGCTTCCGCATCCAGGCTTGCCGCACGACGCGCGAGAGCGAGGGAACACCGGGGAACTTGATCGCGGGATCGAATTGGTAATCGACCGTCACCTCGATGTAATCGCCGCTGGCGGCGTTTTTCTCTGTAACCCAGGTGACGACCGGCGGGGGGTCAAGGGCCTCGGCGCCGATCAGCGCGGCCTTTTCGACGTCGACGGCGCCGGTGTCTGGGTCCAGACAGTCGAGTTTCCGGGCGATCCGGGGGTCGGCCCAGGCGAGCGCTCCGTTCCGCGCGCAATTGTCAATGAGCGCTGCGGTGTGGAACTCCCGGGCGAGGTTGATGGTCATCAGGCACGGCACGCAAAGGGCCGAGAGCAGAATCGCCACCTCCAAGGCCGCCGCGCCGCGCCGCGCGTCGTCGCGGGTCATCCTTCGAAGCTGAGCGCGGGTCATGGCGGCCTCATTTCCTGGGGTCCGAGAGGAGCCGATTCGGGCGGGGCAAGGCTCCCGCCGAGCCCCTCTAAAAGAAGAGATAGGCCGTGTTTCGCGATGTTGCTTTCTTTCGTCACGCTCGAGGCCATCGTCTCCGCGGGGCCATTCTGGAGATTTGGGTGGATATTTTTCTTGCAGTTAGCCGTGTCGATTTGACAGTCCCGAAAAAGTGACCCACCCTTCTCTCAGTGGCCCGACGTCGGAGACGGACGGCCGCGGACGGCGATGATCGCCGCGGGGGATCGGGAGACGAACCATCCCCCGCGACACCGACCGCCCCGGGATCCGGCACCGCTTACTGGAGGTTGGCCGGCCCGATTTCTCCGGAACTGTGGTCCAGATCACCGCGACCCTCGATCGAGACGCCCAGGCCCTCACCCGCCACCTATCTCGATCAACCCCAAGGCAAGGAACCGAACCCATGAAGATTTTCATCACCCGCCTCGTTTCCGAAGAAGATGGCGCGACGATGGTCGAATACGCCCTGATGGTCGCGCTGATTGCGGTCGGCCTAATCGGCGCGGTCACGGCCCTCAAGGGCACGGTCGCCGGAGTGTTCAACGGCGTCCAAGGACAGGTCGACGGCACTGGCGCCGGTAACTGAGAATCCGGAGATTTTCCCCCCACGAACCGCGCCCGGACGCTGGACGGGCGCGGTTCCCCAAAATCGACTGACGGCCCTGGCGCGGCTGTCGCGCCCGCCTCGCCCATCACGAGAGGCGATGCATCATGAAGGAGATGTTCATTCGCCTTTACAATGAGGAGCATGCGGCTGTCATAGCCGAGTACGCCCTGATGGCCGCGCTGATCGCCGCCGCCCTAGCGGCCACAGTATCAAGGATTGGCGACGGCGTTGCCGTCCTGATCCAGAAAGCCGTCGGTGCGTTTTCGACCGGCGACGGCCCAAGCACCGGCGAAACGGCTCTTTGAGCCCGTCGCCAAACATTCTTCTCCTCGGGAGAAGGTGACCGGAACCGCCGGATGAAGACGACAGGTTAACGGAATGAGCCCGGGAGGGCGAGGCTCCCGCCGAGCCGGCGCGATGCGTGAGGCTCGGCGGGAGCCTCGCCCTCCCGGTGTGAATCGCCCGTCCAACCCGTTACGAGATTCGGCGACCCACATACAGCCCTTCGGGCCACCCTCCCCCGGTGGGAGAGGGGAATTATGGACGACATCCCCAATGAATCACGTTGATATGATTCCCCTCGCTTGCGTCGGTCTGGTGGCCTTGATCGCCGCGGCGACCGACCTTTGGAAGTTCAAGGTTTACAACGCCTTGACGTTCCCGGCCCTGATCGCCGGATTGGCCGTCTCGGCCTGGCTGGGGGGCTTCGAGGGTCTTAAGGCCAGCGCCCTGGGCGCGGGGCTGGGGTTTGGAACGCTCATCGTCTTCTTCGCCCTGGGGGGCGTGGGGGCGGGCGACGTGAAATTGATGACCGCCGTTGGGGCCTGGATTGGTCCGTCGCTGACGATTCAGGTCTTCCTCGCCGCCTCAATGGCGGCGGGTGTTTACGCGCTCATCCTCTTGTTCGTTCAAGGAGGCGCCGCGCGGGCGATCGGCGAGGTTCTATTGTTGCTCTACAAGATCGGCGCGCGGGACTTCAAGGTTCAGTCCGAGGGTTCGATCGAGTCGGAAGTCCGCCGCGCGGATCGTCGGCGTCGGCTCGTGCCGTTCGCCGCGATGATCTGCGTGGGATTCGCCGCGACGATTCTGTGGCATCACCGTGATCTGGACCAGGTGTGGCCGCCCCACGATCGGCCCGTCGCGCTTGAGGGAGGGAACCGGCCATGAGACCCCAAACCCTGCTCGTTCTGGTTGTCGCACTTGGCTGCGGGCTCGCCGCCGCCGTGGGTGTTCGGTCGATGGGCAAGAGCTCCGCGCCACCCGTTGAAACGGTTTCCGCCGTGGTGGCCGCGGTCGACGTCCGGCGCGGGGAGGAAATCACCGAGTCGATGATCGAGATCCGTCAAATCCCCAAGAGCCAGGCGCCAGACGGGCTGATCCCCACCGTGGAGGAGGCCGTCTCGCGGACCGCCGACTTCCCGTTCCTGAAGGGGGAATTCATCGTCGAGCCGAAGCTCTTTCCCAAGGGCAGCGGCGCGGGGCTGGCCGCGATGGTCCCGCCGGGAATGCGGGCCTTCACAATCCAAACCCCCAGCTTCTCATCAACGCTCGCCGGCCTGATCCGTCCGCGCGATCGCGTCGACGTTCTGCTGACGATGGAGCAGGAGAGCGACCAGGGAGGCACGACGACTTCGACCCTCCTGCAACAGATCGAATTGCTGGCGGTCCACACCACGATCGACGCTCCCTCGTCGGACAAGGTCAAACCTAACGAAACCCGCTCCGTCACGCTGCTGGTGACGCCCAAGGAAGCCGCGATTCTCGACCTCGGCCAGAACAAGGGAACGCTCCACCTGTCGCTCCGCAACATCAAGGATGAAGCGGACCACGAAACGCCGCCCGTGACGATGGCCGACCTCGGTCTTCCCCGCCCGGAACCGGCTCCCGCCCCCGAACCCGAGATGCTCGCCGCGGTCGACGAACCCGCGCCCGTCACCATGCCGATCCGCACGATGCGCGGGACCTCCGTCGGCTACGACATGATCACAATCCATCGCCCCGCCCGCGCCCTCGCGTCCAAACCGCCCATCAAGTCGAAGCGGGCGCCCGAAGCGAAAGCGGCCGGCCCCATGGTGGCCACAAATCGAGTGAAGTGAGTGGGTGGTGGGTAAACGGTAGTGGGTGGTGAGGAATGGGGTGGTGGTTGCCGAGCTTGAACCGGCGGCTGTCCGGCGGCGAAGCCGCTCCGCGAACCATCCACCACCCACTTGGTCATGAGGGGCGAAGATAAAGGGAATCAACATGTCGGTCTACATCGTCGCCGAGGATGAGACGATCTCGTCCCGGATCCGATCGGTGCTCAATTTCCACAAGGCGGATTGCCCCTCGTCCCACGTTTTGCCGATCGACCAGGCGGCTCCGCGATTGAGCGGGGACGGCAACATCGAGTTGATCGTCGTCGCCCTGCCGACCGACCGCGAGCGTGGGCTCGAATCACTGCCGGCGCTGGCCCAGGCCGCGCCGGGGAGGCTTTTGGTCGTCGGTCCGACGTCGGACTCCCGACTCGTGCTCAACGCCCTGAGGCGCGGGGGCGACGACTACGTCGATTCGGCCGATCTGGAAGTCGAGCTCGACGCCGCGCTCGCGCGCCTGGCGTCGGCCTCCGCCGCGAAGGCCGCGACGCCGGGGCGGTTGGTCGCCGTGCTTGGCCCCAACGGTGGGAGCGGATCAAGCACGATCGCCGCCAACGTCGCCGCGTCGCTGGCGGGCGGCGGGCAGTCGGTCTGCCTGATCGACATGAAGCTCGAATCGGGCGACTTGGCCGCGCTGCTGGACCTGCGCCCGAGCTTCACCCTGGCCGACCTCTGCAAGAACGCCGGCCGACTCGACAAGGCCATGTTCGAGCGCTCGCTCGTCGCCCACGACTCCGGCGTCCGCCTGCTCGCCGCGCCCGCCAGCCCAGCCGACGCGCGACTCGTTCGCCCCGAGGGAGTCGCCCAGGCGCTCGGCATCGCCCGGATGGCGTCCCCCCTCATCATCGCCGATCTCGATCACTCATTCCGCGAGGAACAAGCCGTCGTTTTGAAGCAGTCCGACGCCGTGTTGATCGTCTTCCGCCTCGATTTCGCGTCATTGCGCAATGTCAACCGCACCCTTGAATATCTCAATGCATTGTCCATCTCGCGCGACGCCGTTCGGTTGGTCGTCAACCGAAGTGGCCAGTTGGGGGAGGTTCCCGCGTCGAAGGCCGAGGAAGCGCTCAACGGCAAGATCGCCCACTTCGTCGCCGACGATCCCAAGACCGTCAACCGGGCGAACAATCTCGGCGTTCCCGTCGTGATCGAGGCGCCCAAGACGAAGGTCGCGCAAAACCTCGTGACGCTGGCCCGGAGCGTCGGCGAGCGCCGCTCGTCGAAGGGCGTCGGCTCGCGCGCCTGGCGTCCCTGGCGCAAGTCCGCCCGCGCGGCGCTTTGAGCGAATGGAAGTCGGACAACGGCGCCGCTCGGGCTCAAAAACGGTCCTAAGGTTGAGTGTGGCGGGTCGGCGATTCGTTGTAGCCGGGGGTCTGTGACCTCGGCGCGTGAGCCGAGGACCAACACCGATCCCGGCCTCGCGGAGGCCGGCTACGAAGACCTCGTCATGGAACGATGGCCATGAATCACCTCAATTTCGCGCCCAGGCCCGGACTCGACGTGGCGGCTTCGGCGGAGGATCGGCTGATCCGGATCAAGAAGGAGATTCATCAAGCGCTGATCGCGGCGATGGATCTCTCGACGGTGGGTTCGATGGAGGAGGACGAGCTGCGTGGGGAGGTGCGGCGAGGAGCCGAGCAGCTTTGCCACCAGTACAACGACCTGCTCAGCTACTCGGAGCGCGAGCGGCTCATCGACGAGCTCTTTGATGAGGTCTTTGGCATTGGTCCGCTCGAATCCCTGATGCGCGACCCGACCGTCTCCGACATCCTGGTCAACGGCCCCAAAATCGTCTATGTCGAGCAACGGGGCCGATTGAGCCGGGCCAACGTCGCCTTCAACGATGAAAAACATCTGCAAGAGGTGGTCCGGCGCATCGTCGGCCGGGTTGGCCGGCGGATCGACGAGACCACTCCGCTCTGCGACGCCCGGTTGCCCGACGGCTCGCGCGTCAACGCCGTCATCCCCCCCCTGGCGCTCGATGGGACTCTCTTATCCATCCGTCGCGCGGGGAAGTCGCCGCTGCTGGTCGACGATCTGGTCGAGAAGCGCGCCATGACGCGCGAGATGGCCGATTTTCTGGCGGCCTGCATTCAGGGCCGGTGCAACACGGTGATCTCCGGCGGAACGGGCTCGGGCAAGACGACGCTGCTGAACGCGCTCTCGGCGTTCATTCCCGCCGACGAGCGGGTGGCGACGATTGAGGACGCGGCCGAGCTGCGGCTTCAGCAGCCCCACGTCGTCCGCATGGAGACTCGTCCGCCGAACATCGAGGGCGAGGGCGCCGTCGACACCCGCGACCTGGTGAAGAACGCGCTGCGGATGCGGCCCGACCGGATCATCGTCGGCGAGTGCCGGGGCTCGGAAACGCTCGACATGCTCCAGGCGATGAACACCGGCCACGACGGCTCCATGACCACGATCCACGCCAACGACACCCGCGACGCGATCGGCCGCATGGAGATGATGGTCGGCATGGCCGGCTTTGACCTGCCCATCTGGATCATCCGCCGCCAGATCGCCTCGGCCGTGCAAATCATCGTCCAGGCGGCGCGGCTCATCGGCGGCGTCCGCAAAATTATCAAGATATCCGAGATTGTCGGCATGGAGGAGGACGTCGTCAGCATGCAGGATATTTTCGTGTTCAAGCAGACCGGCGTCGATGAGAACCGCGCCGCGATGGGCTATCACTACTGCACGGGGATCCGTCCCAAATGCCTTGACGCGCTTGAGGCGTCGGGCCAGTCGCTGCCGGCCGACATGTTCGAGAATCGCATCCTTTCGTATCAGGCCGCGCCCGAAGCGGTCGAACCTCCACCCCGGGATGAGGGCCGATGGGGGCTCTTTGGCCGTCGCCGCGAGGAGTCCGCGTCATGACACCCGCAATGGTGATGGGCCTGTCGGCCGCGACGGCCGTCGCATTCGTCGTCGCCTTGTATCAAATCGCCGCCGACCTGTTTTTCCGCGACCGAGCTCGGATCAGCGATCGCGTGGACATGGAGTTCGTCAAGAAGAAGGTGGCGAAGTCGAAGAAGGCGTCGCTGTTTAAGAACCTTGAGCAGATGGACGCCGCCGCGCGCGAGGGCGATGAACGCCCCACGCTGGCGCGTCGGTTTGAGGCGATGATCGAGCAGTCGGGGATGGACCTCACCTCGGGTCGGCTGCTGTCGATTTCGGCGGTCGTGGGCGGGGTTATGGGCCTCCTGGCGTTCTCCGCGCGGGGCGGATTGATCGAAACGGCGATCGCCGCCCCGATTGGATTTCTCGCGCCGATCGTTTACGTCAAGCGTCGGCGCGACGCTCGGATGGAGAAGCTCCGATCGCAGCTTCCCGAGGCGTTCGATCTGATGGCCCGGATGGTTCGGGCGGGGCAGAGCCTGAACCAGGCGCTCCTGGGGGTCGCCCAGGAATTTCCCCAGCCGATCTCGATGGAGTTCGCATTCTGCTACGAGCAGCAAAACCTCGGCCTCCCCGCCGAGGCCGCCTTTCGCGACCTGACCCGCCGCGCCGGGGTGATCGAGTTGAAAATCTTCGTCCTGGCGGTTTTGGTCCAGCGGCAGACCGGCGGCAACCTCGCGGAACTTCTGAGCAAGCTCGCGGGGGTGGTTCGCGAGCGGTATCAAATCCGGGGGACCATCAGCGCCCTGACCGCCGAGGGTCGGATGCAGGGCTGGATCCTCGCGGCGATGCCGCCGGCGATGCTCTTGATCCTGCTGGTGATGAACTTCAATTACGCCGTGGTCCTCTTCGACCACCCCAACCTGTTGATGGCGACCTTCGGGGCCGAGTTGCTCGGCGTGCTCTGGATTCGCAAGATCGTCAACTTTGACTTCTGATGCGTTGATTTGGGGATGGTCTCATGGAATCGGACGTTCTGATCATGGTCGCGGTCTTCGCGGCGACGGCCGGGGTGGCGCTCGTGGTCGGGCTCCTGGTCTCAGGCCGCGAGCGGAAGCTGACCGAGCGGCTCGATCAATTGTCGGGGCGCGTTCGGCCCGCGACGAAGGCGCCCGAGACGGTCGGCGAGATGGCCCGCGCGACCTTGCCCAAACTCGGCAAGGTGATCACGCCGGATAGCGAAGCCGAGCTCAATCGGCTCACCGCCCGATTGACGCGGGCGGGTCTGTACAATCGCCAGGCTATGCACATATTCCTGGGCGTAAAACTCTCGCTGCTGCTGCTGGCCGTCGTCGCGGGCGCGGGGCTGATGCTCTCGGGCGTCGCGCCGGCGTTTCAGGCGACGGCGGTTTCGCTGGCCCTGTTTTTGGTCGGGATGATCGGCCCCGGATTCTGGCTCGACCACCGCAAGAAGAAGCGGCAACTGGCGCTGCGCCGGGCCATGCCCGACGCGCTCGACGTGTTGATCATATGCTTGGAGGGCGGTCTAAGCTTCCAGAGCGCGCTCAAGCGGGTGGCCGAGGAGATTCGTCCGGCGCATCCGATCCTGGGCTACGAGTTCCGCATCGTCGATCGCGAGGTGCAGCTCGGCCGCTCGCCGGGCGAAGCGCTCTTGCATTTCGCCCAACGGACCGACCTGGACGAGGCGCGGTCGCTCTCGACGGTCATCGGTCAATCCGAGCGGTTCGGCGCCAGCCTGGTCAAGAGCCTGCGAAACCACTCGGAAACCCTCCGCGTGCGCCGTCGGCAGATCGCCGAGGAGCTGGCTCAAAAAGCGGCGACGAAGATCCTTTTCCCGACGCTTCTGTGCATCTTTCCGGCCATCTTCGTGATCTTGCTCGGTCCGGCCGTGTATCAGATGGCGGCCGTGCTGGGGGAGAGCGGCCTCGGATCGGGGAAGCCCGCGGCCTCGTCGTCGCGGCGCTGATTGTCGCGAATCAGGGCGCCATCGGGGGCGCGGGGAGCGATGTCCGCGTGACTTCGACGTCGTGGACGCGCGGCGGGGCCGACGCGCGAGCAAGGGATTGTCCGTCGATCCCGGGACCGGCCGCGGCGACGTTCACGGCGCGCAGGCCGTCGCGGGCGGACGCTAGATTCGGCTTGGCGGCCAGAACTTCGGCGTAGGTCTTCCGCGCGTCGTCGAATCGCCCGCGCATGGCCTGCGTCAGCGCCAGGTTCGAGCGAGCTTCGGCGGGGTCGCATCCCGCCTTGAGAAACTGGGCCAGGGCCGCTTCGTCGTCTCCCTGCTGGGCGAGAACGAGCCCCAGATTGGACCGGCTGCGAGCGTGTCGAGGATCGGCGGCCAGGGCCTTTCTCAGGTGCGCCTCGGCTTCGGCCCACCGCCGCTGAAGGTAGAGGTTGTAGCCGCGATCACAAAGGATGTCGGGGTTCTTGGGGTCGAGCTTCAGCGCCTGCTCGAAGCGCCGTTCGGCCTCGGCCTGGTCGCCCCGCTCGTCGGCCAGGATCGCCAGCCGCTGCTCGGCGTCGGCGCGTTTGGGGTCTTTGGTCAGGGCGTTGCGGTACGCGGCCTCGGCCTCGGCGAGGTTGCCGCTCTCCTCCAGAGACCGGCCGAGGGCGATCTCGACATCGGCCGACTGCCGCCTGGTGATCCTGGGCGGCGGTCCCGTGTTGAGGATGTTGACCGATTCATGATCCCGGCGCCGCCCGCCGGGCTGGACGCACCCGGGCGGGGCGATCATTCCGAGTGCCAGAAGACCGAGTAAAGCGGCGCGACGCCCAGACATAAGCTCATCAACCTTCCTGTTACTGACTCGGAACAACCCCCGACATCTGGTTGGTGACGCCGCTGGGACTGTTCACGCCGTTGGCGTTGAGGGGAGTCGGCGGGCCGTACTGTTGCGTCCGGTTGAGGGCGTTGGCGCCGACGATCTGGGCGTCCACGCCCGACATGCCGAAGGCCAGGGGAGCGCCCACGAGCACCCGGTCGGGGTCGATCGGGAACGAGACGGAGGCCAACTCGTTCAAGACGGCCTCGCGGCGCTCCAGGGCCAGGGCCGGGTTGGCGTCGGTTCGCTCGACGATCAGCGGGAAGGGACTCGCGGCGAGCTGCGCGGCGACTCGGGAAAGCTGATCGCGGCCTCGGGCGCTCAACTGAGACGAGCCTGGCTCGAAATCGTAATCGTAAAGCGTCATCCGCGCCTCGGCGCCGTTGGCGACCATCACGCGGCCGAAGGAGTGGAGCGACTCGCCGAGCGGCTTCGGCGGAAACTCCTCGGGATAGCCAAGCATCCGTCCCTGGGCCTTCCGCCAATGCCACGACCGAAGCTTCTTGGCGATGAACCACGGTCCCCGCCGCGTCGTGGCCGCCGGATCAAGCGGCGGCCGCTCGTGGTTGAACTGGTAGCCCTCGGGCGGAACCTCCACCACTGTGTTTCTCGGCAGGGCGATTCTTGAATCCCGCTCCGAGAACAACTGCGCGACGGCCGGGGAGGCCGCTCCATGAACCAACCCTAGCAACAGGCCGAGGAGGACCGGCCCGCGTTGAACCATCGACATTCAATCACTCCCACGCGCGTCGCGCGGTCGACGTTATTTCGAGTATCCCGACGGCCCTATCAAGTATTTCCGCTCCACGAGCGAGGGTCGGACCAGGTAAAGCGGGTCATCGTATCGGGTCGTCGCCCGCGCGTCCTGTCCGGTTCGCCCCTCGATTCGGTTCATCAGGAAGAACTCCAGGTCGGTGGGTTGGTCGACCTCCTCGCCGGGCAGCGGGGGCGCCTGGTCCGCCCGGATGGGCTCGATCAGGTACGGCGTGATGAGCACGACGAGTTCCTTTTCGATTCGGTTGCTGGTCGTGTTGCTGAAGAAGGGGCCGATGTAGGGAAGGTCTCCCAACCCCGGGATTCGCGTCGTGCTCCCGTCCATCGTCAGCGACATGAGCCCGGCGATCGCCAGCGTCTCGCCCTGTTTCAATTCGACCGTGGCGTGCGACCGTCGGATGTTGAGGCCCGGGACCGGTGTGCCGCCGGGCACGAGGGTCGTCGCCAGTGAGAAGTCAACCGTGCTGACCTCGGGATCGACGGTCAGCCGGATCGTCTCGCCATCCTCGATGATCGGCAGAAACGCCAGTCGGACGCCAAAATCCTTGAACTGGACCTGAACGTTGCCGCCGCCGACCCCACCGCCAAGCCCCGAGTTGACGGGGACGGGAAACTGGCCTCCCGCCAGGAATTCGGCCTGATGGCCGTTGAGCGTCACCAGGTTCGGCTCGGCCAGGATTTTCAGCAGGTTGTTGCGCCGAAGGGCCGCGAGCACCGCGTTGGCCTGCCCGCGCGAGAACGTGCCAAAGAGCGCGGCGTTCGCGCCCATCGCGATATTTCTGGGATCGCCGTCGATCACCCGGCCGTTGAGCATGTACGGAAAGGTGGTGGAGCCGATCCTGCCGGGTTCGAATACCGACCCGGCGATCTGCGTGCCGAAGAGGCCTCCGAGCGCCGGGACCGAGCCCAGGAAATCGGCCCCGATCTCGCGAAAGCCGGTGCGGTTCAGCTCGGCGACGCGGACCTTGAGCAAGACCTGTTGCGATGTCGGCACGCGGATCAGGTTGATGACCTGGGTTTGGTTGGTGGCGATCTGATTGGCCGTGATCGCGCCGGGGGAGGGGGGAGACGCGACGAACCCGGTCATCGCTCCTCCTCGGGCGAAGCCGGCGGGCGAGGCCACCGAAAATCCGCCCGACGTCGCGGGGGGAATCTCGGTCGGCTCGCCACCCTCCTCCCCTTCGGTCATGGGGGCCCCGGCGTCTCCCTGCTGAGTCACGTCGCGCGCGTTGCCGATCTGGCCGGCGATCGCCACCCGCTGCGCGGCGCGGATGTAGCCATCGACCACCTGGATGATTCGGTTCACCTCGCCGGCGTCCCTCGCCTGGCCTTCGACGATAATCCGATCGCGAAGCTGCGTGAGCGTTAGCCGGGCGCTGGGGAACATGCGGAGAAGTTGCTGGTTGAGCGTCTCCAAATCGCCGGTGACGCGCAGCTCGAAGTCGTGGATTTGCCCCGCCGCGGTCGTGATCGACAGGTCGGTGACGCCCAACCGCTTGCCGACAACCCGCAGTTGACTGGGACCGACCTGAAGGAAGTCGGCGACGCTTGGGTCTCCCACGGCCAGAAACGGCGCCGGCTTGCCCGGTTGAGCCAGGTCTTCCGGCAAGTTGAGGAACCGGCCCTGACCGACCTTCACCTCCAGGACCGATCGCGTTCCGTCTGAACTGGCGACCAAGGCCGGCGCTGGGTCCGCCAACGGCGGGTGGACCCCAACCAGGGAGGGGGGCGGCAGCGGCGCCACTTCGGGAACCTCGCCCTCTTGCCCAAGCCCCGTCCCGACGCCGATCATCAGCGTCCAAAGCAGAACGAGCCCGCCCCCCAACCGGGATCGGCCCGCGCGCGGTTCTTCATTCCTCGGGGAACGGATGGACATGGCTGGGAATCGGCTCGCGATATTCGGAACAACCGCCAAAGTCGCCACGAGAGCCTTATCGGCTTAGACGAGCCAAACTCTGAAGCGCGATTCCCGCCATCTTGAACTTGCGCGCCGGAATCGCGCTGAGATGTGATAGCGCCCAGCGGGAGCGATCACCACAACGAAAAAGGGCCGCGGCCTCGACCCTTTCAAGTCGAAACCGCGGCCACCTGTATATCCGGAGCGGAGAGGGAGGGATTCGAACCCTCGGTACAGTTGCCTGTACACGGCATTTCCAGTGCCGCACCTTCGGCCTCTCGGTCACCTCTCCGTTTTTGCAACCTCTTGTAATTCCGCCGCTTACAGCTCACCTTCCCGCCAAGGTCCTCCGTAAAGAACCTTGAGAGGCTTCCTGTAAAGGATCGGGACGGAAATCGGGGAGCCGTGAACAATTTACGGTCTCTGACCGGTTCAAGCAAGAGGACATTTCGCCTCGCCGGCACGTCGCGCTCGGCTCCCGCTGAAGCCAGCCTTGTGTCTCCGCGCGCTCGCCGGCATCCCTTCGGATCGCCCGGACGGTGGTCGTCGCCGCCTCCCACCACCTCCACCTTTTCCAAAGTAGCGAGTCCATCTCCTAAAGCCGGCATGCTTTCGATCCCGTCACTTCGTCCACCGGCCACCTCGCCGACTGATGTGCGGCATCGTCTTGGCTGAAGGTTCATGCCGCCTTCCCAAGCGAGCGCCAGCGACTCTGTTTCAATCCACGCCCCCGCGGGGGGGGGGCGACGCGGCGGTCCTCGGCGGATCGGCCGTCGATGCCGGCGTTTCAATCCACGCCCCCGCAGGGGGGGCGACGTCACGTTGATCGCGTAATCCGCCGCCGCCGCCTGACGTTTCAATCCACGCCCCCGCAGGGGGGGCGACCGCCCACGCCTGATGGGTTGAGGCGGGAAAGGATGTTTCAATCCACGCCCCCGCAGGGGGGGCGACCGCGATCGTCGGCCGAGCGGACCAGGGCCTCGAGGTTTCAATCCACGCCCCCGCAGGGGGGGCGACGCGATCGGGCTATTGCGCAAGCACAAATACAGAGGTTTCAATCCACGCCCCCGCAGGGGGGGCGACAACTCGCACGCCCGCTTGTAGGCGGGGTCGATGTTTCAATCCACGCCCCCGCAGGGGGGGCGACGGCCACGAGGGTGATGACGCACCACAAGATCCAGTTTCAATCCACGCCCCCGCAGGGGGGGCGACCCTGGCCTGCCAGACGGGCGTCTCCGCGTCCGCGTTTCAATCCACGCCCCCGCAGGGGGGGCGACGGCAAGCGTTTCAACGTCCGGCTCCTTGCCAGCCAGTTTCAATCCACGCCCCCGCAGGGGGGGCGACTTTTGGTGTACAAAGTACTGTAAATCACATTCCGTGTTTCAATCCACGCCCCCGCAGGGGGGGCGACCGATCCCGAGACGGGGCGTGTTGACGACATCACCGTTTCAATCCACGCCCCCGCAGGGGGGGCGACATTGCTGCCTTCCCAGGGCCGCCCGGCCGGCGCGGTGTTTCAATCCACGCCCCCGCAGGGGGGGCGACCCGCGAGGAACACGGCCAGCCAGACGACGCGAAGCAGTTTCAATCCACGCCCCCGCAGGGGGGGCGACCGGGCGTTCGGATCAACCTCGGGGCTTGAAGAGGAGTTTCAATCCACGCCCCCGCAGGGGGGGCGACCCGGCGAGTGAGGCCGGTCGAGCTCGACCTGACCGTTTCAATCCACGCCCCCGCAGGGGGGGGCGACCCGATCGAGGCGGCCTACTTTCTCGGCTCCGAGGTTTCAATCCACGCCCCCGCAGGGGGGGCGACCACCCGGACGATCGACCTGAACATCCAGTCGCGGCGTTTCAATCCACGCCCCCGCAGGGGGGGCGACCTTTGAGACCAACGAGGTCAGGCGTCTCCCCATCAAGTTTCAATCCACGCCCCCGCAGGGGGGGCGACCCCAGGGAACGCTGATCCATCTTCGCGACAAGGGGCGTTTCAATCCACGCCCCCGCAGGGGGGGCGACCAAGCGGCTGCTGGACAGCACCGAGGCCGGCGAGACGTTTCAATCCACGCCCCCGCGGGGGGGGCGACCTGGACGCGATCGGCGGAGAAGGGAGCGTGTTGTGTTTCAATCCACGCCCCCGCAGGGGGGGCGACGTCGTTGATCCGGGTGGCCGCCCAAGGCATCAGGTTTCAATCCACGCCCCCGCAGGGGGGGCGACGGAATCCCCAAGACCCTCCAGCCCCTGCTGCTGGAGTTTCAATCCACGCCCCCGCAGGGGGGGCGACTTGT
>Ga0180216_1002878_pt1 | contig 13954 bp, 18 predicted proteins | sample eDN3rd37CBELigMG_FD_128879 | JGI IMG/M metagenome (GOLD analysis project Ga0180216, IMG submission 128879) | Enriched Miracle-Growth compost microbial communities from Emeryville, California, USA - eDNA 3rd pass 37_C BE-Lig MG (version 2)... ... | reverse complement strand
CCACCTGCACACAAGACCTAGGAGCGACCCCATGCTGGTGCCCGCCGAGCGGCAGCCGTGCTCGTTCCGGCGGCTGGCGCGCGCACCCACCCACCCTGATGGCCCAGGTGCACGTCGACCCTGACGCCTACCCGTCGGCATCGCCCGGTGAAGAGCAAGCCGGGAACGACCGTCCCGGGCGCCGCGCCCTCAGCCATCCGATCGCCGCCATGGCGCACCCGGCGGGGAACCTGCGGTCGCCGCTCCTCGACAACGCGTCGTCGGCGCTGCACTCGGCCGACAGCCTGCAGCGGCCGTCGATCCAGTTCAACCCGAGCGACGATGACAGCGAGCTGATCCTGGAGGGCGACGCTGGCGCGCGGGCGCAGCTCCTGCCGAGCCAGAGCGCCGCGGTCGCCACCACCGAGGCCACGATGCGGCTAGAGGCCGAGCTGGAGCGAGCGCGCCAGCAGCTGAGCGAGACCGCGGATGCCCGCGCCGAAGGCGACGGTGACGGGGCCGACGGCAACGACGACGACCCGTGGAACGGCGGCGCCGGCGGCTGGCGGTCCAGCAAGCTGTTCAAGCGCGCGCGCTACTACATTCCCTCCATCCGGTGGATCCCGCGCTACCGCCTCGCCGACCTGCCGAGCGACCTCATCGCGGGCCTCACCATCGCGTTCGTGCTCATCCCGCAGGGCCTGTCCTACGCGTCCCTGGCCGGGCTGCCGCCCGTCTACGGCCTCTACACGGCCTTCTTCCCGGTCCTCATCTTCGCCTTCCTGACCACGTCCAAGTACGCCCTGCCGCCCGCAACGCTAGCGGTGCGGGGCATCGCATGGGCACAGGCGCCTCACCCATTGAGACCTGCCTCTGTTGCGCCGCCGGCGTGCACCCCGCTCCGCAGGCAGCTCTCTGTGGGCCCCGAGGCGGTCGTCTCCATCCTCACCGGCTCGGCACTCATGGGCCTGGCGCCGGACCCTGCCGACACGGAGCTCCGCATCAGCTTCAACGTGACGCTGACGTTTTTCGTCGGGTGCATCACGCTCGTCATGGGCATCATGCGCCTGGGCTTTGTCGAGTGCATCCTCTCGCGCGCGACCAACCGCGGCTTCATCCTGGGCGTCGCCGCCGTGATCATCATCGAGCAGCTGCCCAAGTTCTTTGGCCTCGGCGAGCACGTGTTTGAGCACACCGAAACGCCGATCTTGAAGCTGGTCGGCGTCTTCGAGCACCTCGGCGACACCAAGTGGCAGTGCGCGGTGATGGGCATCGTGGGCCTGGCCTTCCTCCTCGTCACTGGCGAGCTCAAGAAGAAGTACAGCCAGTATGCGTGGGTGCGCCTCTTCCCGACCATCATGACGCTGCTCATCACAACGCTCCTCATCAACTATGCCATGCAACTCCCGATCCCGTCGCTCGGCGGCGAAACCGATCTCAATGGTGGCTTTGCCAAGCCGCGGGCGCCCAAGGTACGGCCGTGCTCCCCCACCCCCCTCGCGCGCAGGTGCAGCCGCGCGCGCCGCTGAGCGACGCTGACCGCGCGGCGCGGAGGCGGCTTCTGCGTCAACGGGACGTCCCTCGCGCACACAGTTTACCGGCGATGCGACGTCGACGCTCGCGCTCAGCAGCGTGGTGATCACGCTGGTCGGCTTTATCGAGAGCTTCATCGCCACCAAGGTGTACGCCAACAAGCACGGCTACTTTGTGTCGGCCAACCGCGAGCTCGTGGCGCTGGGCGCCGCCAACTTTGTGGCGGGCTTCTTTGGCTCCTACTCGGCGTTCGGCTCCATGCCGCGCACGGCGGTGCGCCACCGGCGGGGCCCACCTGGCGGGTGGAGGGGCGTTGTCGCTCACCACGACGTGTCGCCGTAGCGCGACGTGTGGGATGGCACGTTGCAGGTGGCCGACAGTGCGGGCACGAAGAGCCCGCTCGCCTCGCTCGTCGCCACGGTCATCCTGCTGTTCACGATCCTCTTCATGCTGCCGCTCTTCGCGGACCTGCCGTTGACGACGCTCGCCACCATTGTAATGTACGCTGCGTACAGTCTCATCGAGCTGGAGGACATTGTGTTCTTCTACCACCTGCGGGCCTGGCGCGACATGGCCATTACCGTTGCCTGCTTCCTGATGACGCTGCTGGCCGGCGTCGAGGTACGATGCGGGCGGCTACAACGGCCTGTGGATGCTCGCCGTGGCTGACGCACGCGCGACCGCAGCCCTGAGCACCGAGGCGCGGGGGGTGGTGGCGCGGCCAGTTTGGCGTCTTTTTTTCGCTGCTGCTCTCGGTGGTCTTTGTAGTGAAGGAGGTGACCAAGCCGGCGTTCACCGTGCTCGGCTACGACCCGATCAACGACCAGTACCGGCCCATCACCACCGTCGAGGACGTCGCGCCGGTGGACGGCGTCGTCATCGTCATGGTCATGGTGCGGCTGCCGCGCCGCGCCCCACCCCGCGGACCACCGGACGCGACGCGACTCAATCCGCCAGTCGCCTCTGCGTTTTCCCGCGCGGTGCGCTTGCCACAGGAGCCGCTCTACTTTGCCAACTCGGCGCTCTTCAAGGACCGGCTGCGCCGCGTGGAAATGTTTGGGCGGCTGCACGTGCACCCGGGCGAGGACAAGCTCGACCGCCCGTTCCGCGCCGTTGTGATCGAGTGCGAGCGCATGACCAGCGTGGACACGAGCGCGCTGCACGTGCTGCTCGAGGTCGTGGAGGACTACAAGTCGCGCGGCATCGAGCCGTACTTTGTGCGCGTGCCGCCCAAGTGCCAGCAGCTCATGGAGCGCGCCGGCATCATCACCGCGCTGGGGCCGCAGCACATGTACGAGCACATCCACGACGCCCTGGACGCCGCCGGTCTTCAGGCTCGCACCGTCAACTAGTGGCGAACCCAGCACTGTTCCTGTAGCATAGCGCAAGTTTTTTTTCCCCCCGTTGCAAGCTTGTGCGGTTCACACTACTCACTTCCCGACTTGCGGTCCTCACTTTTTTGCCTTTCACGGGCGTGCCGCATTTTGCCGCGCATATTGCACACTGCTAGTTGTACACAGTTAAGTACAAATTTTGATGCTGCGACAAGTTCGCAAAGTTTTTACAGTGCTGCTGCAACTGAAAAGCTACTGTGGCGCGCCTGTGCAACTATTACAATGGGGCGCTCTTCGAGATGGTGACGTCGCTGGGCGACGACTCGGCGGCCAGCAGACAGCCCGAGCTCTCGGCGCTGATGGGCTCGCCGGGCGGGTGGACGTCCACCGTGTACGAGACGGTCTTGCCCTTCAGAATTGAGCTGGTGTTGTCCCAGACCAGCGTGTACACGCCCGGCTTGTCCGCGGGCACCTTGCCGGACACGGCCGCCACGTGGCTGTCGCGCGTCTTGATCGGCTCCAGCACGGTCTGCTTGTCGGACTCGAGCGACGGCTGGCGGCGGGAGCACGGGGCACGCAGCAAGTTCGCTCGCCACGCCGGCTTAGCCCAGGCGGCCGCGTGGGGCGTTCGTGTTGGCCGTGCGACGGCCCGGCACGTACCCGGTAGACGATGCCAAAGCCAATGTTGTAGTCCTTGGTCGTGAACTTGTACGTGAGCACGCTGCCCGGCTGTGCCGCGCGCGCGCGCGCGCCCCCCGACGCGCAAGCGGCTGCGGGCGTCGGTGAGCTCCGAACCGTCGCTGTCTGAGGCCGATGGCGCCCGGCCGAGGCGCACCTCGTCGATCACCGTGTCCAGCCGGAAGGCGTCGCGCGCGCTGACGTACTGCTTGGGCTGCTCCAGGGCGGCGAGCCGCTCCGGCTGAAGGCACGGCACGCAGCCGCCGGGCATGTGGCTGCACTTGCACGTGCCGCCCAGGTACTCGGGCAGGTTGGCCGGGTCGATGATCTTGGCGAGCTCCTCCTGGTAGCCGGTGGTGCCAAAGATGGACACTTTCTCCAGGATGCGCTTGTCGAAGCCGCGCTTCAGGATCGACCAGATGCTGGTGAAGACGCTGGGCGCATTCACCACGACGGCGCGGGCGAGCCGCTCGGGGTAGTTGTCCTGGTCGATTTGGCCAAACGCCAGCAGGTACTTGAGCGCCGGCAGGTACAGGTGCTGCCAGCCCAGGCCGCGGCAGTCGATGATGAGCGTCACCTGGCGCCGCCGCCCACGCCGCCCCACCCGCCGCGTGGCCACGCGCGCTGTGTCTTAGCCGCGCGCGCTGCCGAGCGCCGAGCGCGCACGCCGCGCCCCGGCGCCGCACCTTGCCCGTCGTGGAGCCGTGGTACTTGGCGAGCGCCGGGTGGAGGCGCGAGAACAGAAACTCGTTGCAGCGGATTTTGAAGTCGATGGCCGTCTCCAGCGGCACGTGGCGCACCACGCCGGCGGCGTCGTACAGGCCCGAGCGCTCGATGACCACGGGGTTGCCTTGCCGGTCCAGCTTGTGCACGGCAAAGCCGCCCGAGTTCTCAAACAGCGGCCGCAGCTTGGCTGGAGGCCGCCAACCCACCCCAACCAAGAGGGCAGCAGACCACGTCAGTGCGCCGCTCCTGCCCGGGGCCGCGGAGGAGGGAGGCGTGGCGCCGGGGACTGCGTACGGTCGTCGACGGCGTTGTTGACGTCGGGCATGAGGTACTCGAAGCCGCGCACGGCAAACGTGCTCGGGCCGTCCGGGTACAGCGGCAGCTCGCTGACCTTCATCTTGTCGCGCCACGCCAGCGACGCCGCCACCATTTTGCTGGCCTTGTCAACGTTGCCCCTGTGGCCGCTCGTAGGACGAGCGCACCATGCACACCCCCCATGCGCGCGCCCCGCCAGGGAGTTAGGTCTGGCCGCCAGGGCGACATCGGCGCTCGGCTGAGCACCGCACCCTCGGGCGATGAGGAAGCGCAGCAGGTCCTCGTCGTCCAGCACGTTGGGCGCCACGTCGCCAGCGGCCTTGCGCAGCTTGGCGAGCTGCTCGGCCGCGGTGGCGACGGTCAGATCGACGGCGGCCATGGCGGCCGTCGGACGTGCGGGCCGCAACAGCCGCAGCCGCGAGGAGCGCGAACGGTGCAGCGGGCGCAGGACGATGCAGGCCGCCCAAGCGCGCGTGCTGCTGCGTCGTCGCCGTTGTCGTGGGGGAGTGCTAGGCGGGGATGCTGGGGTAGTGTCTGTGGTCGCTTGGCGCCCTTGCCGTCGGCCGCGTGCGGGTGCGTCGCGGTGCGGTCGTTGTCGCAAAGTGACGGTCGGCAGCCGGCCGCCTGCCGTTGCTGCTGCCGCTGCCGCTGCTGCTGCTGCTGCGCCACGCGGCGGCTTGACACGCCACCACAGTGGCTGCTCCAGCCGCTGCCTATGACGCCTCCCACGTGCTCGGTGCGTCAGCGGGCGACGTCAGTGGCGCGCCTCGGCCGCCGGCGGCCGCCGCGTCCGCCGACGCGTCGCACGTGGCACGCGACCCGATGACGTCATATGTCAACAACGTGCTGCTGGCAAGGCGGTGCGGCGCGCCCGCGTCGACTCCGCTACCGCATGCACGAAGCCACGCGCAGTGCACCAAGGGCAGTGCCCGCGCGAGAGAACAGCGTGCTGGAGAGAGAGATCTGGCCATCGCCATAGGGCTGCGAGCGTGGATTCGCTTATCGCTGCAGGATGCGCTGGCGGTCCACCCTGCTGGGCACTCGGCAGGCGCGCCTGGTCCACATCGGCGCGGCCTCGGCGCGGCCGCAAATTACGCTGACGAACGAATTCTCGCACCCAAGCGTCCACCGCGGCGCAGGCGCTGATCGGCAACTTTCGCACGTCCACACGGGTGCACTTTATAAAGTCAGAAATAATATACAAATACAATGCCCACCTCGCTCCTCCGGCTCGGTTCAAGTTGCGGCTGCCCGCGCGAGCTCGTACACGAGCTGCACGGTGTCCCGCACAGCGTTGACAGCCGAGGCCTCTGGCGCCGTTGGTGCCGCCGTCGGCGGCGGCGGCGCCACCTGGCTGCCGGCGCTGCTGCCTCGGGACTTGGGCCGGAAGAGGATCGTCAGGAGCAGCGCCACTGAGATGGCGATGAGCAGCAGGATGCACAGCTTGGTGCGGTACTTTTTGTGCGACTTGTTCGCCTCCACCAGCTCCCGGCGTGCCTCGTCCGCCAGCACGGCCGTTGTCGAAATGTTGTAGTCGATCCGATCGATGATCGTGCCCTGAGTGGTGGACCAAGACCGGCGACCGGAGGGGGGCCCCATGAGCCCAGGCGCCGCTTGTCCGCCGTCGTCCGCGCGCGCCGGCCTGCACCTGGTCAATGACGAGCAGCTGCATGTCGCGAAAGATCTGCGCCAGGTCCGCGATGGACTTGGCCAGCTCGTTGATCTCCTGCTCGCGGCGGTTGACCAGCTCGACCTGCTGGTCGATCTGCGCGACCTGGTTGTCGTCAAAGCCCTGTCACATGCGCGCACACGGTGTACCGGATGCCATGCTCGGTGAGCGCTCGGGGCGAGCGAGGGGGCAGCCCAGGTGGCGACGGGGCGCACAAAGTCGATGGGCTCCTCTTCGTCCTCCTCGTCGTGCGCAAAGTGCTTCCCGAGCGCCTTGACGCGGCTCTCTGTTCCCTTCAGGCCTGATCGTCGGCACAGCACGCGCCAGGGCGAACGGATTCCAGCAGGTTGGACGCAGACAGCTCGTCTCCGCCTCTGCCAGCCGCGCCCGTACGGTTCATGTAGGCCGACTGGAGCTTGCGGAACTCGGACGACTGCTGCTGCAGCCGCGTGGCCAGCGCGATTTGGGCGTTCTGAGAGACGCAAGCGGCGGGGCACGCCCGCCGTCGCATGTCAGGCGCCGGCACGCTTTTGCACGCAAGGTGCCGCCCTGGCGCCCGACGGCACCTTTTGCGCCTTGTCCTCCTCCTCGGTCTGATCCCGGCGCTCGCGCGTGCTCATCCGCTTGATCGCCGTTTGGCACGATCCAAACCGCTGGAGTTCCGGCGCGGCGCTGCCCGCGTGCCCGCACGCGCGAGTCAGCGGCGGCAATCGCCGCGCGTGAGCCGGCGACAAGGGCAGGTGCGCACCGCCGAGATAGCCTTCGCGAGGTCATCAATGGCGCGCTGCTTGTCGTCCTCGTCGTCAAAGCCCAGCATGACCGCGTCCTTCATCAAGTCCTGCAGCTTGGCCACTGGTGAGCGGCCGCGAACGCTGCATCGCCCATGCCCCGCGTTAGCTCTGTCCTGCCACTGCTTACGCGGCGGACTCCACTGCCGCGTACGCTTCTCGTCGATCGAGTCCATGTCGTCCTCGACATGGTGCATGACCGACACCCTAGCGACGGCGCGGCCCCCAGGCGAGCCGCACCAGGCCCGGCGTAAGCACCGTGGCACGACGGCGTTGCTGGTATCAACGGCGGTGCGCCCTACCAGTGCGGTGGTGACCGATCCACGTCGGTCGACGAATCCAAGTCGCTGCGCAACAGCGCCGCGTCGTCGCCGTAGTCGTTAAACCTGCACGAGGTGCGTGCGACATACGGACGCGCAGCGCATTGCATGAGCGCGCCGTCGCCGTCGCCGTCGCCCGGCGGCACCGCACACGGCGAGGTCCCTCCCGCGCACCTTCGGCTGCGCATGGCGGCGCCGGCGCCGCCGAAGCGGCTCTGGGCCGCGGCGCGGAACTGCATGAACAGCGCCGTCCGCGAGCGGAAGGTGAGCTTGAGCTCGCTGACGGCGGGCGCGCGGGACGCCATCCTTCCCGCGTGGCGCGCGACGACGGCGCCGTGCCCTGGGGCGGCAGCGTGCACGGGTGATGACGCCAGGCGAGATTTCCGTGTCGCAGCGTGTTGTCCACCGGGACAGCCGCGTGTTTTGCTTGAGCGTGCTCCTGCCGCCGGTCAGCGGGACGGCGTCCGCAGCCCTCCCTCGCGCGGCGTTGTGCTCAAACGGGACCCACAAGGCGCGCCGCCGCGTCCAACGGCGTCGACGCGGCACGCGACGCGAACAACAAGTGCGGATGACGTCGACGCATTCTGACAGTCAGGTCCCTGTCAGAAGTACTCGCGGGGCATCCGCCTGTAGCGCGCACTGCGGCGACGACTGGCCAAGGCGAGGACGCGACTCCGCCCCATGCCTGCGTGCAGCTCCTACGCGCATCCCCCACACTTTGAGCGGCGTCAGCCAGACAATGGAAATACAACAGAGGGTGCTGTACAATGGGATTGGGGGAACGGGGCGGGCGAAGGCTCAGTAGCGCTCGATGGTCGGCCGGTAGTGCAGCACGAGCTGGTCCGTCTTGCCGGACCACCGCGTCCGCTTGATAAACTCGAGCGAGTGCTCCTGGCCCAGGATCTCGCCGTTGCACAGGATGTCCAGCTGTACTCCGTCCCAGCCACACATACCCCGGGGCGGACGCGCGCGCCCAGTGAGCCGCTGCCCGCGGGCCTGTTCACGGCGCAGCGGGTGGCATACATCCGAGGCGCGGCCGAGGTTGAGCTTCTTGCACAGGTACTTTTTCAGGTGCAGCACCGTGGCCTTGCTCGACGTCTTGACGTAGGGCTTCTCGAGCTCTGAAGGACCGGTAGTCCAACTCGCCGCCCTCTCCGCCCAGGTTAGCTGCGTGGCACCGCCAGACCATTGCGCCGCAGCACGTCCGCCGCCGTACCCTTGAGCGCCGGCGCGGCCGAGTCCGTCCGCCTGCCAGCCGCGGCGCATGCCAAAGACCCCGCACCCTCAACGCGTCCGTCAGCGCTGGCGCCGCCTCCACCGCTCTGCCGGCGCGGCCGATGCGGGCGCCTACCGTCGGCTCTCGTCCGGCACGAGGAAGAAGGCGATCTGCGGCTCGTCCGCCGTGAAAGACGGATGCGGGGCAGGCGCGTCCGCCGGCGGCGCGCGGCTGGGCGGCGGCGAGTGCGCGCGGGACTGCGTGCGGCTGCTGGTCGCGCCGCGCCGCGGCGGCGGCGGCGCCTCCGGCTGGTCGTCGGCGGGCCGCTTCATGTTGCGGCGCTGGTAAAACTCGTTCTTCAGCTGCTCCTCGCGCGCCTTGAGCGTCGGCACGAGCTTGTACACAATGCTCTGCAGCGTCCGGTCCTGGCGCAGCTGCTCCAGCGGGTTGTTGGTCAGCGTCGTGCCGCACACGGGGCACGACTCGCTCGCGTTGAAGTGCTTGTAGATGCACGAGCGGCAGACTGCGCGCCCCGCCCCGCCAGCCGCAGGCCCCGGGCCCGACTGCGTGAGATAGATACCTGGTACGCAAGCGAGCGAGCGAGGGGCCGCGCCGCGCGCACGCACAGGCGTGCATGCACTCGGCAATGGTGGTCGCGTCGATGAGGTAGCCCGTGCAGAGGCCGCACCGAATGTGCGCGCTCACGGTCGACAGCTTGAGCGTGATCTGTCGTGGGTGCACGCTCCGTCGGATGGCCAGCACACGGTAAGCGCCAGCCAGCCGCGGCCCGCGCTGTGTGGCCGCTTCGGCGCAGCGCACCTCGCGGCCGTCCAGGATCGGCGCGATGTACTTGTCCTCCTCGCTGTCGTCGTTGTTGCTGCCCGCGCCGCCGTCGCCGTCGTCGTCGTCCGACCGCGGCGGCTCGCCCTCGCCCTCGCCCGCCGCGCTGTCCGCGCCGTCCGCGCCGTTCGCGTCCTCCGCGCCGTCCGCGCCGTCCGCGGCCGCGTCGCTTGCGCCGCCGGTTTCGTCCGGCGCGGACCCCGTGGGCGACGCAGGCGCGGCGGGCGCGTTGTCCAAGGGAGCGCTCAGCGTCCCGGGCGCCTGGTCCGCCAGGCCCTCCGTCTCCATCGTGCCGTCCTCAGCCCGCTGCCGCAGCGTACGGAGCGTGGTCCAGTCGGGCCTACGCCGGCGACGGCCTGCCGGCGTGTGCAGTGGCGCGGCCCGTCCGTCAGAGACGTTCTGACGATGGATTGGTTGATTCCACTGGCGGACCGCGCCCAGGCCGACGGTTTCGGCTGCTACAGTTCTTGTACTCACTCAGGGCCACTCTCTCCGCTATCCACAATAGTTGGGTAAAAAGTACAAGGGCATGTTTAGAACACTCTCGTATAGGCGATGGTTTATCGCTTCCGCTTGTTGAAGATCGCTGCGGCATCCGCCAACCAACCATCCCGCCAGATGCGGCATTGTCCGTCAGGCAAACCTTCCCAGTCGCTTTCGTTGGTCCATTGGCATCACGTACCGGCCATGTCCGGCGGCCGGACGTCGCCAAAGATCTGCCGCGGGCTCTGCGCCTCCTGCAGCAGGATGGCAGTCTCAAGGTTCTCGGGCATCGCCCACGGCGGAATGTACCGCGGCCGCTTGTTTGGCGACTCCTCCTCCTCCTCGTCCTCCTCCTCATCCGACCTGTAGGCAGGGGCCGTACCAGAATGGCCGAACACAGCTCACGGTTAACTTCAGGCGATTATGGCAGCTGGGTTAGACGGGGCAAACCCCGCGACATACGGCACGTAGTCGTCCGGAATGGTCACGTCGCCCGACATGCGCACCGGCTCGGCCAGCTCGACCACCATCGGCGCCGTCGGCGCCGCGGCCGCGGCCGCGGCCGCCGGTGCAGCCACCACGGGCGCCGCGGCGGCAGACGGGGCGGGGCGGACGGGCGACGGCACCGCCGGCTTGGCCAGCGCCACCGCGGCCGTGGCCACCGGCGGCGACGGCACCGGCGCGGCCTCGGCCGGCGGAGCGGACGGTGCGACCGCAGCAGCGGGGGCTGGTGCCGGAGCCGGCGCCGGCGCCGGCGCCGGCCGTGCCGCGGTTACTGCGGCTGCGGACGGTGCTGCGGCGGGCGGGCGCGCCGACGGCTGCGGCGGAAGGCCGGGCTGCTGGCCCGCGGTCGGCGTCGGCCGGAGGGGCGCCGCGGCCGGGCGCACGGTGGCCGACGGCGTCGGCCGCAGGGGCGCGGTCGCCGACATGCCCGGCCGCGTCACGGATGGCACGGGCCGCAGCGGGTTGCCTGGCGTCGGCCGGGATGCCAGCGCGATGGGCCCACGGGCGGACGGCACGGGCGCCAGCGGGGCCGCGCCGGCCCGGGCGCCGGGCGCCGCCGTCGATGGCGCCGGCGCGGTGGCCGTGGAGCGCGCCGACGGCACTGCGGGCAATGCCCGGCCGGCGGTGCCCACGGGCGGCAGCGGGGCCGGGGCGGTGGCCGTCTTGGGCGTCGCTGCCGCGGTCGCCGCCGCGGCGACCATCATCGCAGGCGAGGGCAGCCGCGGTGTCGACACCGCGGATAGCGCGCCCGGGCGAGCGGTAGCGGCGGACGTCAGCGGCGGCGACGGCTTGGCGCCCGCCGCGGCCGTGGCCGTGGTGGCGTTGGGCTGGGGCGCAGCAGCCGCCGCTGTTGCGCCCGCGACCGTGGGCGGGGACGGCAGCTTGGGTACGGCGCCGCCGGGCCCGGCCGCGGCGACGGCCGAGGCGCTGATGGTGCCGGTGCTGCTGCTGTGCGAGAGCAGCGGCGGCACCGTCCGCGACGCGCTGAGCGGCGGCAGCGTGGCGTGGAAGCCCGGCGTGGGCGCCGCGGGCGTCGACTGGCTCGCCAGTGCGCTTGTCATCGACGGCGCCATGGGCGTGCTCGTGCCAAAGGCCTTGCTGCGGAGCATCGAGATTGCTGCAGGGGGAATCGCGCACCGCATAACTTGCCGGCACAGCTTGTGTGAGCGGCTTTGGACCTAAGCATGCGCGGGCGCACGCGGCGGGGGGCGCACGCACCCTTGAAGAGGTTGTCGCACTCGGTGGCCTCCCGGCTGCGGCGCCAACCCGCACCAGAGCATGGAACACCCGCAACGGGCCGTCAGGACATTGTTCTTTGATCTCAAACGCGATGGCCCCAAGACGGCATACCCGACGCGGTCGACCTGGGAGCTGAGTTGGCTGGCAGAAAGCACGGCACCGTGGACAGCGGCGAAGCCCACTGCAGAATTAGTTTCGAGCGCAGCAGAGCCGTCTCCGAGGGATTTCTTTCTGCTGGGCCGTACTTGGTCTGAACGGGGGTCGGCGCGAGCGGCGGCTGCCGCACGGGCGTCTTGGGCGTCGCGGGCACATTCTCCGATCGTTGTTGCAGGCTGCTCCGCGCCCCCTTGTCGCCAACGGCCTACGCAGTCAGCGCACTGTTTGCACGTTTGTCGCCGTCCGTAGGCGGCAGGGCACATACACGCGCGGTCCCGACGTGCGCGGCGCCGCCGTTTCGGTCTTGGCCGCCACAACCGCCGACTGCGTGGCGACCGTTGCGTTCTCCTTCTCCGTGGCCGCGCGCGCCCTGGCCGCCCCCCGCGGCCACTTGCAATGACGACCACGCATGCGTTAGCCCAGCCTGCCGCACGCGCTCCAGCGCGTGGTTGGTCGGCCGGCGCGCGTACGTGCGGATCGCGTCGGTGGCGCGCGCGTAGTAGTCGTTGAGCCAGTCCAGGCTCGTGTTCAGGTAGGCCTGGAGGTCGTCGCGCCGCTTGTGGCGGGCGTCCTCGAAGACGCCCGTGATCTCGGCGACCCACGCCATCGTGGCGGCGCAGCGCCAGGCGGCGTCGACGATCGGTGGTCGATCACGCTAAAGACAGCGACGTCACGGCGCCCAGGCGCAGCCACCGTAGCGTGTAGCGCAGGGCGCCGATGCCGCAGCGGACGAGAAGCACCGCGCCCGCCGCACAGGTGTCCTCGGTGCGCTGCCTTTGCGCGCGTCGCTCGTCTCGCCGCGCTCGCTCGCCTCCGTCCAGTTCAAATCCGGTTCTGCCGCAGTTCTGCCGCGGTTCTGCCATAGTTCCGCCACGGTGCTACCGCTCTGTAACGGTTTTCCACCTGGGGGGTCATGGGGCGATTTATACCCCCCATGAACCCCCCAAAACAAGGTGTCCCCCCAAATTTTTGGCGCGAAACGACGACGATGGCGCGGCCAGCGGCGGCGGCGGCGGCGGCGGCGGCGGCCGGCGCGCCGTACGCGTTTGGAGCGACCAAGGTCCGCGAGCTCAGCGGCCACCGCAGCACGGTACGCACGCGACATCTGCGCACAGCGCTATGGTTTGCGCCGCTGCGCTGAGCTGACGCGGAAACACCGCGCGCTGGCGCGCCGGCGCGCAGGCCACGGCGGTCGGCTGGAGCTGCGACGGCCGGCGGCTCGCGTCGAGCTCGAACGACGGCACGGCCCGCATCTACCCGCACGTTGAGCGCTATGTACGTTGTAATGGGCTGGGCGCCGGCCGCGAGGGACGCCCGTTGGCTCACTGTGGGGCCCAACGGCCCTGCGCGACGTGCGGGGGTGGCAGACGCGGGGCGGCGAGTCGTACGAGCTCAAGGGCCACACGGACAGCGTGCACCAGCTGTGCTGGGACCCGAGCCACCCGGAGCGGCTTGCCACGGCGTCCGTGGATAAGACGGTCCGCATCTGGGACACCCGCGGTATGCTCGCCTGGGCGCACTCGGGTAGCCGCCCGTCGTCGTCGACGACTCATGCCTCCAGCCCGTGCCTCACCGCGCGAAGCCCGCCCCGTAGCGGCCAAGGCGGTGCAGACCATCCAGACCGGTGGGGAAAACATCAACATCAAGTTCGGCCCGGACGGGCGGCACATTGCCGTGGGCAACCGCGTACGGCCCGCGGTGTAACACGGGCGGGCGTTCGCAGCGCGGTCGGACTGATTGGGCCGCGTGCCCAGCGTTTGGTGGACCCTGGCGTTGCGCGCAGGACGACGTGGTGATGATCATCGACACCAAGACGTACCAGGTGGTCAAGTCGCAGCAGTTCAAGTTTGAGGTGCGCCCCTCGCTGCGAGCGCCTGGGCTCGTGCCGGACGCCCGCCGCTCAGGGAGGCCGGCCCTCCGACGCGCCGTGCGCGCTCGCAGGTGAACGAGGTCGGGTTTGACCGCGCGGGCACCCGCCTGTTCATCTCGACGGGCAAGGGCACCGTGGCCGTCCACGACTTTCCGACCCTGGATCACCGGCAGACCCTGCAGGCGCACACGTCCAACTGCTACTGCATCGACTTTGACCAGCGGGGCCGGTACGACGGCGCCCACGCGGGAACGGGGGGACGAACGGCCTCTGACCAAGCCGTGCGCCGAGCAGCGGTTGGGTG
>Ga0180216_1002877_pt1 | contig 13954 bp, 11 predicted proteins | sample eDN3rd37CBELigMG_FD_128879 | JGI IMG/M metagenome (GOLD analysis project Ga0180216, IMG submission 128879) | Enriched Miracle-Growth compost microbial communities from Emeryville, California, USA - eDNA 3rd pass 37_C BE-Lig MG (version 2)... ... | reverse complement strand
TGGTCGAGGCGACCGAAGGCGCCGCCTGCCTGATCGTCGAGGCCGACGGCCGAATTCACCGAAGCGCCGGATGGGACCAATACGAGCGTCCCGGCGCGCTTCCGCTCGCCTCTTCGGCTTCGCCCCGAGGATTGGAACCGGCGGTCGCCGCGGAGGAGCCTTCCTGGGGAGACGAGTTCGAGCTGGTCGTCGATTTCGAGATCAACGTCCCCGAGGGGGAGGGTGTTCAGTACCGCCGCCCCTACGTCGCCATCTGGGCCGAGGACCAGGCGGGGAATCCCGTCCGCAACATTCTGCTCTGGGTTTCCCAGGGGGGAGCCGGGCCGTTTCAGTGGCTTTCCGACCTGAAGCGGTGGAAGCGCGCCGACTCGATCCGCAAGAAGACCGACAAGCGGGAGATGGTCTTCGTCATGTCGCGGCCGACGCGATCGCCCGGCAAGTACAAGGCGGTTTGGGACGGCAAGGACGACCACGGCAAGCCGGTGCCGCCCGGGGAATACACTCTGTACATTGAGGCCGCGCGCGAGCACGGCACCTACCAGAGCATGCGCGCGAAGTTGACGATCGCCGACCAGCCGTTTTCCGAGGACCTCAAGGGGAATGTCGAGATCAAATCCGCCACCGTCTCCTACCGCCACAAGGGCGGGGACGATTAGCCCCGCCACCGAGACGGCCACCGTCCCGCGCCCCCGGCGCCGCGCGTTGTCGATCCGGTTCGCGGCCCTGGCCCGCTGGCTGCACATCTACGCTTCGATGCTCGGCCTGGCGGCGGTGCTCTTCTTCAGCGTCACCGGTCTCACGCTGAACCACCCCGACTGGTTCGGCGGCGGAACGGAGCGGCGGATCGAGGACGAGGGGCGCGTTCCCACCGAACTGCTGCGCTCCGAGGCGCCCGGGAACGTCGACGGGGTCGCCAAGCTGGAGGTGGTTGAGCTGCTTCGCCGGGACCACGGCGTCCGGGGCGCCTTGACCGAGTTCAACATCGACGACATCGAGTGCATGGTCGCCTTCAAGGGCCCCGGCTACTCGGCCGACGCTTTCATCGACCGCGAGGACGGCCGCTACACGCTCTCGCAGAACCTTCAGGGCTTCGTCGGCGTCATCAACGACCTGCACAAGGGGCGCGACTCCGGCCCGGTCTGGTCGGTCGTGATCGACGTCTCGGCGGTGGTCCTGACGTTCATCTCCCTGACGGGCTTGATGCTGATCTTTTACTTGAAGCTGCGGCGCGTTCCCGGCCTGGCGCTGGCGATCGCCGGGACCGCGCTGGTGGGCCTGCTCTACTGGTTCGGCTCGCCCTGACGGCCCTCAGGCCACCCGACGACCGGCCCATCGACAACCCCCGATGATCAGGACGCCAACCCCCACGATCGCCAACGAAGCGGGTTCGGGCACGGAGAGGGGTTCGGGGCTCTGGCTGGTGGAGACCAGCTGGATCCCGGTGTCCGCGGCGATGGCCAAATCCAAATCCGAGATGTAATAGCGCCGTTGATAGTAGGTGACGACGCCGTTCATCAGCCCCAGAATGAGATCGCTCCCGGGCCGGGGAGCGTCGTTCCCGAGATGCATGAGGTTGCCAAAGGTCAGAGGAACGGGGCCGCCGTACAGCGCGGTGGCCAGTGGGCCGCTGAAGTAGAAATCCTCGCCGTCGCTGATCACGTATTGATCAAAGGTCGACTCGTAATCGGCGCCGGAAGGCAGTTGTCCGGTGGTCCAGTCCCGCCAGCCGTTCATGAAGAGAATGTGACCAAACTCGTGCATGAAGACGCTCAGGGCGTCGACCTTCATGTACGGAATGGGAGTCTCGCGACTCACGGGGTCGGGATCAAACCAAAGCGTTTGGGTCAGGTAGTCGGCGCCGATGTGGAGCACCGCGTCAAGCCCCACCGTCGCGGCTCCCGCCGCGGAAATCGTCGTTAAAGCGCCTTGTTGAAACAATCGCAGGTCGCCCTGCGTTCCCACCTGGGTGTAATGCTGGCTGCCCGCGCTCGTGGTCGACTCCTTGGTGAAGTCGACCTGAAGCGACATTCGGCCCGAGCTGACGATCCGACTTCCCCACTCGTTGGCCGCCGCCTGCATCGTCGTCGCGATCTGATCGTAATACGCTGAATACACCGCCCCCGGGTCGTTGAACGTTATGTCGACCAGATAGTCCGCTCTGGCGCCGATGGAGAAAACAGCAATCAAGACGCCCGCGTAGAGGCATGGTCGCGTTGCGGTTCTCATTTTGGAGTCCCCCCTCTTTCCATCGTCATGAAGTTGAAATGAGAATCGAGACCGCGTGTTCGATGGGACGCCGCGCTCCTCAACCGCAGCGAAGCCCCAGAACAACTCGATGTGAGAATGCGACAACTACCATGTGTGCGTCACTTTTCGCATCCTTGCGTTTCGCATTATCCGCGCGCCTGTTGCCCCGTCGCAACACAACATGATTAATTAAGTGAAAACCCTGGCTTCGCCGTCTTTGTTGGGCCGCGCCGCGAACGTCGTCGCTTCGAGGCGCCAAGCGGCCGTGGCGCTCTCGGTCGCGCCCGCGCGCGGAAACGGCGATCGAGCCCGCTTGACGCGGCCCGGCTCCTTCCATAAGCTGTTTGTTTAGCGCCCGCGACGGCGAAAACGCCCGCGGTCCCGAGAGTGCCCTTTTTTCCGCAAGCGGCTGAGGATGGAAGGTTTATGCCCCGTAAGAAACTTGGACGCAACCGCAAGAACCGCTGTCGGTTTTGCACCCCAGAGGGTTGCCCCCGCCCGGCCTACGTCGATTACAAGGACGTCGGCCTTCTGAAGAAGCTCTGCACGAACCAGAGCAAGATGTTCTCCCGCAAGCGCAGCGGCAACTGCGCGGCCTTCCAGCGGGCCTCAAGCGCCGCGGTCAAGCGGGCGCGATTCATGGGGCTCCTGCCCTACGTCGGCGAGTAAGCCGTCGGGCCGATTCGAGCTTGCGGCGGCCCCGGCTCAACCCGCCGGCCGCCTCGCGTGGAACGCCTCGAATCGGCGCTCGATCTCATCGATCGGAACGCCCAAGCGGTCCTCCAGCGATCGGCCGGACGACCGCTTGATCCGTCCCCGGTACGCGTCGCGCGCGTAGTCGAGGAAGGGCTCGCGGTAGGCCCCCTCGTCGGCCTGCATCAGGAAGAGCGTCAGCGCCATCGCCTGCTGATAGTGGACGTGGATCCGATCGGGTCGATTGAAGCCCGACTGATCCAGTTGCAGGAACTGCGCCAGGGGCGTCATCCGGCCGCCGCGGAGCGAGTCGACGGCCGCGGCCAATCGCGGACCGACCAGGCCGCCGACTTCGAGCGAGCCGTCGGGCTCGCGGACGACGGTCTCGAAATAGGTGCCCAGCCCCTCGAAGACCCAGTACGCGCCCACGTTCCGGGTGAAGGCGTTGGGCCCCGCCGTTTCGAACAAGAGCTGGTGCGAGACCTCGTGATAGAGGGTCGCCTCCACGGGGAGTTGTCCACCGGCGTCTCGGAAGAAATAGGCCGTGGAGCGCCCCCCCTTGCCCGGTTTGGGCGGGTCGTAATAGCCGAGGGACCCTGATAGGTCGGCCCCTGTGTCGACGCGGATGCGCCGGACGTAATCCTCGCTATCGGCGAAATAGAGGATCCGGTGTGGCCGAGGCGCTCCATCGCCGGTCAGCGAGGCGTTGCGGAACCGCCGGGCGAGCGGCAGGTTGTCGCCAATGAGGTCGGCCGCCATCGAGAAGAACAGGTCGTGGAAATCCTCCAGGCGACGGCCGAACTGGATCGCCTCGGCCAGGGACACGTTGGTCTGGATCTCGAAATGCTCGGTCGCGATCCGCCAGGGATTGCTCATGTCGGAGCGGAGCCGATCCGCCTCGGCGGCCGGCAGCCACGTCGTCGGCCGCCCTCGAACGAAGGGGGCGGGAAGCTCGCCCAGCTCCAGGTGGGTGATCCAATCGACGGGCACCCAACCGTAAGTCGGGTGCGAAACGTAACCGTCGTCGAGCTGGCGGACGGCGAAGGGGCGCGCCCAGCCCCCCTCGTGGGGGACGTAGCCGAGCAACCGGCGCGTCTCGGCGTGGTCGGGCAGCCGCGCCAGCGTCTCGCGGAGACAACGGTCCGCCCGAGCCATCTGCGGCGGCGACGCCCCGGCCGCCTTTTTGGCCAGTTCAAAGAAGTCCTCTCCCGCGCGCGAGCGGATCGCCCGGAGTTCCGCCTCCCATCCCGATTCGGCGGGCCGGCTCGCCAGCCCCCCGGGCGGCTCGACCACCTCGGGCAGCGGAACGAACCGCGTGGCGGGGCCGCGCGGCTCCCGCGGCAAGAGGCCGCGAACCTCTTCCGCGGCCTTGATCTTCGACTCGCCCTCCAACCGCAGGGCGAGGGCCCGCAGTGCGTCGGCCTCGCGGGTCGAGACGGCGCGCGCGGCCCGCTCCAGCTCGCCGGAGGCCGCCTCGGCCGACGTGGGGGGGGGGACCTGCAGGCAGAGCGCGAGGCCAACGACGAGAACGGTTGACGCCATGACGGGCGGCCTCCTTTCGTGGTTCATCCCGCAATTGTACGCGGCCGGCCCAACCCAAAAGACGCCGCCCACCCGACTGTATTCGGAGCGCCGCGCCGCCGCCGGCCCGCGAATTCGGGCATGGATCCGCCGCGCGGGGTTGGGCTGGACGGTCTGGGCGAAGGCTCGCACAATGCGGGCTCCGGCGGGGTCCAACGGATCGCCCCGCCCCAAACGCCCTCTCGCCGAAGGAGCCGGCCGGTGATGAGCTCGTCGCGTCTTCGCTTGTCTCACGCGCTTTTGTTGTTCGCGGGCGTTGGCCTGGGTCTGTTCCTCGCCGGCGGCCGACCGTCGCAAATCCAGGCGGGAGGAGGCGATCGGTCGGGGGAATCGATCCTCGCGACCGGAGCCGTGTCGGTCCAATACGACGAGGGGAACAAGATCCAGCTTCCCCAGGAGGCTCTGTATTACCTCGACTACAAGGCGGGAAAACTGCTGGGAACGATCCCCACCTTCCGCCAGACGATCAATTCCACAACGTATCTGGAGCCGTTCGCCGAGCGCGACCTGGTGGCCGACTTCAAGCTCGACCTGGACAACGGCCCGCGCCCCCGGTTCCTGATGACGACCGGACAGCTCGGCACGTTCGGAGACGGCTGGGCGCCGCTGTTCGTCTTCGAGACGACGACTGGGCGAGTCGGGGTCTATCGGATCCAGCAACAGTCGGTCGGCGCCCGCAACCAGTTGCGGTTCGAGTTGCTTGAGATGCGCTCCATGTCGCCGGAACGGGACGTCCCGCCCGGCGGCGCCCCCGGCTTTCCGCCCCGGCCGTAGGCGGATCGCCCCAAACCCCAAACCGGCGTCCACAGCCACGCCAGCTTCGGATCAAAGAGGCGCGGCGGGGGCCACGGGGCCGCCGATCGGCCGCGAGGTGGTCTGGCCGGGCGCTCCGTCGGAGGCGCCCGGCATGGCCCCGGACGAGGCCGCCGAGGAGCCTCCCGTCGCGTCGCCGCCGATTTCTCCCTCGCCGTAAGGGCGGGCGTCCTGCTGGTCGAGGAGCCACCGGCCGCGGGGGTCGAACAGCTTCACGGGCTCGAACTGATTCCCGCCGGTCTTGCCATAGGAGCGGTAGGGGTCGCGCGAGCCGACGCCGTAGCGGGCGAAGATGTCGCCGGTGGTGTACTGAAAGAAGCCCAACAGGCGATGGTCCAGCGCCAGGCCGAACGGGGGCTTGGTGTTGTAGTCGATGTAGCCGAAGATCTTCTTGTGGACCGGCGCGGCGTGGAAGGCCAGCAGGATGACGGAGAACGTCACAAGCGAGGTCCCCAGGCCGAAGACCAGCCGGGTGATGTGATAGACGGGGGCCGGGAACCGGACCATCACCGGCGCCAGCGACTCGGTCGTCAGCCGCAAGAGGAAGACCGAGACGCAGAAGATCAGCATCATGGAGAGGGTGTCGGAGAAGCTCCAGCCGATCCCCGTCGAGTCGATCAGATTCGCCAGCGGCTCATAGAAGTTGAGGGCGATCAGCGCGCCGAAAAGGACGTTGAAGAACATCAGGGCCGCCCCCCACGCCCCCTCGCTGGTGAGGACGTAGGTGGTGAAGAGGATCAGGGCGACGAAGATGGTGTCGATGAGTGCCGGCGGGACGGACATGGCGTCGGGTCTCGTTCTCGTGTGGTGGAGGAAAAGGGCCCGCGCCGGTCGGGCGCGGGTCGCCGCTTATTTCACGACGCGGAGCAATTCCTCGATGGAGGTTCGCCCCTGGATGACCTGGCGGAGTCCGTCCTCCTGGAGGTAGATCATGCCGCTTCGGCGGGCCTCGGCCTTGATCTTCGTCAGCGACGGGTTTTCGCGGAGCATCTCGCGGATCGGCTCGGTGATGACCAGAAGCTCGAAGATGCCGGCCCGACCGAAATAGCCGGTGCCGCCGCACTGGGGGCAGACCTGCTCGGGGTTCTCGGGGCGTCGGTAGAAGACGTCGACCTTGTCGGCCGGCAGATTCGCCTTTTTAAGGAACTCGGGTTTGGGCTTGTACGGCTCCTTACAGGCGTCGCAGAGCAGCCGAACGAGCCGCTGACCCAGGACGGCCGAGAGGGCCGAGGCGATCATGAACGGCTCGACGCCCAGATCGAGGAGCCGAAACAAGGCCGTCACCGCGTCGTTGGAGTGGACCGTCGAGAAGACCATGTGGCCGGTGTTGGCCGCCTGGCAGGCGATGGTGGCGGTCTCCTGGTCGCGGATCTCGCCGACCATGATGACGTCGGGGTCTTGCCGGAGGATCGACCGCAGGCTGGTGGCGAAGGTCTGCCCGGCCTTGGTGTTGACCTCCATCTGGGTGACGTTGTCGAGGTGATACTCGATCGGGTCCTCGACGGTGATGATGTTGCGCTGGTAGCGGTCGATCTCGCGGAGGGCCGCGTAGAGGGTGGTCGATTTGCCCGACCCCGTGGGACCGCAGCAGAGGAACATGCCGTGGGGCTGGGTCACCAGGCCGCGGACCTGCTCGACGAGCTTCGGCCGCATGCCCAGGTCCTCCAGCTTCGAGACCGACGCGGTGTTGTCGAGGATGCGCATCACCAGCTTCTCGCCCGACTTCGAGCCCGAGGTGGCGACGCGGAAATCCACCTCGCGTCCCTGGAGCTTGGCGCCGAAGGAGCCGTCCTGCGGCTTCCGCTTCTCGGAGATGTCCATCGCCGAGAGGACCTTGAAGACGTTGATGACGGCGTCGCCGGTCGGTCGGTCGAACGGCTCGGCGGCGTGGAGGATGCCGTCGATTCGGTACCGCACCGAGAGCTGCTCGGCCGTCGGCTCCAGGTGGATGTCGGTGGCCCGCCGCAGCACCGCGTCGTAGACGAGCTCCTTGGCCGCCATGAACGACCGCGACTCCTCCGCCTGGCGGACCCGATCGGGGTCCTCCTTGGTCGTCCCGGCGCTCTTGCCCACGAACGTGATCGGCGGCCCCGCCCGATCAATGCTCCCCGAGTCCTTGTTGAACCAGGGACGCATCCCCAGCGACGCCAGAATGCCGTTGGAGACTTCTCCCAGGTGGTACGGCGTCAACACCTTCTGCTCGTCGGAGACCGTTTGGTTCCGCACGAACACATAAGTCAAAATCGGCACAAAGTAGGCCAGCAAAAGCAGCGTCAGGCCGACCGGATAGATGGGGATCGAAAAGACCATCGCCAGGCCGAGCACGCCGGAGAAGAAGACGACGCTGTTCCAGGTGCCGAACTTCAGGTTGTTCAGCTCCTTGGTGTCGTGCTCGACCCAGTCGGTCGTCCACGTCCAGAGCAGATAAACCGCGACGACCGGGATGAACTTGTAAAGGTTCAGATAAAAGCCGGTGCCGCGCTCGGAGCCCGCGGGCAGGGCCCAAAGCGGCGCGAGGAGGTCGGCCGCCTCGGCCCCCGCGGCGACGCCGAGCGTCACGGTCATAAAGGTCGCGAGCGCCGGTAACGGACGAATCATCGATGGCCTTTCTTGCGTGCGTGATCCCTGACGGAGGGCGTGTCGCCCCGCGGCCGGGCCCGATGGCGAGGGGGGGAACGAGTCGGGGCCTCCCCAGGCCGGGCGTCGCGAACCGCGGGGCCTCTTCTTCGAGACGCGGGAACCCAGATTCCACCACGCGCGGCGCGGCGGATCAACCCGTTATAGAATACCGGGCTGGTTGATGGTAATCCCCTTGAGCGCCATTTTCAAAGCCTCGGGCTGGGGAGCGACCTCGAAGGCGGTGGCGCGCTCGACCTTCTCGGACGTGACCAGTTGGCGGAGGCTCTCGGTGAAGTCCTGCATCCCCTCCTCCGCGCCGATGCGGATGGCGTCGCCGAGCTTGGTGTCCTCTTCGTTGAGGATCAGCTTCTTGACCGTCGGGTTGAGTCGCATGATCTCGTTGGTCGGCACCCGGGTGACGCCCTTCTCGGCCCACTCCTTGGTGGTCGGCAGCAACTTCTGCGCGATGACCGCCTTGAGGTTGAAGGCCAGCGACTGGCGGAGCGACGAGTGCATGTCGCGGGGGAAGAGGTCCAGAAGTCGGCCGATGGTCGACGGGGCCGTTCCCGCGTGGATGGTGCCGAAGACCAGGTGGCCGGTCTCGGCCGCGTGCATGGCGGCGCTGAAGGTCTCGCGGTCGCGCATCTCGCCCACCAGGATGATGTCGGGATCCTGACGCACGGCGTGCTTCAAGGCGATGTCCCAGTTGAGGACGTCGATGCCGACCTCGCGCTGGTTGATGACCGACTTGTCGTCCTTGAACGTGTATTCGATCGGGTCCTCGATCGTCACGATGTGCATTCGCTCGCGCTGGTTGACGTACTGGAGCATCGAGGCGATGGTCGTGCTTTTGCCCGAGCCGGTGACGCCGGCCAGCAGGACGATGCCCTGATCGTACTGGGTGATCTCGGCCAGAACCGGCGGCAGGTGAAGATCCTCGAACGTCGGGATCTTGTTGTTGACCCGCCGGGCGACCAGGCTGAGCCGCCCGCGCTGTTTGAACAGGTTGACGCGGAACCGGGTCTCCACATCGCCGTCGTAAACGATGTGGGCGAAGTCCACCCCCCCCTCCTCATCCAGAATCCCGCGTTGGCGGGGGGTGAGCAGGGGATACATCAGCCGCTCCATGTCGGCTTCGGTCAGGGGCGGAAGCTGCATCTGCCGGAGCACGCCGGCCAGCCGCATGGCCGGGGGCAGGCCGACCTTCAGGTGCAGGTCGGAGCCCTGGTACTTCATGCAGTTGCGAAACAGCTTGTTGGCTTCCGGCTCGTTGGCCGGGCTCTCGATCGGGGCCGCCACGGCGGTCGACATGGGATGTCTCTCCTCGGGAAGCGCGTGAACGAAGGGAGTTGGACGATTGACGACGGCGGCCCCGGCGGGCCTCCGGGCCGTCGCCCTCGGGCTGGCTAACGGGCCTCGGCCTCCTCGTCCTTGGAGCGGGGCTGGGGCCGTCGGACGGGCACGCCGTGGCGAGCCAGGTAATCCTTGGTTTCCTCGATCGTGAACTCGCGATAGTGGAAGATGCTCGCGGCCAACGCGGCGCTCGCGCCGGCGTCGACCAGGGCCGCGCGAAGGTGCTCGGGAGACCCCGCGCCGCCCGAGGCGACCACCGGGATCTCGACGGCGTCAACCACCGCGCGGGTCATCTCAAGATCATAGCCGTTTTTGGTGCCGTCGGCGTCCATGCTGGTCAAGACGATCTCGCCGGCGCCGAGCCGCTCGACCTCCCGGGCCCAGGCGACGGCCTCAAGACCCGTCGGCACGCGACCGCCGTTGACGTGGACCTCCCAGAATTCCCGGCCCTCGCGCTCGACGCGCTTGGGGTCGATGTTGACCACCACGCACTGACCGCCGAACTTCCGGGCCGCCTGGGCGACCAGATCGGGATTTCGAACCGCCGACGAATTGATCGACACCTTGTCGGCGCCCGCCTTCAAGAGTTCCCGGATGTCGTCGAGCGTCCTTATCCCGCCGCCGACGGTCAACGGCATGAAGCAGACGTCGGCCGTCCGCTTGACGACGTCCCAGATGATCTCGCGCTCTTCGTGGCTGGCGGTGATGTCGAGGAAGACCAGCTCGTCGGCCCCCTCCTCATCGTACCGGCGGGCGATCTCCACCGGGTCGCCCGCGTCGCGCAAATTCAGAAAGTTCGTCCCCTTGACCACCCGCCCGCGATGGACGTCCAGACAAGGGATGATCCGCTTGGCCAGCATGCGCAACCCCACCATCGCCCGCCCCGGCGAAGGCTCCCCGAGCGGGCCCAAACCAGTTCCACCCCGCCGCGTTGTGACCGAAATCCCCGAACGAGGATGTCCCGCATATTCTATAACATTCGTCGAGACGAGCCTAGAGCCCCGTCCACCCGAAATCCGCGCTTCATCCCCGGCGGATGAGAGTTGGCCCGGAGAGCAACGCCCGCCCGGGAATTGGCGCCGATTTCGATGCTGACGAGCGGGACGCGGCGCGCCGAGCGGGCGGCCCACAACCGCCCACGGATTCTGCATTTCGCCCCCCCAACGCGCCGGCGTTGGCTCGGCGGCCGATCGCGTTGCGGTAGCCGCGCGAAGCGGCCCGACCCCTACAACTTCTGAAGATCCACGCCTTCGGACGGCGCGCAATTGGGTTCGTTCGGCGCGGTCGGCGGAAGGCGGTTTCGGAATGCAAGTCCCTATCAAATTAGAGTTTGCGCCGCCCAAGCGCCGCGCGGAAATTGGGTTCGTTCGGCCAAATTAGTCGATCGTTGTTGGTCCCAAGGTTGGTCGTTAACGGGCGGGGGCGCGAGCCCCGGACGTTCCAGCGCGTTCCGTTCCCCAGCCTGGAGAGCCCTCGGCGACCGATGGTTCCCGCGCGCCCCCAAATTGGGTTCGTTCGGCCAATTTCTTCATGTTTTTCCGGTGCCGCGGCCTTCTCGCGGCGTCCGGAAATTGGGTTCGTTCAGCCAAAATCGCGCGATTCGCCGCGGGTCGTGACTTCCAAATTGTTAAAGAGCGGAGCAAGGCGAGACTCTCCCGCTTCATATGATCCGCGGAGGACGGCCCGATATTTCACGAATTTGGGAATTCTTTCGGGAATCTTCGCGGTCCGAAGCGAGAGTCCTCAAGGCTGGACTTCGGACCCCTCCACCGCCAGGCCCGGCGAAGCTTGGAGCGAGGGCGGTTCGGCGGCCAGCACCTCTTCGGGTTGCGGGGCCGTTCCTTCCTCGGGGAGCGTCAGGAACATCGCCAAAACGGCGCTCAAGAGGTAGAGGCCGGCGAAGATCCACATCACGCCGGCGACGCCGACGAGCGGCAGAAAGAGGCCGACGATGGCCGGGCCGACCCAGACGCTCGCCCCCGCGCCGAGGTTGAGCATCGACATCGCCGCCCCCTTGTGCTCCGGCGCAAGCGAGGGCATCAGCGCCGAGAGCGGCACATAACCCGCGAGCGTCGCCCCGTAGAGCACGCCCGAAAGCGCGATCAGGGGATAATAATTCGTCCCGAGCAGGTGCGGCGTGTAGTAGAGCAAGAGCGTCGTGATCGCCGAGCCGACGCCGCCGCAGTAGGCCACCGTCCGCCGCCAGCCGAGCTTGTCGCCGATGATCCCAAAGAGCAGGTTCCAGCCGATGTTGCTGACGAAGATCATGCTCAAGAGCCGAAGCCACTGCTCCAGCGTCAGGCCGATCGTCTCGGTGAAGTAGATCGGCAGGAAGACCAGGAAGCCGAACTGAGGCGCGGTGTTGATGATCCGGACCACGCAGCCGATGGCCGTCTTCGGCTCCTTCCAGGCGATCGAGACGCTGCGCAAGAGCGTGACGACCGGATTCTCGTCATCCTTGACGAGTCGATGACTGCCGGTCTGTTCACGGATCCCCCAAAGCGCGATCAGGCCCCCCGCGATGACCAACACCAGCGCGAGCCAGAGAGTCTGAAGCTCGCCGATGTGCGGAATGGTCGCGCTGGCGAAGAGCGAGCCAAGCGTCGGCAGACCTCCCGTGAACGCGAACCAGAACCAGCCCACGGCCGTCCCCAGCCGCGCGGGGGGCGTTCCCGCGGTGATCCAGACCAGAAAGCCGAACGCGAAGAGGGGATAGCCGAACCCGCGCAGCGCGTACAGCGCCATGATCGTCCGCCAATCCCCCGACGGCACCCCGACCCGCAGGAAGGCGACCTGAAACGCCACCCAGATCACCAGCCCGATCCACATCACCCGGCGCGGTCCCCACAGATCCGACAGCGCCCCCGACAACCAGGCCGAGACCGCGGCCGTCAACCCATAGGCCGTGAAGATCGCGGCCACCCGCGCTTCGTTAATCCCGAGCGACTTCAGATAGGGCGACAGATACCCCGACTCCACCCCGTCGCCGATCATGAAGATCAAGAGGCCGAGATATCCCAGAAAGAACGGCGGATAGATGCCGATTCGGTCAATCAGGGAGCCCCGCTCCCGCTCCACGTCTCCGGCAACGCTCATCCGACGCCCCTTCGCGCAACAGGTCCAACTGGAGTCTCGATCCAATCGACCCATTCCAACATAACCAAACCGCTAGGACCACCGGCCGCCGGGTCCAAAAATCCGGTCCAGGGCCGACTCGAATAGCCCCAACCGCCGCGCCGCGTCGAGAACCGTGAACCTCCGCCGAATATACCCGGCGGCCTCGTAGCTCTCCCGAAGCCGCGCCCGGGAGATGCCGATCGCCTCCGGCTCGACGGGGCAACCCGCCTCGCGAAGCCAATCCCGCGCTTGCTCAAACGGGATCAGATGACGAGCAAGGCGCTCCCGGACGCTCGACCAGTCCCGGCGCAGGCGGTCGAGCTGATCCCGCAGCGCCTCGGCCGACGGCTCCTTGGCTCGGGTCTCCTCGACGGCCTTGTCGCCCAGAGGCCCGGTTCCCAGCAACGCCCGGATGCGCGTCTCGACGGTTTCCAGCGCGGGCCACTCCGCGACCAGGCGGTCCACGTCGGCGTCTCCAACGTCCTGGCTCAACAGGTCTTCATAGAGGGCCAGCGAGGCCAGCGTGCCGACGCCGACCTTGAACCCATGTGAGGGCGCCGCGCCCTTGTGCGTGTGATGCTGCATATCCCAGAGGTGGCTGAACTGGTGCTCGGCGCCCGAGGCGGGCCGGCTGGTCTTGGCCGCCTGCATGGCGAAGCCGCCCATCATCAGCCCCTGGACAAGGCTGCGGAGGGCGTCGGGATCGCTTTCGGCGACGCCCCGGGGCGAGCCGACCCATTCGCGCAGATGATGCTGGACGGTCTCCCAGACGGACGGGTTGATCGGTTCGACGCCCACCGCGTCGGCGAGGATCCAATCGGCGCCGGCGACGTTCTTGGCCAGCAGGTCGGCGTAGCCCGCGGCGTTCATCTCGGCCGGCGCCCGCGCGATCACGTCGAGATCGGCCAGCACGGCCCGAGGCGCCGGGCAATCGAACGTCTGCTTTGAGCCCCCCGCGGTGATCGACGCGCCATAGGCCGTGTACCCGTCCATCGACGCCGCGGTGGCGACGACCATATAGGGCCGGCCCACCCGATGCGCGGCCAGCTTGGTCACGTCGTTGATGGTGCCGCTTCCCACGGCCACCGGAGTTCCCGGAACCGTCTCCAGCCGGGCCCGCAGCTCATCAACGGCCTCCTCCCCCGCGTAGACGTCCTGGGGAAAGAGAATCGGCTCGGCGACCCCGCGCCCCGCGTCCTGGAACGCGGCCAGCACATCGGCCCCCGCCACCCGAAACGTCCGCTCATCGGCCACCACCACCGCCGGCCCGTCTCCAAACACCTCCCCAAACGCCCGAGCCGCCTCGCGCCGAACCCCGCCCCCCACCTCCAAAAACCGCGTATCCCGCGCCGCCTTCAGCGCGCTATTGAGCAAGGGATCATCTCGCTTCGGATCACCAAGTCCCATTGTTCAGTTCGACTCCCCATCGCCTCGGGACCAAAATCCCCCATTGTCGAGCGGCCGCGCCAAGAACCCATCCCCGGCGATCCCGTTTTGCTTTGACGCGGCCGATTTTATCAGACGGACCGCC
>Ga0180216_1002876_pt1 | contig 13956 bp, 10 predicted proteins | sample eDN3rd37CBELigMG_FD_128879 | JGI IMG/M metagenome (GOLD analysis project Ga0180216, IMG submission 128879) | Enriched Miracle-Growth compost microbial communities from Emeryville, California, USA - eDNA 3rd pass 37_C BE-Lig MG (version 2)... ... | reverse complement strand
GGGGGCGATCAGCGCGATCGTCGATCCCTCCCGCTCAACGGTCAGAAGGCGGCCGTCCGGGAGCCGGGCCTCGCCGGGTCTTGGCATCCGCGAGACGAGGAAGCCGCCCTGATCGAGCTGGGACCGCGACGCGCGGAGGCGGCGGCCGAGCTTGTCGACGACGGCCAGCGACTCGCCGCCGTCGACCGCGGCGAGGGGCGTGGGCCAGGCCGCGCCGAGGACCGTCTCCCAAGCGACCGCGCCGCTCGCGGAGTCGACGCCGCGGAGCGAGACGCCGCCGGTCGCCGGGTCCAGGAATGAGAGCACGACGCGCCTCGGGATGGTTTGGATGGGCGCGGCGGCGACTCCCAGCCGGCCGAGCGTCGACCGGCCGGTGATTTCGCCGCGCTCGGCGTCCAGGTCGAACCGCCCGGCGCGGCTCGCGGCGACCCAGACCTCGCGCTCCGTGGCGGCCAGGGCGTAGGCGGGGCCGGAGGCCTCCACGTCGGGGTTGAGCTTCGCCAGCGGGCGCAAGGGGTTGGCGCTGGCGTAGTCGCCGGCGGCGAACGCTTCGATTCCACCCCGATCGCCGATCGACCAGATGATCGAGCCGGCCGACGGCGGCGGGCTCCAGGTCCAGCCGGCGACCGGGACATCCTGCGCCGCGCGGGGCCGGGCGCCGTCGTCGTCCAGAACCAGAACGCGCCATCGACCGTCGCGCGGCCGGTGGTTCTCGGCCACGATCAGGAACCGGCCCATTCGGACCGGCGCGCAGGCGATCGAGCCCTCGCCGTGCCCCAGGTACTCGACCGCCGCGCAGCCGAGTGGGTCGCGGGCCAGGACGAAGAGGCAATCCCGAGCCCCCGTCACATACAGGAACCGCCCCGACTCGTCGCCGACGGGCGTTTGCGTGATCGGGAAGCCCAGGTCGATCGTCGCCTGAAGCTCGCCCGTCGAGAGCGAAATGAACGCGACCTCGCCGCCGGGAAGCGTTTGAACCACCTGATCGCCGAGCACCAAGGGCGGGGCGTCGACCCGCTCCCCAAGGTCGAGCCTCCAGATCAGTTGGCCGGAGCGGGCGTCGCGGCGGACCAGATCGTTGTGGCGGGCGTCGAACATCAGGACGCTGGGATCACCGGGGACGGCCCGGGGAGTGAACGGGCTCGCCAGCCCAACCGACGCGCGCCAAAGCGGCGCGCCGTTGTTGCCGTTGAGCGCGTAGGCGATCCCGTCGGCCAGGGCGTAGACGATCGCGTCGGCCGCGGGCGCCGCGGCGGGCGCTTCGGTGGCCGAGCGGAGAACGAAGGTTGTCAGCGGGCCGAGCGGCTCGGGGCGCTCGGTCGTCGCCGCGGGCCGCTTGGTTTGATCGACCTTGGCGGCCTGGCGCATCAGGTCGTTGGCCTGGACCATTCGCTTGCGGAGTTCGGCGTCGGCTCTCAGGTCGGCGTAGCGCCGAATCAGGGCGTCGCGGGCCTTGTAGACTCCCGACGCGGCGCCCTGGGCGATCGCCGCGTCCATGGTCGCTAGGGTCTCGGCGCGGATCTTCGACTTTTGGACCGCGGCGCGGGCTTCGGAGAGCAGGTCGGGCAATCGCGAGCGGGTTAGGAAGGCGGGCGCGGGCTCGCCGGCGATCCGAGCATGAAGCGGAACGGCCGATTCGGCCTCGGCCAGCGCCTTCGGATCGACGGTCCGCTTCGCCCGGTCGGCCAGTCCCTCGCCGATCCGCAGAACCAGTTCGGCCAGCTCGGTCTTCTCGTCGCGAAATTCGGGAAGATCGCCCACGGTGTCGGCCATCTCGCGCGCCGTCTCAAGCGCCCGCGACCAGGTCGTCCCGGAAAGCGTGATGTACTGCCGGACGTTCGCCAGCGCGCGAAGCACCCGCGCCTTGTCGAACCGCGGGTCGGTCGGGTTCGCCGTCAGAAAGGCGTCGAAGTCGCGCAGGGCCGTCGCGTAGTCGCCGTCCTCCATCAGCGAAACGGCGCGGTTGTAGGTCGACGAGGCGATGGACTTCTTGATGATCGAATGGAGCCAGAAGCCCATGCCGACCAGGAGCGCCAGGAGCAGCAGCAGCCCGAGCACCACCGGCGACGACGCCACCACCTCGCGCCCCGGCGCGGCCTCGGCCCGAAGCTCCTTCCGCCAGCGCTTCAGCCAACGGCCGAGCCGACCCTTCCCTTCACTCTTCCGCTTCCGCTTCGCCTCGGTTCGCCCGGTTTCGATCGGGTCCCCCTCCGCGTCCCCGCGGTCGGGGGACTCGATTTCCAGAGCCTTGAACAGATCGTCATTTTCGAACGCGGGCCTGGGCGGCGCGATCGAGGCGACGGGGGTCCGGCGGATCGCCGACGACCGCCCGGGGGAGCCTTGAAGGACCTTGGTCGCCTCCTCGTCGGGCCGCCGCTTGCGGTTCGAACCGGCGCGCGCGGGGCGTTTTTCATCGAGGCGCAGCACAAAAATCCGACAGGGACCGATTGTCAGTTCGTCTCCCTGACGCAGCCCCGAGGTGACGATTTTCCGACCGTTGACGATCAGGAACTCGGCGTCGGGCGAGGCGTCCACCTTGAACCGACGGCCACCCCAGCGGATCCGGCCATGCACCGGCAAGATCCCTTCGCCCTCCAGCGCGACGTCGCATGTTGGGCTCGCGCCGAGTAGGACCGGGTGGTCCAGGTCCACGTCGATGAAGCGGACCCGGCCGTGGGCGTCGTGGACTTCCAGCGTGGCCATGAGGGGGGATCGACTCCGAATCGGCGCGGCGTTGTTATCGTGTCGTTGATTTAACCTGGCGGATCGTCGCGCTTGCTTGAAGGTTTTGGATTCTGGTCTTCGGGAGGGTATCGCCCTCTCAAAATCGTCCCACGCCGGACCTCGGCTCGGCGGGAGCCTCGCCCTCGCGAAATCAGGCGAGCCGGTCTCTTACCGAAGCAATTCCTGGGCGACCACCTTGAAGCCGTAGGAGTTTCCCTTGGGGACGACCTCGAAGCGGGTGACCCGGATTTCACCCGGGGCTCGGCCCCGATAGCGATATTCCAGGTCGGCGAGCTGCTTCTCGGCCTCCGGCGGATAGAACTGAAAGACGACTCCCTCGCCGACCTCGATCCCGGCCTTGCGGAGCAGGGCGAGGTCGGACGTTTTTCGCGCTCGGCCCTCCCAGATGAAATAGAGCCGACCCTCCGAGGCGCCGCCGCCGTGGCGGACGGTCGGTTGGGGGCTGGAGAAGTTGGAAACGTAGGTCAACTGGTCGGGGCCGGCGACGACGGCGAGTTCAACGCCCAGGGCGTCAAGCTCGCGCGCGTACTCGTCGGGCCGCTGGCCTTCGGGGTAGATGATGCTCCAGCGGTTCTCGCGGCCGACGCCGCCGTCTCCGGGGCCGAAGCCCAGGCCGGGGCCTCCGGTCCCTAGCTTCGAGGCCCGCCTGCCGCCGGCGACCGGGCCGCCGCTGGGCATGGCCGGGCCGATGTCGACCTCGGCGACGAGTTGGCCGGCCTCGAGGGCCGCGTCGAGCATCGCGCCCGGCGTCGTTTGGACCGAGGGCTGCTCGAAATCGCCGGGGATTTCCTCGTTGTTCGAGGCCATCGGCGCGGCGTCGGCGCCCGGCACGTCAATGCTTTCGGTCGAGCCTGGGGTTCCATCGGGGCTGCCGCCCCCACCGCCGAAGACCTCGACGATTTGCAGCGGCGACGTGACCCGCGCCGAATATTCCTGGTTGCTCGCGAAGACCAGACCCAACCAGGCGACGACCAGAAGCGCCCCGAGCACCACGGCCATTAGCAGCGACGTGACGCGGTCGTAGAGCGACTCGCCGAGCACGCGGGGCTCGAACGCGGGCGCTTTCTTCTCGGCGCTTGGAGTGGTGGTCGTCGCGGCGCTCATGGCGGCCCACCTCCATCGCCGGGCCGGTTCGAAGCGGCGGCTTCATCCGTCTCGGCCGTTTCGTCGCGGTACGACGCTTCCAACGGCCGGACCAGATCATACCAGCGCCGCCACGCCTCGGCCGCCGCTTGTTTTTGCTCGGGCGTCGCGCCCGGCGCCGGGCCGGGGTCGTCGACCTTTCGGCTGATGAGTTGCAGGCCCTGCCGGGCCGAGGCGGCGACCTGCTCGTCCGCGTCTTCAAGCGCGTCGATCAGCGACGGGACGACGTCCAAGTCGCCGGTTCGCCCCAGGGCCCAGGCGGCGACCTGTCGGACGCCGGGGTCGCGGTCCTCGAGCATCCTTCGGAATCGGTCCTTGTGTGGTCGGAGCGCCGCGGGGCCCTGCTGGTTGTACCGCTCGACGATCCCGGCGACGGCCGAGTCGCCGTTACGGATGCGGGGGTCCTCCAGGATGTCGAGCATCCCCTCGACCGCGCCGTTCATGGGCCGGCTGATGATCCGTCCGCCGGCGACGGCCATCGTCGAGAGGTCGCTGGGGAGGTAGCGGCCTCCCAGAAGCGTCCCCGCGCCGAGCCGTTGAATCTCGACTCGGTGGAGGGTTTTGGCCGTCGATTTGGTCAAAAAGAGGATTGCCCAGACCGACGTCACGGCCTGGTCGTAAGGCGGGTAGCTCCAGCCGCCGTCGGGCTTCTGGGTGGAGCGGATGTAGGCGCGTCCGCGCTCGAACCAGTCGATCCGGCCGATCATCTGGCGGTCGGCCAGGGCGCCGATGCGCTCGATCCCGTAGAGGCCGTAGTAGACCGAGGGGCCGAAGTTCTTGGTGTTCGAGGTGTTGAAGTTGGCGCTGATCCAGTTCATGCCCCTGGCGATCGCGGCGTTGAGCTGCGCTTCGGTTACGACCACCCGGTACTCGGCGCTGGCGGCGCCGGAGTCAATGGGCGTTAGGTAGGGGTTGACCCCCTTCTGAAACTGGCGGTACTGGCGAAGCTGGCGCTGGCAGATCAGGAGGCTGCCAACGCCGGCCGCGGTCATCGAGATTGTTTCGGCCCCGCCCTCGCCGGGGTGGTAGACCCAGCCTCCCGACGATCCTTGAGCCCCCAAGTACCACTGCGCCGCGCGGTCCCAGACCGAGGGGGGAACCGCGACGCCGCCGTTTTCACACTCCCAGAGGCCGAGGATCGCGTATTGCGAGATCGACGAATCGCCGGAGGAGTGGTGTGGGTAGCTCCAGCTTCCGTTGGGCTTCTGCTTGCTGATCAGGTAGGCGCCCACAGTCTCCAACATGCTCCCGCGCTCCGAGGCGGGGAGGTTGGAAAGCGCCAGGGCGACGGCCGACGCCTCGTAGACGTCGATCCCCGTCCGCTCGGGTGAGTAGCCCCCACTGGTGAATCGGCTTCGGATCTTCTCGAGGCAGGCCGCGAGCGCCGGGTCGCTGGTGGGAACCTCGGCTTTGAGCAGCCCGAGGGCGATCATGGCCGTTTCGCCCGTCCCCTTGCTCCCGTGGGCTCCGCGAAGATATTGAACCGCGGAGAGAACCGCCTGCTCCTGCTGCGCGCGAGCCGTTCCCACGCCCGGCGCCCCCGGCGCGAACGCCAGGAGGCCAAGGAGACCGAGGACCACGATTCGATTCGTCATGAGCATGACGCGCCCGAAAGGGTGTTCTCGTTGCTTCGTCGAAGAGTCGACAAGGCCGCGATTTGCTTGATGACGGCCGCGTCCTGAAATTATAACGCCCGAGCGCCGCGAAAGCTCGCGCGTCAATCGGATTTGGACGCGCGAGTCCTTGGGTGATGGCGTTCAGTCGGCGGAGAGAAAAGGGTTCAGTGGCCGATTCGCGGGGCCATGCCAGGTAGCTGGCGCGCATTCGCCCGAATAAGCGGTTAAGGGGATTTACGAAAGCCAAAACGCGCCTTCCATGCGTAGGCGGCGCCAGGCGCGCCGATGAACAACAAGAATGTTACCGCGTTGGCCACGGAGGGATTCGCGCGACTTCCGGACCCCAGTGCTCCACCTCGCAGTTCGTCAGCCAGGTACGCAACGCCGAGCAAGAATATCGCGAAACCGATAACGCTACCGAAAAATTGCCGTACGCGCCCGGTCGTGAAGCACGCGGCCGTAAGGAGAAAACAGAACACGCTAAAGGCGTGGAACTTGATTGCCCTTGGCTCAGTGCTCGCGGGGGCGACGAGGAACATGGCGGCTCCGCACAACGCCGTCGTGACGCCAATCGCGATTCGCGCGCCGCGGCTCAAGCCCTGGTTGATCGCGGCGGTGGCATGCTCGTGCACGTGATAAGCCCCGGTCCCAAGGAACCCACCCCCCGGAGGCGGTTGATTCTTCACATCCCGAGCGGCGAACGATTGTGTTGCGCGCGAGTTCTCATGGGAGGGCAATACCCTCCCGCCGAGCCGACGCTTGGCGTGGGGCTCGGCGGGAGCCTCGCGCGCCCGAATCCAAACCCTCCGGAGCGTGCTCCATGCAACCGTTCACCGCTCGAGTCTACCTTTTCCATCTTGAAACGGGCCGGTCGGAGCCGGAAGCATAAGCAACGGCGCGTGGATTTTGACAATGCGGCCGCCCGTTCAGGCCCGCGAAGCCTCGACACTTGGCGTTTCGTCTTCGGCCAGCTTGACGCCGGGGCCGTAGCTGGTGCCTCGCCAGGTGACTTTCCCGGTGGCGCACATCTGGAGCGACCGGATGAGGATGTAGTCCGTTAGGATGTTGCCCAGCGGGAACAGGGCGTAATACGGAGACCGGGGCGTCGAGGCGTCGTAGATCAGGCGGAAGACGAGGAACATCAAGACGTGGTGGACCAGGCTCATCCCCAGCAGCCAGACCGGGAATGGCCCGGACGCGCCGGCGGCGAACAGAATCAGGGCGACCAGGAGCGCCAGGTGGCCGCTTTGGCAGAAGATCAGGGGGTCGAGCAGCCGGGCGAGGAGCCGGGGCGCGCTGCGGTCGAGGGCGTCGTAGAGGATGCGGCTCCAGCCGCGGACGAGCTGGTCGAGCGACGAATACATTCGGCACGAGACGAGGCCCCGGGTCATCGCGATCCGGATCGGCAGGCCGAGCCCCTTCACCTTGCGGGCCAGGGCGATGTCCTCGACGAAGCGGTCGCGAACCGCCTTGTGGCCTCCCGCCGCGTCGTAGGCCGCGCGCTCGACCAGGATCGACTGGCCGTTGGCGAACGCCAACTTCGAGGAATCGTCGTTGATCTTGTGGAGCGGGAACGACTGCATCAAGACGACGCCGCCGAGCGGCTGCACAACCCGCTCCCAAAAGGTCTCGCAGCGCAGTTCGGGCAGGATGCTGACCAGCGCCGCGCGATTGGCCCGCGCGTGCTCCATCATCACCTTCAGGAACGGCGGTTCGTGGCGGGTGTCGGCGTCGAGGAACCAGAGCCACTCGCCGCCCGTTTGGCCGGCGTGCTTGTCAAGAACGCGGGTCTTGCCGGTCCAACCCGGCGGCGGCGGTTCGGCGTTGTGGATGACGCGGACCCGCGGGTCCGCGGCCTCGTGGCGGCTGGCGATCTCCAGGGTCCGGTCGTCGCTCCGATCGTCGACGACCAGGATCTCCAGCCGGGGGTAATCCTGGGCCCGAACGGAGGTCAGGCATTCGTCGAGGGTCCGCTCCTCGTCCTTGGCCGGGATGATGGCCGAGATGAGCGGCGGCTCGGCTAGATCCAGCTTGGGCGAGTCGGGCGTGAGCGGTCGGGCCTGAGCGAAGATGAATTTCAGGACGACGTAGCGAATCGGCCAGATCGCGATGATGGCCGCGTAGATCCAAAGAATCGTCGTTTGGCCGGTGGTCATTCCGCGCGCCCCTCGTCCGGAGTCATCGGCTCGGCGAAGCCCTCTATCTCGGCGGCCCTGGGTAGGGCCAGAATTCCCAATACCAGCGCCGCGGCCCAAAACAGCGCGACCGTCTCCAGCCGCGGGTCGATCATCAGGCCGTAGAGCAGACCCAGCGGAGCGGCCAACCAGGCGATCAAGGCCGAAACGAACCGCGTGCGCAGGAACCGCTCGCCCCGCGTCTCGGGCTCGCGCAGGCGCTCGCGGCTTCCCATCACCCGCCGGGTCAAATGACTGGCCGCGACCACGCCGATCAGGCCGCCGTAGAGGAGCCGTCGCCAACCCTCCACGTCGGCCACGATGATCCGCCAGCCGAGCCGCCCCAGGATCAGGCCCGAGACCATGATCGACAAACCGATGAGGATCAGAACATTGAAAACCCGCGTCCTGGTCCGCTCCAGGCATCGGATCGCTTCGGGATCGAGTCGGTCTTCGTCCGCCTCAAGTCGTCTTGGCATGGTCTCCCGCGCTTCTCAATGCGGTGTGGCGTCTGTGCAAGCCGACGATCAACTCAACCTGGCCGATGGGGCGTCCGGTGCTCCTGGCGATCTCGGCCGCGCCCAGGCCGCGCTCGGCCATCGACCAGACATCGGCGTGTTTCAGGGCCAGGTTCGCCGCCTCGTCGGTCTCTCCGTCGGCTGGTCGCGACATGTCGGGGATCGAGATCAAGGACGGGGGCGCCGCGCGTTCGGTCGAATCCGCCGCCGGTCCGTTCTCGCGGTGGAGGCCCTCAAGCTCCCGGACGCGCTGATCCAGCCTGCGGAGATCGAGGGCGAGTTGAATCAACCGTAGTTCGCTCGATTGTTCGGATCGCGACGCGCGGTGGGCGCGGCGGATCAGGAAGAGGCACGCCGCGCCGGATAGGAGGCTCAAGCTCAGGAGGCACGCCAGGCTCGCGGACAGCCAGACAAGCGAGTCGTTCATGGCGTTCCTTCCTTGGGGCTTCGCTCAGGTCGCCGACTGTCCGGCCGCGTGGGCGTGGGCCGCGCGGGCGGCGTCGTAAACCTCCAGGAGCGAGACGCCGCGCTCGGCGGCGGCCCGGGCGCAATCGTCGTATTCGGGGCTGAAGCTCGGAGGACGATTTTCGAGCAGGCCAAGCTTCCCCCGGATCGTCCCGAACGGCGTTTCAACCCGCACTTCCCGCCGCTTGATCTTATGGCGGCTGACAGGATAACGACGAATGCCGAGGGTGGTCGTCTCGCGGAAGAGGATCTCCTCGACGGCCGGGATCTTGGCGTCGTCGCAGAGGACGCTGATCATCACCCCCGGCCGGTTCTTCTTCATCTGAATGGGAGTGACGAAGGCGTCGAGCGCGCCGGCCTCCATGAGCTTGACCATCGCGTGACCGACGACTTCGCCGGGCAGGTCGTCGAGGTTGGTTTCGAGCATCCAGACTCGATCATGGGCCGAGGGGAGTTCGACCGTGCCGACGAACAGGCGGAGGATGTTCGCTTGCTCGGGCGTCTCGCGCGTCCCCGCGCCCAGGCCGATGGCGTCGATGGTCAGGGCGGGGAGGGAGCCGAACCGCTCGGCGACGGTGGCCAAAATCGCGGCGCCGGTGGGGGTGGTCATCTCCATCTCGACGGTGGACTCGGCCAGCGGAACGCCCTTCAAGATCTCGGCGGTGGCGGGGGCGGGCAGGGGCATCCGGCCGTGCGCGGCCTTGATGAAGCCTCGTCCCGGCGGAACCGGGCTCGCCTCGAAGCGGTCGACGCCCAGCAGATCCAGGCCGACGGCCGAGCCGATGATGTCGATGATCGAATCGACGGCGCCCACTTCGTGGAAGTGGATTTTGGAAAGATCGACGCCGTGCACCCGCGCCTCGGCCTCGCCGAGTCGCAGGAAGATCCGCGTCGCCAGGTCCTTCTGGCGGGGCGTGAGCTTCCCCTTGTCGATGATTTCCTCGATATGCCGCCAGTGCCGATGCGCGTGCTCGTGGGGAGCGACGACGCGGGCGTAAGTCGCCCGAAAGCCCCCGCGTCTGACGGTCTCGAACGAGAGCTCGCCGGACAGCCCGAGGCTCGCGACCGCCTCCTGGATCGCGCGCCCGTCCACCCCGGCGTCGACCAGCGCCCCGAGCGTCATGTCGCCCGACGCGCCGCTGAAACAATCAAAGTAGCCGACTCGCACGCGCAAATTCCCCGCTCATACGTTGTGGCTTTGCCCCGGACCCCATTCTAGCCGTCCCGCCATCTCCCGCAAGCCGGGAACGAGTTGGATGGCGAGTAAGACGAGAACGCCCCCTAACGGGGATGGGCCGCTTCGTACGTTGAATATCCCGAGAACTTCATGGGATGGCGGCCCAGGACAAACGTCTTATAGTTTGGAGGGCAACGAGGCAAGGCGAGGCTTTCGACGTGATGGAACCGGAACGGATCGCTCGTTTGCTGGATCGGCACGCCGCGGCGCTCGCCCTTTACGCGCGGCAGTTTTGCGACGCGCCGGAGGACGTGGTTCAGGAAGCCTTCTTGAGGCTGAGCGGCCTGAATCGGGCTCCCGACGATCCGGCGTCCTGGCTCTTTCGGGTGGCGCGGAACCTGGCGATCGACGCCGCGCGGGCGGCGGGACGACGGCGGCGGCATGAATCGCGGGCCGCGACCCTCGGGGACGAATGGTTCGACCCGGCCGTTGGCGTGGGGTCGGGCGAGGTTGATCCGGAAGAGGCCGGGCGCGCGCTCGCCGATTTGCCGGTCGAGCAGCGTGAAGTGGTCGTCGCCCGCATCTGGGGTGGGCTGACGTTTGAGCAAATCGCCGAGGTCTCGGGCGGGTCGTCGAGCACGGCCCACCGACTTTACGCGCGTGGACTGGAAACCTTGAGGCAACGATTGGGGGCGCCATGTCGCGGAACACGCCGGAACCCGAACTGACCGACTTTGAGCGCTCGCTCGCGGCGCTCGCGCCGTCGCCGGGTCGCTTCGATCGCGACCGCCTGATGTACGAGGCGGGCCGAAGGTCGGTCCTGAACCAACCTCGACGCCGCCTCTGGCCCGCGCTGGCGGCCTCCCTGGCCGCCGTCGTCGCGGGGCAGGCGATCGCCTTGAGCCGTCCAGCCGAGCCGAAGATCGTCGAGCGCGTCGTGATGGTCCGCGAGCCGGCCGCCCAGCCCGAGAGGCCCGACGAGCCCGCGACGATCGTGATCCTGAGCCGACGCGCCGAGCCCGAAGCTCGCCGCCTTCCCTTGTCTGAAGATCCCTCGGATTTCTCGTACCTGCAACTCAACCGCCGGGTCGCGCGCTTTGGCCTCGCCGGCCTTCCCGAACCGTCGCTAGGTCCGTGGACCGGGGCCGACTACGCCGCGGCCTCGCCGGTCGAATCCCCCCCGATGCTTCGTCATCGCCTGCTCAACGAGCTGGCCAACTTTGGAGGTCCGACATGAATCGACGCTTGATCTTATGGTTAGGCGTAATCACGGCCGCGCTTGGCGCGCCCGCCCGCGCCCAAGAGGCGGCCGAGCCTTCGCCCAAGGTCATCCTGATCCGGCCGGCGGGGGAGCCATCACCGGCGCTCCGTTACCGCTTGCTTTCGGAACGCCGCGACTTGATCCCCGGGAACGCGGCGATCTTCTACCACCGCGCGATTGAGGCCCTGATCGGCACGACATATCGGGCGCGAATCGCGGTCCTGGAAAAGAGGCCGGTTCCGGGAGGAGAACCCGAGTCCGGCGAAGATCCGGTTTCCACCTGGCTCGGGCTTCCCCTGGAACAATTCCCCAAGGACGAGGTCCGCCTTTACCTGAGTCATCGCCGCACCGCTCTGTACGAACTGGAACTGGGGACGCGCCGCGATAGCTGCGACTGGGAGTTCCAGCGGCGCGACGAGGGCTACTCGTTGCTACTCCCAGACATTCAGGAAACGCGCTCGCTGGGGTATTTGTTGGCGCTGCGGGTTCGTCTCGACATCGCCGAGGGGCGGATCGAAGACGCGATCCAAGGGATTCGGACGGGGTTAACCCTAGCCCGACACGTCAACGAAAACGGCTTTACCATCCAATCCTTGGTGGCCGCGGCCATCGCTCAACGGTTCGCCGACATCCTGGAGGAAGTGGTTCAAGCCCCCGGATGCCCGAACCTATACTGGTCGCTGACGGCCTTGCGGCGTCCGTTCATTGACTTGGCGAGCGCGCTGGAGTTCGAAAAGAACGCCTTCGACCAAGAATTTCCTCTGCTTCGCGACATCGAGACCGAAGTCTGGTCGCTCGAAACCGCGCGGTCGTTCGGCGAAGCGCTTGAGAAAACCGGAGGCACGCTCTTTCAGAGTTGGCCCCGCGTCCAGACCAGCTTGGGCTTGCCGTCGGTCGAGGATTTTCGCGGGCACGGGGCTTTCCTCGCCCGGATCGCCCGGTCATATCCCGAGGCGAAGCGGGCGCTTCTCGCCGAGGGAATTCCGCCGCAACGGGTCGAGGCCATGCCGACGATTCAGGTGGTGGCTTTGCACTCGTATCGAGAGTATCTGGTTCAGCGAGACGAAATCTTCAAGTGGATGTCGCTTCCTTATCCGCAAAGCCACGCGGGCTTGTCCGAGGCTTCGAGTCAGGTCTTCGAGCGGGAGGCGTCGGGCATCCCGTTCGGTTCTCTGCTGCCGGGCATCCAATCCGTGTCCGCGGCGACGGTCAGGCTCGATCGCCGCTTCGCGGTCCTCCGGATCGTCGAGGGCGTTCGCCAGTACGCCGCGTCGCACGACGGGGCGCTGCCGCCGGATCTAGCCGCGCTCTCCGAAAGCCCGGCCCCGGACGATCCGGCCACCGGCCAACCGTTCGCCTACAAGCTCGAAGGCGAGACGGCGACCCTCTCGCCGCCGCCCCTCGCGAGCGAGGTGGGGACTCGGTATGCGGTTCACTACGAGTTCAAGCTGGCTCGTTGAGTTTGAGTAGGGTGCGTCAAGCGCAGCGCCGACGCACCGTCTGGGGGAGGTGCGTCGGCGCTGCGCTTGACGCACCCTACGAGGCTACCCGGGAGGATCTTGTTCATGAATCGTTCCATCGCGTTTTTGGTTGCCTGCCTTCCGCTCGCGGGGGGCTTGGCGTGGTCGGCCGAGCCGTCGGTCGACGCGCTTTCGCCGTTTCTTGATGATGGCGTCGCCGTGGTGTGCCGAATCCGGCTGAAGGGGCTCGACGCCGGGCGGCTCGTTGATCGGTTGATCGAGGATAAGAAGGACGCGGCCGAGGTTTCGGCGAAGCTCTCCGCATGGTTTGGAGCCCTGCGCGGGGCGGGGGCTCGGGATATGTACATTCTCGGGGACGTGATGAACCCGGCGCCCGAAGTCGGCTCTCCCTCGTCGGTCGTCGTCCCCCTGGTCGAGGGGGCGGACGCCGAGGCCATCGGCAAGATCCTTTGCGGCGGCGGAGACGCGCCGGGGCCGTACTCGTGGTCGACCTGCGCGGTGATCCACGGGGCGGTTTTCGCGGGAGACGACGCGGCGCTTGAGCGGGCCCGCCAGCGCAAGCCGGCGGCTCGCCCTGAACTGGCGGCGGCGATGGCCGCGGCGAATGGCGCCGTGGTCGCGCTGGCCGTGGTCCCCTCGGCCGACGCGAGGCGGGTCATCGAGGAGTTGATGCCGAACCTTCCCAAGGAAGTCGGCGGCGGTCCCTCGACCATCTTGACCAAGGGGCTGAAATGGGCGGTTCTCACCCTCGGCGACCAGCCCGAGCCCAACATCCGACTCGTGGTCCAGGCGAGCGACCCGAAGGCCGCCCGGGAACTCTTAATGGTCGGAGACAAGGCCATCCAACTGATGCGGAACGCGGAGGCGGTCACGCTTTTTGTGCCCGACTTCGGCAAGCTCGCCGATCAACTGGCCCCCGAGGTGAACCAGGACCGGATCACCGTGACCCTCGACGCGCGCGCGGCCGGGCTTTGCGCGCAAGCGCTCTCGAAACCGTGGCTTGAGCAGGCGTCCCGGGAACGCTGCGTGAGGAACTTCATGCAGATCGGCCGGGCGATGCACAATTATCTCGGCGAGCATGGAAGCTTCCCGCCCCCGTATCGGAGCGACGCGGAGGGAAAACCCCTATTGAGCTGGCGCGTGCTGATTCTGCCGTACCTGGAGCAGAACGACTTGTACAAGGAGTTCCACCTTGATGAGCCCTGGGACAGCCCGCACAACAAGCCGCTGATCACTCGCATGCCGGAGGTCTACGTCTGCCCGAGCCCGCGCGGCGGGAAGCCGGAGCCCGGAACCACGGTCTACGTAACTCCCCGAGGCCCCCAGACGATGTTCCCCGGCGCGGTGGGCCTGAAGATCAAGGAGATCACCGACGG